>Ga0308173_10000923_pt1 | contig 13848 bp, 13 predicted proteins | sample PhyPR1_FD_203716 | JGI IMG/M metagenome (GOLD analysis project Ga0308173, IMG submission 203716) | Soil microbial communities from UC Gill Tract Community Farm, Albany, California, United States - DLSLS.P.R1 | ecosystem: Environmental > Terrestrial > Soil > Agricultural land | place: USA...
TAGCGCGCCACCGCGTGTGCCCGGAGCCGTCCGACGCCTCGTCCAGCTCGAGCGCCGACGCACCCAGCCTGCGGCGCATGTCGACCGGATCCTTCGCGGCAGCGATGATCCGGCTCGTTCGCTCCAAGTGGTTCACCGCCGGCCCGATGGGACCGCGTCCACCGCCGGACCCGACCGGACCGGTCCGTTGCGGAGGCGCAGCATCAAGGACGGCGGCAAGCAGTTCGGTCGGGGTCGCGCTGGTGATCTGGGCCGCGGCCGTCGATCCGGACGACGTCCCGATGATCAGATCAGCCTCGGTCACATCCAGGCCGGCATCGAACAGGCCGGCGAGGACACCGATCACCCACGCATTGCCTGCCGATCCGCCACCACCGAGGACCAACGCTCGCTCGCCCGCGGCGGGCGCCCGCCTCGTGACGTCGACCTGCGGCTGATCATGGTCGGACCTCGGCCGGCCGGAGGCCGATGTCGAGGTGAAGTGCAGAGTTGAAAAGGGTGTTGCGTTCATGGGAGTCGCCCTTCGCGAATTGCCTGGTGGGGCGCTCCCAGCGGCGACTACCTCAGTCGCGCGATCGTGAACTGCAGGGGAGCACCCATTGCGGATACTGCATTCATGGGTCTCACCTCCTGCCGATGGATCACGATCGGCGGAACGCTCGCACACCGGCGACGCGGTGCGCAACCGACATCTTGCCGGTGCCCGGCGAACGGGCCCGCCTGGTGTCGATGGTGGTCACAATGGTGGTCAACCCGCCCCGGAAAAGCACTCAGGGGCCGTTCCGGATCTCCTCTCACCTTTCACCCCACGAAATCGACGCCGTTCGCCGGACGGGCGAGCGCGGCGGTCACGAACATCACCGGCCCGCGCGAGCAGGTGTGTCTCGGCGGCGTGCTCATCACCGCTTCCTCTCCTGGGTTCCCTGTACCGGCCCGATCGGCGTCGGCCTGTCCATCTGCAGCTACGCCGGGCACCTGACCCTCGGCGTCGCAGTCGACACCGCCCTGGTGCCCGATGCGGACGACCTGCTGCGTGCCCTCTCGGACGAGGTCTCCGCGCTCCGACAACTGGCGGGACCGGTCCGCGCTGGCTCGGAGCCGGAATCACCTTCCATGCCTTGATGGGTCAGCCGCTCGGCTGCCCACCCCCGCAGGCTTCCGTCCCCGCCGGGGTCGAAGCGCCGGTTGATCACGCCGGCCCCTGCTGGTAGGAGGCCGGCGGCCACTGTTCAGCAGGGTCGACGTCATGACAGCGCCCCGTTCGGGGCACGGTCAGCCGAAGGTGAAAGCGTAGGCCCGCACTCCGGGCTCGGAGAACGTGATCTCGAACGTGCGGCCGGTGATCGGGCCGGTCTGGCGGACGAGTTGGTGCAACCGCGGCTCCGTGAGGGTGCCGAGGCCGTCCTCCTGGACGTCGTCCCCGGCGGCGGAGCCCGGTGGCTGCCCGTCAATGCGCACGTCGAAGCGCACCGGGGTGCCGTTCGCCGGCGGGGCCATGACGAGGTTGACGTCTCTAGCGGTGAACCAGTAGGCGATCCGGCCGCCGGGCTCCTCCAGCTGCACGGTATCGGGCTGGACGATCCACGCCCCGGAGAGTGCCCAGTGGTCGGCGGCCAATCGCGGCGGGGTGGTGTAGCGGCCTGGGGTGCCGGTCGCGACGTCTTCCGGAGAGGCGAAGTTGTCGGAGCGCTCGCCGCCGAGATAGGTCTCCGCCGAGACGAGGTCGGTCCAGTCGGCGGGAGCCTCGATTCCGGAGGCCTCGACGGTGACGGGTGCGGGGAGCCGGTCGCCGGCGCCGGCCTCGTCGAGCAGCTGCCGGATCACCCGCTCGGATTCCTCGTAGGCGCCCTCGCCGAAGTGGTGGTAGCGGATGTCGCCCTGCGCATCGACGACGTAGAGAGCGGGCCAGTACATGTTGGCGAAGGCGGTCCAGATCGCATAGTCGTTGTCGGCTGCGATGGGGTACGTGATCTGCCGGTCCGCGATCGCTCCGCGGACGTTGTCGACGTCGCGCTCGAACGGAAACTCCGGCGTGTGGATGCCGAGCACGATCAGTCCGGAGTCCCGGTAGGCATCGGCCCAGGCGCGCAGGTAGGGCGCCGTACGCAGCCAGTTGATGCAGGTGTAGGTCCAGAAGTCGACCGCGACCACCCGGCCGCGCAGGCCGTCGGTCGTCAGCGGCGGCGAGTTGAGCCACCCGGTGGCCCCGTTCAGGGGCGGCATCCTGCCTTCCGCGGCGCGTCGCCCGGGCGCCCAGCCGGGTCCGCGGATCGCCTCGCGGATCGCGGCGAGCAGGGACTCCTTCTTTTCCATGGCGCGGTCCTCCCGGGAACGGTTATGTGTCAGCGCACACCTGCTGTGGCGTCCGCGGGCGGGAGGCCGGGCGCGCGCTCCGCACCGGGCGCCTCGCCGCGGGCGACGGCCGCCGGGGCGTTCTCGCGCGCCACCCCGGCGGCCGCGTAGGCCTCGTCCTCGTTGAGGGTTTCCCGCTCGAGCAGTGTGTGGGCCAGCCGATCGAGCCGCTCCCGGTTGTCGCGAAGCGTGGCGACGGCCTCGGCGTAGCAGCCGTCGATGAGCCGGCGGACCTCGTCGTCGACCAGTCCTCGGGTGCCGGGTGCGACGCCGTCCACGCCGAAGGGTTGCTCCTGCCCTGGCCGCGGCAGGACGGTGACCAGGCCGACCGTGGGCGACATGCCCCACCGGCCGACCATCTGACGGGCGAGCTGGGTGGCCTGCTCCAGGTCGCTCTCGGCGCCGGTGGTGGCCTCGCCGTAGACGACGTCCTCGGCGGCGCGGCCGCCGAGCGCTCCGACGATCCGGCCGCGGAGGTACTTCTCGGTGTAGCCGTACCGGTCCATCTGCGGCGTCTGGACCGTGACCCCGAGCGCCTGCCCGCGGGGGATGATCGTCACCCGCCGCACCGGATCGGCCCCGGGGGTGAGCATGCCGAGCAGCGCGTGACCGGACTCGTGATAGGCGGTGCTCAGCTTCTCCTCCGGCGAGAGGACGATGCCGCGGACCGTGCCCAGCAGGACCTTCTCCACCGCCTCGCCGAGGTCGGTGCCGGTGACCTTCTCGTGGCCGTGCTGGGCGGCCGCCAGCGCCGCCTCGTTGACCAGGTTCGCCAGGTCCGCGCCCACCAGACCGGGTGTCGCTGTGGCCACCGTCGCGAGGTCCACCTCCGGCGCCAGCGGCACCTGCCGGGTGTGCACCCGCAGGATCTGCAGCCGCCCGTCGAGATCCGGCGGGTTCACCCCGACCCGGCGGTCGAAGCGCCCCGGCCGCAGCAGGGCGGCGTCCAGGATCTCCGGGCGGTTGGTCGCGGCCAGCACGACCACGCCCTCGTTGCCCTGGAACCCGTCCATCTCGGTGAGGATCTGGTTGAGCGTCTGCTCGCGCTCATCGACACCGCCCGCGGAGAACGCCCCGCCGCGCGCGCGGCCGATCGCGTCGAGCTCGTCGATGAAGATGATCGACGGCGCCACCTTCTTGGCCTGGTCGAACAGGTCGCGCACCCGGCTGGCGCCGACCCCGACGATGGCCTCGATGAACTCCGACGCCGAGATCGAGAAGAACGGCACCCCGGCCTCCCCCGCCACCGCCCGGGCGAGCAGGGTTTTGCCGGTGCCGGGTGGGCCGGAGAGCAGCACGCCGCGCGGGATCCGCGCCCCGAGCCTGGTGTAGCGCTGCGGGTCGCGGAGGAAGTCGACGATCTCCCGCACCTCGTGCTGCACCTCGTCGATGCCGGCGACGTCGGCGAACGTCGTCCGCGGCCCGGCATCCGGCTGGTACAACGTCGCCCGCGACATGCCGAACCCGCCGAGCCCGCTCAGGCCCGACGCGCTGCGCCGCGCGAACCACAGGAGAAGGCCGACGAACAGCAGGGTGGGGCCGAAGCCGAGCAGGATCTGGCGCCACAGCGCGGGTGGGGCGTCCGGTGGGTTGGCATTGACAGTGACGTTCTTGCTCTCCAGCGTCCCCAGCAGGTCGTCGGTCGCGAACGACGGCCGCTGTGTGGTGAACCGGTCGACAGGGGCGGCGTCCTTGGCCCCAGGTGGGTAGTCCGCCCCCTTCTTCAGGTCCCCCTCGATGGTGTCCGCCGTCGATGTGACGGTCTTCACGTTCCCCGCTTCCATTTGGGCCGTGAAGAAGCTGTAGGAGACGTCGGTCCGCTTCGGCGGTCCCATGAGGATCGACGCGAGGACCCAGTTGATCACCAAGGCCCCGATCAGCAACATCCAGAGGCCACCGCGGCGGGGCCGCTGGTCCGGCGCGCCGGACCTCGAGTTGTTCGGCATGCCTTCCACCCGCCACGGGTTCGGGCGGTCGGCATCCTCCCGGGACCGTCCCCGCAGTCGCTGGAGGAATCCGGCCGGGCGACGGTTGTCGGTGCCGGTGGGCTGCTGGTTGGTGGCCATCACACCGTCTCCTCGACTCCGTCGGCCCTTGCCACCGCCGTGGATCGGCTTCCGGGGCAGCCTCCCGGCCCCCGGGACCCCGCGGGGGGATCAGCTGCGCCGGCTCAACGACCGGCGCTACGCAGCGTGCGGAACGCCGCCCGCAGTTCACTCGCGAAGAGCTCGGGTTCTTCCCACGCGGCGAAGTGACCACCCTGCTCGACCTCGTTGAAGTACGCGAGGGTGGGGTAGGACTTCTCGGCCCAGCTGCGCGGGGTCCGCCAGATCTCGCCAGGGAACGTGGTGAAAGCAACCGGAAGCGTGACCTGCGCGGGCGCCCCTCCGGTGGCGGAAGCCGCATCCGGGCCGTACGCCTCCCAGTACGAGCGGGCCGCCGACGCCCCGGTGCCGGTCAGCCAGTACAACGTGACGTTGTCGAGGACGTTGTCCCGGGTGAGATGGCCCGACGGGCGCCCGTCGACGAAGGCACGGGAGATCTTGTAGTAGGCGTCGGTGTCGTGGTCGATCATCCACGCCGCGAGGGCGACCGGGGAGTCGAGCAGGGCGTAGCCGATCGTCTGCGGCCGGGTGGACTGTTCCACGAAATAGCCGTTCCCGCTGGTCTGGAACGTCGTGATCGCGGCCAGCGCCGCCCGCTCCTGCTCGCTGTCCGCCGGCAGGGCGGCGGGATCGTTCAGCGCCGGCACGAGCAGGTTGGTGTGGATGCCGAGCAGGCCGTCGGGCGCCTGGCGGCCCATTGCGTCGGTGACGCCCGCGCCAACATCGCCGCCTTGCGCGACGTAGCGGTCGTACCCGAGGCGTCGCATCAGCTCCGCCCAGGCCCGCGCGGTACGGCCGAGATCCCAACCGAGGTCGGTCGGCTCCGCCGAAAAGCCGTAGCCGGGCAGCGAGGGCAGCACCAGGTCGAACGCGTCCACGGTGGCGCCGCCGTGCGCGGTCGGGTCGGTCAGGGGGCCGACCGCGTCGAGCTGCTCGATCACCGAACCGGGCCAGCCGTGCGTCATGATCAGCGGCAGCGCGTCCTCGTGCCGTGACCGCACGTGGACGAAGTGGATGTCCACGCCGTCGATCTCGGTGGTGAACTGCGGCAGCGCATTCAATCTGGCCTCGCACCGGCGCAGGTCGTACTGGGTGGCCCAGTAGCGGCAGAGCTCTTGCATCGTCGCCAGCTGGACGCCCTGCGAGCGGTCGTCGACCAACTCTCGGGTCGGCCAGCGCGTCGCGGCGAGCCGGCGGCGCAGCTCGGCGAGCTGTTCCTCCGGGACGTCGACCTGGAACGGGCGGATCGCGGTGGGGTCTGCCTCGGTGCGTGGCGCGGGGACCGCGCCGGCCACGGAGGCAGCGCTGTTCGGATCGGTGGGCGCGGACATCAGGGCCTCCTGACCAGTGGTGGAACGATTCGAGTGCGCGCTCGGATATCGCGGGCGGCCCTCGCGCGGGCCAGCCTCGTACCGCCGCACGTCGCTCACGGCGCCGCTTCGGCCTGCTCGACCTTCGCCTCCTCCGGAAAATCGACGGAGAACAGGACGACGCTGCCTGCCTGCTGTTCGACGGTGGTCATGGCACACCCCTCTGCTCAGGTTCCGCGCGAGGGAAGTCGCGGACCGAGGCGGGCAGGCGAGCGGCACACGACCAGCCGGGCTCGATCACGCCTTCCGAGATGCCCGCCACCCTGGCCCGGGCCGTAGGGGTACACACCAGGGCCGAAAGCCCCGCGCGCGGCCGGTCGGCACGCCACGTGACCGGTCCGGAGCCGCGCACGAACATGACGCTCGCCGGGGCGGAGACCTTCGCCCCTGTGGTCCTGGGACCGGGCGGTCGAGGGTGGTCTCGACCCCGGTGCCGGTCTCTGCCCTACCGATCTCCGGCCTGAGCTGCGCCGCCGCCTCTCTCCTGGTCGTGAACCCCGCCTGAGGACCACGCGCTTCGTGCCGTCCGGGAGAAGAGCCGGGTACTTGATGAGGAAACGAGGGCCGGGCGCTGTGCGGTATTCGCTGATCCCGCCTTCTCCGGTCTGCCGCCGCCGGCGCTTGCCCGCCATCAGCCAGCACCTCGCTCGCGCCCATGAACCCCTGACCTGCCCAGCGCAGGCACCATCCGTCTACAGCGGTGGACCGCGCCGAGGGGACTCGGTCAGACATCTGCTGACCTTCTCCATTTAGGGCGGTCGATGCGGCAGCCGCGATGCGGAGGCTTTCGGCCCTGGCGCCATCCCCCCTGACCGGGGCCAGGGTTGCGGCCGTCGGGAAGCCCCCGACGACGCCCGGGCCGCTCGTGAGGCGTTCACCCGCCCCGCCCCGGTCTGCGACTTCCCGCGCGGAGTTCCAGCGGAGGTGCGACGCCATGACCACCATCGAGCAGCAGAGCGGCAGCGTCGTCCGCCCGTTCCACGTCGAGTTCCCCGACGAAGCGTTCGTCGGGACGGCGGCGGGCCTCCCGACGCCGAGGCGGCACGAGGAAGAGGCCGAGCGGGCCCTGCGGCGGACGCCGTGACGACGGCCGCGGTCGCGAGGCCGCCGACCTCGTCCCCCGGACGCCGGCCCTCTTACCGCGACACCGCAGTCGACCTGCCTCGTCAGCTAGCGGCCCTCGTCGTCGACCTGCCGCTCTGCCTGATCGCCCCGCTGCTGCGGCGCCGACACCGCACGTGGGGTGCCCGGCCGGACGAGATCGCGGGGAGCATGCCGGGTGACGACCTGCTCCCTCGGGCGCAGTACCTCGCCACCCGCGCGATCACCATCGCCGCTCCGCCGGAGGAGGTGTGGCCCTGGCTCGTGCAGGTCGGCTACCGGCGCGGCGGGTGGTACGCGAACGACCTGCTCGACAACTTCGCACTGCCCAGCGCCCGGGAGATCCTCCCTGACCTGCAGGACATCCACGTCGGTCAGTGGCTGCCGATGGTCCCGCGACCGAGCGAACGGACGGCGTTCGTCGTCGACAGCTTCGTCGTAGCGGAGTGGCTGCTGTGGCGGACACCGAACCGGACCTTCGCCTGGCGCCTACTCCCACTACCCGGTGGACGGACCAGGCTGATCACCCGGCTGTGCACCGCGTACGAGTGGTCACGCCCGCTGGTGCTGGGCACGGTCGTGCTCATGGAGTTCGGCGACTACCCCATGATGCGGCGGATGCTGCGCGGGATCCGGAAGCGGGCAGAGACCCAGCACCGGCGCCGGGCAACGGGAGCTCGCGAGACGCTCCGCATGCCCCCGTGAGCGATGTCGATGGAGGCCGGCGCGTTCACCAGCCGTGAGGGCCGGTGTGGCCTTGCAGGCGGTGGGGATCGATCTCCAGCGCCGCTCGATCCCAGCCGCCGAGGTCTGCGGCCGCGGCGTAGGTCGCGGACAAGAACTCGGTCAGGACCCCATCGGGGTCGGGCGCAGCGGCAACGGACTCGTACGGGATCACGAACTCGCCCAGGTGCCGGTCGTAGGACGCGCCGGCCGGTCCTCCCGAGGCCTCGGCGTAGCCAGCGGGCTCGGGGTAGGCGTACGCGTAGAAGGCCCCCTCCTCGCCGACGCCGGGCCAGAACCCGCAGCTGGCCAGCTCGTGCGAGTAGCCCTCGCGCGTGACCCAGTCCGGGCAGTTGGGGGCGCCGACGGCGTGCGCCGGGGCGCGGCGGCCGGAGAAGCGCGTGCAGGCCAGGTCCATCCCGCCCCAGAAGAAGTGCACCGGGCTGGACTTGCCGACGAACCCGGCCCGGTACTTGCCGAGCACGCGGGCGGCCTGCAGCAGCTGCCGCCAGAACAGCGCGGCGGCGTGCGCGTCGTACGCGGCATGCCGGTCATCCGCGGCGAACGGGATCGCCGGCTCCACCTCGTTGGGTCTGGCCCGGATGCGCGTGTCGATGCCCAGCTCCCCCAGGGCCGCCATCGTCTCCGCGTAGAACTGCGCGACCGGCCTGGCGGCCAGCAGCACTGTGCGGCTGCCGCCGTCCGACCCCCGGATGCGCAACCGGTGGTCGAGGAAGTCGAACTCGCAGTCGAAGGCGCCGTCGCGGTACGGAACTGCGACGGTGGTCAGGCCGCGCGGACTGAGGCGGAGCGTGGCCTGCCACCAGTGGTTGAGCAGCGGCGCGTGCGCCATCTGGATCTTGCCGACGATCTGGACCCACATGTGCAGCGTGTCCCGCGTCTCGGTCCAGTCCGACAGCCGCAGTCGCGGCCACGCCCTCGCCGGCGCCGGCATCTCGACGGTCATCGGCTTTCCTCGAGACGGTCCGCAGCCACTACGGCGACGGGTCGAGAAGCGGACGAATGGCCTGGGCCAGGCGGAGCAGGTCGATCAAGCCGATCACCTTCCCGTCGTCGTCCACAACGGGCACGTGCGGTTGGGTCTGTTCCAGCATCAGGTCGAGCGCATCCAGCAGCGGTGTGTCCGGACCGACGACCTTCGGCTGTGCGGACTGCCATTCGCCGACGGTCGTGTCAGAGGGGTTGCTGGCGTGCGACACGGCGCGGACGACGTCGAAGGACGTGATGATGGCGATCGGCGTCCGTGAGGTCTCGTCGTCGACGACGACGAGTTCGGGCCTGCGCGCATGCCGCATCAAGTACGCCGCAGCGGCCAGGTGCGCGGAGTGCTCGACCACCGGTTCGGGGTCGCGCATGACGTCCGACACCGTCTGCCTCGTCGCGGTTGCCGGGCTCTGGGGGTTTCCCATCGCGACCTCCCACGGTCTCCAGTTCAGGCAGTTGTCTGCCGACTACGCCGGCTCCGCCCGATGACGACGATCGTCACGACATCGCCGTGTCGCCGGCGCGGTCCCGGGTCGGGTCGTACCGGTTGACGAAGTCGAGCGCGGTCTGCGCGACCTCTCGCCAGCCGTGGTCGATCGTCAGGGAGTGACCCCGGTTCGACATCTTCACGATCTCGGTCACGCTCGGGTTGCGGCACTGCCGCTTGTAGGCGGCGTGCGCGATCGCCCACGGCACGGTGTGGTCCTTCTCGCCGTCGATGATCAGCAGCGGACCGCGGTCGGGGTTGGCCGTGTTCACCTTCGCCTCCGTCCAGGGGTTGAGGTTCGCGTTGCCCATCTGCACGAGAGCGATCCCGGAGCAGGCGACGTGGAAGGCGTCGTAGAGCTCCCGCGCCTCCTTCTCGTCCAGCGCGTTCGCCCAGCCGAACCTGAACTGGTCGAAGGTGAGGGTGATCGCGCGGCCGCGCGTCCGCGGATCGATCAGGAACGGACCCACCCCCCTCAGCACCGAGGCGGGCAGCGGCAGGACGCCGCGGAAGACTCCGGGATCGATCGCCACGGTGGTCGCCGACAGGCCGCGGCCCGCGAGCATCTGCGCCACCAGACCCCCGGTCGAGTGCCCTATGACCACGGGCTTCTTGTCCAAGGCCTGGATGATCCCGGCGGCGTGATCGGCGACCTGTCCCAAGGTTTTCTTGGCGAAGACGTTCGGGTTCGCCCGGGCCTCGTCGACCGTTTCCGGATCGTCCGGCCAGTCCGGCGTCAGCGGCGCGAAGCCGGCCTGCTCGAAGAAAACAGCCCAGGTGGCCCAGCTGCTCGGCAGCAGCCAGAGGCCGTGGACGAAGACGACCGGGGTGTTGTCAGAGGCGTTGGCCGCCTGGATCTCCCGATTCTCCCGCTCGGAAATCGACGCCATGACGAAGTCCCTCCTGTGCCCGACTGGTGATCATGGGGCGGCCCGCAGCAGGCCCCGTCGTCGTCTGCCGGATGCTCGTGCCCCGCCTCGGGCCTTGGTGCCAGCTATGTCTGCGGCTGACGGGGCGCGTCCGCGAGCGTCCGGCGTTCCTGCGCGACACGAACGGCGCCGCGGCCTCGCGCAGCGTGCTCTCCGCCTGCGAGCGATGTGCCAGACCTTCCAGCCCCCCGGTCACGACCGCGGCCAAGGCGCCCTCACTGACCGCGGCGATCAGGAAGACGACGCCGACCAGCACGCCGACCGTCGTCAAGGAGCTGTAGTTGGCGCGCAGCATGAGTCAGCCGATGAGGAACCAGACGAGCCCGGCCCCGAGCAGCGTCCACCACCACCGTGCCGCCCCTCGCTCCAACAGGGCCTGTCCGGTACCGCGGACCTGGGAGATGTCGTTGGTCATGGCTCGCTCCTCGGCTGCGACGAAGCGGCACGCAGGCGCCGGGCGACCCTCGCGGTGCCCACGTCCCCCGCGGCAGGACAGCAGCGATCGTGGCGCCGGTTCACCTCACCCGGATCGTCCGTTCCGGATGAGGTCAACCGCCGGCCGGACCCAACCCGGCGCCGAGCAGCATCCGCCTGAGTTCGACGAGCAGGGGTGTGTCGACGTCCTTGCCCGGGGGCGGGACGACCGCTAGCTGCAGTCGCTCTCCGTCACCAAGCAACCGGCGTGGGACTGGGTCTCACAGGCCCGTCCCAGCAGCTCAGACGCGAGGTCAGGGTCGGCTAATGGTGATCAAAATGGTGGTCAAACCACCTCAGAAAGCACTCAGGGGCCGTTCCGGATCTCCCCGGAACGGCCCCTGACCTCCACTGTCGGGCTGACAGGATTTGAACCTGCGACCCCTTGACCCCCAGTCTCTTTCCAGCGGTTCGCCAGAGTTCCGGAAGGTGCTATTTGTACAGGTCAGCAGCCTGTAGCGTTCATCGTCGTCCACCGCGATTCACCCTCGTTCGGAGCGCGTTGCTGTACCGGTTGCTGTACTTTGCCCACGCGGCCGGGCGTGTCGGAACGCGACCTCGCCCCTGCAACTGACAGGCCGGGGAGGCGGGCTCCTGGGTGGGTCATGACCGTTCAGGACCGGCAGGTCCGCCGGGGTGCGCGGACGGCCGCAAACCTGCCGGGACGGCGGCGAACAGGCCCTGTTGGCACACAACGTGGCACACAACGTGGCACACAACGTGGCACACAACGACTGGGCCTGGTCACGTCGAGGGCACCAATGGGTCGCCCCAGGGCGGAGCGGCGGCGGGGTCACGGGACCGCGGTGTTGCCCGGCGACTCGCTGCGCTGATCCAGTCAGCAGGGGCGCGTGTGGGCGAGTGTTGTCAGGAGCGCGTGGATGCGCTGCTCGGCGGGCGGATGGGACGCCAGCAGCCGTCCGTCAGCGGCAGGACAGCCGTTGTCGAGTGCGTGCCGTGATCGCCTGCGGCGTGGACGGAAGGACTGACACTCATCATGTTTCAGAAGCTCGGGTCGCCCTCGCGAGGTTCGGCGGGCACGTCGGTCCATGCACCTGACCGTGCCGAGCTGAGCACCGCCTCGGTGATGTCAGCGGCGCGGGCACCGTCGGCGAACGTGGGGAGCCCATCGGGCCGCTCACCCCGGACAGCCGCATACGTGTCAGCCACGAAGGAGTCGAAGCACTGCTGGTAGCCCTGTGGGTGGCCCGCCGGAACCTGGTCGAAACGAGCCACCTCAGCGTCTGTAGAACGGCCCCGAGGCCGCAGATGGACGCCGGCGGCGTCACCGAGCCAGAGCTGCTCCTCCTGCTCCGAGTCGAACGTGAGCGCCGCGTCGCGCGCGTCGACATCGAGTTGGAGACGGTTCGCTCGCCCCCAGGAGACCTGACTCACCGAAAGCTGCCCGACCACCCCCTCCGTGGTCTCGAACAGGACGGCGGCCAAGTCCTCGGTACGCACGGGGCCCGAGATGCCGGGCCGCTGAGGCACCACGGTGCGCGTCGAGGCCACCAGTCGCGCAATCCGCTGGCCGGTGACGAACTCGGCGAGGTCAGCCCAGTGAACACCAATGTCACCGAATGCGCGGGAGGAACCGCCGACCTGCCCGTCGACCCGCCAGTCCGTGCTGCCCGGAGAGGCCAACCAGTCTTGGAGATAGCTGCCGCGCAGCTGGACCAGCGGACCCCGGGTCCGTAGCTGAGCGCGCATCTCGCGGACGGCTCCGTAGAAGCGGTAGACGAACGGGACGGTTGCCACGCAGGCCTGGGCGGCCGCCAGCCGGGCCAGCGAGCGGGCCGCATCGGCGCTCGTAGCCAGCGGTTTCTCGCAGACCACGTGGATACCCGCCTCGAGCACCTCCCTGACCTGCGACTCGTGCAAGTGGTTTGGCGTGCAGACGTGCACGACGTCCACCTCGTCGAGCAGTTCACCGACAGAACCAACGGCGCGCCTCGCCCCGATGCGGGTGGCCGCCTCACTGTCACCTGAGCGCGTCACCACGCCGACGAGATCCGCGCCCGCGCGGAGTGCCGCCCGGGCGTGCACGGTGCCCATGAACCCCGACCCGATGATGCCCACCCGCAGCCCGTCCGCCACAGCGACCTCCGTCTGACTTCTTCGTGAATACTGCGGAAGATAACGACAGAATGTCGGAACCTCAACAGTTGACAAGCAAATGTCCAGCGCTCTACCTTCCGCCGGGACGGCGTCGACGACAGCGAGGGCACATGTCTGGGCAACCCGCACCGGGACCGGGGGCACTACTCCGGGTGCTGCGAACAGCCGGCCCCTCGACCCGGCAGCAGTTGGTGACGGGCACCGGCCTGACCCGAACTCAGGTGGACGGACGGCTCGAGTCGCTACGCGCCTTGGGCCTGGTGCAGGAGGCTGTCACCCCGATCAGCACCGGCGGGCGTCGCCCACGAGCCGTTGCACTCAACTCCCGGGCCGGCCACGTACTCACACTGTGCATAGGTGCCACCGGCGTGCTCGTGGCCTCCGTCGACCTCGCAGGGGACATCATCGACGAGCGCCGGACGGCGATCGACGTGGCCCGAGGGCCGCACGACGTCCTTGGACTATGCGTCGAGCTGGCCCAGGAACTATCGGCATCGGCAGGGGCGGACCCGTGGGCTGTCGGTGTCTCGGTGCCTGGCCCCGTGGACATCGACCGGGGCATCGTGCTCAGTCCGCCGATCATGCCCGGATGGGACCAGTTCCCCATCCGCGACTGGGTCGCCGACAAGTTGCAAACGGCCTGCTGGCTCGACAACGACGCGAATGCGTGCGCGCTCGGAGAATTCCGCCATGGCGCGGGCAGGACTCCGCGCGAGCGCTCGTCGACCGAGATGGTCTACGTCCACCTGGGCACCGGGATCGGGGCCGGGATCATCATGAGCGGCGCCCTCCAGCGCGGGGACCGCGGCTGCGCCGGCGACATAGGCCACCTGCCCTCTCCCGGTGCGACCGTGGCTTGTCGTTGCGGCAACGTCGGCTGCCTGGAGGCAGTCGCCGGTGGATCCGCGCTCGGGCAGCTCGCCCAGCGCCTGGCCACCGACGGCACCAGCCCCGGCCTCGCCGAGCTGTCCGCAGAGCTCCCCGATGGCGTCCGGTTGGACGCATCGGCGCTCAGCCGGGCAGCGGAGCTCGGTGACGCGGCCGCGCTGGGGGTCCTCCGCACCGCCGGCACGCAGATCGGTGAAGTCCTCGCCTCCGTGATCAGCCTTCTCAATCCTGGCCAGCTCGTGATCGGGGGCGGTCTCTCCCAGTCCGGTGACCTCCTGCTGTCCTCGGTCCGCAAG
>Ga0308173_10000924_pt1 | contig 13842 bp, 14 predicted proteins | sample PhyPR1_FD_203716 | JGI IMG/M metagenome (GOLD analysis project Ga0308173, IMG submission 203716) | Soil microbial communities from UC Gill Tract Community Farm, Albany, California, United States - DLSLS.P.R1 | ecosystem: Environmental > Terrestrial > Soil > Agricultural land | place: USA...
CGTGCTGCTCGAGGACCTCGCCACCCACCCGCTCGTGCAGACGGTCGCGCGCACCCTGGGCGAGGGCGTGCGCGACGGCGGAGCCGGCTGAGCCGCGGAGCGCCCGACACGCCGTCCGTCCTGGCCCTCGGGACGGGACTCGAACATCCGTTCGACTCCCGTGCGACACTGCTGGCATGGCCGGCGGCATGCTCCCAGGACGTTCGGGCCGCTCCCTCGGGGAGCGCGCCGCGAACTCGGGGGTGCGGCAGCCCGAGGCCGCTCCGGCGGTCGCCGGGCCTGCGGCAGCCGGGTCGGCTGCCGACGGCAGCGAGGGGCGGCACTGCTGGGTGCACGATCCGCCCGACTCCCCCGGCATCTGGCCCGGGCTGCTCGTCGAGTGGCGGCAGCGCGCCGACGGCTGGCAGGGGCGGGTCGCCTACACCGTGACCGGCCCCCACGGCCCGGCGCTGGTCGAGACCTGGCTGCCCGCGGCCCGGCTGGAACCGCGCTGAGCTGCCTGCCCACCCGACACGGTCCCCCACCGCTCGGCGGCCCGCCTGGGATCATGGCGGCGTGACTCCGAACCGGCTGCGCGCCGGCGCCTGCGCCTGGCTGTTGACCCTTCAGTTCTTCGTGGTGGAGGCCGTGGCCGCGGCCCGAGCGCCCGCCGGTTACTCGCGCGCCGCCAACACGATCAGCGATCTCGGGACGACGACGTCGCCGGCGCACCGGCTGATGAACGCGTCCTTCGTCCTGCAGGCGGTGCTGATCGTCGTCGGGGCGGTGCTTCTGCGCCACGCCCTGCGAGGGCGCGCCGCGCGGGTGGCGCCGGTCCTGCTCGCGCTGGCCGCCGCGGGCGTGCTGATCGTCGGCATCTTCCCGAACGACGGCTACAAGACCGTGCACGTGACCGGGGCGGTGCTGTACCTGGCCGGCGGCGGGATCGGCCTGATCGCGCTGGCCTACGCGGTGCGCCCCCGGTCGGAGCTGCTCGGGTCGACGCTCGCGCTGCTCGGGCTCGTCGGCACGGCGATGACGGTGTTCTTCGTCGCGGGGGTCACCCAACTGCTCGGCGTCGGCGGTACCGAGCGGGCGGCCGCCTACGTGCTCCCGATCGGGCTCGCCGTCGCCGGGGCGGCGCTCTGGCGGATGGGCGACGTCCCCGATGTGACCGGCGCCGGCAGCGACGGTCCGGACCCCCGCGAGCAGCGGAAGCTGGCGCGGGATCAGGAACGGGCGCGGCTCGCCGAGCAGCAGCGACAGCGCGACGAGGCGCTCGCCGGCCGCACCGCCGGCACCACGCCCAACGGCGAGGCGGACGACGACATCGACGGCGACGACCCGTGGGCGACGCCCGGCCGGCGCCGCGACTGACCCAGGTCGGCCAGTCGGTCAGTCGGCCGGGGGTCGCATCTGCAGCACCTCATCGACCGGCCGCCGTCCACTCACAGCGCCGACCGGGCCCTCCGGCGGATAGCCCATGCGCAGCAGCATCTGCGGGTAGCCGACCAGCGAGAGCCGCGACTGCAACTGGGTGCGTGTCGCCGGCCAGTCGAGGGCCTGGGTGAGCGGTGAGGCGGCCAGGCCGGCGTCGGTGGCCCGCAGGAGCACCCGGCCGAGGGCCCGCCCCGACTGCAGCCAGGCGTAGCGGTCGTCGCCGTCGGTGCCCATGAGGACGACGGTCGGGCGCTCGACGGCCGGCGGCGGGGCGTCCGGGTCGCCACCCGGCTGGAACAGGTGCGGCTCGCGCTCGCCGACGACGAAGTCGCGGATCAGCCAGTTCGACGGGCGGCTGCGCGGATCGTCGGCGGGCACGGCCTCCATGGGCACGCCATCGACGGCGCCGGGGTCGGTGCGCACCCAGCTCTGCAGCTCGGCGACGTAGGCCGGGTCGCCCTGCTCGATCTCCTCGGCGCGGGAGATCAGGAAGACGGTGGCGACCTCCTCCTCGGACCGGGTGATCGGCTTGAACCAGGTGCCGAACGCGGCGGCGTCGACCTCGAGCCGGTCGAGCAGCTCCACGGGCACCGAACGTGACAGGAACGGCGCCCGCACGGTGTGCCGCCGCTCGATCGCCGCGACCAGCGCGGTGTCGAACGCGGTCACCTCGTGCGGGCCGGTGACCCGCAGGGTCGCCAGGTGGTCGGGCTGGGCGTCGTCAGGCAGGAGGTCCACCTCCGCGGCGAAGCCGGCCGCGGCCAGGGCGACCGCCGCGAACTCCACCGCGATGCCGCAGCTGATCACCTGCTGGCGCCGCGTCGGGTCGAGCACCGGCAGCGCGCGGTGCTCGTCGAAGTAGAGCTCGAGCCGGCTGTCGGATGCGATGAACCGCCACGGTTGCGTGTTGTGGATCGACGGCGCGCGGGTGGCCGCGGCCACCACCTGGGCCCACTCCTGCTCCTGCACGCGGCACCTCCTGGCGATCGCTTCCCCGGGCGCGCGGGCAGCGCGTCCGGTTCGTGCCTACCTCATCACGGATCCCCGATGAGCACCCGGATCCGCCCCTGACCTCACACGGCCGGGCCGGCCTCCGCGGGCACCGGCACCGGCGGGCGGACCCGTGTGCGCCGCCGGGAGAGCGCCACGCCGGCCAGGCAGATCGCGCCGCCGATGAACGCGAGCCCGGGGGGCACCTCGTCGAGCAGCAGCCAGCCGAGCAGAACGACGACCGGGGGCACCAGATAGGTGGTGACGCCGAGCTTGCCGGCGTCCATCCGGCTCAGGGCGTAGGCCCAGGTGCTGAAGGCCAGCGCCGTGGGGACCGCGCCCAGGTAGATCAGCCCGGCGATCGACGCGGCGGGCGCCCGACCGAGCTGGCCGACGAGCGTGCCGGCCCACGGCAGGCAGCAGAGCGCGCCGATCGCGCACGCGGTGAAGGTCACCTGCAGGGGCGGCAGCCGCCGGAGCACCCGCTTCTGCGACACGACCCCGACGGCGTAGGCCAGCGCGGCCAGCAGGCAGAGGACGACCCCCAGCAGGTCGGTCTCGGCCTGGCGGGTGGCCACGCCGATGAGCAGGACGCCGGCGAAGGCCACGGCGATGCCGGCCATCAGCCAGCGCGGGAAGCTCTCACCGAGGAACAGGCCGGCGAAGAGGGCGATCAGGATCGGGCCGACGTTGACCAGCATCGACGTCGTGCCGGCGTCCAGATGTCGTTCCGCGGCGTTGAGCGCCACGTTGTAGACCCCGAACCAGCCCACCCCGCAGAGGGCCAGCAGGGCCCATTCCCGGCGGTCGGGACGCACCCAGCCGCGCCCGGACATGAGCAGACCCAGCACCGCGGTGCCGACCAGCAGCCGGCCGAGCGCCAGCGCCCCCGGTGCGAAGTCACCCCCGACGCCGCGGATGCCCACGAAGGCCGACGCCCAGGCGAGCACGGTGACGACGACGGCGGCGATGGTGCGCCCCTCGGGACGGGTCGTGGCGGGCGCGGTGTTCACGGGTCAGACCCTAGGAGCAGCCCCCGACAGTTCTCCGGCGGTTTCCGGACGCGTCGCTCCCGCCGCGAAGGTTGGCAGGACCGGTGCGGTCGCCGGGGTCAGCCGTGCAGGTGCTGGCCGTAGGTGCGCCGTCCCCGCTCCCCGACGGTCGGCACCGCCGCACCGTCGCGGAGGGCGGCGCCGAGCTTGCCGGGGAACGGCGTGGCGACCACGTGCGTGCCCGGCGCGCGGGCCGCGGCCCAGGCGCGGGCCAGCTCCGCCGCCGAGAGCTCCTCCGGGCCGCCGTACTCGACGACGCCGCCCGCCGGCGGCCGGGAGACCATCTCGGCGAGATGCTCGGCCACCTCCCCGACGTCGACCGGCTGGAGCCGCCAGCCCATCGGCACGGGCAGCACCGGCCCCTTGCGCGCCAGATCGAGGAGGTGGTCGACGAAGTGGTGGAACTGGGTGACCCGCAGCAGCGTCACGGGCAGACCCGAGGCGAGCAGCACCTGCTCGGCCGCGAACTTGGCCCGGTAGTAGCCGTAGGGGATCCGGTCGACGCCGACGATCGACACGTAGACCAGGTGCCGCAGCCGGTCGCGGTCCACCGACTGGACCAGCCGCCGCGTGCCGGCGACGTCGACCTGCCACGGGTCGCCCTGCGAGTCGCTGGCGGCGTGCACGATCAGCTCGGCCCCGCCCACCGCGGACGCGAGGTCGAAGCCGGTGGCCAGGTCCCCGCGGACGCCGCCGGGCCCAGTGCCGCGCCGCGACATCAGCCGCACCGTGTGCCCGGCCGCCTGGAGCGGTGCGGTCAGGCGCTGTCCGAGCGGGCCGGTGCCGCCGGTGACGAGGAGATCCACGCCGCCAGTCTGGCGGGGCGGCCGGTGCGCCGTCACCCCTGAGGCAGGATGCCGGTCGTGGCGGACCGCTATCCCGAGATCGAGCACTACGACTCCGGCATGCTCGACGTCGGCGACGGCAACCTCGTCTACTGGGAGACCTGCGGCAACCCGCACGGGAAGCCGGCCGTCCTGCTGCACGGCGGCCCCGGCGCCGGCTTCCAGCCCGGCTCGCGGCGCAACCTCGACCCGTCCGCCTACCGGATCGTGCTGTTCGACCAGCGCAACTGCGGCCGCAGCACCCCGAGCGCCGCCGACCCCGACACAGACCTCTCGGGCAACACGACGGCGGCGCTGATCGGTGACATGGAGGCGCTGCGGCGCCATCTGGGCATCGAGCGGTGGCTCGTCCTCGGCGCCTCGTGGGGGACGACGCTGGCGCTGGCCTACGCGCAGGCCCATCCCGACCGGGTGACCGAGATGGTGCTCAACGCCGTGTGCACCACCACGCACCGCGAGGTCGCGTGGATCACCCGCGACATGGGCCGGATCTGGCCGGAGGCGTGGGCCCGGTTCCGGGACGGCGTCCCCGAGGGCGAGCGGGACGGCGACCTCGCCGCGGCGTACCACCGGCTGCTCGAGTCGCCGGAGGCCGTCGTCCGGGAGCGCGCCGCCCGCGACTGGTGCGCCTGGGAGGACGTGCACGTCTCCCTCGGCACCGGCTGGCAGCCCTATCCGCGCTTCCAGGACCCCGAGTTCCGGATGACCTTCGCCCGGCTGGTCACCCGCTACTGGGCCAACGCCGCGTTCCTGGCCGACGGTCAACTGCTGCGCGACGTCGGCCGGCTGGCGCACATCCCGGCGGTGCTGATCGCCGGGCGGCAGGACGTCAGCGGCCCGGTCGACATCGCCTGGCACCTGCACCGGGCGTGGCCGGCCAGCGAGCTCGTCGTGATCGAGGACGGCGGCCACGGCACCGGCAGCATGGGCGCGCTCGTGACCGCCACCGACGGGTTCCGCGGCCACTGACGCATCGCTCAGCCGAGCAGCAGCCCCCCGCGGACGACGACGCGGGGCGGGGCGTGCCGGGCGAGCAGGTCGACCGTGCGGGTCGCGTCGTGCACGAGCAGATCGGCCGGGCCGCCCACCCGCAGCCCGTGGTCGGCCAAGCCGAGCACCCGGGCCGCCGACGTCGTCACCAGGTCGACGAGCGTCTCCAGCTGCGGCGCCGAGCGCATGTCCAGCAGGTGCGCGGCGAGGAACGCGACCTCCAGCAGGTTGTGCCGGCCGAAGGGGTAGTAGGCGTCCTCGACGTCGTCCTGCCCGAGCGCGACCGCCACGCCCAGCGCGACGGCCCGCTCGACCGGCAGCGCCACCGACCCGGTGTGCGGATCACTGACCAGACCGAGCCCGACGTCCCGAGCCAGCTCCAGCACCGCCGTCTGGCGGGCCTCCTCGTAGTGCCCGACGGCACGGGCGTGGCAGGCCACTCCCCGCCCCTCCAGCCCATGCCGTCGCATCGCCTCGGCGAGCATCCGGGTGGTGTCGAGCGACGGGTCCGCAGTGTCGTCGGTGAGCATCGCGACACGCCGTCCGAGCCGGGCGGCCAGCGCGCACGCCCACTCGACGTGCGCCTCCCGGTCGGCCTGGGTCGCCTCGATCCACGGGATGCCGCCCACGACGTCGGCGCCGGCCGCCATTGCCTCCTCGACCAGCTCCGCGGCACCGGGGTCGCGCAGCACGCCGTCCTGCGGAAAGGCGACGACGGAGACGTCGACCCGGCCACGGAACTCCTCGCGGGCGGCGAGCACGGCCTGGACGCCGATCAGCCCGGCGGCGGTGTCGACGTCGGCGAACGCCTGCACGTGCAGCACCCCGTTGCGCAGCCCGTCGGACAGGACCGAGCGGATGGCCGGGAGCAGTGTGTCGAGGCGGTAGTGCTGCTTGACCGCCCGCGCCAGGTCGATGCCGCGGGCCGAGTCGGCCATGCCGGCGCCGGTGTAGGCCTGCAGCGCGGCGTCGCCGATCAGCGGCAGCGTGTGCACCTTGTCCAGGTGCAGGTGGGCGTCGACGAACGACTCGGTGACCAGGCCGCCGTCGGCGGCCACGACCTCCGCGCCGTCCGGACGTCGCACCTCGCCGGCCGGCACCACAGCCGTGACGCGACCGCCGGCGCAGTGGATGTCGACCACCGCCCCGCTGCGCAGCCGTGCGTCGGTGACGACCAGGGGCGGGTTCGGGTCGGCGTCCACGTGCGCAGGGGTACCAGACCGGACCCGCTGCCGGGGGGGTTCAGAGGAGGGCGTCGAGGCCCTCGTCGGCCGGCGGGATCAGTCCGGCCTCGACCGGCGGCCGGTGCGGCTGGTCCAGGCCCCGCATCCGCGCCGCGTGCAGCGCGAGCAGCAGGTTGAGCCGCAGGGTCGGGTCGGAGGTGAACGGGCCGAGCAGCCGCTCGAGCTTGCCGATCCGGTAGCGCATCGTGTTGTAGTGGAAGTGCAGCCGGCGGGCCGATTCGGCCACGTTGAGGTTGGTCTCCAGCAGCACCCGCAGGGTCTCCCGCAGGTCGGCGGAGTCGGGGTCGGAGGCGTCGGCCAGCGAGCCCAGCACCTCGTCGACGTAGGTGCGCAGCTCGGTGCTGTCGGGGATGAGCGAGAGCAGCCGGAAGACGCCGAGCTGGTCGAAGTGCGTGACCGCGTTGCCGCCGTGGATCTCCTGCCCGACGCCCAGCGCCCGCTGGGCCTGGCGGTGAGCCTCGGCCAGCGCCGACAGCGAGCCCGCCGGGCGCCCGATGCCGGTGCCGAGCACCCGGCCGACGCGGCGGAGGCGGCCGTTCACCCGGGAGGTCACGGCGGCGACGAGCTGCGACATCTCCTCCGGCGTCCGGCCGTCGAGGGGCAGCAGCGTGACGATCTCGGTGGCCAGCCCCGCCACGGCGGCGCCGGCGACCTCGGTCTCCAGCGCGGCCCGCCAGCCGTCGGCCAGCCGGTCGAGGACGTCGAGGGCGCGGGTCGGGTCGGCCGCGGCGTCGGCCACGGTCTCGGTCGCGGTCACCAGGACCGCGACCGGGCCGTCGAGCCGCCAGCCGAAGGACCGCGTGTAGGCCAGCGTGCGCTCGGTGTGCCCGACCGACCCGCCGACCAGCCGCCGCACCAGGTCCCCCTGGAACCGCAGCTCGACGGAGTGCACGGCCTGCAGGCGGATCACCGACAGCGCGGCGATGACCGCGGCCCGCTCGAGCACGCCACCGGCGCCGAGCATCATCGGGCCGGTCCGGCACACGGCGACCAGCCAGCCGTGCCGCTGCTCGCCGGCCATGATCGGGGCGACCGCGTACTCCCCCACGCCGCCGGGCAGCTCGTGGTGGCCGGGCACCAGCAGGATGCCGTCGGCCGGCGACAGGTCGGCGTCGGCCAGCACGTCGGCCGGCGTCACCACGGTCTGGTCGGCGCGGACGCCGGAGAGCCGCCGCGACGGGGTCAGCTCGGCGAGGGCGTCGTCGGCGGCCGCGTCGAGCAGCCACAGCCAGTCGCTGATCTCGGCGACGTCGTCCTCCGGGCCCGCGCTGGTCACGACCTCACGGTCGGGGCCGAGCCCGAGGACGGCGACGCCCTCCAGCATGACCGCGAGCCGCTGGGCGACCTCCGGCAGGCCGCCGCCGGTGAGCGCGACCCCGATGAACTCGTCGTCCATCCGGGAGGACAGCGCCAGGGCCTGGCCCTGCTTGCTGACGACGGCGCCGAGCACCTCGGAGACGATCTCGTCGAGCCGGACGCCGGGCGGCAGGGCCAGCACGGGCAGTCCCCGCCGATCGGCCTCCGCGAGCACCTCGCCGGGCACCGGGGCCGGGCCCTCGGTGCGCCGGAAGGCCAGCGCCGCGGTGCCCATCGAATCCAGCCGCTCGACCAGGGCGCGGCAGTTCGCCGGGTCGGCCGGCGGCAACCGCGCGCCGAGGACGACGAGGACGTCGGGCCCGGCGGCGGCCAGCGGATCGGTCGGGCTGTCGACGACCATGTGGCGGACGACGCGGCTCAACCCGGACGCCCCCGCGGCGACCGAGGTGCCGGCGAGGCCGGGCAGCCGGAGCGACTCCTCGATGGTCAGCCCCATGCGTTCCTGCCAGCTGCTGCGGTCGTCGCGAGGGGATTCGGCCCGCGACTCGGCGACAGCCCAGTTCTTACGGAACGGGAGCGATCCGTTACGGTATGTGGAGGCCACTAGTGCAGCATCACCCTGGGTCACGGCGTATACCTCTTCCAGTCGTCATAGAGGGTGTCACAGCACGGGACTCTGTCAGTAGTCCCCGGATTGGCATGCCCATTCTTGGCGACTTCCGCCATACGAGGACGTGCGACGCGCCGCATAGGTTCGAAGTCGGGTCCACCCCGCCCGCTGGATCGTAGGCCGTCATCGGATTCCGGTGACCACCCCCTCCGGACGGCGGACGTGGATCGCCGGGCGGGGGGGTCGAGAGGCCGGCGCCTCCGTCGTCCCTCCGCCGAAGGGCCGCCGCCATGCGCACGATCGACGACATTCCTGGCTCCGCACGACCCCGCTCGCATACCGACGCGCCGGTTCCGGGCCGCGCCGCGCGAGCCGGACTCCCGACGATTCCCATCCCCCGCGAGACGTCCCAGGCCACGGCCCGGACCGCTCGCCCGGCACGCGCGGCCACGGCCGTTCCCGCGTCCGCCAGCACCGGCATCGCCGACCTGCTGCGCGGCCCCGTCCGCTCCGCCCGGGTGATGATGAGCGTGCCCGCCGCGGTCTACCTCAGCGTTGCCGGAGAGCGCGGCAGCGACGTGGTGGGCGTGCTCACCAGCGACGCCGCCCGGCTTCCCCTGGGCTGCATGCTCTTCCGCCCGAGCAACGGCCGCCCCCTGGTCGCCCTGCCCAGCGGGGCCCCGGCCGAGGTCGGTGGCGGCCGGATCGTCGTGGGCGACCTCGCGGTCAGCGCCGCCGCGTGGTGGAACCCCCGCCCCCGGCTGCCCAGCCTCCGGCCCGCGCTGCTCCCCGAGGGCGTGCGCCAGCTGCGCACCACGCTCTACGGCGAGGGCGTGCCGCACAGCGCGTTCACGCTGCCCGGCCTACCCACCGGGCCGGGCGGTCCGCTGGCCGCACTCCGGGGCGCCGTGCGGCGCGCCGACCTCGACGCGGCGCTGCGCACCGCGACCCGGCTGATCGGCCTCGGTCCCGGGCTCACCCCGGCCGGGGACGACGTCATGGCCGGCACGATCGCGGGTCTGGTCCTGCTGGGGCACCCCTCGGCGGAGCGGTTCGCGGCCGCGGTCTACTCCCTGGCCGCCGGCCGCACCACCGAGCTGTCGCGGGCCCTGCTGCGGCACGCCGCGGCGGGCCGGGTCAGCGGCGAGTACGCGGCGGTCCTGCACGGCCTGGTGGGCGAGCGCCCGCTGGCGCCGGCGGTGGCCCAGCTGCTCGCCACCGGCTCGACCAGCGGCAGGGCCATGGCGCTGGGCCTGTGCACGGCGATCGACCTGGTCGACCGCACCACCCGCCACTGATCCAGGGCTGGGGTCGCGCGGCCCGGGTCGCGCGGCCTCAGCGGGGTGTCGGGAAGCCCCTCGGCCCCGGCAGCAGGGGGCCGAGGCTGCCCCACTGCGCCGTCCGGCAGCCGTCGACCCGGGAGAGCGACAGGTCGACCGGACGCCCGTTCCAGGTGCCCGTGACGTGGGCGGTCTGCGGCCCGCTGTAGATCTGCGAGCACATCTGGCCGGCCGGGAGAGGAGCGAACGGGTCCTTCATGGCCCTCAGGTGGGCGCAGGCGGCCGCGCCGTCGGGATGGTTGCCCGTGACCGGGTCCCCGCACGTCAGCCGGTAGCTACCGGTCGCCGCGCCGCCGCCGGGGTGGATCTCCACCAGCAGGTCGTGCTGCGCCGCGGAGGAGCTCCCGGCGCTCGACGGGCCGGCCGCCGTCCCGCCGCCCGGTGCCGACGCGCACGCGGTCATCAGGGCGAGCAGTGCCACCAGGGGCAGGAGCAGACGCACATCAGTGGGACGAACGGGGCCGGCGGAAAGTGCCGGTCAGATCCGGCAGGCGTGGATGCTGGTGACCAGGATGGCCCGGGCGCCCAGTTCCCAGAGCTCGTCCATCAGCCGGTTCGTCTCGGTCTGCGCCACCATCGCCCTGACCGCCGACCAGCCCGGCGTCTGCAGCGGACTGACCGTCGGGCCCTCGAGGCCGGGCGTGATCGCGGTGGCCTGCGCCAGCAGCTCGTTGGGGCAGTCGTAGTCGAGCAGCACGTAGCGGCGGGCCACCAGCACGCCGCGCAGCCGGCGGCGCAGCTGGGCGACCGCCGGGATCTCCTCGGCGCCCTCGCGGCGGACCAGGATCGCCTCGCTGGTGAGCACCGGGTCGCCGATGATGTGCAGCCCGGCCGCGCGCAGCGTCGTCCCCGTCTCCACCACGTCGCAGACCGCATCGGCGACGCCGAGCCGGCACGCCGTCTCCACCGCGCCGTCGAGCTTCACCACGCCGGCCTTGATGCCGGCGTCGTCCAGGTAGCGCTGCAGCAGCACCGGGTAGGCCGTGGCGATCCGCTTGCCGGCCAGCTGGTCGACGCGCTCGATGTCCGACTCCACCGGGGTGGCGAAGCGGAACGACGACCGGCCGAAGCCCAGCGTCATGACCTCGACCGCCGCCTGGCCGCTGCCCCCGTCGGGGGCGGTCTCGAGCAGCATGTCGCGGCCGGTGATGCCGGCATCGAGGGTGCCGGCCGCGACGTAGACGGCGATGTCACGCGGCCGCAGGTAGAAGAACTCGGTGTCGCTCTCGGGGTCGTAGACCGCGAGGTCCTTGGTGCTGCGGCGCTGGCGGTACCCGCTCTCGGCGAGCATCTCCGCCGCCGGCTCGCTCAGGACACCCTTGTTGGGCACGGCGATGCGCAGCACGGTACGAGGCTCCTTCGGGGGCTGGGCCCGGGCCCGGGGCCCGGATCGATCAGAGGTGAGCGTAGACGTCGTCCAGGGTCAGTCCGCGGGTCAGCATGAGCACCTGCACCCGGTAGAGGAGCTGGCTGATCTCCTCGGCGGTGCGCTCCCCGCTCTCGTGCTCGGCGGCCATCCAGGCCTCCGAGGCCTCCTCGACGACCTTCTTGCCGGCCGCGTGCACGCCGTCGCGCACCGCCCGCGCCGTGCCGGAGGCGGGGTCGCCGGCCGCGACCTTCCCGCTCAGCTCGGCGAACAACTGGTCGAACGTCTTCACGCGTGCCTCTCCTGACCGGCCGGGGTGATCCTGAATCCGGTCGTCCGTTGCGGTACCCGCAGCTGGCGGAGGGTGAGGGCCGTGGCCAGCGCGGCGACGGTGGCCTCCCAGCCCTTGTCCTCCGCCGAGCCCGGCAGCCCGGCCCGGTCGCGGGCCTGTTCCTCGGTGTCGCAGGTGAGGACGCCGTTGCCGACCGGCTTGCCCGCGTCGAGCGCCACCCGGGTCAGGCCGGCGGTGACCGCGTCGCACACGTACTCGAAGTGCGGGGTACCCCCGCGGACGACCACGCCGAGGGCGACGACGGCGTCGTGCCGCTCGGTCAGCGCCTGGGCGACCACCGGCAGCTCCACCGCCCCGGGCGCCCGGACGACTGTGGGCTCGGCAACCCCGCACGCACGGGCGGCCTCGACGGCACGGGCCAGCAACGCCTCGGTGATCTCGGCGTGCCAGGTGGTGGCCACGATGCCCAGGGTCAGGCCCTCGGCGTCGACCGGCGCCACCTCGGGCGCTCCCGACCCGCTCATACCGGCTGCTCGTCGACGCCGAGGGGCACGTCGTCGGGACCCGACTCGGTCTCCGGCTCGATGATGTCGAGCAGGTGGCCCATCCGGTCGCGCTTGGTGCGCAGGTAACTGAGGTTCTCCGCCGTGACGTGACTGGGCAGCGGCACCCGGCCGAGCACGCGCAGGCCGTAGCCCTCCAGGCCGGCGCGCTTGGCCGGGTTGTTGGTCAGCAGCCGCATCGTGTGCACGCCCAGGTCGACCAGGATCTGCGCGCCGGTGCCGTAGTCGCGGGCGTCGGCCGGCAGGCCCAGGTCGAGGTTGGCGTCGACGGTGTCCGCGCCGCGATCCTGCAGCTGGTAGGCCTGCAGCTTGTGCAGCAGGCCGATGCCGCGGCCCTCGTGTCCGCGGATGTAGAGCACGATGCCGCGCCCCTCCTCGGCCACGGCGGCCAGCGCGGCCTGCAGCTGGGGGCCACAGTCGCAGCGCAGCGAGCCGAAGACGTCACCGGTGAGGCACTCGGAGTGCACGCGCACCAGCACGTCCTCGCCGTCGCCGACCTCGCCGTAGACGAAGGCGACGTGCTCGCGCTCGTCGTAGGAGCTGCGGTACCCGACGGCGGTGAACGTGCCCGGCACCAGCGGCACGATCGCCTCGGCCACCCGCTCGACCAGCTTGTCGAAGCGCTTGCGGTAGGCGATCAGATCGGCGATGGAGACCATCACCAGGTCGTGCTGGTCGGCGAAGGCGCGCAGCTCCTCGCCGCGGGCCATGCCGGTCGGGTCCTGCTCGCTGACGATCTCGCAGAGCGCCCCCGAGGGGCGCAGGCCGGCGAGCAGCGCGAGGTCGACGGCGGCCTCGGTGTGGCCGGGGCGCCGCAGCACGCCGCCGTCCTTGGCGCGCAGCGGCACGATGTGGCCGGGCCGCGCCAGGGAGGTCGAGGTGGTGTCCTGCCCGGCCAGCAGCCGGATGGTGCGGGCGCGGTCGACGGCGGAGATGCCGGTCGTGATGCCCTCGCGGGCGTCGACGGTGACCGTGTAGGCGGTGCCGAGCCGGTCCTGGTTGACCCGGAACATCGGCGGCAGGTCGAGGCGGTCGGCGTCCTCCTCGGTCACCGCCACGCAGATGTAGCCCGACGTGTACCGCACCATGAACGCCACGAGCTCGGGGGTCGCCAACTCGGAGGCGAAGATCAGGTCGCCCTCGTTCTCGCGGTCCTCGTCGTCGATGACGACGACGGCCCGGCCGTCCTTGATGGCGGCGATGGCCGTCTCGACGCTGTCGAGACGGAAGTCGGGACTGCTCATGATCGGCCTTCCAGCAGGCGTTCCACGTACTTGGCGATCACGTCGACCTCCAGGTTGACCGGGTCCCCCGGGGTGCGCGCGCCGAGCGTGGTGTCGCGCAGGGTGGTGGGGATGAGGCTGACCTCGAACCAGGGTTCGGGCTGGTCGGCCGGGCTGAGGGCGCTGACGGTGAGCGACACGCCGTCGACGGCGATCGAGCCCTTCTCGACGACGTAGCGGGCGAGTGCGGGGGGCAGCGCGATGCGCACGACCTCCCAGTGCTCGCCCGGGGTGCGGGCGACGATGCGGCCGACGCCGTCGACGTGGCCCTGCACCATGTGCCCGCCGAGGCGGGTCTGCATGGTGACCGCGCGCTCGAGGTTGACGGGGTCGCCGGTGCCGACGCTGCCGAGGCTGCTGCGCCGGAGCGTCTCGGCCATGACGTCGGTGCTCCAGACGCCCGTGCCGTCGCCGCCGGGCTGCACCCCGGTGACGGTCAGGCAGACGCCGTTGACCGAGATCGAGTCGCCGAGTGCGACGTCCTCGAGCACCCGGGCCGCGCGGATCTGCAGCACGGCTGCACCGCCACCA
>Ga0308173_10000925_pt1 | contig 13840 bp, 10 predicted proteins | sample PhyPR1_FD_203716 | JGI IMG/M metagenome (GOLD analysis project Ga0308173, IMG submission 203716) | Soil microbial communities from UC Gill Tract Community Farm, Albany, California, United States - DLSLS.P.R1 | ecosystem: Environmental > Terrestrial > Soil > Agricultural land | place: USA...
AGCACCCATTTGTCGCGCAGCACCTGCTCGGCGAGCCACTGCGGTCCGGAGATGTAGGGCCGGTTCGCGTCGAGGATCGCCTCGACCAGCGGGTTGCCGCGGGAGAGAACGTTGCCGATGACGAAGACGTCGGCATCGCGCGCCTCGCGCTCGAGCTGCGCCGGATCGAATCCTTCGATGAGCGGAATGCCCAGCGCTGCGAGCTGCGACGACATGGGCGGATAGACGTTGGCGTCGCAGCCGGTGACGTCGTGGCCGGCGCGCCTGGCGATCGCGGCGATGCCGCCCATGAACGTGCCGCAAATGCCGAGGATGTGGAGATGCATCAGGAAGTCGAGCGAGGTGGATCGGCGAGCACGCGCGCATAGCCGCGCTCGAGCGCACGAACGTAGCGGCGCGGGTCGGTGAGGTGCGGGTCGGACAGCGCCGCACGGACGTGCGTTTGCGTCTCGCGGCGGAACGCCGGGTCGAGCGCCAAGCGGCAGGCGAGCGCGACGTACGCTTCCGGCGTAGTGGTCACGAGCTCGGCCAGCCCGGCGTGCATGAGCACGCTCGCGCTCATGCGCTCGGCGTGGCGTGCGCCCACGAGCGTGACGACGGGCAGGCCCGCGGCAAGCGCTGCAGCCGTCGTGTCGCCGCCGGTGTACGGCACCGTGTCGAGCGCGAGATCGGCCACGGCGTAGCGATCGTGGCGATGCCGCATCTCATAGGGCACCACCGCCACGCGCGCAAGGTCGATGCCGAAGCCTTCGAGCCTGCGCAACAGTGCGGTGCGATCGTCCGCGCGCGGGGGCGAGACCAGCAGCCGCGCGCGCGGCACGCGGTCGAGCACCGCGCGCCATAGCGCGAGGCAGCGCGGTGACAGCTTTTGCGCCGGCACGAAAGCGGCGATGACCACGTCGTCGGGCGCGAGGCCCAGGGTCGCGCGATCGTAGCGCCGCAGCGGGGCGGCATACGGGCGCAGGGGGAGCACGCAGACGTCGAGCATCAGCAGGCGCTCGCGCAGCGCACCGGCCCCATCGGGACGATCGGCCACCGGATCCGTGATCTTTGCATCGACGCTCGCCAATCCCACGCCGCCATGGTAGCCGAGGTGCGTGACGATCCTGCGCGCGGGCCGCCGCGCGAGGATGCCCGGCCGGGCGAAGGCCGAGTGACCCATCAGGTCCACCAGCACGTCGACTCCTTCGGCTGCGACCGCGCGCGCAGCAGCCGCGTCGTCGAGCGCGGCCAGATCGACGAACGCGTCCGCCGCCGCCCGAAAGCGCGCTGTCGTGTCGTCCTCGTGTCCGGGTGGCGCCAGCGAGAACAGCATGATGCGATGGTGCAGGCGATCGTGCGCCGTGAGGATCGGCGCAAGGAGCTCGCCCATCACGTGGCCGCGAAAATCGGCCGACAGGTACCCAACCGTCATGCGCGGATCGCCCGCCCTTCGAGGCGCCACGTCGAGCGGCGGCTCGTTCAGCGCCGTGATCTCGAGGCGCATCAGCGCGTCGTAACGATCGTAGAGCGCGAGCAGTGCGGCTGGCGCGACGTCGAAGTACTGGAGCAAGGCCAACAGCTCGCCGACCAGCGGCGCCTCGCCGGGGCCGAAGGGCTGCTCGAGCGCTGCGGCGAGCGCCCGTGCCTCCCGGGTCGCGTCGCCCAGGCGCCGCGCAGCTGACAGCGCAGACACGCGCACGCGCGCGGTCGCCGGGGCGCGCGGCTCGAACGCGAGGAAGTCCATGAGCGCATCCTCGTCGCGCCCGAGCGCGAGACAGGCGCCGCGAAGCAGCCACCAGATCGCTTCGTCCGCAGGCGCCAGCGTGCGCCCGCGGAGCAGCAGCGGAATGGCTTCGGAATAGCGGCGCTGGCGGATGCGCGCTTGCGCGAGATCCACATGGGCGGCCAGGTGCACGGGATCGCGGTCGAGTGCGGCCTCGAACGATGCCGCAGCGGCGGCGAAATCGCCCTGAACGAAATGCACGTGCCCGCACGCGTAGAGCGGCTCGGCCCACCGTGGATCGAGCCGCGCGGCCTCGCCGAACGCCGTCACGGCTGCCGCAGGCGCGCCGCGCCGCGCTTCGACCACGCCGAGGTTGTGCCACGCCCGTGCCTGCGTGGGCGCGCGCTCGACCGCCTCGCGCAACAGCGCCGCGGCGGCGTCGAACCGACCTGCGCGTGCGGCTGCGTCCGCTTGGGCGACCAGCGCGGCGAAGGACCGTTGCGCCACCGCCAATCTAGCCGCGAAAGATGAAGTACACGGCGCCGAGCATGCAGACGCCCGCCCACAGATAATCGAGCTTGATCGGCTGGCCCATGTAGAGCACGGCGAACGGCACGAACACGGTGAGCGTGATCACTTCCTGCAGGATCTTGAGCTGCGCGAGCGACAGCGCGGTGTATCCGATGCGGTTGGCGGGCACTTGCAGCAGGTACTCGAACAGCGCAATGCCCCAGGAGACCAGCGCCGCGATCCACCACGGCCGGTCGGCCAGGTTGCGCAGGTGGCCGTACCACGCGAGCGTCATGAACACGTTCGAGCCGGTGAGCAGCGCCGCGCAGGCCAGCGCCGGGTGCTGGAGCAGCCAGGAAGGATTCATGGTGGGCCGGGGGAAACAGGCATTATGGCCAAGGCGCGCAGCGGCCTCGTGCAACGCCTTCCCCGGGGGGTCGCTAAGCGCCCCCGCGCGTCACTGCCTGGACGCCGCTCCCTCGGGCGGCGCGCGGGCATGTCCCTTGCGTCCGGCAGGCCATGCATCGAGGCGCCATGTCCCTCCACGACCCCTGGCCGCAGCATGGGCCCGGTGTTCCGTGTTCGGCTTGCGCGGGGCGATGAGGCACATCCGCTCGGCCATGCTGCGCGCTGCGACGCCGCGGCCGCTCGAACGGGCCATCGGCGGCGCACGCGGCCGGGCCGCCCGCTGGCTGGACGGCTTGTCGCTGCGGACGCGGCTCATGCTCCTCGTCGTCGCACTCGCCATGCCGTTCCTGCTCTACATGGCGGCACTGGCATGGACCCAGGCCGTCGAGGAGAACAACGAAGCGCTCGAGCACGCCGAAGCGCTCGCCGGCATGGTCGCCGCGCGGGTCGACGAGTTCGTCGACGACACCGACGTGCTCATGCGCCTGGTTGCGCACGCGACCGGCGATCCGTCCCCTGCCGCCGTGCAGCGCTATCTCGACAGCCTGCGCGGCGACCTGCCGCCGTACATCGGCGACGTGGCGGTGTGGACGGTGACCGGCACGCCGATCGCGGCGACCGACCGCCAGACGCTCACGGCGCCGTACGACGCCGCGCGCCGCGAGTCGTTTCGCGAAGCGTTGCGCAGTGACCGACTCGGGCTGGAAGCGCCCGTCGTGCTGCGGGCGGACGCCGAGCCCGTAGTCCTCGTCGCACGCGCGGCGGTGGATTCGAGCGGCCAGCTCGTCCGCATCGTGACGGCGACTGCGCGACTGCGCCATCTCGACCGGATCCTCGCGGCGCGCCAGGCGCTGCCTGCCGACGCCGTCGTGACGCTGCTCGACGCCGCTGGCGTTGTGGTCGCGCGCTCGCGCGATCCGGAGACCTGGATCGGGCGCGACATGACCCCGATGTTCGATCGCGCGCGCTTCGAGCGCGCCCATGGCAGCAGCGAGATCCTGGGCTTCGATGGCGTGCGCCGCATCTCGGGGTATGCCCTGCCGGCGCACGCGCCGTGGAAGGTCTACGTCGGGATTCCGCGCGAGGCGGCCCTCGCGCACCTCAACGCACAGACCCGTGCCACGACGTTCCTCGGTGTCGCCGCGCTCATGCTCGGCCTGTTCCTCGCGACCACCGCGGCGAACGGCATCACGCGGCGCCTGCGCCTGCTGGCCGACGACGCGGCGCGGCTCGAAGGCGGGTCGCTCGACCATCGCAGCAGCGTGACCGGCGGCGACGAGATCGGTGTGCTGGGCGCCGCACTCAATCGCATGGCCGGCGCGCTCGAACAGCGCACCGACGAGCTCACGCGCAGCACGGAAGAGCTGTCGCTCATCACGGCCAACGTGCCCGTGCTGATCGCCTACGTCGACGCACAGCAGCGGTACCGCTTCGCCAACGAATATCACCGCGACGTCTTCGGCGTACCGCCCGCCAAGCTGATCGGCCGGTCGCTCCGTGAGCTCTTCACGCCGGGCACGTACGCGCGGCTGCTGCCGCAGATCAGCGAAGTGCTGGGCGGCATGCCGGCGAGCTTCGAGACCAGCTTCGACGCGCGCGGCGCGCCGCCGTGGTTCCTGGTCAGCTGCTTTCCCGACTACGGCGACGACAACACGGTGCGCGGCTTCTACGCCGTGTGCCAGGACATCACGCGACGCCGCGATGCGGAGGCCACGCTCGCCGCGCGCGAGCGCTTCATCCAGCTCATCGCAGACACGCTGCCGGCGCGGATCACCTACCTCGACACCGCGGCCCGCGTGCAGTTCGGCAACGCCGCGTTCCGGGCGATGTGGGGCATCGGCGAGCGCGATTTCATCGGGCAGCCGCTCGGGGCTTTGGTGCCGAGCGGGGTGTACGCGCAGATCGAGCCGCATCTTGCACGCAGCCTCGCCGGCGAGCGACTGCGCTACGAGCTCGCGAGCGAAGGACCCAACGGCGAGCAGCACGACATCGTGCACTACGTCCCCGACCATGACGGCCAGGGCCGCGTGCAGGGCCTCATCACCATCTCGCAGGACGTCACGGCGCTCAAGCGGATGGAATCCGCGCGCGCCGACTCCGAGAAGCGCATCCGCACCATCGCCGACAACGTGCCCGCGTCGATCGCGTACGTCAACCGGCACGAGCGCTACCTGTTCGCCAATGCGGCATTCGTCACGGCGTTCGACACGACGCTCGAGGATCTCGTGGGCCAGCGCGCTGCCGACATCCTGCCGCCCGACGTTTATGCGTCGACCCGCCCGCACATCGAGGCCGTGCTGCGCGGGGAGCGCCAGCGCTTCCAGCGCGTGGTTACGCGGCACGGAAGCCAGCGCCACGAGCTCGTCGACTACCTGCCCGAGCGCGATGCGGCGGGCGAGGTGACCGGGTTCTTCGCGCTGATCCACAACATCACGGACCTGCACGCGGCGCAGGCGCGCGTGGAGCAGAGCGAGCAACGGATGCGCCGCATCACGGACAACGTGCCGGCGCTCATCTGCTACATCGACCAGGAGCGCCGCTACCGCTTCAACAGCCGCTTCTACGAGGAATGGCTCGGACGGCCGCTGGCCGGGATCACCGGGCGCACCGTGCTCGAGGTCATCGGTGCGCGCACGCATGCCGTCGACGCGCCGTACATCGAGCGCGCGTTCGGCGGCGAGCACGTCGATTTCGAGCTCGAGCATACGGATGCGCACGGCACGCGCTGCGTCCGCGGCTCGTACGTGCCCGATTTCGATGCGCAGGGCAGCGTCGTCGGCATCTACGGCGTCACCACGGACATCACGTCGCTGAAGCAGGTGGAGCGCGAGCTCGCCCGCCTCGCGCAATTCGATTCGCTCACGGGCCTCGTCAACCGCAGCCGCTTCGACGCGTGCATCAACGAGGCGCTCGCCCGTGCGCGGCGCTCGAAGGAGGGCATCGGGCTGCTCTTCCTGGACATCGACGGGTTCAAGCGCATCAACGACACGCACGGCCACGCTACCGGCGACGAAGTGCTGCGCGAGTTCGCCAGGCGCGTGACCGGCCTCGTGCGCGAGACGGACACGGTGGCGCGGCTGGCGGGCGACGAGTTCGTCGTGCTGCTCGAGAACGTCTCGCGCCACGAGGAATGCCGCGTGGTTGCCCGCAAGATCATCGCGGCCATGCGCGTGCCGTTCAAGGTGCCGGCGGGCGAGCTGGCCGTCACGACGAGCATCGGCATCGCGATGAGCGGGGACGCGTCGCTTCCCGCCGCCTCGCTGCTCCACCGCGCCGATACCGCGCTCTACAGCGCCAAGGCGCAGGGGCGCGACCGCTACGAAGTGGCGATCTGAGGCGCCGGCGTGCGCACGGGCGCTGCGAGCGGCAGCTCGACGGTGATGCGCACGCCGTGCGCGTCCGCGCGATCGTCCGCGCGCGCACGGCCGCCGTGGTATTGCGCGATGAGCCGCACGATGTAGAGGCCGAGCCCCAGGTGCGGTCCCGCGCCCGCAGCGCCCGCCCCCGGCTCGCGCACGGACACCATCGAATCGAACAGCCGGCCCGCCATCGCGGCCGGCAGCGGCGGGCCTTCATCGTCGACGGTCAGCCGGACGAGCGGCGGCTCGAGAACCAGCGCGATGTCCACGCTGCCGCGCGCGCGAAACTCCACGGCGTTGGCGACGAGCTTGTCGAGCATCTGCGCGCACAGGTCGGGCGCGCCTTCGATGACGGCCGCCTGCCCCGGCGGCGCATACGTGATCGGCACGCCGGGGTAGGCGAGCCGATAGCCTTCGACACACCCGGCCACCACCTCCGCGAGGTCGAAGCGCTCCCGCTCGGCGTCGCGCAACGCGCCTTCCAGGCGGGTGGCCTCGGTCATCCGCGTGAGGATCGCGTTGAGGCGCGCAAGGCCGCTGCGCGCGCGCTCCACGTAGACGCGGGCATCGTCGGGAAGGGTCGACGCGTCGAGATTCTCGAGCGAGCTCTTGACCACCGCGACCGGGGTGCGCAGCTCGTGGCCGAGGCGACCGGCCATCGCTTCCTGGTACGCCGCATACTGCGAGAGCCTGGCGAGCGCGCTCGCGAAGCTGCGCGACAGGTCGCCGATCTCGTCGCCCGCGCTCGAGCTCGCGAGCGGCCGCAGCGTGCGGCCCTGCGCGTCGATGGCGGCTTCGGCGTCGTCCCGCAGGCGGCGAATGCGCGCGGTGAGCCGCGAGGCGAACAACGCCAGCGCGAGCGAGCCCACGAGCAGCACCGCGAGCACGATGTTGAACAGGCGCTCGAAGGCGCGGTTGCGCTCCGCGAGCACGCGGTTGGTCGTCTCCTCGACGATGACCGCGCCGCGCACCTGGTCGCCGACCCAGATGGGATGCGCCGCCGACACGATGACGGCCTTGCCGTCGGACGTCGTGCGCCGGTCGGTCGCCAGGATGCCCGCCAGCGCGGCGTCGACGTCCTTGCCATGCGCCGGCCCGCGCGCGGCCGCCTCGTCGGTGAATTCCTCGGTCGGTTGCGTGAGCAGCCGCGCGTACAACGGATGCAGCACGACACGCTCGAGCTGTGCGTAGCCACGCGCCAGGGCGCCGCCTGCCACCGGCTCGCTCTCGGGCGGCCGCTGCAGCGAGCCCGCGCGCGCCAGCACGACGAGGTCGCGGTCGATCACCCAGATGCGCGCCGTGGTGCGCGACAGGCCGAGCACGATCTGCTCGATCTCGGGTGAGGCCGCGGGCGGCAGCCGCGCATCGCCGCCCGCCTCGTCGGCGCGCTCCTGCGCGAACGTGGCGATCGGGTCGGGCGGTGCAGCAAACAGGCGCGGCCGCTCGTGCAGGGCGATCGCGATGGCCTGCGCGGTGCCGGCGAGCGTACGCTCCTGCGCGTCGCGCAGGAAGCGCTCGATCTCGCGCACGTACTCGTAGCCCAGCCAGGGCAGCGCGAGAAACACGCACAGCACCAGCATGAGCTTGGTGCGAATGCCGAGTGCCAGGCGCCCCCGCTTCATCCACGCGCTCCCGTCAGGCGGCGTCGGCGCGCCAGCGGTAGCCCATGCCGTACACCGACGCGATCGCGTCGAACGCCGGATCGATCGCCTGGAACTTGCGCCGCATGCGCTTCACGTGGGAGGTGATCGTGGCGTCGTCGACCACGATGCGCGCTTCGCGCATGAGCCCGTCCCGATCCTTGACGTGGCCCGGATAGCGCGCGAGCGCATGCACCATCCAGAATTCGGTGAGCGTGAGATCGACCGGCCGGCCGCGCCAGTGCGCCGTGAGGCGCTTGATGTCGAGCGTGAGCTCACCACGCGTGAGGACGTCCTCCGTCGCCGCAGGTGAGCTCGCAAGATCGCTGCGACGGAACAGCGCCGCGATGCGCGCGGACAGGTGCGGCAGGCTCACGTCCTTGGTCACGTAGTCGTCGGCGCCGAGGCGCAGGCCGGCGACGATGTCGAACTCGGAATCGCGGGCCGACAGGAAGATGATCGGCAGCGTTGACGACAAGGCGCGCAGCGCGCGCGTGAGCTCGAAGCCGCCGTCCACGTCGTCGCCCAGGCCGATGTCGATGAGCGCCAGGTCGGGCAGGCGCGCGCGAAAGGCGGCGAGCGCCTCCGCGCGGGTGGCGTACGTGGCCACCTCGTAACCCTGGCGCGCGAGCGCGTCCGCCACGTTGGCCCGCAATGCGGGCTCGTCCTCGACGACGGCGATCCTCCGGCTCATGGCGCGGCGACTATACCGCGCCCGCCGCCGCTCGCCGATATCGAGAAGCCCGCCGCCGCCTCCAATCGTTCGATGCGCGCCATCTGCCACCGGTTTGCCATTTTTCATCGGCGGTTCGCCCGGTTTGGCACGCCATGTTGCCCGCGTGCGGGCGCGCAATGCGACGCGGGGCAGTGCAAGCCGGCGGCCGCTGTCCCGATCGACCTTCCTGCCGCGGGTGATCAACCGGCCGTTGCGGCCGGCGGCGGAGGCAAGGGTGCAAACGGTCAGCGGTGGAAGGCACGGCGAGCTTGGACGCGGCGCGGTGCGGCAGCTCGTACGGCTGGTGCTCGAAAGCGTGCTCGCGGGCGCGGTGGTGAGCTTCGTGCTGGGGCTGGCCGTCTTCATCGTCGCCACCCAGGCGCAGGCGCAGCCGATTCCGGCGCCGGTGCAGCAAGGCACGCTCCTGCTGCGCGACGACGCCGGCGGCAAAGCGGCCGCTCCGCTGCTGTTCACCGAGGTCCACATCGAGGTCAGCGGGCTCACCGCACGCACCCAGGTGCGGCAACGCTTCGTCAACCCCACGGCGCAATGGCGCGAAGGCGTGTATCTGTTCCCGCTGCCCGACAAGGCGGCCGTGGACCATCTCCAGATGCACATCGGCGAGCGGGTGATCGAAGGACAGATCAAGGAGAAGCAGGCGGCGCGCGAGACGTACGAGCAGGCGAAGGCGGAAGGCCGCAAGGCGACGCTCGTCGAGCAGGAGCGGCCGAATCTCTTCACCACGAGCGTCGCGCACATCGGTCCCGACGAAGAGATCGTCGTCGCCATCGAGTACCAGGAAAAGCTCGCCTACGACGCCGGCAGCTTCTCCGTGCGCTTCCCCATGGCGATCACGCCGCGCTACGTGCCGCGTGCCGCGGCGCCCGAGGCGAACGCCGACGCGACCGCCGCGCCGGTCGCGGCGACATCCGCCGCAATGGCTGCCAGCGTGACGGACGCTCTGCGCATCACGCCGAAGATCGCCGATCCTGCGCAGGGCGCCATCAATCCGGTGTCGCTCACGCTCGACATCGATGCCGGCTTCCCGCTCGCGCGCATCGCCAGCACCTATCATCCCGTGCGCATCGAGGAGCGCCCCGGCAACCGTTACCGCGTCACGTTGAGCGATGGCGTCGTACCGGCGTCGCGCGACTTCGAGCTCGTGTACACGCCGGACGTCGGCGCCGAGCCGGGGGCGGCGCTGTTCACGCAGGTCGTCGACGGCAAGACGTACGGACTGCTGATGGTGCTGCCGCCGACCACGAAGGACACGACGGCGAATCGTCCGCCACGCGAGATCACGTACATCATCGACACGTCCGGATCCATGGAGGGCGTTTCGATCGCACAAGCGCGCGAGGCGATGCTCCTCGCGCTCGACCGCCTGCGCGAAGGCGACCGCTTCAACGTGATCGAATTCAACTCCGTGACGCGGGCGCTGTTTTCGGTGCCCATGCCGGTCGACGGCGCAACGCTCGAACGGGCCCGCGCCTTCGTGCGCGGTCTTGCGGCGCGCGGTGGAACCGAGATGAAGCCTGCGCTCGAAGCGGCATTCGCGCCCCCGCGCCGTGACGCGCTCATGCGCCAGATCGTCTTCATGACGGACGGCGCGGTCGGCAACGAGAACGAGCTCCTCGCGCTCATCGCGCGCAAGCTCGACGATCGCCGCCTGTTCACGGTCGGCATCGGTCCTGCGCCCAACACCTACTTCATGAAGAAGGCGGCCGAGGCCGGACGTGGCACGTTCACCTTCATCGGCGACGTGCGTGAAGTGAAGGAGAAGATGTCGGGGCTCATCCGCAAGATCGAGAGCCCTGTCCTCACCGACGTCCATGTCGACTGGCCGGTGGCCGTCGAGGCGTATCCGCCGCAGCTGCCGGATCTCTACGCCGGCGAGCCGGTGGTGCTGACGGCCAGGTTCGCCCGCAACGTCGAAGGAACGGTCAAGCTGCGCGGCGCCGGCGCCGGCAGCGAGTGGAAGGCCGCGATGCCGCTCGGCCCGGGCGCGCAGGAGCCGGGCATCGGCGTGCTGTTCGCGCGCGACAAGATCGAGGCGCTGCAGGATGCACGCCGCAATGGCGCCAACGAAGACGACGTGAAGCGCGAGACCATCGCGGTGGCGCTCGCGCATCACCTGGTCAGTGCGTACACGAGCCTGGTTGCAGTCGACGTGACGCCGACGGCGCCGGCCGGCATGACGGCTCTCAAGACGCGGCTGCCGGGCAACCTGCCGGAAGGCCTCGCATACGACGCGTTCTATGGCGGCCTGCCGCAAACCGCGACACCGGCTGCGCTGGAGCTGATGCTCGGCGCGCTGCTCATGCTGACCGCGCTTGCCGGCTACGCGCTGACGCGCCCGCGCGGGATCGGCGCACGGGTGGGCGCCGACCCGCTCGACGTGCTCCAGCGCGTGGCCGGCGCCGCGCGGCGGGTCTGCTGACCGCCCCGCGCGCAGCCATGGCGACCATGCATGCTGTCGAGCGGGGAGGACCCTTCGGCCGCGGGGGCGGTGCGGCACGCGCGACGATGCGCGCGGCTGCATCGGGAACCGGCTTCCGGTTTCCCGCGGCCGAGTCTTCCCCGCTCGGCAGCAGACGTCGCCGGCGCTGGCCGGTTCGCATGGTGCTGCTGGGCACGCTCGCGCTGTGCGGGCTGCTCGCGTTCGGGAACGGCGCGTGGCTCTACGGCAAGGCTGTGCTCGGACAATGGCTGCTGCACCGCGCGTGGTCGCACACGCGCGCGACCGGCATCCCGGCGAAGCCATGGCCGTGGGCGGACACGTACCCGGTGGCGCGGCTGCTCGTGCCGGCCGCCGATGAGGACGAGCTGGTCCTCGCCGGCGCCAGCGGTCGCACGCTCGCGTGGGGCCCGGGACACCTCGACGATTCGGCGCCGCTCGGCGCACCGGGCAACGCCGTCGTGTCGGCGCACCGCGACACGCACTTCCGCTTCGTGCGCAACCTTGCCGAAGGCGACGACGTGATCGTGGAGCTCGCCGATGGCGCACGCCGCCATTACCGCGTGCGCGACCGCTACGTCGCCGACGTACGCACGCTGAAGCTGCCGCGCACGACGCTCGTGCCGACGCTCACGCTGGTGACGTGCTATCCGTTCGATGCCCTGTTGCCGGGCGGACCGCTGCGTTACGTCGTGGTGGCCGAAGCGGCGTGAAACGACTTCGTGCGCTGTCCCGCTGCTGGCCGCCCCGGCGCCGCTGCACTGCTAGCCGCCCCCTGCGCCGGTCGGCCCGACCTTGGGTCCGGGTCCCTTGAAGATCGGCGTGGTATCGGGCTTCACCACCTTTGCCTCGCCCGGAAGGTCGCCTTCGTGCACGGGAATGTTGCTGCCCGTGCGGTACTGCTTGGGCTGATAGCCGCTGTCGGCCGTCTTGTCCGGCGTGGCAGCGCAGCCGGACACGGCGACGACGAGCGCTGCGGTGGAGACCGCGGCGAGCATGCGGATTGTCATGCGGATCCTCCCGAATGGATGCATGTGCATGTTAACCGCTTTGCGCGCACCGCGCGCGCCGGCCATCAGCGAATGAGACGAAGCGCGCGCAGCAGCGACGCGCCCGCGGCCCAGGCGATGGTCGCGACGACCATCGCAACGAACAGCGTGAGCAGCGCGCCGCCGAGGCCATCGAGACCAAGTGCATTGCGCAGCGCGAGGCCGGCCAGGACGCCGACGGCGCCGCACGCGATGATGGCGATCGCGCTCGCGAGGATCGAAAGGATCGTTCTCATGGGCGAAGCGGTGCAGTGTGACGGCGAACGGCACGGTAAACGACGCAGCCCGCAACCGCCGTCGCACCACCCGGTTGCAGTGGATGGCGTGCGCGCAGTATAAGACCCGCTCCACCGTCCGTTTTCCCCCGCATGCCAGACGCCTCCTCGCCGGCCGACCCGGCCGTCGCCCGTCCCGCGGTCCGCGCGCTCGAGTCCTCCCAGATCCGTGCAGTGGCCAATGCGGGCATGGACGCACCCGACGTGCTCCCCTTCTGGTTCGGCGAGCCGGATGCCGTGACGCCCCGGTTCATCCGGGCCGCGGCCATCGAAGCGCTCGAGGCCGGACAGACGTTCTATACGCAGAACTTCGGGATTCCGGGCCTGCGCAGCGCGATTGCCGCGTACCTGACCGCGCTCCACCAGCCGGTCGACGCTGAACGCATCGCCGTCACCGCGTCCGGCATGTCCGCGCTCATGATCGCCGTGCAGGCGCTCGTCGGCGCGGGCGATTCGGTGGTTGCGGTGACGCCGCTGTGGCCGAACCTCACCGAGATTCCGAAGATCCTGGGCGCACGCGTGACCACGGTGCCGCTCGCATTCACGCCGCGCGGCTTCGCGCTCGACGTCGACCGGCTGCTTGCCGCGTTGCGTCCGGGCACGCGCGTGCTGCTGCTCAATTCACCGAACAATCCGACCGGCTGGACCATCGACGCCGCCGCACAGGCCGCGCTGCTCGCGCACTGCCGCCGGCACGGCATCTGGATCGTGGCCGACGACGTCTACGAGCGGCTGTACTTTCGCGACGAGGCGGCCGCTGCGCCGTCCTTTCTCGATGTGGCGTCACCCGACGATCGTCTCGTCAGCACCAACACGTTCTCCAAGGCGTGGTGCATGACCGGGTGGCGGCTGGGATGGCTCGTCGCGCCGCCCACGCTCATGCCCGAGATCGGCACCCTGATCGAATACAACACGTCGTGCTCGCCCGCGTTCGTGCAGCGCGCGGGCATCGCCGCGGTCACCCAGGGCGAGGCCGTCGTTGCTGCATTTCGCGCGCGCCTGCTGCATGCGCGGGATCGCCTCGTCGCCGGACTGCGCGCGTTGCCGGGCGTCGAGGTCGCGCCGCCGGACGGCGCGATGTACGCGTTCTTCCGCGTGCCCGGCTTGCAGGACAGCGTCGCGTTCTGCACCAGGCTCGTTCGCGAGGCGCACCTGGGATTGGCGCCGGGCCGCGCATTCGGCCCGGAGGGCGAAGGGTTCGTGCGGTGGTGCTTCGCCTCCGACGAAGCCCGCATCGACGAGGGTCTTGCGCGCCTGCGCGACTTCCTGGTCCGGCACCCGGTCGCATGAGGCGTGCAGGCACCTTCATTGCCGTTGCCCTCGGCTGGCTGGCGCTGGTCGCCCCGGCCGCGCGCGCGACGGATCCGTCCCACGTGCTGCACGTGGAGTTTCGAGTCGCCGAAACGGGATTCGATCCGCAGTTCGCGTACGACAGCTACTCGTTCCGGGTCATCGACTCGATCTTCGAAGCGCCGTACACCTACGATTACTTCGCGCGCCCGGCGAAGCTCGCCCTGCGCACGGCCGCCGGGCTGCCGCAGATCACGGACGGCGGGCGCACGTACACGGTCAGGATCCGGCCCGGCATCCATTTCGCATCCGATCCCGCGTTCGGCGGCAAGCAACGCGAGCTGACGGCCGCCGACTACCTGTATTCGATCCGCCGTCATCTCGACCCGCAGGTGCGCTCGTATTGGCTGTACCTGTTCGAGAATCACCTG
>Ga0308173_10000927_pt1 | contig 13812 bp, 12 predicted proteins | sample PhyPR1_FD_203716 | JGI IMG/M metagenome (GOLD analysis project Ga0308173, IMG submission 203716) | Soil microbial communities from UC Gill Tract Community Farm, Albany, California, United States - DLSLS.P.R1 | ecosystem: Environmental > Terrestrial > Soil > Agricultural land | place: USA...
TCCACAACCAGGGCGCCGAGGATTTCCGGAAGTTCTGCATGCGCACGCAGTGCAAAACTTCCGTGTTTGGCGATGTACTTCGCGGTTTGCGTCGTGGAGGCCAGCAGTTCTGCCACCACAGCCGGATCGGTGGACGGTTCGAGAGCCCCCAGGCTTTCCGCTCCCATCGGAGTGAGTGAAAACGCTCGCACAGCAGTGACGATGCGATCGAATTCGAGCGCCCGAAGGACGGCAGCATGCATAACAGAAACGCGCCAGAAGACAGCGATCCGCGTCGCGGAGGGAAACTCAAATCATAGCGTACGAGCCTCGGGTCGGTACCGGCTCAGCGCCAATGACTCAGTTGAAGCGAATGCCGCCGATCAAGGCGAACGACTGGTTCTTCAACTCGTCTGAGAACGCGCCATTGGTTTTCAGCAGGTTCTTGAGACCCCAGTTGTAGCGCGCCTCGATGATGATGCGGCTGATTTCGAGGCCGCCACCGGCGAGGAAGCCGATGTCCATCTTTTCGTAGTTATCGCTCACGTCGACGCCGTCCTGCTGCGCCTTCAGGTTCACGTCGAACACGGGGCCGGCCAGTCCATAGAAGATGACGCCCTTGTTCTTGTTACTGGATCCGATGTTGAGCCGCAGCAGGAGCGGAATCTCGAGGTAGTCCAGGTCGGTCGTCTTTGCCACGACGCCTTCCGAGAAGCTCTTCCTCGCGTACAACAGTTCACCCATGAAACCGACGACGCCGCTGCGGTTGCCGCCGAAGAAGATGCCAGCCTCCCAACCACTGCGGGAGTCGAGCGACTCGCCAGCCTGGGAGAAGGACGAATAGAGCCACCCGCCCTTGATGCCGAAGCCGATGCCCCCGACCGTGGACTGAGCCGGCGGGGCCGACTGCGAGCTTGCCATGCCGCTGACGAGGAATGACGGTGACTCAGGGAGCTTCAGACCCTGAGCCGAGGCGGATGCCGGGCGTACCAGCACAAGGACAATTGCGGACAAGGCGAGGAGTGAAAGCAGACGTGAACGCATCGGGACCTCCAGTGTTCGGTACGGTCGAGCACTTCGAAGCCAGCATAACCCGGCCTTACCGTTCGATCCCAGTGCGCCGGATTCTTACAAGTGATTGATGAGGCTGGCGATGTTGGCAGCGCCAAAGCCGTTGTCGATGTTCACGACCGACACGCCCGACGCGCAGCTGTTCAACATCCCGAGCAGTGCGGCGATTCCGCCAAAGCTCGCGCCGTAGCCGATGGAGGTGGGAACGGCGATCACGGGGACTGCGACCAGTCCTGAGACCACGCTTGGCAGCGCCCCTTCCATTCCGGCGACCACAACGATGACGCGGGCGGCTGCGAGCTGGGTCCGTCGGTCGAGCAGCCGATGCAAACCCGCGACACCAACGTCGTACAACCGTTCCACCACATTACCCATCAGTTCGGCTGTGCAGGCAGCTTCTTCGGCGACCGGCAGGTCGGAGGTGCCTGCGGCCACGACCAGAATCGTTCCCTGTCCGGGCGCGAGATCCTGCTGTCGAAAGGTGATCAGCCGCGCGTCTGGGAGATAGATTGCGCCGGGAATTCCTTCCGTGACCGCTTCATACATCTCAGGCGACGCGCGGGTGACGAGCAGCGTTGTGCCGCGTCTGACGATCTCCTGGGATATGGCCGCCACTTGGGCAGGCGTTTTGCCTAAGCCGAGGACAACTTCGGGGAACCCCTGGCGAAGGGCACGATGGTGGTCGACCCGGGCGAAGCCCAGATCCTCGAACGGGCGCTCACGTAGCGCGTGGAGCAATTGCCGCTCGACATCGTCAGGCTCAATTTGACCGGCGGCCAACTGGTCCAGGAGCGTTTTCAGTTGGGACGCATTCATCGGTGCAGCGGCGGGAAGAGGACGGTTTTGTTGCCAGGATCCGAGCTGGACGCTAATATAATCGATTGTGCTAAATGACGCTCGCTGAAACTGTTACGCTCGCTTCATACTTCTTCGTCCTCATCATTCTCGCGTTCTACGGCTGGCACCGGTACTACCTCGTGTACATGTACATGAAGAACCGGGACCGGCAACCGAAACCGGGTCCGCAACTGTCCCCGCTTCCGGTCGTCACGGTCCAGCTTCCGCTATACAACGAGATGTATGTCGCTGACCGGCTCATCGAATCGGTCTGCGCGCTCGACTACCCTCGTGAACTGCTCGAAATCCAGGTGCTCGACGATTCGATCGACGAGACCTGCGGGATTGCTGCGGCGGCGGTTCGGCGTTTCGCGAGCAAGGGTATCGACATCAAGTATTACCACCGCACCGACCGGACCGGCTACAAGGCCGGTGCTCTCGAGGCCGGTCTGCGGGTGGCTCGCGGCGAGTTCGTGGCGATCTTCGACGCGGACTTCCTCCCGGGCTCCGACTTCCTGCTCCGGCTGATGCCTCACTTCTCGGACAGCAAGATCGCGATGGTCCAGGCGCGTTGGGGCCACATCAACCAGGACTACTCGCTGCTCACCAAGATCCAGTCGATCCTGCTGGATGGACACTTCGTGCTGGAGCACGGCGGCCGCAACCGGGCCGGCTGTTTCTTCAACTTCAACGGCACGGCCGGTGTCTGGCGACGCGCCGCCATCGAGGATGCAGGCGGCTGGCAACACGACACGCTCACTGAAGATCTGGATCTGAGCTACCGCGCGCAGCTGCGCGGCTGGCGCTTCGTCTTCGTGCCCGACCTGGTGGCGCCGGCCGAAGTGCCGGTGGAGATGAACGCGTTCAAGTCGCAACAGCACCGGTGGGCGAAGGGGTCTATCCAGACCTGCCGGAAGTTGCTGCCTCATATCCTGGCGGCCGATGTGCCGTTTGGCGTGAAGGCGGAGGCGTTCTTTCACCTGACCGCCAACTTCAACTACCCGCTGATGGTGATCCTGTCGATCCTGATGTTCCCGTCCATGGTGATCCGCTACAACATGGGCTGGTACGAAATGATGCTGATCGACGTACCGCTGTTCTTCGCGGCCACCTTCTCGGTGTGCAACTTCTACCTGGTCTGTCAGCGTGAAATTCACCCGGACTGGCGCGCCAGGATCAAGTACCTGCCGTTCCTCATGTCGATCGGCATCGGGCTCTGCATCAACAACTCCCGGGCGGTGCTCGAGGCTCTGTTCAACAAGCAGAGTGAGTTCGCACGGACGCCCAAATACCGGATCGAAGGGGACAGCGACGAGTGGGTCGGCAAGAAGTACCGGCAGTCGGTTGCGGTGCAACCGCTGATCGAGCTGGCGCTCGGCCTCTACTTCACGGCCACCGTTTTCTACGCGCTCGCCAACGGGATCTATGGGACCGTTCCGTTCCTGGTGCTGTTCCAGGTCGGGTTCCTCTACACGGGCCTGCTCTCGGTCGTGCAGCAGTACGCGGGCGACCCAGTCACCGTTCCGAAGTTGGAAGTTAGAACTTAGAAGTGAGAAGTTGAAGTATTAAAAAAGGCAGGAGCCTGCGGCGCTTCTGCCTTTGCTTCTAAGTTCTCAATTCTCAAGTCTCACTTCTAATTCCCCCAATCCTCCCTAGAATCCGACTCGTCGCATGACGGCGCGTGGGAGCCAGCGAACCACCAGCATCACCAGCCCCCATATCGGCGGGGCGTACACCACCGGCGTTCCGCGATCGATCGCCTTGATCGCGGACACAGCCGCCTGATCCGGGTCAGCTGCGAACGGCGGCTCCGGCAACCCTTCGGTCATCCCTGTCCGCACGAACCCCGGCTTCACGCAGATCGTCTTCAGACCCGAACTCCGGAACTTGTGATCGAGCCCTTCCAGGTATGCCGACAACCCGGCCTTGGCCGACCCATACAGGATCACCGGCTTACGACCGCGGTCGCCGGCCACTGAACTGAACACGCACAGCGTGCCGCCTCCGCGCGAGAGCAGGTAGGTTCGCACGTGCTCGCACAACAGCACCGTGTTGGCAAAATTGACCGTCAGCAGACGGCGCGTGAAGGCGAGGTCGGCCTCGAGCTTTGGCTGCGTCGCAAACATCGCCCCGGTGATAATGACCGTGTCGAACCCATCCAACGCCGTGGCGGCTGCGGCGATCGCCGGCTCGAACGACTCGGGACGCTCGAGATCGCACACTGACGATGTCACAGCCGTTCCGCCGGGCGTGCGCGCCTGGAGGTCCGCGGCACAACGTGCGAGGTCGTCCGCATCGCGACCGAGCAGATGGACGCGGTCGCCGCGCTCGGCCAGGCGCCGCGCAACTGCCCGCCCGATTCCACGGGTTCCACCGAGGATGACGACCTTCAACGACATCGGTTACCAGCCAAACAGCCGGACGGATTGTGCACTGCGGATGTGCCCTTCAGGATCCCATGTCCGGCGGACCGACAGGAACCGATCGAGACGTGCTTCCATTGCACGGAAGTGTTCCGGACGGGTAAGCGCGTCCTTCGCGAGGTAGATGCGTCCGCCCTCAGCGATGACCTGCTCGTTCATGCGATCGACGAGCGCTTGTGTGTCGTCACGCATCGGCAGGTCGAGCGCGATCGAGATCCCCTTCCTGGGAAACGAGAGCAGCCCGTCACCTTCAGGACCGCAGTCCTTGATCACGCAGAGGAACGATGCTCCTCCGAAGCGGGTCACGACCTCGAGAAAGCGGCGCGCCGCGGCGTGTCCGCCTGATTCAGGCAGCACGCACTGATACTGCGTGAATCCTCTCGATCCGTATCCGCGATGCCAGTCGCTCGCGATGTCGAGCGGATAGAAGAACGATCGCGGATGAACCACGCTCGCGCGGGCCTGCGGCTGATGGTAGAGCAGGAAGTTGAACGCGCGGGCAGTGTGCACGTTGAGCAGGCCGTTGGGGAACATGAAAGGAACCGGGATCGGCGCGCGCAGCGCGGGGAACGACTTCGGTGCCTCGTGTGCTTCGGCCCAGCGCCCGCGGTACAGCACGCCGCGCCCCATGGACGCCCCCTTTGACAGGCAGTCGATCCACCCCATCGTCATGGGCCATGAGGCCGCCGCGGTCTTGAGCGCCTCCATGAAGGCGTCGATATCGGGGACCCGCTGCACCTCCTGGTAAATCCAGGGAGAGGGAACGCGAACGAGGCGAAAGCTCACCTCGAGAATGTGCCCCGTCAGCCCCATGCCTCCGATGGTGGCCAAGAAAAGATCGGGATGCTCGGTTCGTGAGCAGGTGATGACGCGGCCATCGGCAACGCGCAGCCGAACCGCTGTCACGTGCTGGCCGAAGCAACCGTCGACATGATGGTTCTTGCCGTGGACGTCGGACGCGACCATTCCACCCAGCGTGACGAAGCGCGTACCGGGTGTTACCGGGGTGAACCAGCCCTTTGGCAGAAACGCGCGGTACAGGGTGTCGAGCGACAGACCGGCCTCGGCGGTCAGGTCTCCGGTCGCCTGGTCGAAGTGCACCACCCGGTCGGCCAGCGTGCTGCCCGCAATGCGCGCGTCGCCCGGTGCCGGCAGCGCGGCGTCGCCGTAGGCACGGCCCAGCCCGCGGGTCAGCGGAACGTCGAGCGTGATCGCCTCGAGATCTTCAGAGCGGATCTGGTAGCCCGGCACGACCGGTACGCGACCCCATCCGGCCAGCTCGCGGCCCGCCGAGTCCTCTCCAGTCGTCACAGCGTCATTGTTGCATGCTCACGGGATATGATCGGCGGTCATGAGCACACCGGACGCGAAGCCAAAGGCGGGACTCGAGGATACGGTCGCGACGACCTCGGCGATCTGTTATCTCGACGGCGATCGCGGGGTTCTCGCGTACTGCGGATACGACATCCACGAACTCGCGCGACACGCGACCTTCGAAGAGGTCTGTTATCTCCTCTGGCATCGACGTCTCCCCAATCGCTCCGAACTGGGTGATCTGCAGTCGCAGTTGGTCGCCGCGCGTCCCCTGCCCGAGGGCCTGCTCCGCGCGATGCGGATGCTGCCACCTGGCGACGGCATGGACACGCTCCGGACGCTGACCTCTGTTCTGTCCCACTACGATCCAGACGCCTCCGACAACTCGCCGCAGGCGAATTACCGCAAGGCCGTCCGGCTGACGTCTCAGATCAGCTCCCTGGTGGCGACGATGGGTCGCGTCAGCGCCGGCGGAGGTCCCATTGCGCCGGATCCGGTGCTCGGTCACGCGGCGAACTTCCTCTACATGCTGACCGGCGACCGTCCGAGCGCGCTGGCCACCCGTGCCTTCGACGTTGCGCTGATCCTGCACGCCGATCACGAGCTCAATGCGTCGACGTTTGCGGCGCGTGTCATCGCCGCGACGCTGTCAGACATCCACTCGGCCGTGGTCGGCGGGATCGCCGCGTTGAAAGGACCTCTGCACGGCGGCGCCAACGCCGAAGTCATGAAGATGCTGCTCGACATCGGCAAGGATGCTCCGGTGGAGAAGGCCGAAGAGGTCGTTCGCGCGAAACTGGCGCGCAAGGAAAAGATCCCCGGCTTCGGACACCGGGTGTATCACACCGAAGATCCACGTGCGACCCACCTGCGGGAGATGTCGAAAGACCTCGGGCAACGCTCCGGACAGACCATCTGGTACGAGATGTCGCAGCGGATCGAGGCGCTGGTCAAAGCCGAGAAGAAGCTGAACCCGAACGTCGATTTCTACTCGGCTTCGACCTATCACGCGCTCGGAATTGCCACCGACCTCTTCACGCCGATCTTTGCCGTCAGCCGCATCTCGGGGTGGACCGCGCACGTCCTCGAGCAGTACGCGAACAACCGGCTGATCCGCCCGCGCGCCGATTACGTTGGCCCGGAGTACCCGCAGCGCTACGTTTCCGTGGAAAGCCGCTAGGCCTTCGCGCGATCTTGAAACCACACCAGTCTTGCAAAGCGGTGTAGGCTATGGCTCCTGAAAAGAGGAGCCACGATGGACATCGCGATCACGGTGAACGGCAAGCGCAGAAGGGCTCAGGTCGAGCCGCGAACCCTGCTGGTGCACTTCCTCCGGGAACACCTGAACCTCACCGGCACGCACATCGGCTGCGACACCACCCAGTGCGGCGCGTGCACGATCCTGCTCGACGGCCAGGCCGTGAAGGCATGCACGGTATTTGCGGTTCAGGCCGACGGCTGCGAGGTCACCACCATCGAGGGGCTGGCCACCAACGGCGAACTGCACCCGATGCAGCAGGGTTTCTGGGAGGAGCACGGCCTGCAGTGCGGGTTCTGCACGCCCGGCATGATCATGGCCGGCGTTCACCTGCTCAACCAGAATCCGAAGCCAACCGAGCGCCAGATCCGTGAAGGCATTTCCGGCAATCTGTGCCGATGCACCGGCTATCAGCACATCGTCAACGCGATTCAGTACGCTGCGAACAAGGGGTAGGTCATGGCTGCGACTCCCGTATTGCCGAAGCTGGTTGGTGAACGCGTCAAGCGGCGCGAAGATCCGCGTCTGATTCAAGGCCGCGGCACGTTCGTGGACGACGTGAAGATCGTCGGTATGCAGCACATCGCGTTCAAGCGCGCCGATATCGCCCACGGACGCATCGTGTCCATCGACACGAGTGCCGCGGAAACGATGGACGGTGTCGAAGCGGTTTTTACCGGAGCGGCGATCGCGCAGCAACTGGGACCGATGCCAATCGGCACACCGTTCCCCTCGCCCCCGCACTATGCCGTTGCGATCGACATGGTGCGGTACGCGGGCGAGCCGGTCGCCGTCGTCGTTGCCGCAGATCGTTACATCGCACGGGACGCAGCCGATGCCATCATCGTTATGTACGACACGCTGCCGGCCGTCGTCGATCCCGAACTGGCGATGACCGGCAAACCAACGGTCATTCATCCCGACTTCCCGAACAACCTGGCCGTGGCGCTGGTGCCCAGCGGAACCGGTGTCAGCGCCGACGGAAAGACCATCGACGACAGCGCCGTCGACCGAGCCTTCGCCGAGGCCGATGTCGTGATTTCGCAGCGCATGTTCAACCAGCGCCTTGTGCCGAACGCGATGGAAACCCGGGGCGTGGTCGCGCACTTCGAACCCGGCAAAGGCACGATGACGATCTGGTCGTCCACGCAGAACCCGCACATCCTGCGCTCGATGATTGCGGCCATGACGGGACTGGGACAGGACCAGGTGCGCGCGATTGCGCCTGACGTCGGCGGAGGCTTTGGCGCCAAGATCAATATCTACCCTGAGGAGTACGTTGCCGCGACGGTCTCGAAGCGGCTCGGCCTGCCGGTGAAATGGATCGAGGATCGTTCGGAAGCGTTCGTGGCGACGACGCACGGGCGCGACATCATCGGGTACGTCGATCTGGCGGCCAAGCGCGACGGCAAGGTGCTCGGTCTGAAGCTCAAACTGATCGCGGACATCGGCGCCTACAACATGCTCCTGACGGCGGCCATTCCGACCCTCACGATGTTGATGGCGAATGCGACCTACGACATTCCCGCCATCCGCACGACCCTCACGGAAGTCTTCACGAACAAGACGCCGACCGATGCCTATCGTGGTGCCGGCCGCCCCGAAGCGACCTACTTCGTGGAACGTGCGATGGACATGCTGGGGCGCGAACTCGGGATGGATCCAGCGGAGGTCCGGCGGCGCAACTTCATCCCGTCCGACCGCTTCCCGTACCAGACCCAGATGGGCGCCGTATACGACTCGGGCGACTACGAGAAGGCGCTCGACGCGGCGCTGCAGAAGTGCGGGTGGGAAGCCCTGAAGAAAGAACGCGACGCGGCGCGCGCCCAGGGACGCCTGGTCGGCCTGGGACTGGCGATGTACGTCGAAGTCTGCGGCATCGGACCATCGGCGTCGCTGCCCACCGGCGGCTGGGAGCATTCGCAGGTGACGATCGAGCGCGACGGCCGGATCAGCGCGACCACCGGCGCCTCACCTCATGGGCAGGGCAACGAGACGACCTTCGCACAGATGCTGGCCGACCAATTCGGTGTGCCGATGGATCACATCACGATCCTCCACGGGGACACCGCCGTCGTGAAGCAGGGCATCGGCACCTTCGGCAGCCGGTCGCAAGCGGTGGGTGGCACGGCGCTGCACATGGCCGGCGGCAAGGTGAAGACGAAGATGGCGAAGTTCGCGGCAGCGCTGCTCGAAGCGCACGAGGACGACATCGTGTTCGAGAACGGCACGATCTCGGTCAAGGGCGCTCCGGCGCGCGGCAAGGCCTTCTCTGAAATCGCGGCCTTCGCCTACGTGCCGGTGCCGCTTCCGCAAGGGCTCGAACCAGGGCTCAGCGACGAAGCGTTCTTCGAACCGACCAACAACACCTATCCGTTCGGCTGTCACATCTCGATGCTCGAGATAGATCGCGAGACCGGCGAGCCCACGCTTCTGAAGCTCGTGGCTGTCGACGACGCTGGCAACCTGATCAATCCGACGATCGTCGACGGTCAGATCCACGGCGGCCTTGCGCAGGGCATCGGCCAGGCCATGATCGAAGAGGCGGTCTACAACGAGGACGGCCAGCTCCTGACCGGCTCGTTCATGGACTACGCGATGCCGCGCGCGATCGACTTTCCGCGTTTCGAACTGGTTAGCACCGTTACGCCAACACCAGTGAACCCGCTCGGAGCCAAGGGCGTTGGCGAGGCCGGCACGCTCGGGTCGACCCCCTGCATCGTGGCTGCAGCGGTCGACGCACTCAGCGAGTTCGGCGTGAAGCACATTGACATGATGCTGCGGCCGGAAAAGCTGTGGCGCATCATCAACGGAGGCCTGGCGTGATTACTTCATCATTTGATTACCATCGCGCCACGTCGATCGACGACGCGCTCGCGAAGCTGGCGGCGAGCGGCGGGAAGCTGCTCGCCGGTGGCCACAGTCTCGTTCCGCTGATGAAGCTGCGGATGAGCGAGCCTGCCGCTCTCATCGACATCGCACGGATCCCCGGGTTGTCCGGCATCCGCGAGAGCCAGGGCAGCATCGAGATCGGAGCTGCCACCACCCACCACCAGGTCGCGACGTCTGCGGTGCTGGCGACCGCGTGCCCCATGGTCTGTGAAATGGCAGCGGACATCGGCGATCCGCAGGTCCGTAACAGGGGCACGATCGGCGGCAGCCTCGCGCACGCCGATCCAGCTGCCGACTACCCTGCGGTCATGCTGGCGCTGGATGCGGAGATCCAGCTGCGGAGCGCGGGCGGCTCGCGCGTCGTCAAGGCCAGTGAGTTCTTCCAGGGACTGTTCACCGTCGACCTCGCCCCCGACGAGATGATCGTGAGCGTTCGATTCACGCCCGTCAAAGGAGCGGCGTACGCCAAGCTTCATCAGCGCGCGTCGCACTTCGCGATTGTGGGCGTGGCTGCAGCTTTGAAGGTCGAGGCAGGCAAAATCGCCGCGGCCAGGGTCGGCATCACCGGCGCGGGTCCGCACGCGACGAGGCTGAGGACGGTTGAAGACGCGCTGGTGGGCAAGGCAGCAAATGCGGAGGCCGCCAGGAGTGCGGCCGCCGGCGCGACCCTGACGGATGTGAACTCTGACATCCACGCAAGCGAGGATTACCGCCGGGCGATGATTCCGGTCTTCACGCGGCGGGCCATTGAGGGAGCGCTGGCCAGAGCCGGCAGCTGACCGATCGGGTCAGACCTTGCCGATCATGCACATGAAGAAGCGGTCCTGCATCGTCTTGGCCACGCCCGCGATCAGCCGCTGGCTGACGCGTGCGATTGGCCCGCCGGCCTGAACAGTTCCCTGCACGTCGACGATCGTCCCGATGACTTCGTGCCGAAGGGCGATCGTCGCGCTCCCCTTGACGAAGCCCGGCCTGCCCTGGCCCTCGACAGTCAGCCGATACGACTCCAGTGGTACAACGTCGGACAGCACGACCGTGCCGTCGTAGCTCCCGGTGATCGCGGCCATCGCCACGGCAAGGTGCGCGCGGTACCGATTCTCCCCTTCGGGCACGAGCGCTGAACAACCCGGTATGCAGGAGGCAATAGCGGAGGGATCCATCAGGAGTTCCCAGACGCGAGCCGGAGGAGCCGGGAATTCGTAGGTGCCGCTGATATCCATTCAGACCTGGTGTTGTGCGCGCCGGTGACGCGAGCTGTTGTCCAACCCCTCCAAGTGTAGCGCCAGCTGCGAGAGGTCGGTGAGCGTTCGCGCAGGCAGGAAATCGTCTACATAGGGCAGAGCCGCTTTCAATCCTCGCGTCAGCGGCTCGAATCCTGTCGTGCCGATGAGTGGATTGAGCCAGATAAGCCGGTGGCAACTGCGCTGGAGCCAGGCGACCTGCTGGCGGAGCAGCTCCGGGTCGCCGCGGTCCCACCCGTCCGAGATCAGCAACACCACAGGTCCTTCTCTCATCACGCGGCGCGACCACAGCATCCGGAACTGCTGAAGAGCGTGGCCGATACGCGTCCCACCCGACCAGTTCGTGACCACGTCGGAGACGGCAACGGCCGCGCGGTTCACGTTGCGGGGGCGCAGCTGGCGCGTGACGCGGGTCAGGCTGGTCGAGAACAGGAACGCTTCGACGCGCCTTTGCTGCTGGCCGATGCCATGCGCGAAGTGGAGCAGCAGACGGGAGTACCGTTCCATCGATCCGCTGACATCGCAGAGCAGGACCAGCCGGCGTGGCCGGATCTTCCGGTGCCGCGTAGGGAGGCTGAACAGGTCGCCCCGGGTGCGGACGCTGTGGACAAGCGCTCGTCGCAGGTCGATGCGGGGTCCGCGGCCGCGGACCCAGCGGCGCGTCCGACGCCGGCCGGGCAGCCATTCGAGACGCTCGATGGCGACGCGTGCCTGCGCCTCCTCCTGCGGCGAGAACTCGGCGAAGTCCTTGCGCCTGAGGGCGCTCGATTCACTCCAGGTCTGGACGAGGCCTTCGGGACTTCCTTCGCCGGATCCGCCGGCATCGTCCGGGTCGCCAGACAGCACCGCAGCAGCCACGGCGGCGGTTTGCATCGCATCCTGACTGCGCAGGTTTGCTGTCTCCCGTCCGGCAAACGGATTTGCGTGGTCGCGCCAGAACGCATCGAAGACCGTGTCGAACGTCTGAAGCTGTTCGCGGCGTCTCACGAGTATCGCGCGGCAGGTGTAATACACCTCTTCTCGATTGCCGGTGTCGACGTGGGGCAAGGCTTCGATCACGACGAGCATCGCACCGACCGGTACGTCGACCTCCGCCGCACGGAGCAGGCGGCCGAAGACGAGCAGGTTGGTCAGGAATGCGGACATTGCCAGAACGCCGGCGTCACCCTGCCACGGCTGCGCGCAGCAGCTCTGAGAGCGCCGCGCCACTGACGGCCTGCTGATCCTCCCGAGATTTCAGCACCACGCCAAGCGTCTCCTCGACGGCGGCGAGATCGAGTTCCTGCCTGTCGAGCGCGGCAAGCGCCGCGACCCAGTCGAGCGTCTCGGACACGCCAGGCACCTTGTAGAGATCCAGGGTTCGCAGACGCTGGACGAGTGCCGTGACCTGCCGGCTCAATCGTTCGGCCGCGTGAGGAATCCGTTCACGCACGATGGCGAGCTCTTTGTCGAGCGAGGGGTAGTCAATCCAGTGGTACAGGCACCGGCGCTTGAGCGCGTCGTGCACTTCGCGCGTGCGATTCGACGTCAGAATCACGAGTGGCGGTTCCGAGGCCCTGATCGTGCCAAGCTCCGGGATGGTGATCTGATATTCGGCCAGCAGTTCGAGCAGATAGCCTTCAAACTCCTCGTCGGCGCGATCGATCTCGTCGATCAGCAGGACAGCCGGCCGGCTGCGGGCCGGATCGATCGCCTGGAGCAGCGGACGCTTGATCAGGAACGTGTCGGTGTAGAGTTCGCGTCGCGCAGTGTGCCGGTCCAGGCCGCCCGACGCTTCGAGGATCCGCAGCTCGACGAGCTGTCGTGCATAGTCCCACTCGTACACAGCCTGTGTGACGTCCAGTCCTTCGTAGCACTGCAGCCGGATGAGATCGGTCCCGAGCGCTCCTGCGATAGCAGATGCCAGGGAAGTCTTGCCCACGCCCGCTTCGCCCTCGAGGAACAGCGGCTTCCGCAACCGGAGCGCGACGAACAGCGACACGGCAAGCCCGCGGTCGGCGACGTAATGCCTTTCCGCCAGCAGCCGGGCGAGCTCGGAGATCGAGGCCGGCCCGGTCACTTCTGCGCTACGAACATCATCTCGACGAGCGTGTCGCCGCCGATTGGAGGAAGACCCACCGTGGCGCGAGCGGGGAAGTCCTTCGAAAACGTCCCGCGATAGGCGTCGTTCATGCCGGCGAACTTCGTCATGTCTGACATGAACACCGTCGAATCGACGACGTCACTCCATGCGAAGCCCGCCGCCTGGAGGGTTCGACCGACCCGGGCGAGCACTTCCGTTGTCTGCGCCTTCACGTCGCCGCGGTTGGTCTGCGTGTTCCCGGTGATCCCGGAGAGGTACAGGCGGTTGCCCACCCGGATCGCTGAACTGAGGTTCGCATTCGAACGCCCTGGCGTCCCGTCCGCATTCGGAGTCGTCACTGTCGTGCGAATCGGATCCTTTACGGCCACCATTCCGATCTCAACCAGGTAATCCGGACTGGTGAGGGCGCCCTGCACCGTGAGGCGCGCCGGAGGCGTGTCGGTGAAAAAAGGCCGATAGGCCGTGTTCATCGCCTGGAACGCCCCGGCGTCGGTGATGTACACCCGGGAGGCGACCACATCGGCGAAACTCATGCCTGCCTGCTTCAGGATGGCAGCGCCGTTCTCGAGCACCGTTCTGGTTTGTGCAGTGATGTCACCGGGCACATTCGCATTGTCCCTGCCATTGCGGCTGACAAGGCCGGCGAGGAACAACGTGTTGCCGCTCTTGATTCCGTAGCTGTAAGGGCTCGGCACCTTCGCCCATCCGTCCGGG
>Ga0308173_10000928_pt1 | contig 13810 bp, 11 predicted proteins | sample PhyPR1_FD_203716 | JGI IMG/M metagenome (GOLD analysis project Ga0308173, IMG submission 203716) | Soil microbial communities from UC Gill Tract Community Farm, Albany, California, United States - DLSLS.P.R1 | ecosystem: Environmental > Terrestrial > Soil > Agricultural land | place: USA...
TGCGGATGTCACAGGTCATCGCTGACGTCCTGCCGGAATCCCTGACGTTGCCGATTGCTGTGCTATCGGGTCCGACTTTTGCCAGAGAAGTGGCCGCGGGAGAGCCTGCGGCCGTGGTAATTGCGTCCGTCAACTCTGGATTCGCGGAGGAGGTCCAGCGCAGCTTTTCCACCAGTAGCCTGCGCCTATACGTCAGTGAGGATGTGATTGGGGTTGAGCTTGGTGCAGCGTTGAAGAATGTAATTGCGATAGGCGGTGGTATCTGCGAAGGACTGGGACTGGGCAGCAACAGCGTCGCCGCACTGGTGACGCGCGGCTTGGCCGAGATTACGCGCCTGGCGGTCGCGATGGGCGGCTGTTCACAGACTTTAGGAGGACTGGCGGGTCTGGGCGACCTGGTTCTTACAGCAACTGGAGACTTATCGCGGAACCGCCTTGTCGGCGTTCAGCTTGGTCAGGGACGAAAGCTGCCCCAGATACTCACGGAAATGACCATGGTGGCAGAGGGCGTTCGCACCTGCAGAGCAGCTTACCAACTGGGTAGAAGTTTAGGCGTGCAGCTCCCGATCATCAACCAAATGTACGAAGTTCTCTACGAGTCCAAAGAACCGCGCCATGCTATCCGGGAATTGATGGACCGCCCGCTGACAACCGAGCAAGCGGCCTACAGCCGTTAGGAGCGCGGCGCGTGTCGCTTCTTTTCCATCCACATGAAGTAGCCGATAATAGTCTTCCCATCCAGTATCTTTCCTTCCCTGATCAGCCTGCCGAGTTCTTCTTCCTCAAACCAGTGGAACTCAATGCGCTCGTCTTCCATAGGCTCTTGTTCGCCTTCGGTAAGTCCCTGGGCGACGTATAGATTCATCTTTTCCGCCACATATCCGGGGCTTGGCCAAAATGATGCCAGCTCTGTCCACTGTTTAGCCTGATAGCCCGTCTCCTCTCGGAGTTCCCGTTTGGCGGCTTCCAGCGGTGACTCGCCCTCGTCGACGCGACCAGCAGGCAATTCCCATAAATCCTGCTCTGCCGGAAGTCGGAACTGCTTTACCAGCAATACACGGCTCTGCTCATCGACTGGCATCATAACGGCCGATCCTGGATGGCGGATGATAGAGCGCTTAATTTCAAAGCCACTCGGGTCATGGGCAATCTCTTCCACCACGCTAAATAGCTTGTTTTTCAGAACCTCTTTCGAAGAGACAACTTGCATTCTTCTACAGTAGCCTTCCAGCCTTCTCCGGTTTGAATGCAACCGTTCCGCCCGATTTTCGGTCTAGGTTATCGAGGTAATGACATGGACCGACTCGAAGAATTAAAGAATAAGTACCACGCAGCGCTCGACACAATCAAGCGCGAGGGTGTGCGGCTCACCCATTTGCATGTACAGGACAATAAGTTGTTCATTCAAGGAGCAGCGCCTTCAGAACAGATCAAAAACGACGTCTGGAATCAGATCAAGGCCGCGGACAGTAGCTACAGCGATCTGACCTGCGATCTCACGGTCGATTCTTCGCTTCCTCAACCCCAAACTGCGGGGGCCTCGTCCTCGGGTAATCAGCGGGTTTATCGCGTACAGGCGGGCGATACGCTTTCCAAGATTGCGAAGCAGTTTTACGGCAACGCTAACGAGTACAACCGCATTTTTGAAGCGAACCGCGATAAGCTACAAGACCCCGACAGAATAAACGTTGGGCAGGAACTCGTCATCCCTCAGTAGGTGAGCTATGTCACTCTTCGATATTGCCAATGTATTGACCCAGTACGCTGCTGGTTCAGCTACGAATCCACCGCCCAATGTTCAGCAGGACTTTGAAAAAGTAAGTCAAAATGCTCCCTCCTCGCACGTGGCGGAAGGACTTGCGCAAGCATTTAATTCAAACCAGACTCCTGCTTTCGGTCAGATGATCGCGAATCTGTTCAGCCAGTCGAATCCTGAGCAGCGCGCTGGCATCCTGAGCCATTTGCTTCCCGCAGCGGGCCCCGGCCTCGCCTCTGGAATCGGCGGTGAGCTTGCTTCCTTGCTCAAAGGCGGAGCATCACAGGTCACTCCTGATCAGGCGGCCCAGGTATCACCTGAGGCCGTTCAACAACTGGCCGAACACGCGAAGCAAAACAACCCGTCCATTGTTGACCAAGCGAGCAGTTTCTACGCCCAGCATCCAAAGGTCGTCCAAGCTCTGGGCGCGGGAGCGTTAGCGCTCATCATGTCTCACATGTCGCAGCGCCGGTAGGCTATTCAGGCTAGTCACAAACAAAGTAAATTTTGTATTTGAGGGATTAAGCTCTTAGCGATACGGAGCTTCAATCCCTCAACTTTTTGAATTTAAAAACAAAATTAAGTCGCGCCTTTGGTGATCGCCGTCGTCACGCACACGCCGGCTCGATTGCAGTCGAAATAAACAGGCCAGCCGAGCTTAACCTGTTGTCGATTTCAATGATTACCGGCCTGGACATTTTGGAAATAGCGATTGGCTTGAGCCTAGTTTATTTGCTTTTGAGTCTTATCTGCTCCGCTGTGAGTGAAGGATTAGAAACAATCCTGAAAAACAGATCCCGCGACCTGGAACGCGGGTTGAGGGAAATGCTCAGCGATGATGACGGGAGCAAATTGGTCAATCTTCTCTACAACCATCCGCTCATTCAAGGATTGTTTCGCGACCGTTATTCCCATGAGTTGGTTCGCAAGCGGTTGTTAAGCGCCGGAAAGGTCTATGCAGGAAAAACACTCCCGTCGTATATTCCGCCCAGGCACTTCGCATTGGCGTTGATGGACATTATTGTCCCGGTAAGTGCAAGCAGCCCCAGCGGCGCCAGCGGAGCACTTGGACGGGACAATGGGGCCGACGCCGCGGCTACGATCGCAACCCTGCGGGCCGCCGCAGCCGCGTTTCCCGTGCCCCAGGTGAGTCGCGCGGTGATGCTCATGATTGATGCTTCCGCGAACGATATCACGCGCGTCCGTGAAAGCTTCGAAGGCTGGTTTGACAGCTCCATGGAGCGTGTGGCCGGCTGGTATAAGCGCCGCGCACACATTATTATTTTTGCAGTTGCGATTGCGGCATCGGGAGTACTAAATCTTGACACGGTCGAAATAGCGCGACGCCTGGCAACGGATTCAGCGATGCGCAGCTCCCTGGTGGCCACCGCAACCGAGTATGCCAAACAGAAGGATTTAAACCTGCCGTCGATCAAGCAGGACATCGATCATCTTTCGCTCGGGATACCTGTCGGCTGGAACACGGCGCCTGTCAACACTTATGAATGGCTGCTGAAACTCATTGGTATTCTTGCCTCGGCTCTGGCCGCCACGTTGGGAGCGCCGTTTTGGTTCGACGTACTGAATCGTTTTATCAGCGTTCGTTCGAGCATCAAACCGAAAGAGAAAAGATCCGACGGGCCCTCAAAAGGATGAAGCTCAGTCGTTTCCGTCCATGATCGATTCGGCATCCGAGGAGCGGTATAGCTCGTATTGCACATCGGCAACAACGTCAGATTTCTCAGTCGAGTGAAGCTGCTGCTCGAGTCTGCGCAAAGCAACACTGACGATATCGCGATGGTGGAGGCGGCAGCCCACATCGGGCCGTCCGGAAAGCTCCTGCCAGAGCCGGTGCACCAGATCGATGTCGGCAGGCCATAGCTGCGGCTGGTGAGGGCCCAGCGCAAATATTTGCGCTTCGCTCCGGCCGGGAGGAACAATCTCGAGCGTCAAAGCCGGACGGGGCGCCGGGAGTTGCTCCCAGGCGTGGCCTACTTGTCTAGCCTGCTCGTCCGATGGCATTCTCGGCGACGCTGTGGTCACGATGCGGGAAGACTCCAACTGCTGTGCCGCCTGCACAACGGCTGCATAGTCATCGCGGCCAGGCACCGTTAAGAGCTCGACGTGCTTGCCCGCTTTCTCCGCGATTGTGACGACCTTGCTGAACAGCGCCACCTCCCGGCTGGCACAGATCTGATCGGGCTGAAGCCGAAAATCCCCGGCTCCCAGCGGCCCCACCTGGTGTACGGCCATTACGACGACATCCTGCTTGTCCGGATTCAGTTCATCCAGGACATGTTGCAGGTGCTCCAGATGGCTCGGGTCGTTTGCCTCGACCAGAATGTTGCCGGGCCGGACGCGGACATCCTGGACCGATACAGCCGACCTTTCCTCAAGGTTGAATCTCTCCTGATCGGCTTCGGCCTGCAGCAACCGATGGCGATTTTTCCGCTCGGAAAGAGCAAAAGCTACGAAGAAGGAAGCTGTGAAAATCGAGCCTCCGATGGTTGCGGTCTTTTTAGTCAGGACATTGATCGCGGCCAGGGAAAACAGAGTGCAGGTAATAAGGATCAGACCAAGGGGAACTTCGGTGTGTCCGATTTTCAAGTTCAGCGGGGTCTTCCAGGTCCGGGCTTCCGGCAGTTTATACCGCAGCACCAGCACCGATAAAGCCATCATGGCGAAGCTCCAGATCACACCGAACGCGTACGCCTCGCCCAGCATGTTTACATCGCCGCGGCTAAGAACGATAGTAACCACCTGCAGGATGACCACCAGATTGATCAATCTGCTGGAAGTACCGTATTTCGGATGGGGCCGGCGAAACCATTCGGGCAGCACACCGTCTTCCGCCACCCGATTTAACACGCCGTTGGAGCCGATAATGGCCGTATTGATCGCACCCGATAGAATCAGGGTTCCGACCAGCACGACGAAGGCGTGAAAGACAAGTCTCAAACCCAACGGACCAACCAGGTACATGGAAAGTCCGCCGATCAAATTGTCCAGGAATTCGCCGCGCCTGCTATCCGGAATCAACATCACCGCGAAGAACGAGACCAGCGATGTAAACAGCAGACTATAAAAGATGACGACCATCCCGGTCTTCTTCAAATTCTGCAGTTTGGGCGCCTGCAGTTCACGGTAGACTTGCGCTAACGTTTCAAAACCGCTCATCGCCAGCAACGAATGCCCTAATCCAACGAAAATAGCTACCGCCGTAATGGTAGGGGCAACCGTACCTTGAAGCCATCCCAGGGCATTGGGACCGAAATGCAGATTCGATTTAGCAGGAAATGGGACTGGCTGAAATCCCTTGATGAACATGGTCAGCAGGCACCAGCCAATAAGTATCACGACCATGACGGTCGTGATTTGCATAATGCGTAGCGCCTTATCGCTCGACTCGTGGATGCCGATCCGGTTCTGCCACCAGAAATAACCGGTCGCAATTAACGCGAAACCGGCAGCAAAGTAAGCCGGTGGAACTTCCCACCCAGGGTGGTGCAAATAGCGAGCAAGTTCGTTGATTAAACCGGCCAGATAGAGTCCTGCGCTTACGCCGCTGATAGGGCCGGTCAAAACATAATCGAACATCAGCGCGGAAACGGAAAACTTGGCCAGAGTTGCGCCCATGGCTTGGCGCACAACCCGGTACACGCCTCCACGGACAAACATGCTGCAGCTTTCCACGTAGATGGCCCGGATGCCGAAGCCAAACAGCATGATGGCCAGAATGAACCACGGAGCCGATTTCCCAATCGCCGCCTCGGCTATTCCGCCTGCATAATAAGCCGATGAGGCGATATCGCTGAGAACAATCGCCGAAGCTCTCCAAAAAGAAATGAAAGAGAGCATCACGGTCGTAGCTACTACGACCTTAGTTTTAGTCGAAACGGTCGGTATTGATTCTGACAAGAGAAGCGCGTTCCTCTTACTTTGAGCGCACACCCATCATTGTAGCGGCAGCAACGCCGCATTGTCGGCCAGCTTACTTGGCAGTCGCTTCTTTCCGGCTTGTCATAAAGCCCCAGCCCAGAGCCCCATCCAGGGATGTGGGCACCTGGTCCCTTGGCACCATTATATGGCTGGTCCAGTAGCCCCGCACTTTAGAATAGAAAACAACCGTGCACTTTCCTCCAGTTGAGCAGCAGCTCACTTACCTTAAAAAAGGCTTAGCCGATCTCATTCGGGAAGACGACCTCCGCGAGCGTTTAACTTTGTCCTCCAAGGAGGGTCGTCCGTTACGGGTCAAAGCAGGCTTCGATCCCACAGCGCCCGATCTGCACTTAGGGCACACGGTGTTGCTTCGCAAGATGAAGCACTTTCAGGATTTAGGGCACACCGTCATCTTTTTGATCGGGGATATGACAGGCCTTATCGGCGATCCAACCGGACGGAATATTACGCGGCCTCCCATGACCCGCGAAGAATTGGATTGCAACGCGGAGACGTATAAGAGCCAAGTGTTCAAAATTCTCGATCCTCAAAAGACCGAAGTTCGTTTTAACAGTGAATGGTTGGAACCGCTCCGGTTCGAAGATCTCGTTCGCCTATGCTCCAAATACACGCTGGCGAGGATGCTGGAGCGCGATGATTTCAAAAAGCGCTTCAAGGAGAATGCGCCCATCTCAATGCACGAGCTGTTATACCCGCTTTCGCAGGCTTACGACTCGGTGATGCTCAGGTCCGACGTCGAGATGGGCGGCACGGACCAGACCTTTAACCTACTGGTGGGCCGCGAAATTCAAAAAGACTATGGCCAACCGCCGCAAATCGTAGCCACCGTGCCCATTCTGGAAGGCCTGGACGGCGTCGAAAAGATGTCGAAATCGAAGGGCAACTATATCGGCGTGACGGAGCCGCCGAAGGTTATGTTCCGGAAGGTCATGCAGATCAGCGATGACCTGATGTATCGCTACCACGAGCTGCTTACGGATCTTTCCATGGATGACATCTCACAACTCCGGGACGATATCGCGGCAGGACGGCAAGACCCCATGAAGGCGAAGATGTCGCTGGCCCGCTTGATTGTCGCTGATTTCCACTCACAAGAACAGGCGGACGCCGCCCACGAAGCGTTTAATCGGGAAGTGCGCCAGGGGCTTGAACCGTCCGACACGGAAACCGTCAGCGTACCTGGCTCTGCCGTCACCGAAAAGGGTATTCGGATAGATAAGCTGATCGCCGGAGCCGGGCTCGCCGACAGTGTCAGCGATGCGGTGCGTAAGATCAAGTCGGGGGCGGTCGAGATCGACGGCACCATTCAGAACGATTTGCTGTTCACAGAACCGAAGCCGTTGCTTGTTGTTCGCGTGGGCAAGAAGTGGAAGCGCGTCAGAGTACACGAGTGATCCGTGGCCCCGAAAGAAAGGCTGCGGGCCACTGGATACCATTGAAGCTGCTGTCCTTCTTGCCACTACCGGAAATTCACGAATGTCAATGACTTTGCGCTTTCTCTTTATCGCTCTCCTGCTCGGAAATTGCGTATACGCGCGGGACCGTCTTCCGCATACGGTTCTTCTTTGGCCTGATGGTGCGCCGGGGGCCAAGGGAGATGCCGATTCCGACAAACCAGCCCTCACCGTTTACCCGGTGAACGGTGCACGGAAGGTCCCGACCGGAGTGCTTGTCTTTCCCGGAGGTGGCTACCAGCATCTTGCGATGGACTATGAAGGAGATCAGATCGCGGAATGGCTGAACAGCTATGGCATTCCGGCGTTCGTGCTGCGGTACCGGCTCGGTCCGAAGTATCACCATCCCATTGAATTGGGCGATGCCCAAAGAGCCATTCGCTACGTGCGGGCCCAGGCGGGGGAGATGGGCATCAACGCTCAGAAAATAGGAGTATGGGGCTTCTCAGCTGGAGGTCATCTGGCGGCATCGGCAGGAACACACTTCGACAACGGGAACGCAAATAGCGCTGATCCTATCGACCGGCAGAGTAGCCGGCCCGATTTTATGATTCTTGCCTACCCGGTGATTACGATGCAGGAGCCATATACACACCATGGTTCGAAAGATGCGCTGCTCGGGGAAAATCCAGATGCGGCGCTGATAGACCTGATGTCCAATGAACGTCACGTAACGAATCAGACTCCACCAGCGTTTCTGTTTGCCACCTCCGACGATCCGGTTGTGCCGGTACAGAACAGCATCGAATTTTACCTCGCTCTGCGCGCAGCCCAAGTTCCGGCAGAGATGCACATCTACGAACATGGGCCGCATGGCGTGGGTCTGGCGCGAGGTAATCCGGATCTTTCCGACTGGCCGGATCTGCTGGCAAGGTGGTTGAAGGAACGGGGTTTGCGGTAGCCAAGGGGTTCGCCGCCCTCGCCGTGCTTTGCGGGTAGTTGTTTACGAGATAGCTACTTCAGTTCAGGACTTTGAGCGGTGGCGGGCTCCTGCCCCCAGTTTTGATGAATCGCCATCGTCTGGTCGGAGTAAAACGTTCTGCGGCCGGTGCTGTTAAAGGACTTCGGCACCGCCGTAATAGCGTATCCGGTGGGACTTTCCGTAAGCGTGAAGTTGTAAGCGGAATCGGACCCACTAGCGAGGCTGGCTGGGATCAGCCCGGCGCTGTTCGGCCCCTCGGCTGCTCCGGCTGCCGAAGGCGGGCCAAGCTCCGCTATGGATGTAGCAGGCCTTCCGAATTGCGAGTTGTACTGCGTTTCAGCCTTCTGCAGGGTTTGAATCTCAGCGATGGCGCGCATCTCGTTCGCATTCATGCGCATTTTGCTCATCTGCGGCAAGGCCACCGTGATGATGATCAGGATGATGGCGATGACAATCAGGAGCTCGATGAGCGAAAATCCTTGCTCCGGCTCCCGCCGCGTGACATGGTCACCTTTGAATCGATAACAACACATAGCTTATATGGAAAGACGTGGGCCTCGCCCACACCGTTGTCTCAGATTATAGAAAATAGATTCGTTCGGATCACGCAGTGTGGTCTTTTACTGTCGAATCGATGGCACGGAGGCGCTGCAGAAGCCCGTACAGCCGATCCAACCGGAGGGCATTCGCACCATCGGAGAGGGCGCGTTCCGGCGCCTCGTGAACCTCGACAAATAATCCAGCGATGCCGACCGCAGTTGCCGCCCGTGCCAACGGCTCTATAAATTGTGGCTGGCCTCCGGAGGCCGTGCCGCTCGCACCGGGGAGTTGAACGCTATGAGTGGCATCGAAGACGACCGGATATCCGGTAGAACCCATGATGGAAAGCCCGCGCATATCCACCACCAAGTTGTTGTAGCCAAACGAGGAGCCGCGCTCGGTGAGAACGATCTTGTCGTTGCCGGTGCTCGCGACCTTCTCGGCCGCCAAGGCAATGTCCGATGGCGAAACGAACTGCCCCTTCTTGATGTTCACGACCCGCCCCGTTTTGCCTGCCTCCACTAACAAGTCCGTCTGGCGGCAGAGAAAGGCGGGAATCTGTAAGATGTCGACAGACTGCGCCACCAGAGCTGCCTGGGAGGGCTCGTGGATATCGGTCAGCACGGGCATACCCAGTCGCCGGATTTCACTTAAGATCCGTAGTCCGTCAGTTAACCCCGGACCCCGGTACGAGTTCACGCTGCTACGGTTCGCCTTATCGAAGGATGCCTTAAATATGAAAGGGCCGGCGATCTCCCGGATCGCCTGAGCCAGTCCGACGGCGTGCTGCTCGTTCTCAATCACGCAAGGGCCGGCGATAAGGGCCAACGGACCATTATTTGCGAAGACAACTTGAGAAAGACCGGATCCAATGACAACGGTGCGATTCATCGTGCGTGCGATAGCTCCGCCGGTTCCACTATTGCCCGATTCGCTTCCAGTCTGTGCTCACGATGCTTCAGTGCGGCTTCGAGGAACGACGTGAAAAGTGGGTGTGGCTCTAAAGGCTTGGATTTAAATTCGGGATGGAATTGGCATCCAAGGTACCACGGATGGTCGGGAAGCTCGCAGATTTCGACATACACGCCATCGGGGGTTTGTCCGGTCAGCCGAAGTCCGCGTGACGTCAGTTGCGGCTCGAATTCACGGTTGAACTCATAGCGGTGCCGGTGCCGCTCTGAAATGTCCGGAGTACCATAAGCGCGGCGCGCCAGACTGTTCTCAGCGAGATGGCAAGGATAGGCGCCAAGGCGCATCGTGCCCCCCAACTCGTCAACACCCTTCAGTTCGCGCAGCTTGTAAATCACACGATGAGGAGTGGCCGCGTTGAACTCGGTCGAATCCGCATCCGCAAGGCCACAGACGTTTCGGGCATATTCGATCACCATCGTCTGCATCCCGAGACAGATACCGAAGTAGGGAACCTTTTCTTCGCGGGCGAACCGGATAGCATGAAGCATCCCCTCAATGCCACGGCGCCCGAATCCGCCCGGCACCAGAATGCCGTCAAACTTCCGCAGATGCTCGCAGCATGCTGGCCAGTGCAAATGCTCAGACTCGATCCAGTCGATCTTTACGCGCGCCTGGTGAGCAATCCCGGCATGCAGAAGAGCCTCCTTCAGACTCTTGTAGGAGTCTTCGTACTCCACGTACTTTCCGACCAGGCCAATCGTCACTTCCCGCAACGGATGATTCATGCGGTCCACCATCTCGATCCAGCGCGACATATCCCGAGGACCGGCTTCCAGGTGGAGCAGGCGAAGGACGCTTTCGTCCACTCCTTGTTCGGCGAACTCCATCGGAATTTCGTACACCGAATGAACATCTTTAGCCGTGACGACACTGCGCACATCAACGTCGCAAAACAGTGCGATCTTTTCTTTTACGTCTTCGGGAAGCTGACGCTCCGAGCGGCAAAGAAGGATGTCCGGCTGGATACCGATCGCGCGCAGTTCTTTGACGCTGTGCTGAGTGGGCTTTGTCTTTAATTCTTGCGCGGCAGCGATCCAGGGCACCAGCGTCAGGTGAACGAACAGTGTGTTCTCGCGCCCCTCTTCGTGACGCATCTGGCGAATGGCTTCAATAAAGGGAAGCGATTCGATATCGCCGACCGTCCCTCCAATCTCCACGATGGCGACGTCCACATCGGCTGCCACTTTGCGGCAAGCGGCCTTAATTTCATTGGTAACGTGAGGGATTACCTGAACGGTCTTCCCCAGATAATCGCCGCGGCGCTCGCGGGTAATGATGTGTTCATAGATGCGTCCCGATGTGAGATTATTGCTCTGCGTCAGGGGAGCATGCGTAAACCGCTCATAATGTCCCAAATCAAGGTCGGTTTCCGCACCGTCGTCTGTGACAAATACCTCGCCGTGTTGAAAGGGACTCATTGTCCCCGGATCGATATTCAGATAAGGATCGAACTTTTGCAGAGTAACGCGAAGGCCGCGGCTCTCTAACAAACATCCGATGGAAGCGGCGGCAATTCCCTTCCCTAACGACGAGACAACACCACCGGTGACAAAGATGTACTTAGTTCTCATGATTGACGAAGGAACCGGCCGTAGCGGTAAACAATTGATTCACACGTTCTAGATCGTCGGGCGTATCTACTCCGACAGATTCGTATTCCGTCTCTTTGACGCGAATGCGATAACCGTTCTCAAGGGCACGCAACTGCTCGAGGCGCTCGGCTCGCTCCAGTGGCCCGACCGTTAGATCCGGATAGCTCAGGAGGAATTCTCGTCGATACACGTACAGGCCGATGTGCTTGTAATAGAGACCCTGTCCGTTGGCACCGTCGCGCTCATAGGGGATGGGGCAACGCGAAAAATAAATCGCGTCCTCAAGCAGGTTAGTCACCACTTTCACAACATTTGGATTGGTAACTTCGGTGGGATCGATGATTCTCTTCTTCAACGTTCCCATGACGATGTTTTCGTCGTGGAGAACGGAAAGAATTGCCGCGTCGATTGCTTCGGGATCGATCAGCGGCTCATCACCTTGAATATTTACGTACACCGCAGCATTCTCGGCGGAAGCCACTTCAGCCAGACGATCCGTCCCGGATAAATGCTCCGTGCTGGTCATCCGCACACGCCCACCAAACTGCCGGGCCGCGGCGGCGATCCGCTCGTCGTCGGTCGCAATCAGGACACCCGTCAAATAGCGCGACTGCATCGCCCGTTCGTAGACGTGCTGGAGCATCGGCTTACCGGCCACGGGAGCGAGAGCTTTACCAGGAAATCGCGAGGAGGCAAATCGGGCGGGAATGACACCTAAAATCCGCGTCGACACGTATGAGGATAGCACGGACAATTACGCACCGAATCGAGGCCTGCAATTGTCAGCATAAAATGGCCAGAGCGGCCGCCGTATGGTTCCAAGGAGGCCTAGCGGACAAACCATGAGACACGCTTCTGCGCTTCGCCGAACGTATCTCAACCATCAGGATCGGGACTGGTGTGCGTTCATTTTCAGATCGTACTGATCACAATGGACACGACATTGGCCGTTCAACGCTCGCTCACTAGCAGCGGCATGGGTTTACTTCTCACCATTTTCGACCACCCTTGTCCCATTAGCGGACACCCGCTCTGTTTCACGGCAGACCTAACCCATTTGGAACAGATAACTTGGCCGCTGGTACGGGAATTGCATATATCGACAGTTCTGAGGCAAACAAAAACACATGACCCTGTGGCAAGACACCCGCTATTGTCTCCGCACGATGAGGAAGACGCCCGTAACGGCCCTGGTGGCCGTACTGTCCCTTGCGGCCGGCGTCGGCGCGAGCGCGACCATTTTCAGCTTCGTCAACGCCTTCCTGCTCCGTCCGCTTCCCGTACCTGCGTCAGGCCGGCTCGTTGAGATCTGCCACCAGCGCCTGAAATCGCAGAATGCTTTCACGCCTTACCTCACGCTCAGCTATCCCGACTGGACGTATTACCGGGACCACAACAGCGTCTTCCATGAACTTGCAGGATTCGTGCCCGAAGCCCAGAAGGTCAGGTGGATTTACAATGGCGCGGCCGGGGACCTGCGCGCCCATGTTGTTTCAGAAAACTTCTTCAGCGTTGCCGGCTTTCGCCCCGTGCGCGGACGCTTCTTTACCAAGGAGGAGCAAGAGCCCAGCGTCGTGATCAGTTACCCGATGTGGCAGCGCTTAGGCGCAGACCCATCCGTGCTCGGAAGCACGTGGAATCTGAACGGCCATGCCTTTCGAATCGTCGGCGTAGCCCCCGCCGCCGCCAGCAGCCTTCTGAGCGGCATGGGCACTGATTTGTGGGCGCCGATGGGGGAGGCAGGGCAACTGGGATTCCGCATGGATCCGGCAGAGCGTCGCATTCACTCTCTCATCGGACTCGCCAGACTCAAAGCCGGAGAGAGCCTGGCCTCGGCGAAAGCCAACATCGACTTTCTCGGTAGGCAGTTGGCCGCAGCCTATCCGGACACGAATAGGGACTCGACAGGAGCGGTATTTAAAGCAACACTGACGCCTGGCCCTGTCCGCAGGCTCATGGCGCTCTTCGCCGCTCTGCTCATGGCCGGCATGATTCTGGTTCTGCTGATGGGTTCTGTCAATGCGGCTAATGTCCTGCTCGCCAAAGCCTCCAGCCGAAGCCGTGAGCTGGCCGTACGCTCCGCACTGGGAGCCAGTCGGAAGCGCCTGATGTGGCAAACCTTTCACGAAAGTATTCTGCTCGCCATGCTCAGCGGGGTAGTGGGGTACGGGTTAGCTGCCTTCGCAGCTCCGATGCTCCTAACCCTCCGGCCTGCCACATTCGCTTTGGAGATCGATGTCAGCCCCGATTGGCGAGTGGGACTTTTTGTCTTCGGGATCTCGGTTGTAACCGGTTTCGTCTGCGGCATGCTCCCGGCACTCCGTGCCACGAAGGTGGACGTCGTGGAAGCTATGAAAGCGGGAGGGCATGGGGCAGTCCAGGGGCGCTCTCGAACGCGTAGCGCCTTGGTAATCGTGCAAGTCGCCGTCTGCATGGTGCTGCTGATTTCAGGCTCCCTCTGCTTACAAAGCCTGCGGAAGGCTCGCACAGTCAAGCCGGGTTTCGACCCTGACAATGTCCTTGTTGCGACTGTCGAATTGCGCCCGAACGAATATTCTGATGTCGCAGGACTTCAGTTCTTTCGGACAGCCCTGGACCGGGTCTCGGTCCTGCC
>Ga0308173_10000929_pt1 | contig 13809 bp, 8 predicted proteins | sample PhyPR1_FD_203716 | JGI IMG/M metagenome (GOLD analysis project Ga0308173, IMG submission 203716) | Soil microbial communities from UC Gill Tract Community Farm, Albany, California, United States - DLSLS.P.R1 | ecosystem: Environmental > Terrestrial > Soil > Agricultural land | place: USA...
GCGGAGGGCACCCACACCCTCGCCGAGGCCAACCCCGACCTGGCCGCCCTCTACGCGCGCGTGGAGGAGCGGCTCGTCCAGGTGCTCTCCGACACGCCCCCGGAGCGCCTCATCGCCACCCTCCCCCAAGCTCTCGACTCCGCTCGAGCAGGGGGGACCCCCATCGGCGGCATGACCCTCGCCGGCTACCTGGTCACCCGCACCGTCGAGCTCGTCGTCCACACCGATGACCTCAACGACGCCGTCCCAGGGCTGGACGTCCCCCTGGACCGCCAGGCCCTCGCCGCCTGCACCCGGCTGCTCGCGGACACCCTCGCCGCCCGCGCCCCCGGCGCCTCCACCGAGGTCCGCGTGCCGCCGTACGCCGTCGTGCAGTGCGTGGAGGGCCCCCGGCACACCCGCGGCACGCCGCCCAACGTCGTGGAGACCGACCCGCTGACCTGGATCCGCCTGGCCACCGGCCGCACGGACTGGCACACCGCGCTCGCCGGCGCGAAGGTCAGCGCGAGCGGTGAGCGGGCCGACCTGGGCGGACTGCTCCCGCTGATGAGCTGAGGCCCCGGTGTGCGACGGCTCACTCGTGGCCCCCGCCCGCGCCCCCTGCGGCGACCGTCGGCCGACGGACGTCGACACCCGCGCGGAGCGCTGTTTTCCCTGGTCACGGGTAGTCGGTGACCAGGTGTCGGGGCGGCGCGGGGCTCGTCGCAGGTCCCTCGCCCCGTTGCCCGGCGACCGCATCGGATTCGGACCAGTGCGCGATCTCGCCTACACTCGATCGCGTGCCACGTGGTGACGGTCGACTCAGTCATGATCTGCTCCCCGGTGAGAAAGGCCCCCAGGACGCTTGTGGCGTCTTCGGTGTCTGGGCTCCGGGCGAAGAGGTCGCCAAACTCACTTACTTCGGGTTGTACGCCCTTCAGCACCGGGGCCAGGAGTCCGCGGGAATCGCGGTCAGCAACGGCTCCCAGATTCTCGTCTTCAAGGACATGGGCCTGGTGTCCCAGGTCTTCGACGAAGGTTCCCTCGGCTCCCTCCAGGGCCACATCGCGGTCGGTCACGCCCGCTACTCGACCACCGGTGCCTCCGTGTGGGAGAACGCCCAGCCGACGTTCCGCGCCACCGCGCAGGGATCGATCGCGCTCGGGCACAACGGCAACCTCGTCAACACGGCGCAGCTCGCCGAGATGGTCGCCGACCTGCCCAAGCAGGAGGGCCGCACCCCCAAGGTGGCGGCCACCAACGACACGGACCTGATCACCGCGCTGCTCGCGGGCCAGTCCGACGAGGACGGCAAGCCGCTCACCGTCGAGGAAGCCGCGGGCAAGGTGCTTCCCCAGGTCCAGGGCGCCTTCTCGCTCGTCTTCATGGACCAGCACACGCTGTACGCCGCCCGTGACCCGCAGGGCATCCGCCCGCTGGTCCTCGGCCGGCTGGAGCGCGGCTGGGTGGTCGCCTCGGAGTCGGCGGCGCTCGACATCTGCGGCGCCAGCTTCGTACGGGAGATCGAACCGGGCGAGTTCGTCGCCATCGACGAGAACGGTCTGCGTACATCCCGATTCGCGGAAGCGAAGCCCAAGGGCTGCGTTTTCGAGTACGTCTACCTGGCCCGTCCGGACACCGACATCGCAGGGCGGAACGTGTACCTCTCGCGCGTCGAGATGGGCCGCCGGCTGGCGAAGGAAGCACCCGCCGAGGCCGACCTGGTCATAGCCACGCCGGAGTCCGGGACCCCCGCCGCCATCGGCTACGCGGAGGCCTCGGGCATCCCGTTCGGCGCCGGTCTGGTGAAGAACGCGTACGTCGGCCGTACGTTCATCCAGCCCTCCCAGACCATCCGCCAGCTCGGGATCCGGCTGAAGCTGAACCCCCTCAAGGAAGTCATCAGGGGCAAGCGCCTGGTCGTCGTCGACGACTCGATCGTGCGCGGCAACACCCAGCGGGCCCTGGTGCGGATGCTGCGCGAGGCGGGCGCCGCCGAGGTGCACATCCGGATCTCCTCCCCGCCGGTGAAGTGGCCCTGCTTCTTCGGCATCGACTTCGCCACCCGCGCGGAGCTGATCGCCAACGGCATGTCCACCGACGAGATCGGCACCTCGCTCGGCGCCGACTCCCTGGCGTACATCTCCCTCGACGGCATGATCGAGGCGACCACCATCGCCAAGCCGGACCTGTGCCGGGCCTGCTTCGACGGCGAGTACCCGATGGACCTCCCCGACCCCGAGCTTCTGGGCAAGCAGCTGCTGGAGACCGAGCTGGCCGCCGGGCCCGCCGCCACGGCCGCCAGCGACGCGATCCGCCGCCCGTAGGCGCCCCGGGGGCCCGCGCCGGCCCGCACGGCTCATCGTCGAGCCGCTCACCGTCGAGCCGGCGCCGCGCGTGCCCCGGGGCCGGCCCGGCCCCTCCGCGGCCCTCTCCGGGGCCCCGGACCGATTCCCCACCGAGACCAGCTCTCCCCCTTTCCGACCGCCGTACGACCGAAGGTGCGAACCCACATGTCCGAGACCACCGGGACGACCCCTGGCTCCCCGTCCGGTGCCAGCTACGCGGCCGCGGGCGTCGACATCGAGGCGGGCGACCGTGCCGTCGAACTGATGAAGGAGTGGGTGAAGAAGACGCGCCGCCCCGAGGTCCTCGGCGGCCTCGGCGGCTTCGCCGGACTCTTCGACGCCTCCGCCCTGAAGAAGTACGAGCGCCCGCTGCTCGCCTCCGCCACCGACGGCGTCGGCACCAAGGTCGACATCGCCCGTCAGCTGGGCGTCTACGACACGATCGGCCACGACCTGGTCGCCATGGTCATGGACGACATCGTGGTGTGCGGTGCCGAGCCGCTGTTCATGACGGACTACATCTGCGTCGGCAAGGTGCATCCCGAGCGGGTCGCCGCCATCGTCAAGGGCATCGCCGAGGGCTGTGTGCTGGCCGGCTGCGCCCTGGTCGGCGGGGAGACGGCCGAGCACCCCGGTCTGCTGGGCCCCGACGACTTCGACGTGGCGGGCGCCGGCACCGGAGCCGTGGAGGCCGACCGACTGCTCGGCCCGGACCGCATCCGCGAGGGCGACGCGGTGATCGCGATGGCGTCCTCCGGGCTTCACTCGAACGGGTACTCGCTGGTCCGCCACGTCCTGCTGGAGCGGGCCGGGCTCGCGCTCGACGCCCGGGTGGAGGAGTTCGGCCGCACCCTCGGCGAGGAACTGCTGGAGCCCACCAAGATCTACTCGCTGGACTGCCTGGCCCTGACCCGCACCACCGAGGTGCACGCCTTCAGCCACGTCACCGGCGGCGGACTGGCGGCCAACCTCGCCCGCGTGATCCCCGACGGGCTGCACGCGCGCGTGGACCGCGCCACCTGGACGCCCGCCCCGGTCTTCGACCTGGTCGGCCGGACCGGCGACGTCGAACAGCTCGAACTGGAGAAGACGCTGAACATGGGCGTCGGCATGATCGCCGTCGTCCCCGAGGGATCGGTCGACACCGCGCTGGCGACCCTGGGCGACCGTGGCGTCGACGCCTGGGTGGCCGGTGAGATCACCGGCCGACAGGACCACGCCACCGGCGCCACCATGGAGGGCGACTACGCGCGGTAGAAAAGTGGAGGGCGGCGCTCGCCCCCCGCAGGCAGCACAGAACCCGGTCGGTGACCGGAAGTCACCGACCGGGTGTGTGCTCAGTGCAGGTCAAGCGCCGCGACGATGCTGTGAGGACTGCTCGTCCTCGTCCTCGTCGTCGTCCTCATAGAGGTCGGCATAACGAGAATACAGCTCGTCGTCCTCGTGCTCATCGTCCTCGAATCGGTCGCCATTAGGCGGCTCGTTCGACGTCGATGCGCCCAGCTCCTCGGCCAGGCGTGACAGATCTGTCCCGCCGCTGTTGTACTTCAGCTGGCGGGCGACCTTAGTCTGCTTGGCCTTGGCCCGGCCGCGCCCCATGGCTCGACCCCCTCAACGACGGGGCTCGACGGCCCCAGAGTCTTGACACGCGTTCATGATCTGGAACGGGCTCTCGGTGGAGAGACCGTCCGTAGGGCTTCCACGGTACCTGAGCCCACGCCCATACGGTACGTCGCCCGCAGGAGCAGCGTGTGCACAGGGTCCCCGGAAGGCCCCGTCCTGGCTGGTCAACCGCGATTTTAACCACTTGTCGGAGCACGACCCGCCGACAGACGTGAGAGTTGTCTCCATGTGCCCCCGGCGGGGTACCGGCCGCTCCCGGGTGGTCGTCCGGAGCTTCCGCGCGGGCGGACACCGGGAACGGCGGGGGGCCGTTCCCGGAGCGGCCGGGGGCGGCCACGGGAGGCCCCGGGGCGCTCGCGCGGTGGCCTCGGGGTGGCCGCCTCCTGGCCGGAAACAGTCCGCCTGTGGTCCGCCCGCCGTCCGTCGTCCGTCGTCCGTCCGCGACGCTCCGGTCACCGTGCGGCGCCGGCCTCCGCCATCCGCTGCTCGGCGATCCGGTCGGCCGCGGCGGCCGGCGGAACCCCGTCCGCCTTCGCACGTGCGAAGATGTCGAGCGTGGTGTCGAAGATCTTCGCGGCCTTCGCCCGGCACCGCTCGAAGTCGAAGCCGTGCAACTCGTCGGCGACCTGGATGACACCGCCCGCGTTCACCACGTAGTCCGGCGCGTAGAGGATCCCGCGGTCGGCGAGGTCCTTCTCCACGCCCGGGTGAGCGAGCTGGTTGTTGGCCGCCCCGCACACCAGTTCCGCCGTCAGCACCGGCACGGTGGCGTCGTTCAGGGCCCCGCCGAGCGCGCACGGGGCGTAGATGTCGAGCCCCTCGGTGGTGATCAGCGCCTCGGTGTCGGCGACGGCGGTGACCTGGGGGCGGCCCTCGGTGACCCGGCGCACGGCGTCCTCGCGCACATCGGTGACCACCACCCGCGCGCCCTCCCGCACCAGGTGCTCCACCAGGTGGTGCCCGACCTTGCCGACGCCCGCGATGCCCACCGTGCGGTCGCGCAGCGTCGGATCGCCCCACAGGTGCTGGGCACCGGCCCGCATGCCCTGGTAGACGCCGAAGGCGGTGAGCACGGAGGAGTCGCCGGCGCCGCCGTTCTCCGGGGAGCGCCCCGTGGTCCAGCGGCACTCACGGGCGACGACGTCCATGTCGGCGACGTACGTGCCGACGTCGCAGGCGGTCACGTACCGCCCGCCCAGCGAGGCCACGGCCCGCCCGTAGGCGAGCAGCAGTTCCTCGGTCTTGATCCGCTCGGGGTCACCGATGATCACGGCCTTGCCGCCACCGTGGTCGAGGCCGGCCAGGGCGTTCTTGTACGACATCCCGCGCGCCAGGTTGAGGGCGTCGGCGACGGCCTCGTCCTCGGAGGCGTAGGGGTAGAAACGCGTACCGCCCAGGGCGGGGCCCAGGGCGGTGGAGTGGAGGGCGATGACGGCCTTCAGGCCGCTGGCCCGGTCCTGGCAGAGCACGACCTGCTCATGACCGCCCTGGTCCGACTGGAACAGGGTGTGCAGGACGCCGTGGGGTACGTCGGTCACGGTGGTGACTCCCGGTGAAGTGGCGGCGATGGGTGCGGATCCCGTGCGGATGGCGGGCTCCGTGGGACGAGCGTAGAACGTGGCGGGGCCCGTGCTCCGCACGGTGTTCCCGATCACCCTCTCGCGACGGACACCGACACGCTTCCGTGGGACGATTTGACATGGTTTCCGCCCGGCCGGGCGCGTCCACGGCCCACGGCCCGGGCGCGTCCCGGGTCCCGGCGGAGGCTTCGCGTGCGGGGCGCGGGAAAATGCTTCACGTCAGGTCGGGTGGGGGAGGGAGCAGGCGTGCCCAAGGTGTCCTCGGTGATCGTTCCGTACGCGTCCTACTTGCGTGTGTACGAACCGCTGGCCGCCTTCCCCGAACCGGAACGCGGTCACTGGGCGCGGTACGCGCGGCGCCCCGACCGCCCCTCCTACCAGGACGAGCTGCGCCGCTCGCTGGCAGACCTGCTGCCCACCCCGCCGGTCGCGGTCCCGGTCCACGAGAGCGACGACGCGTTCGTGACGGAGATCGACGGGGTGCTGTGCGTCTGCCCCTGGCGCACCCGGCTGCGCGGCTGGCAGGCGCTGGACGGCCTGGGCGGGGAACTGCCGCCGCCCGTGCTCGACGCGGTGCTGCCGCCGTTGGTGCGGCGCCAGGCCACGCAGGACTACGAGCGCTGGCTGCGCCGCAACCCCGACGCGCGCCCGTGGATCAGGTCCTCCACCTGGCACGTGCCGCTGCACTGGTTCGTCCTGGTGGGCGACGGGGAGCGGGAGTACGCCGGGGCGGGTGCGGAGCCCGGCGCCGGCGGGGTGCCGGTGCTGCGCTACCGCACGCCCATGGTGCAGGCGCGGCGGCGGGTGGCGCGGGGGCTGCGCACGCTGCGGAACACCTTCGACGAGGGCCCGATGATCGAGGGGCTGCTGGACGTGGGGCGCTGGCTGGAGGAGTTCCATCCGCGCTCCCTGGTGGAGCTGGACTACGGGGGGCTGGTGCATGTGCTGCCGCCCGGGGAGCTCGACGGCGATCACTCGGCGGCGGACGTCGCCGAGGGCATCGAGGCGCTGCGGCAGGGGGACGGGGCGGCGGCCGGCGAGGCGTACGCGCGGCTGGTGGAGCGCTGGCGGTCGGTCCGGGACCGTCGCTCGGCGAACTGACCAGGGCCTCGCGGCCGTCGACACCGTGCTCCGGCCGCCGGCGGCCCAGCCTCAACTCGCTCCGCGTGTACGGCTCCTGACGGAACGTCGACTGATTCGCGGCACGCGTGTCCGACTGGGTACGGTGTTCCTGACCTAGCGGGAAACAGTGTGCGAATTGTGACCCATGCGACATGCTGAAGTGACAACCGTTGGCCCAAGGTTGACGTACCAACGGGGGAACGGTGTCGCCGGCTGGGACATCACCGACCGATCCGGGCGTATACCGTCAAGCGTGATGGATTGCACTTAACGCGGCCCTTGCGCCTAACGCCCCTCCTCGTGCCAAAATAGGACAAGGAGCCCGGGGGAGGCCCCTTCTGCCCAGGCATGGGTGGAGATTTCAGCATTGCATGCTCTTGGGGGGTTAGGTGACAACTGATCGCCCTGTGACTGATCGTCACACCGGCGTGACTGTCCGCTATGACACGGTCCATCGGCATCCGTCGCTGATGAACACCTGGGAGGGCAATTCCATCGGTTTGGCCTACACGGCTGGACGGATGGTGTAGTTGTAGTGCCGAGGACAAGCCGTTCGTCCTATAACCGACTCGACCCGCGTCCGCCATTTCGGGCAACGTGGGTCAAGGTGCAGAATTTAGAGGAAGGAACCGAGAACGTCGGTTCTCCCGAGGAGGCCGCTCATGACCGCTCGCACCCCTGATGCCGAGCCGCTGCTGACCCCGGCTGAGGTCGCCACGATGTTCCGCGTCGACCCGAAGACGGTCACGCGGTGGGCGAAGGCCGGCAAGCTCACGTCGATCCGCACGCTCGGCGGGCATCGCCGTTACCGCGAGGCCGAGGTCCGCGCGCTGCTCGCGGGTATTCCGCAGCAGCGCAGCGAGGCCTGAACAACCGCTTTACCGGGCAGAACGGCTGGTTCCCCAACTGGTCGGAGCGTCCGGGAGCAACCCGCTCATCACAGCTGAAAGCGACGCGGGAGCTGCCCCAACAGCCCCCACGCCCAAGCCACTCGGGGCCCTTCCGGGCTCATTGAGGGTGCGTCGTCGATCGCGCTGGACTCCGCCGAGTCCAGCGCGATTTTTTTGTGCCTGGCTGCGTCGGGCCCACGGCGCGTGGTTTTGTGTGCCTCCGTGTGCGTGGGTGGGCCCGGGCCGGCCCGTCCGTGAGCGGGCTTGTCGGTGTCTGGGGAGGGGTGTCGGATCCGCTGCGGGGCGGCCCGGCGCACAGGATGAGGGGGAGGTGTGGAGACAGTGCAATTGCACATATTAAATTGACCGGAGGTAGGAGGTGTGTGAGTTCCTCCCTCCGTAAAAGTCATGCGGTGACTCCCGTCACATGCCGGGGTCCTTGTCGCGGGCCATCTCGGAGTCCTTGCCGGGCGGGCGGCCGCGGGCCAACTGTCCGTTGCCGGAGCGCTTGTGGGCCGCGCGGCGAGCCGGCCCTGTCAGACGGTGGGGGCCGGTGCGGCCTCCTGGAGCTCCTCGACCGCCTGGAACTCCTCGGCCGGGGGCGCCGCCACCGGTGGCTCGACGGAGCGCTCGTCCCCGTCGGCCGGCCCCGTCGGTCCCGTCGGCTCCATGGCCAGTCTCAGGAGCTGACGGCAGATCGGACAGTGCCGGGTGAGATGGCGGTAGCCGACGGCGGCCGACAGATGGGCGCGCAGCAGTGCGCGGGTCGCGTGCGGAGAGGCCGCAGCGGTCATACGCCACCTCCGGGAGGACCGAGGCCGTGCTTCTTTAGGTAGCGACCGAATGTGACGCCGTCAAGGGACCCGGCAACGGTGCGAGGGGGCGCGCACCACCGCGCAGATCCCCTGACGCCCCGAATGCCCCGGACATGCCGAAAGGCCGCGCCCCCGAGGGCACGGCCTTTCTTCTTGCGGTCCTGACGGGATTTGAACCCGCGGCCTCCACCTTGACAGGGTGGCGAGCACTCCAAACTGCTCCACAGGACCAGGTGCTTCGCGGTCGCATTACTGCGCTGCGCTGCGAGAAGAGACTGTACAGGAGGGCGAGCCCCGGGGTCGAACTCACCCCGTGTGCGCCCCCCGTCACGGCGCCACGGCGTCGATCGCCTTCACGATGCGCTTGTCCGACACGGGATACGCCGTCCCCAGCGCATGCGCGAAGTAGCTGACCCGCAGCTCCTCGATCATCCACCGGATCTCCCGCACCGCCGCCGGCACCGGCCGCCCCGCGGGCAACTGCTCCCGCAGCCACGCGTACTCGTCCCGCATCTCGTGGACCTTCTCCATGCGGGTCGTGTCGCGCTGGACGTTCGTCGCCATCTGCTGCAGCCGCCGGTCCGCCGCGATCAGGTACCGCATCAGGTCCGGCAGCCGCCGCAGCCCCGCCTCGGTCACGAAACCGGGCTTCACGAGGGCGTCGAGCTGCGCCCGTACGTCCGTCAGGTTCGGCAGCAGCGCGGGGCTGCGTACGGCCTTCAGACGCCGCTCGCAGGCCTGCCAGGCGGCCAGCACCTGCTGCACCTGGCCCACCGTCCGTACGGTCGTGTCGACGATCTCCGCGCGCACCTTGTCGTAGAGCTTGCGGTACGACTCCTCGTCCCACGCCGGTCCGCCGAAGTCGGCGATCAGCCGGTCGGCCGCCGCCGTCGCGCAGTCCTCGAACAGTGCCTGGACCGAGCCGTGCGGATTGGCGGACAGTGCGAGCTTCTGCGCGTTCGTCAGCTTGTCGGACGCGAACTTCGCGGGGTTGACCGGGATGTTGCGCAGGATCAGCCGCCGCGTGCCCTTCCACATCGCCTCGGTCTGCTCGGCCTCGGTGTCGAAGAGGCGTACCGACACGGTGTTCGCCGCCGGTCCGTCGTCGACGAGCGCCGGGTACGCCTTCACCGGCTGCCCGGCCCGCCGGGTCTCGAAGACGCGGCTGAGCGTGCCGATCGTCCAGTCCGTCAGCCCGGAGCGTTCCACCGACTCCCCGCCCTGCCGCTCGGCGGTCGCCGCCGCGGCCTGCGAGAGCGCCTTGCGCGCCTTCGGCCGCAGCCGCACCTTCAGCGCTTCCAGGTCCTTGTCCTCGGCCAGCTTGCGGCGTCGCTCGTCGACGATCCGGAAGGTGATCCGCAGATGGTCGGGGACCCGGCCCCAGTCGAAGTCGTCCGGCTCGAAGGGCACGCCGACCATGCGCTTCAGCTCGCGCGCCATCGTCGTCGTCAGCGGCTCCTGCAGCGGCACCGCACCCTCCAGGAACTTCCTGGCGTAGTTCGGCGCCGGCACGTAGTTGCGGCGGATCGGCTTCGGCAGGGAGCGGATCAGCTCCGTGACGACCTCCTCGCGCAGGCCCGGGATCTGCCAGTCGAAGCCCTCGTCGGTGACCTGGTTGAGCACCTGGAGCGGGATGTGGACGGTCACGCCGTCCGCGTCCGCGCCCGGCTCGAACTGGTACGTCACCCGGAACGTGAGCGGGCCCTGGCGCCAGGAGTCGGGATAGTCGGCCTTCGTGACCGCCTGCGCCGACTCCCGGATGAGCATCTCCCGCTCGAAGTCGAGGAAGTCGGGCTGCTCGTGCCGCTTGTGCTTCCACCAGGAGTCGAAGTGGGCGCCGGAGACGACGTGTTCGGGGATCCGCTGCTCGTAGAAGTCGAACAGCGTCTCGTCGTCGACGACGATGTCCCGGCGCCGCGCCCGGTGCTCCAGCTCCTCGACCTCGCCGAGCAGCTTGCGGTTGTCGGCGAAGAACTTGTGGTGCGTGCGCCAGTCGCCCTCCACCAGGGCGTTGCGGATGAACAGTTCGCGGCTGACCTCGGCGTCGACCCGCCCGTAGTTGATCTTCCGCTGGGCGACGATCGGGACGCCGTACAGCGTGACCTTCTCGTACGCCATCACCGCGGCCTGGTCCTTCTCCCAGTGCGGCTCGCTGTACGTGCGCTTGAGGAGGTGTCCGGCGAGCGGTTCCACCCACTCGGGCTCGATCTTCGCGTTGACCCGGGCCCACAGCCGTGAGGTCTCCACCAGCTCCGCCGACATCACGAACCGCGGCGGCTTCTTGAAGAGCGCCGAGCCGGGGAAGATGGCGAACTTGGCGTTACGGGCGCCCACGTACTCGTTGCGGCCCCCGTCCCTGCGGCCGCCGCCCGGGCCGGACGTACCGGCCGCCCCCTCGGAGGTCTTGGACTCCTTCACGTCCTTCATGCCGATGTGGGAGAGCAGACCGGCGAGCAGCGAGACGTGGATGCGGTCGCCCGGGGCGTCCTCCTCGTTGAGGTGGATCCCCATCTGCTTGGCGACCGTGCGGAGCTGGGTGTAGATGTCCTGCCATTCGCGAATGCGCAGGAAGTTGAGGTACTCCTGCTTGCACATCCGCCGGAACGACGACGAGCCGCGTTCCCGCTGCTGCTCGCGGACGTACCGCCACAGGTTGAGGAAGGCCAGGAAGTCGCTGGTCTCGTCGCGGAAGCGGGCATGCTGCTGATCGGCCTGGGCCTGCTTGTCGGAGGGGCGCTCGCGTGGGTCCTGGATGGACAGCGCGGCGGCGATCACCATGACCTCGCGCGCACAGCCGTTGCGGTCCGCCTCCAGCACCATCCGGGCGAGGCGCGGGTCGACGGGGAGCTGGGCGAGCTTGCGGCCGGTCTCGGTCAGCCGCTTGCGGGCGTCCGGCTGCGCCGGGTCGAGTGCGCCGAGCTCCTGGAGGAGCTGGACGCCGTCGCGGATGTTGCGGTGGTCCGGCGGGTCGATGAAGGGGAACTTCTCGATGTCGCCGAGGCCGGCCGCGGTCATCTGGAGGATGACGGAGGCGAGGTTGGTGCGCAGGATCTCCGCGTCCGTGAACTCCGGGCGGGTGAGGAAGTCGTCCTCGGAGTACAGCCGGACGCAGATGCCGTCCGACGTGCGGCCGCAGCGTCCCTTGCGCTGGTTGGCGCTGGCCTGCGAGACCGGCTCGATGGGCAGGCGCTGCACCTTGGTGCGGTGGCTGTAGCGGCTGATGCGGGCGAAGCCGGGGTCGATGACGTACTTGATGCCGGGGACGGTCAGGGAGGTCTCGGCCACGTTGGTGGCGAGGACGATGCGGCGCGCTGTTCCCGCACCGGGCCGCTGGAAGACACGGTGCTGCTCGCCGTGCGACAGCCGCGCGTACAGCGGCAGCACCTCCGTGGACCGGTACTTCTTCCTGTCCAGCGCGTCGGCTGTGTCGCGGATCTCCCGTTCGCCGGAGAGGAAGACGAGGATGTCGCCGGGGCCCTCCGCCATCAGTTCCTCGACGGCGTCGGTGATCGCGGTGATCTGGTCCCGGTCGGCGTCCTCCGAGTCCTCCTCCAGGAGCGGGCGGTAGCGCACCTCCACCGGGTAGGTACGGCCGCTGACCTCGACGATCGGCGCGTCGCCGAAGTGCCGGGAGAAACGCTCGGGGTCGATCGTCGCGGAGGTGATGACGACCTTGAGGTCGGGGCGCTTCGGCAGGAGCTGGGCGAGGTAGCCGAGCAGGAAGTCGATGTTCAGGGACCGCTCGTGCGCCTCGTCGATGATGATCGTGTCGTAGGCGCGCAGCTCGCGGTCGGTCTGGATCTCGGCGAGCAGGATGCCGTCCGTCATCAGCTTGACGAAGGTGGCCTCCGGGTTGACCTGGTCGGTGAACCGCACCTTCCAGCCGACGGTCTCGCCGAGCGGGGTGTCCAGCTCCTCGGCGACGCGCTCGGCGACCGTGCGGGCGGCGATCCGGCGGGGCTGGGTGTGCCCGATCATGCCGCGGACGCCGCGACCGAGCTCCATGCAGATCTTGGGGATCTGCGTGGTCTTCCCGGAACCGGTCTCACCGGCCACGATCACGACCTGGTGGTCGCGTATGGCCTCGGCGATCTCGTCCTTCTTCTGGCTGACCGGCAGTTGCGCGGGATACGTCACCACCGGGACGCGGGCACGCCGCGCCCCGATCCGTGCCTCGGCCTGCTCGACCTCGGCCTCGATCTCGGCGAGGACGGCGGCGCGGGCCTCCGGTTTGCGGATCTTGCGGGCGCCTTCGAGTCTGCGCCCGAGCCGGTGCGCGTCGCGCAGCGACAGCTCGGTCAGGCGGGGGGCGAGGGCGCCGAGGGCGGGGGCGGGGTGCGTGGACATACGGGAACCAGGATCTCACCTCCGGGAAACGAGAGGCGAACGGATTTGTCGTGGGATGAAATGCCCTAGCGTGGGCGATATGTCCGTGCCCGAGGAGCCCGACTCCCCCTCCGACTCCGAGTCCGAGCACCCGACCGAGCCCGAAGTCTCGCGTGTGACCGAGCCTGCTCCTGTGCCCTCGCGTGAGCAGGAGCCCGAGCCCACGCTCGGCCATGAGTCGCCGCACGGTGCCCATGGCCGGCCGCGTACGGGCACGGAACGCCTGGCCGCGTTCCGGGAGTCCCCGTTCCTGCCCGCCACCGTGCTGCTGCTGATCCTCGCGGCGGCGGCCGGACTCTTCGCCGGCTCCTACACGTACGCCATGGCCAACCCCACCCCGCGCACGGTGCCCACGGCTGTCGTCGGGGCGTACGACAGCGCGCAGGGGCGGCGGTTCATCGCCGGGATGGAGAAGGCGCTCAACGCCTCGCTGAAGCTGCATGTGTACGACGACCGGGGCGCGGCGGTCGAGGCGGTCGACGACCAGAAGGTCTTCGCGGTGCTCGACGTGCCGTCCGGTGGGCGAACGCTCACCCTGGACGTCTCCGGGGCCTCCGGAGCGACGGTCGCCCAGGTGCTGGAGGACGCGGGGGAACAGGTGGGCAAGGCCACCGGGACGAACGTCACCGTCAATGACCTCAAGCCGCTGCAGAAGGGGGACCCGCGCGGGCTGGCGATCTTCTACATCTCCCTCGCCGCCGTCATCATCGGCTTCGTCGGCGCGATCCAGCTCAGCGTGCACGCCAGAGCACTCGATCCGGCCGAGCGCATCGCGTTCACCGCGGCCTACGCGCTGCTCGGCGGGTTCGTGATCGCGGCGGTGGTCGACTGGCTGCTGAGCGCGCTCCACCTGCCGTTCGTGGAGTCGTGGCTGATCCTCGCGCTGACGATGTTCGCGTCCGGCATGGTCTTCACGATGTTCAACACCCTGTTCGGCCGCTGGGCGATGCTGCCGACCTGGGGGCTGATGGTGCTGCTCGGCAATCCGTCGTCGGGTGGCGCGGTCTCCTGGCCGCTGCTGCCGTCCCCGCTCGGTGTGATCGGCCGGTGGCTCCCGCCGGGGGCG
>Ga0308173_10000930_pt1 | contig 13807 bp, 13 predicted proteins | sample PhyPR1_FD_203716 | JGI IMG/M metagenome (GOLD analysis project Ga0308173, IMG submission 203716) | Soil microbial communities from UC Gill Tract Community Farm, Albany, California, United States - DLSLS.P.R1 | ecosystem: Environmental > Terrestrial > Soil > Agricultural land | place: USA...
CCAGGACGCGCCCAGGCCGCCGAACAGCTCGGCCCGGTCCCCCCTCGAGCGGGGCCGGTTGATGCCGACCTTGAAGGCCCGTACCTCACCGGCCAGCCGCTGGGCCGCGGCCTCGTCGTCACACGAGATCGTGGCGACCAGCGCGCCGTTGGAGGCGTTCATCGCGGCGAGCAGTTCGGCCTCGGTGTCCACCAGCACGATCGTGTCCACCGGGCCGAACGGCTCGGCGTGGAACAGCGGCGACCATGACGGCGGGGCCAGCAGGCTGACCGGTGCGAAGTAGGCCGAGGTGTCCTGGCCGTCCAGCAGATGGGCCTGCTCGATCGAGCCCCGGGACAAGGGCGCGGCTCCGCGGGCGATCGCGTCGCCGACGTGCCCGGCCAGGTCCTTGGCCTTCTGGGCGTTGATGACCGGGCCGAAGTCCAGCTCGGGCAGCGGATCGCCCGGGTCGGCCACGGCCAGCGGGTGCCCGAAGCGCAGCGACTGTACGGCGGGCAGGTACACGGCCAGGAACTTGTCGAACAGCTCACGCTGCACGACGAAGCGCGGGTATGCCGTGCAGCGCTGCTTGGCGTAGTCGAAGGTCTTGCGGATCTGCCCGGCCAGCGTCGCGAAGTCGGAGTACTCCCAGACGCCCCAGCAGTTCAGGCCCTCCTGTTCGAGGACGTGCCGCTTGCCCAGGTCGGCCAGGGCGGTGGCGACCTGCGCGCCGGTGTCCCGGCCGCCGACGAACGACACGCAGCCGATCTCCGGAGCCCGTACCAGCGCGGGGGAGAGCTGCGAGCCGCTGCCGCTGACCAGCGACACCGGCACGCCCTCCCGGGCGATCAGCGCACAGGCCAGGGTGAGGCAGCACAGGCCGCCGTCGGTCGGGGTCTTGGCGATGACCGCGTTGCCGGCCAGTGCCTGCACCAGCATCGCGTGCACCAGCACGCTCATCGGGTAGTTCCACGAGGCGATGTTGCTGACCGGGCCGTCCAGCGGGGTGCGGCCGGCCGACATCTCGTCGATCTCGCCGAGGTACCACCGGACGCCGTCGATGCAGCGGTCCACGTCGGCGCACGCGGTCTTCCACGGCTTGCCGATCTCCCAGACCAGCAGCATCGCGAGCAGGTCGCGGTGCTCGGTCAGCGAGTCCAGAGCCGCACTGATCTTGTTCTTCCGCTCGTCCAGGGGTACGTCGCGCCAGACCCGATGCTGGGCCGCCGCCGCCCGTACCGCCTGCTCGGCCGCGTCCGCTCCGAGCATGGGCGGCCCCGCTATCGGGCCGCCGTCCACCGGCGAGGAGGCCGGGGCGGGGACGCCGTCGCGCTGCCAGTCGCCGTCCCACAGATTGCGTACCTGGTCCTCGTCGAACGCCTCCGGCGCCGCCGTGCGGGCGCGGGCGTAGGTCTCGGCCCATGATGTGCCGGGCTTGAGCATCAATGCCATGAGACACCTCCTGGGGCGCACGCTATGCACCAGGAAGCGAGGCTCGCTGTCCGCCAGACGAAAATCGCGTTACATGTCGCTCTAACCGGATCTTTCCGCTTTCTTTCCGGTGGTCTGCACCAGCGTCATCCGACGTGCACCTGGGGACGCGTCCGCGGGTCGGGCTCGGCCTGGCGCAGGACCTCCCGGGTCATCGGGGCGATGTCGCCGGCGCCGAAGACCAGGTAGCGCAGCATGTGGGCGACCGGGTTGCCCTCGTTCCAGTTGAAGTAGACGTGCGGCCGCTTGCCGGTGGTGTCGCGAATGCGCAGGAGCACGGCGGCGATGGCGTTGGGGATCGACGAGCTCTCCACCTGCAGGATCTTGTAGCCGAACCGCTCCTCGCCGGTGACCGTGATCTCCGTGGCGAACTCCGAGGCGTCCCGGACCGTGACCTCAAGGAAGATGATCGGCTCGTCCCCGCCGAGATGGTGGTCGAGCCGCTCCTCGGCCTCCTTCTCGGAGTACTCCGCGCGGTCCCGGGCGTTCGGCTCGTTGGCGATGATCAGCATCTCGCCGGAGGCCGCCTGCTCCTCGACGATCTGCCGGGCCTTGTCGTCGAACTCGATGCCGGTGAAGCGCAGCTCGGTGGAGCGGGTGGCCCGGGAGATCAGCGACACCGCCACGATCGCGATGATGAACAGTGCCGCGATCTTGATGCCGTCCGGCCGCTCGATGACGTTGTCGATCAGCGTGTAGGCGAACAGGACCGAGATGACCCCGAACGCGATCGCCGACTTCCGGGCCGCGCGCCGGTGCGCCGAGACGGTCACCGCGACCGCCGCCGAGAGCATCAGGACCAGCACCCCGGTGGCGTACGCGCCGCCCTGCTTGTCGACGTCGGCGTCGAACACCCAGGTCACCAGGAAGCAGATCGCGGTGAAGACCAGCACCAGCGGACGCACGGCCTCGGCCCAGCCGGGTGCCATCCCGTACCTCGGCAGGTAGCGCGGCACCAGGTTGAGCAGCCCGGCCATCGCCGAGGCCCCGGCGAACCACAGGATCGTGATGGTGCTGAAGTCGTAGAGCGTGCCGAAGCCGTTGCCGAGATATTCGTGCGCGAGGTAGGCCAGCGCCCGGCCGCTGGCCTTGCCGCCGGTCTCGAACTCCTTCTGCGGGATCAGCACGGTCGTGGTGAAGCTGGAGACCAGCAGGAACGTGCTCATGATCAACGCGGCGACGGTCAGCAGCTTGCGCGTGTCCTTGACCCGGCCCTCCAGCCCGTGCCGCTCCTTGATCAGCGGCATGACGGCGACGCCGGTCTCGAAGCCGGACATGCCCAGCGCGAGCTTGGGGAAGACCAGCAGCGCCACCCCGACGACGGCCAGCGGACTGCCGTGCGACGTGGTCAGCAGATGCCGCCAGTCGGTGATCTTCGCCGGATGGGCCAGAACGTGTTCCAGAGCGGCCACCGCGACAAAGGCGTTCAGCACGAGGTAGAGCCCGACCAGCGCCACCGCGATGGTGATGGCCTCCTTGAACCCGGCCAGGAACACCACACCGAGCAGCGTGATGAGCACGAGCGTGACCATCATCTGCCGGCCGTGCAGGACGCTCGGCGCGTAGGGGTTCTCCAGCAGGTGCACGCCGGCGTCGGCGGCCGACAAGGTGATGGTGATCACGAAGTCGGTGGCCGCGAAGCCCAGCAGGACCAGGACGAACAGCTTGCCCCACCAGCGCGGCAGCAGCCGTTCCAGCATGGCGATCGAGCCCTGGCCGTGCGGGCTCTCCTTGGCAACCCGGCGATAAACCGGCAACGCCCCGAGCAGGGTGATCAGCACCAGCGGGATGGTGGCCAGCGGTGCGACGGTTCCGGCGGCCAGGGCGGCGATGCCCGGCGCGTAGCCGAGCGACGAGAAGTAGTCCACGCCGGTGAGGCACATCACCTGCCACCAGGCGTGCCGGTGCCCCTCCTCCGGCTCGTGATGCGGGCCCTCGCGGCCCGGCATGCCGTTCAACAACCAGGCGCGCAGTCCGGTCGTGTTGGACCGTTCCGCCGTCTCCACCACCAGTTCCGACCTCCCCGAACGATGCCTACCCCGGTGGCGACGATGATCACCACGGGGGCGAAGCGCAACGAGGAAGCGTATCCATCTCGCCGGGAAACGCCCGTGAAAGGACGTGTTCTTAACGGGATCCATACGGCCGGTGGATAACGCGCCGTATATCATGCGCTACGCATTCGATGGTGAAAATCCCCGGAAGGGGCATAGCAGAGGTTTGTTGCTCAGCACGCCATTAGGGTGGAACTTGTTGCCGACTGAGCTCGTTCGACCCGACCGACAGAGGTTTGCACCATGTCTGATATCCAGCCGGATGTCGCCATTGGGCGGCGGGCGGCGCGGTCCTCGCGCGGTGGCCGGGCCATTCGCTCGTCCCATCTGCTGGTGACGCTCACCCCCGCTCTGGTGATGTTCGTGCTCGGCGGAGGGCTGGCCGCATATCTGCTCGTCGACACCCCGCACCCGATGAGCAAACGCGTGGTGGTGGCCGCCGTGGCCGCCATCGCGGTGCTGATCCTGGTCGCCGCGGCCGGCCTGGCCCAGTTCACCAGCCGGCGCATCGCCCAGCGGCTCAACGCGCTCCGTTCGGTCGTCGTCCGCGGCCAGCGCGACCTGCTCACCCTCGCCGACCGGGTCGGCCAGGGCGAGCGTTTCGCCCCCCGCGAGCCGGCCCCGGCCCCGCGCGAGGGCGACGATCCGCTGGTCCAGCTCGCGGCCGAGCTCAACCGGGCGCACGTCGCGGCGGGCAACGCCGTCATCTCGCTGGCCACCGACGCTCCGGTCGGCGGCGGCGAGGCGCAGCAGATGCTCGAAGTCTTCGTCAACATCGCGCGCCGGATGCAGTCCATGGTCGGCCGCGAGATCAGCGAGCTCGACCGGCTGGAGGCCCAGGTCGAGGACCCGGACCTGCTCAAGGGGCTGTTCCACGTCGACCACCTCGCCACCCGGATGCGCCGCCAGTCCGAGAGCCTGGCGGTGCTCGGCGGGGCCAGCCCGCGCCGGCAGTGGAGCGTGCCGGTCACGCTGTACGAGGTGATCCGCGCGGCCGTCGCCGAGGTGGAGCACTACTCGCGGGCCAAGGTGGTGCCGCCGGTGGACGGCGCCCTCGTGGGCAGTTGCGTCGCCGACATCGTGCACCTGCTGGCCGAGGTCGTGGAGAACGCGACCAAGTTCTCGCCCAGCGACGTGACCATCCGGACCGGGCCGGTCGCGGCCGGCGTGGCCATCGAGATCGACGACCGCGGCCTGGGCATGCAGCAGGCCGAGCTGCGCCAGATGAACACCGTCCTCTACGACCCGAGCCAGATCAACATCGCAGAACTGCTGCGCGACGGCCGGATCGGCCTGTTCGTCGTCTCGGCGCTGGCCCGCCGGCACGGCGTGCGGGTCCAGCTGCAGAGCAACATCTACGGCGGCACCCAAGCCGTGATCGTCCTTCCGCACAGCCTGCTCGACAAGTCCGCATCCGAGGCCGGCGAGCTTCGTGATCTGCGGGCGTCCGTCCCCGAGCCCGCACCACCCGCCCAGGTGGCGGCCGACCCGCAGCCGGTGCAGCCGGTTCACCCGCAGCCCGCCGCCGAACGCGAGCACGTCCTGGCCGTTGCCGAGGAGCGGCCACCCGCACCACCCACCACACCGCAGATGAACCAACCCCAGGGTGAGCGGCCGGCGCTGCCGACTCGCCCGGTGCAGCAGAGCCTGGCCCCAGAGCTACGCCAGGGTCCGCCACCCACCCGCCCCGCCGACCAGGACGCCGGACACAGCCCAGGGTTGATGGCCGCCTTCCAGACCGGTTTCGAGCGCTCTGAGCAAGGGCGGGAGAGTACGCCGACCGACGACTCTCCCGAATTGACGTAGGCCGAGCAGGCCCCACGTGGCCCTAGAGCAAGGAGAACCATCCACATGTCCAGCGCTGTGCCTCCGGATCGGGACCTGGCTTGGCTCCTCCGCGGCCTGGCCGAGCGCGTCCCGCACACACGGAGCGTCGTGTTGCTGTCCACCGACGGGCTGCTCAAAGCGGTACACGGCATGGACCGTGACAGCGCGGAGCATCTGTCGGCCATCGCCTCCGGGCTCTTCTCGCTGGCCCGCAGCGCCGGAAGCAAGTTCGGCGGCGCTGACGGCGTGCGGCAGGTGGTGGTCGAACTCGAGGACACCCTGCTGTTCATCTCCGCCGCCGGGTTCGGCTCGGGGCTCGCGGTCCTGGCCGACCGGTCGGCGGAGGCGGGGGTGCTCGGGTACGAGATGGCGCAGCTCATCAAGAGCGTGCGTCCCTTCCTGGCGACCCCGACCCGGCACGCCGCCGCGGCCCAGCAGCCCGCGCCGTAGTGACCGGCGCCGATGGGGTGTGGCCCGAGGACGACACCGGCCGGCTGGTCCGCCCGTACACCGTCACCGGTGGACGGACCCAGCCGACCCGGGAACTCGATCTGATGACGCTGGTGATCGACACCGGCCGGGTCAGGCCCGCACGCCTCGACGTCGAACACTCTCTGGTCCTCGGCTACTGCATGGCGCCGACCTCGGTCGCCGAAGTCGCGGCCCGCACCCGGCTGCCCGCCATCGTCGCCAAGATTCTGGTCGCTGACCTCATCGACTGCGGCGCGCTCGACACCCGGGCTCCGTGGCACATAGACGACCCACTCGACACATCCGTACTGGAGGCGGTGCTCGATGGCCTACGACGACGACTCTGAAAGGTTGCCCGCAGCGGTCAAGATCCTGGTCGCGGGCGGTTTCGGGGTCGGCAAGACCACCTTCATCGGAGCGGTGAGCGAGATCGAGCCGTTGCGCACCGAGGAGCTGATCACCGCCGCCAGCATCGGCACCGACAGCCTGGTCGGGATCGAGGACAAGACCACCACCACGGTGGCCTTCGACTTCGGCCGGATCACGATCGACCCGCAACACGTGCTGTACCTGTTCGGCACGCCGGGTCAGGACCGGTTCTGGTTCCTGTGGGACGAGCTGTCCAGCGGCGCGCTCGGCGCGGTCGTGCTGGTCGACACCCGGCGGCTTGAGGCGTGCTTCTCGGCCGTCGACTTCTTCGAGAGCCGGGGGATCCGGTTCGTCGTCGCGGTCAACGAGTTCGACGGCTCCTTCCGCTACGAGCCCGCGGAGGTCAAGTCGGCGCTCCAGCTCAAACCGCATGTCCGGGTGGTGCGGTGCGACGCGCGTGACACCCGCTCGGCGACCTTGGCGCTGGTCGACCTGGTCGAGCATCTCCTCAGCCCGTTGTCCCTCAACCCCGCCTGACCCCCTGCCCTTGGAGAACGCCATGACGATCGACCCCATCACGCGGCGCCCGCTGACCCCACCGGACGTGGAAGCGGCCACTCGCGTCGTACGGCTGCGCGAGCTGCGGTTGGGCGAGCACCCGGATCCGGAGTTCGACAAGTTCGCCGCCGAGCTGGCCACCACCGCCGGCACGTCCTTCGCCATGGTCAACTTCATCGACGAGGAGCAGCAGTACTTCTCCGGGCTCTACGTCGCACCGCCGGCCGGCAACGCCGCGCTGGCCGCCGAGACCGCCGTGCAGGTCGGCCGGACGATGCCGAAGGACTATGGCTGGTGCCCGCACGTCGTCGCGCGGCGGCTCGCCCTGGTGCTGGACGACGTCTGCGACTATCCGCGGTTCGCCACCAACCCGGTCGTCGACAAGGTCGGCATTCGCTCGTACCTGGGCGCTCCGCTGATCGACCGGACCGGTACGACGCTGGGCACGATCTGTGTCGTGGACAACGAGACGCACTCGTGGGGCCGTGACGGGCTGGCTTTCATCAAGACCAGAGCGGCGGAAATGGTCGACCTCATCCACCAGCGCGAGCTTCGGGCATAGATCCGGGATAGGAGTCAAGAGGCAAGGACCGATTTTCGGTCCATCCTGACTCCTCGTCGAAGGTGGTTGATTTTCTCACCAGGGCGAACCGCATGGGTACGCTCCGGCCACATCCGGCCCTTGACTAACCTCCGTGTCAGATTGTGGTATCCAAGGTTGCGCCGGAACGTGGCAAACGTTGCCGACGGGCCAGAATTTTCTGTTGGTGATTTCCTTCCTCCGCAATAGGACGTTATCTTGTCATTCGGGCATAGCACCCCATATGCCGTACGGCGCAGCGAGGCCGACCCAAGTGCACGGACGCACGGCAAGGGAGATCGGTGTGACCGATTACTTCACCACCGAACACCATGAACGGCTGCGGCAGGAGGTGCGCGCCTTCGCCGTCCGGGAGGTGCAGCCCCGTGTGGCACAGATGGAAGCGTCGAAATCCGTCCAGTACGAGCTGTCACGGTACATCGCACGGCAAGGCTGGATCGGGGTGACCATAGATCGGAAATACGGGGGTTTGGGTCTCGGTCACCTCGCCAAGACCATCATCATCGAGGAGCTCTCCCGGGTCAGCGCCGCAATGGGCGCGATGGCGCAGGCCTCCCAATTGGGTGTCGCCAAAATCGTGCATTTCGGCTCCGAGGAGCAGAAGAAGTTCTGGCTCCCGGCCATCAGCAGCGGCGAATGTCTTCCGACCATCGCGGTGACCGAACCGCAGTCCGGCGGCCATGTGCTCGGGATGCAGGCCCGCGCGATCCGCGACGGCGACGATTACATACTCAACGGCCGCAAGATCTTCGTCGGCAACAGCCATGTCGGCGACCTGCACGGGGTGGTGGTCAGGACCGGTCCAGGGCCCAAGGAACTGTCGGCCTTCCTCGTCGAGGCGCACCGGCCCGGCTTCTCGCTCGGCGCGCACCGGCCGGCCATGGGCCTGCACGGCTTCAGCTTCGGCGAGCTGCGTTTCGACGACTGCCGGATCCCGGCCGCGAACATGCTCGGCGCCGAAGGTGACGGACTGGCCGTCGCGTACTCCTCCAGCGTCCTCTACGGCCGGGCCAACCTGGCCGCGGTCGCGCTCGGCATCCACCAGGCGCTGGTCGACGAGACCGCGCGGTACGCCACCGAGCGCCATCTCTACGGCAAGCCGCTGGGCCACCTGCCCACCGTCAAGCAGAAGATCGGCCAGATGCAGTCGCGGCTGATGACGGCCAAGCTCGCGATCTACCACGCCAGCCACATGCTGGATCTCGGGATGTCCTGCGACGCCGAGCTCATCAACGCCAAGCTGATCAACACCGAGTACGCGCTGGACTCGGCCCGGACCGCCATGGAGGTGCACGCCGCCTGCGGCCTTTTTCCAGATCGCCCCGTGGAACGTTATCTTCGCGACGCGCACCATATCTTCGCGCCGGCCGGCACCTCGGACATCCAGCTTCTGCGGCTGTCGGAGATCGCGCTCGGCACCGCGAAGGGTCAGTGGTCGGAGCGGTTCGCCTCGGTCGCGGCGGAAGAGGCGTTCATCTGAGCCAGGGCGGTCTGTGCGGCCAGCGCCGTCAGCGCCTGCTCGAAGGCCGAGCGCAGCCACCGGCGGCCGCCCAGGGCGAGGAGCAGGCGGTCGGCCGGGCCCATCCGGTGCACGATCGCGGTCAGCGTGACGACCGTGCCCGCGTCGGCGGGATCGAGTGACCAGTGCACCTCGGCGCTGGTACGCCGGCCGGTGGTGGCCGTGCCGCCCATGCCGTACGGCGCTCGCCGGTAGGTGATGGTGGTCTCGGCGGTGCGGCGCAGGCCGAGCGGCCCGCGGATGCGCATGCGGGCGCCCTGCCGTCCGGCGGCCAGTTCCAGGAGCCGCAGCCGGCTGGAGGTGAGCCGTTCGTGGTTGGGCAGCCGATCGAGGAACTCGTACACCACCGCGATCGGCGCCTCGACGAGCCGGGCCGCGGTCACCGTCGTCATGTGCTGTCAACGTCGGAGAGGGCGGATCGGTTCACTCGGGGCAACCAAACAAGTGCTTGACCAAATGTGATCCGAGTCATATAAACATGGCGGGCGTCGACGCACCCACCCACATCGTCACGCGTCCCGGGCGGCCACAGGCGCGAGCCACCCCGGACCCTTTCCGCAAGGGAACCGGGCATGACTGACATCTCACGGCGCGGCGTGCTCGCCGCGGCCGGGCTGGGCGCGTTCAGCGCCGCGACCGGCTGGCTTCCGGCGTTCCAGATCCCGGCGGCCAGTGCCGCCTCCACCCTCACCACTCCGCCCAACTTCCCCGGCTCGATCTCGCTCTACCAGCAGGCTTATCAGAACTGGTCCGAGGAGATCACCATCGAGGCCGCCTGGACCTTCGCCCCGGCCACCCCGGCCGACGTGGTCACGGTGGCCAACTGGTGCAAGGCCAACGGCTACACGCTGCGGGCCAAGGGCGTCGGGCACAACTGGTCGCCGATCCTGGTGCCCAGCGGGGCCGACGTCAGCAAGGTCATCCTGGCCGACACCAAGGTCCATCTGACCGCGGTCTCGATCAACACCAGCAGTTCGCCCAAGCGGGTCACCTGCCAGACCGGCGTGCTGATGGACAACCTCATGCCGCAGCTCACCACCGCCGGGGTCGGCTTCGCCGCGATCCCCGCACCCGGCAACATCACGGTCGGCGGCATGCTGGCCATCAACGCGCACGGCTCCGCGATCCCGGCGTCGGGGGAGTCCCGGCCGAACGGCATGAGCTACGGCTCGCTGAGCAACTCGATCCTGTCGCTCACCGCCGTGGTGTGGGACTCCACCCAGGGCGCCTACGTCCTGAAGACCTTCCAGCGGAGCGACCCGGCGATCAAGCCGTTCCTGTCCCACCTCGGCAGGGCGTTCATCACCGAGGTGACCCTGCAGGTCGGCGCGGTCCAGCGGATGCGCTGCCAGAGCTGGTACGACAGGCAGGTCACCGACGTGTTCGCGGCACCCGCGTCGGCCGGCTCCAACTCCTTCGCCAGCCTGCTGGCCGGCGGCGGCCGGATGGAGGTGATCTGGTTCCCGTTCACGACGGTGCCCTGGATCAAGCTGTGGACGGTCAAGTCGAGCAAGCCGCTGCTGTCCAAGCAGGTCTCCGGCCCGTACGCGTACACCTTCGCCAACTTCATCAACCAGAGCCAGTCCGACTTCCTGTCCAACGTCATCTCCGGCAACGTCTCGACGACGCCGACCTTCGAGAACGGCGAGATGGCGATCGTCGGCTCCGGGCTCATCACCACCGGCACCTGGGACATCTGGGGCTGGTCCAACGACGTCTACCGCTACGTGCAGTCGACGACCCTGCGGATCGTCGAGGCCGGATACGCCGTCATCACCTCACGGGCCAACATCCAGCGGGTGGTCAGCGAGTTCTACAACCAGTACGTCTCCAAGATCAACACCTACAAGGCCAACGGCGACTACCCGATGAACGGGCCGATCGAGATCCGGGTCACCGGGCTCGACAAGGAGGGCGAGGTGGACGGCGTGTCCGGCGCGGCCAACGCCACCCTGTCGTCGGTCCGGCCGCGCCCCGACCACCCCGAGTGGGACGTCTGCGTCTGGCTGGACATGGGCACGATCCCCGGCACTCCGAAGTGCGACCAGTTCTACGCCGAGATGGAGCAGTGGATCTGGTCCAACTACTCAGGCTCGTACGCGACCGTACGGCCGGAGTGGTCCAAGGCCTGGGCGGTCGCGTCCGGCGGCGCGTGGAGCGACCACACGATCCTCACCTCGACCATCCGGGCGAACATGAATGCCGGGCAGCCGGCCACCGACAACTTCGACACCGCCAGGGCCACGCTGAACTCCTACGATCCGTACCGGATCTTCAGCAACCCGTTCCTCGACGTACTCCTGCCCTAGCGGGCGTAACGCGGTGACCTTGCTCGCGCGTCCAAGGAGGTGACACAGAGAACGGAGGGCCGCCGGTGGCCGACGCGATCGGGGACGCGTCCTACCTGGAGTTCGCCGAGGCGCGCAGCGGGCCGTTGTTCCGCACCGCCTGGCTGCTCACCGGGGACTGGCATCTGGCCGAGGATCTCGTTCAGGAGACGCTCGGCAAGATGTACCTCTCCTGGCGGAAAGGCGGCCGGATCGAGAGTCCGGCCGCCTACGCCGAGACCGTGCTGGTCCGGACCTTTCTGTCGCTGCGGCGGCGGCGCAGCTACGGCGAGCGCCCCGCCGCGGCGCTGCCCGACGCCCCGGACGATCGCGACGGGATGCTCGGCAGCGACCTGCGGATCACCCTGCTGACCGGGCTGGCCCGGCTGCCGGTCAAGGACCGGGCCGTGCTCGTCCTGCGCTACTGGGAGGATCGCAGCGTCGAAGAGACCGCCCAGGCGCTGGGCCTGGCGCCCGGTACGGTGCGGATCCGCGCGCTGCGCGCTCTGGAGAAGCTGCGGAAGGTGCTGGGCGACCAGCTGCCCGAACTGACGAGCCGGTGAACATTGGATGAAGAGAGGCATGGCCTGTGATGTCGCTTGAAGACCGGTTGCCCGACGCGCTGCGGGAGGCGATGGCCGGTGCCCCGGTGCCGACCGGGCTGGCCGCGGCCGGCCTGGCCCGTGGGCGGCAGCTGCGACGGGCCCGCCGGCTCCGGATCGTCGCGGGATCCACGGCTGTCGCACTGCTCGGGGTCGGCGGGACCATTGAGCTGCATGTACGGCACGAGCGGATCGAGCCGGCCTCCGTGCTCCGGCCGAGCCCGATGCCCTCGACGCCCTCGCGCTGGCTGACCGGCAAGGACCTCGCCGCCCGGCTGCTGGGGCTGCTGCCGGCCGGCCCCAAGGTCTGGAACGGGGAGGTGACGTTCGCGCCGGACTCGACCGTCAAGGCGCCGGACGGCCTGATCACCGAGGTGACCTACCGCAGGAAGCTGGTCCGGCTGCTGATCTCCCGGACCACGGCAGGGACGAGCCCGGCCAATTGTCGCCCCTTCGTTGCGACCCCCGGGGCGTACTGCCAGGTGCAGTACCCGGACGCCGGGACGCTCGTCGTGCGCAACGGCTACGAGAATCCGTTCGACAAGTCCGGCGAGACCGGGGTCTTCGCGGTGCTCACCAGGGCCGATGGCGGCGAGATCACCTTGATCGTCCGGGGCAGGCCCTACACGCCCGGGGTACTGACCCCGGCGCAGGTCGCCAAAGTGGTGACCAGCCCGGTCTGGGAGCCCGTGATCGCCTCGATCCCGGGCGGTCGATGAGGCCGCATCTGTGGTATCTTCGAGCCTGAGTTGCAGTTGTGGTTCCCATAGACTTTCTGTGCGCCTGCTGGATTCGACAGGCGCATTTTGTTTTTCCGGGTCCCCCGGAAGGGAAGATCATTGCGGCGACTCGGAGTTCGTAAGGTGCGGGCTCCGTACAGCCTCTGAAAGGGAAACACCAGCATGGCTACTGGCACCGTCAAGTGGTTCAACGCCGAAAAGGGCTACGGCTTCATCGCCCAGGACGGCGGCGGCGCCGACGTTTTCGCGCACTACTCGAACATCAACGCTCAGGGCTTCCGTGAGCTCCAGGAAGGCCAGACCGTCGAGTTCGACATCGCCCAGGGCCAGAAGGGCCCGCAGGCGGAGAACATCCGCGTCATCTGACGCCCCGACGTCGGAAAGGCCCGCACCAGCCGGTGCGGGCCTTTCTTTGCCCTTTATTTAGGTGCCTGCGCGCGGAACCGGACGCGCTCGCCTGAGATGTCCACGGCCTCGACCAGATAGCCCGCCATCATCCAGGCCCGGGCGGGATCCTGCGCGTAGTCGTTCTCCCACCACTGGGCGAGGCGCGGGTTGCGCGCCGACGGCGGCAGATGCACCCCGCCCAGCAGCGCCTCGATCTCCACGAAGGTCAGCTCGATCCGGTCCCTGGCATCCTGCATCAGGTATTCGGTCAGCGGCCGATAGCGCTCCGGGGCCGGTTCCAGGTCGCCGGTCAGCCACTCCGCGGCCTGCTTGTTGGGCAGCGCGATGAACTCGGCGTGCTCCCAGGCCAGCCGGAGCTCGGGGTCGTGCAGTGGCGCGACCACGTGCCGCTGGTCCGGCGGCCGGCCCTCGATCCGGACCAGCCGGCCGATCCGGTTCGGGTCCCAGCCCCGCCCGAAGTCGGTGATCTCCAGCACGAGATCGCCCGGCCGCGGATTGCTCATCCGATGGCCGAGCGGAGTCCCCTGGGCGGCGAGGAACAGCTCGTGGCCGATTATGGCGAGCAGCCGTGCCTCCTGCGGATTCACCGTTGAAGTATTACGTCACTCAGGTGAGTGGGACAGAGGCGGCGGTCAGACCCTGATCCAGGTGCGCGGTGTCGTTGTAGCGCCGCAGGATCCAGGCATCACCGTTGATCACGATCTGGGAGATCGAGCCGTTGTCCGCCCCGAGGAAGGCGAACGGGCGCGAACGGGCGGTCAGCGCCATCGCGGCGGCGATGATGCCCCCATGGGTGAACACCGCGACCCGCTGGTCCGGATGCCGCTCCGCGATCCGCTCCAGCGCGCCGCGTATCCGTTT
>Ga0308173_10000931_pt1 | contig 13797 bp, 12 predicted proteins | sample PhyPR1_FD_203716 | JGI IMG/M metagenome (GOLD analysis project Ga0308173, IMG submission 203716) | Soil microbial communities from UC Gill Tract Community Farm, Albany, California, United States - DLSLS.P.R1 | ecosystem: Environmental > Terrestrial > Soil > Agricultural land | place: USA...
CACTACCGCGGCACCGGCCAGAAAAAGCCGATCATCCTTCTGGCTCATTTGGACGTCGTCGAAGCCAAGCGCGAGGATTGGTCGCTCGACCCGTTCAAACTGACCGAGAAAGACGGGTTCTTCTACGGCCGCGGAACCTCCGATGACAAAGATGGCGCAACCACTCTCTCCGCATCCCTGCTGCGATTGCGCCAGGAAAAGTTTCAACCAGACCGCGATCTCATCCTCGGTTTGACCTCCGGCGAAGAAGGCGGCGGCGACATTTATAATGGCGTCGAATGGCTACTGCAGAACCATCGCGACCTCGTCAATGGCGAGTTTGTGCTGAATTCGGATGCCGGCGGAGTGGAAAAGCGCAAAGGCAAACGAATGCTGTTCGCCGTCCAGGCCGCGGAAAAGGTCTACCAAAGTTTTCGGCTCGAAGTAAAAGGTCCCGGCGGCCACAGCTCCCAACCGACTCCTGACAATACGATTTATCGCCTCGCCGAAGGACTGGTTCGTTTGTCCAAATACCAGTTTCCGGTGAAGCTGACCGAAATCACTCGCGGCTATTTTGCCAAAATGTCGGAGATCGAATCGGGCGACACGGCTGAACACATGAAAGGAGTGCTCAAGAACCCGCCCGACCCCGCTGCCCTGAAAGCTCTCTCCGAATCGCCATTTTACAATGCGCTTTTACGAACCACGGCCGTTGCGACAATGCTCGAAGCCGGCCACGCCGAAAACGCGCTGCCGCAAACCGCTCGCGCCACCGTCAACTGCCGCTTGCTGCCAGGGGAATCCCCTGACGACGTGTTGAAAACTTTGCGCCAGGTCGTCGCTGACGACCAAATCTCTATAACCCCTGTGCAACACGCCAAGCCCAGTCCTCCTTCGCCACTCACGCCCGAAGTTCTCGGCGCGATCCACACAGCGACTGAAAAAGTATGGCCCGGGTTGCCGATCGTTCCTGAAATGGAAACCGGCGCCACCGATGGTTTGTACTTTCGTCAACTCGGCATCCCCGCGTATGGGATCACCGGCACCGCCACAGACGTCGATGACGTCCGGATGCATGGAAAAGATGAGCGGGTGTCAGTGAAGGATTTCTACGATGGCCTTGAGTTTCATTACCAACTCATCAAAGCCATTTCATCTGAATAGACGACCATCCTTTCCCGAGCCCCTGCTCAAGTTTGCTCCCCGGCGTGCGTGTCGCGCTCAGCCGAATCCCGGCCGAGCAGCCGCTTTCCTCACATTTTCTGCTTTGGGTCCTTTGTCACTGGCCACAATATCGAAGACGACTTCCTCTCCTGGATTCAAGACCTTGAATCCAGTCCCCATAACAGCAGTGTGATGAACGAATACGTCCTCTCCTGCCTCACGGGAAATGAAGCCCATTCCTTTTTTATTGTCCCACCATTTCACTTTGCCACTGGCCATAGCTCGTGTCTCCTGATAGGCCCCCGAAACGTGCGAGTCAGCAATAGTACGGACACGAGAACTCCAAAATATCCCGTGCCGAAAAACATCTTGGAACCGCCTACGCCTCGGATTCTTGGCGCGAGCATAGGACCCGTTCACAAAAGCGTCAAGGGGTTTTAACCGAAATGTTAACTGGTCATTCAGTCGCGCGTTTTGAAGGGACGCAACGCGTTCAGGTGCTGGCTAAAAGCGCCGGTCCCCGGCGTTTTAGCACACGTTCGCGAGACTCGGTGGTGCTTCTATTGTGAACCATTGCCATAAGAAGCTTCGCATTTGCAGGCGCCCGCACGTTCGCGTCATTGTTGAAATAGACGTAAACCGTCCTCCCGGCCTGAGCCTGTTCGCGGATGTGCGTTGCCCAGGGTTCCAGCTCTTTACGCGTGTAATCGTGAGCTGCCCCCAACTCAAGGCCATGAAATCGGATGTAAACCAGATCCGAAGTGACCGTGAGGTCCATTGGCATTCCCAGCGAACTGACCGATACATAACCGGCATCGTAACGCCCGAGCAGTTCGTAGATAGCCGGTTCGAGCCATGACGGATGGCGGAACTCGACCGCATAGCGGTAATCTTTAGGAAGCTGGCATAAAAACTCCTCCAGCCGCGCGGCATCCTTCCGCAGCATCCGAGGTAATTGCCAGAGAATCACCCCCGTGCGCTTTTTCAGCGCGCTCATGCGCTCGAAAAACTTCTCCAATGCCCCATCCAGGTTGGCGAGTTTCTTCATGTGCGTGATGAAGCGACTGCCTTTCACTGCGTAGACGAACCCTTTTGGTGCCTTATCCCGCCAACCCTCTACCATCTTCTCGTTGGGCAGCCGATAAAAAGTGTTGTTGATTTCGACCGTGCAGAATTGGGTAGCGTAAAACTCGAATTGGCGTTTTTTGGGCACGTCAGGCGGGTAGAAGGTTTTATCCCAGCTCTTATAAGACCAACCGCTCGTCCCAATGTATACCCGTTTCATTTTCCTCCTCCGTTAGTACGTAATATACCTCGCTGCCGCGCCGTTTCCACTATGGGCCCGAAGGGAAACGTGGTATTCCCGCCCTTGCTTTGCCCTGGGGTCCTGCGCCATCCTTGCGGGAATGGCCTTGCCCAATGAACCGGTGACTTTGACTGTCGAGCAACTCGCGCAGCTCAACCAGAAGCTGTCCGATATGCGACACGATATTAACAACAACCTTTCCCTGATCGTCGCTGCCTCTGAATTAATCCGGCACAAGCCTGCTGTGGCCGACCGGATGATGGCTACCTTGGCTGAACAGCCGGCCAAGATTTCGTCTTCGATGAACAAGTTTTCCGCCGAATTCGAAAAAGTGCTCGGTATCACGAGGCCCTGAAGTCTAAAATCGTCAAGGATTTCCCATGAATACAACTCGCGAGAAACTCCTGCTGTTTATCGTCACCGCAGCGCTGGCAGCGGCCTCCATTCCGACCCGCGCGCAGGAAAAAAAGACCGAGCGACCAAACCGAGAAGCCAATCAGGGCTTTGCCGGCGGCGGGATGCGCGGTGCCCCTCTCGGGCGCTTAATGGAAATCCTCAGTGACGAGCAACGCGCTTCCTTGCAGGAAGCCATGGCGGACCAACGCGAGAAGACTCGGGAATTGGAAGAAAAAAGGCGCGATTTGCGCCGTGAAATCTTCGAGGCCAGCACGCTCGAAAAGTTCGATGAAACCAAAGTGCGCAAAGCCGCGGAGGAATTGGGCAAAGCAGATGCCGAACTGACCGTGCTCCGGGCCAAAGCTTTTTCCAAAATGCGTCCGCCTCTTTCCGCCGACCAAATTCAGAAGCTGCGTGACCAGGTGGCGGGCGCTGGCAATGGAGTCCCAAGCCAGGACGCATCGCCGCGCCGTCGCGCCGATATTCCCCGCGACGAAAACGGCCTGCCTTTGAAGCAAAAATAAAAGCTGGTCCCTTTTTTGACTTCCAGGCTCCCACTTTGGCATAGTTCGCCCGAATGGAACGGACCGAAGCGGAGCTGATTGCTGCCGTGCTGAAGGGGGACGCGGCAAGCTTCGAGCCGTTGATAGAGAAATACTCTCCGCGCATTTTCGGGACAGCTCGACGGTATGCCCGGCGCGAAAGCGAGGTCGAGGACATTGTCCAGGAAGTCTGGCTCAAGGCCTTTCAGAAACTCGGCAGTTTCCGCGGAGAAGCTCCCTTCGAGCATTGGTTGATGCGGCTGGCGGTCCGCACGTGCTATGATTTTTTGCGCGAACACCAGCGCAATCGCGAGACGCCCTTCGCCGAATTGACCGAGGCCGAAGACGACTGGCTTGAGCGCTTTGTCAAACAGCCCGAGACAGCAACTGAAGATGCCGACGCAGCTCGGCAGCTTGTCAACCGCGTGTTAGCCCAACTTTCCGCGCCAGCCCGGCTGGTCATTACCTTGCTGGAAATCGAAGATCGTTCCATAAAAGAAATCTCCGAACTCACCGGCTGGTCGCTTCCGCTCGTTAAAGTTCGGGCCTTCCGCGCCCGCGCCGAAATGCGAAAGATTCTGTCCCGAATCGCCAAAGACAAATATCTATAAGCCGGACGGCGACACAGCCGCGGTCCGGACCCATGAGATGCGCTCAAAGTTTCTCGCTTAGTGCGATCACCTCCGGAAAACCAATTTGTAAGTCTTGGCGCGCACGAGCGTAAATCTCCCCATCCTCAGAGGGCATTTTTTCAAGTCCATACTCTTTCCAAAGATTGGCAACGATTTTGTTCTTGGGGCTGGGGATGAAAGCGGCCTGCACCCGCTCGAACGACCATGCTTCCGTTACGCGCCGCAAGCTTTCGGCAAACAGCGCGCGGTCGAATTGCCGGCCAATAATCCGGCAACTCATCAGGAAGGTGTCCACTTCAGCCGCTCCGTTCGTCCGCTTCCAAATGATGAGCCCCGATTGTCCCATCGGACCGAACTTGTCCTCCGCCTCCAATAAAAACATCTTCACATCAGGATTTTCGACAAACCCGGCCAGGTCTGCCTCTGTATATCGGCGCGTCGTCAGATTGAACTGATTCGTTCGATGGCAAAGCTGAGCGGCCCGCGAAATATCCGCGGGCTGAACCGGTCGAATCACTGCTTTCATCTGCAAGGCCTGCAAGAAGCCATTCGCATCCACGTGACGTTTTTGCAGGTCCCGCCGTTCCCGTTCCGCCTGATAATAGTTCACCCGCTGGGCGTCTTCGGCGCTCACCGAAAGCACATCGAATAATCCGCTCGCCGACAGCATGCCCGGGTATTCGTAGATTTTTTTCGGGACCTGCAAGACTGTAATTTCAGGGAACTGCGACCGCACGAGTTCACATTCGGCCGGTTCATCATCGAGAAAGACCATGGAGTCCAGGCCCAGATTTAACTCAACCGCGAGGTCCTTAATGTTCGCGGCTTTGTTCTCCCAATTGATTCGATGGCTCGCGATGTGACTTCGCTTGAGAACGCAATGCGGATGCTGGTCCAGCACTTGCCAAACGGACGACGCTTCGTTCTTGCTGCAGAGACAGACCAGAAAACCCTTCGCGACCAGCGCAAGCACCTCGGTTTGAAAGCGATAATAGGCCACGCCGGGGTACTCGTAAGGATCGAGATGAATATTCTCAATGCCGGCCTCGCCGACAACCCCGCCCCAGAGAGTGTTGTCACAATCCAGAAGCAAAACCTTCTTTGGGGGCAAGTAGCGCGCACGCAAAAACCGCGCGATCTCGGCCGCAGCTGCATTCACGAACTCTTCCTTGAATGGCGCCTTGTTCATCAGTCCGAAGCGGCGGTCGAGTGTTGCCGCTTCACCGAGGCGCGCCGCGATGCGTTCAAAATCCAGCAACCCGCACCGGGTGGGTCGTTGCGCAACGAACTCACGCAAAACCTGGTTCAATTCGAAAGCTGCCGCCGCGCGGCCCAGCACCGGATGACCTGGGGTCCAAGGTATTGAAGTGTTGAACGGTGGCAGAAATGTTGAAAGCAACACCAGCGTTTTGGCTGGGATGCGGTCGACCGCTAGCAGCAGCGATTGCAATTCCCCATTCGTCCGGCTCATGTCCCAGAGCGGCGAATAAAGGCCGCCCGCGAAGTACTCCAGGTCTATCGTAATAACGGCCACTGCCGGACTCGGGTCAGCGCTCGCGATTTCGGCGATCTCCATCCCCAGGTTTTCATAGGCGCCGAATTCCAGTTCGATTTGGATGCCGAATTTCTTGGCCGCCTCTTGCAGGTCGGTGCCAATCGGTTCAGCCGTGTAGTTCCGAATGAATTGGATCAGATATGGATTGCTTGAGCGAGGAGACATTCGCGTCACCATACAGAATGTCCAACCCACAACGGCAGCGTCAATTCAGAACTTCCGCCTACCGCGCTGGACCTTCGACCGTTTTGTCCCTAAGGTCACTCCGACCAACAACATCGGCATGTCCACCACCACTTACGACACCGTCCTTTATCCCAGTTTCACTCATTCCCAAACACACCCAAGCCGCCTCGCGGTCGTCGGGACGCTCATGGGCCTAAAGCCCGCCCCACCCGCAAATTGTCGCTTGCTTGAAATCGGTTGTGGTGACGGCACCAATCTCGCTCCCATGGCCTGGGCTTATCCCGAAAGCAAATTTGTTGGTGTAGACCTCGCCAGCAAGCCCATTGCCCTCGGCCAGGAAATGGTCCGCGCGCTGGGCCTGCGCAATATCGATTTGCATTGCGCGGATCTGCTGGCCATCGATGAAAGCTGGGGGAAATTCGATTACATCATCGCTCACGGACTCTACTCGTGGGTCCCGCTCGAGGTGCGCAATCATCTGCTGGCGCTGTGCCGCAAACTGTTGAATCCGCACGGGCTCGCGTTCATTAGCTACAATGCACTCCCGGGTGGCCACCTCCGGACGATGATTCGCGAGATGATGCTGTTTCACGTGCGCGGGGCCGAGGACCCGGACCAACGAGTCACCCAGGCCAAAGCGCTCGTCAAATTCCTCAGCGACGGTCAGAACGGGCCCGACGAATACAGGGCATGGATGAAAGCCGAGTTGGACCGCGTTCTGGAGCATCAACCGGGTTACCTTTTTCACGACCAACTTGCTGCTATTAACAAGCCGCTATACTTCAGCCAATTTGTTCAGCACGCCGCGCAACATGGTTTGCAGTATTTGGCGGAAGCGGATTATTTCGAGATGTCTGCCCATGGATTCAACGAGGAGATCCGCAAAACCCTGGAACAGTTGGCTGGCAACCGGGTCCTGCGCGAGCAATATCTCGACTTTCTTAAATGCCGGCGCTTTCGGCAGACGCTGCTGTGTCATCACGAAGTTCCATTACAACCCCGCCCGCGTCCCGAGCAGGTCCTGGAGTTCACGGTCACTTCACCCGCGCGTTGTGTCAGTAATCAAGTGAACCTGGCACCCGGCGTCCCGTCCGTCTTTCAAGCTCCAAATGGCGCCCGTTGTGAAACCGACTACGTTCTCGGCAAAGCAGCCCTTGCTGTTCTGAGCCCGCTCTGCCCGGTTCATTTAACAATCGACGAAACCCTGAACCGGGCGCTTAAGGCGCTCTCTGAGGCGGGTGTGACGCTTCCTCAGCCTTCACATCCGGCCAAGGCTGCGAGCCGGGAAGAATTGTGCGACGAGTTGGCCGCCTTTCTACTCACCATTTACGGCGCCGGCCTGGTAGATTTCCGAACCGGGCTGCCTCAAGCCGCTATCGAACTCAGCGATCGCCCGGTCGCGTTTCCGGTCGCCCGCTGGGAAGCCGGCCGGCGCGACTTCGTTACCTCGCTCTTTCATATTGCCGTCAAGGTCGAGGACGAGATTGGTAAGCATCTCCTGCTCTGGCTTGATGGAACCCGCGACCGCGACATGCTGGCTCAGGATCTTTGGAATTTCCTGAAGAGCCGGGATGCGCTGGTCCTTAAAGATGGCGAAGAGGCTGCCCGCCGTGAACTGACGTCGAAGCTCGAGGAAAACCTGAACAAACTCGCGCGCCTGGGATTGCTTGTAGCTTGAGTCTGCCGTTTTATCCCTTTTTTCCACTTTTTCCTTCTGCCCCGTAGGACTACTTTCTCCCTTGATGGCGTTCAAAGATTATCCAGAACAGCAACGAGGTGTGCAGTTGCTTCAGCGTTCCCTCGAGCGCGGCCGCCTCGGGCATGCTTATCTGTTCAGCGGAAATCGACTGGATGAACTTGAAGGCGTGGCTGCCACGCTCGCAAAAACCTTGAATTGCCTGCAGCCCGTCAAAAGCAATGGCGCTCCTATCGATTGCTGCGATAAATGCATCAACTGCCAAAAAATCGAGCATGGCAACCATGCGGACGTTTTCTGGATCCGGCCCGAATCGAAGCTGCGCCTGATCAAAATCGACCAGATCAGCCGAAGGGAAAACAGCCCTCCTCGGGTCCTGCTCGAGTTCGTAAATCTCAAACCGACGGAAGGCGAATACAAAACCGGCATCATCGTTGCGGCGGACCGGATGAATGAAAATGCCGCCAATGCCTTTCTGAAAACCCTCGAGGAACCGCCCGCCAAATCTATCCTCGTACTGCTCACCACTGAGCCCCAACGAATCCTCGAGACGATTCGGTCGCGCTGTTTGCGTCTGAATTTTTCGGTCGAGCGCCCGCGCGCACTGCCTCCGGAGCAAAAGCAATGGCTCGCCGCATTCAGCGAAGCCGCCGCAGCCGGCCAAAAGAGCCTGCTCGGACGTTACCGGCTGATGGATGTGATGTTGAAACGGCTTACTGAGTTGAAGACAGCTACGGACGAGGCGCTCACGGCCAGGTCGCCTTTGCAGCAGCATCAGGATGCCGAAAAAGATTTGCAGGAGAAATGGGAGGATGAATTAAAAGCCTCCATTGAAGCTGAGTATCGCCGTCAACGCGCCGAATTGCTCCGCACCCTCCAATGGTGGCTGCGCGATATCTGGCTTCTTACTTTGGGAAAGCAAAGTGAGCGCGAGTCAAAGGCTTCGGAAGACTTGCTCTGCTTCCCTGATGTGCCCGGCAGCAAATCGGTGGCAGAACGCATTACGCCCGCGCAAGCCGTGCAGAATCTGCAGGTGATGGAACAACTGCAGCGCTGGCTCTCAACCAACGTGCAGGAAGCGCTGGCCCTGGAAGTCGGCTTGTTGAAGCTGCACATCTAATCCCATGGCCCGCGCCGCCGCGTCCGAGCCTGTGAACCAGCCGCTCCCTGGTGCGCCGGCGGCATTAAGTCCGACACCATTCGCTCGAGTTTTCACCATCCTCTTCGGCTGTTTCCTCGGTCTTTCACTTCTCAAATTCGGCAACCCGCCGATTATGGAGAAATACACCACCGCGCCCGCTGATATTTGGGAGTTCATTTTCGGTTATCCGTGGCCCATTTCATGGGCTTACATCCTTTTAGGTTGTTTAGGTTTCGCTGGATTGCTCCTTATTGGAGCACAGCGGCCAAAGCTTCCGGGTCCTGCATGGCTCGTCTGGCTTCCGGCAATTTGGTTCGTTTGGCAATTCATAGCCGGAACGCAGTCCGTCGATTGGCAACTGAGCAGCGTCAACCTTGAACACTTCGCAGCCTGCGTGGGGTGTTTTTATATCGGTCTGTTCTGCCTGGGTCAGTTCAAGGACCTTGGGCTTCTGTGGATTGGGCTTTGGGGTGGGCTGCTGCTGGTTCTCGTTGCTGGATGGGAACAGCATTTCGGAGGTCTGGCTGAGACTCGTCGTTACTTTTTTCTATACGTTTATCCCCAGGCCAAGGCCGCTGTTCCTCCTGAATATCTCAAGAAAATCGCTAGTGAACGAATCTTCGCTACCCTCTTTTATCCAAACGCGCTCGCCGGAGTGCTTTTGCTCCTCCTACCCCCCGGGCTCACCATGATTCTTACCAGCCCCCGGTTCACCCTTCCCGCCCGCAGGTTCCTGGCAGCCTTGGTGGCGGTTGGAGGACTGGCTTGCCTTTTTTGGTCAGGCTCAAAAGGAGGCTGGTTATTAATGCTCCTCTTAGGTTTGCTCTTTCTCTTTAAGACCTCCCTGCCCCGCAAATTGAAATTCGCTCTGGTCCTCTTTCTCCTGGTTAGTGGCCTGGCGGGTTTCTGGGCTCGGCATGCCGTTTTTTTTGGACGAGGCGCTACCAGCGTCGTCGCCCGGTTCGATTACTGGCAAGTCGCCTTGAAAGTTACCGGGCAGCATCCGCTTTTCGGGACCGGCCCAGGCACCTTCAGTATCCCATACCAACAACTCAAAAAGCCGGACGCTGAAATGACCCGCCTGGCCCACAATGATTACCTCGAGCAGGCAACCGATTCTGGCATTCCCGGGTTCTTAAGCTATTCCGCCATGCTCCTGGGTGCGTTGGTAATAGGCTACCGCGCGACCAGCAACGATTGGCGGAGATTCGGAATTTGGGTGGGCTTATTGGGATGGGCGCTGCAAGGACTATTCGAATTCGGCCTCTACCTGCCTGCCGTAACCTGGCCAGCGTTCAGTCTATTGGGTTGGCTGGTCAGCAAAGCTTCTGAAATGCAAGAAGCGGGCCAAAAATAGCAGTTTTTCTTACGGTAACGTTATCGAAGCCACAGGATGTGCCGTTTTGGCGATTAATCGGCGGTCTAGACCCATGCATTTTTACCCCTTGACGCCTTCCAAACCCCTCCTTATGCTTCGGGCTGCTGCATTCGCTGACTTGGGTTGAGACGGAAATGATTATTGCCACACACGAAACCAGAAGTTAAATCCTCACAAACAAGCGCGTGGACCTTAAAGACATCAAAGCCATCATTGACCTCATGAAAAAGAACTCCGTTTCGGAGTTCGAACTTGAGAAGCAGGATTTCAAAATCCGGCTCAAGCGGGGAAACAACGGCACCACCGGAGTGAGCTACGAGGACCAGCCGGTGCTTACTTATGTTCAGCCCGCTGGCACGGTCGCAACTCTGCAGGGAGGTCCAGCCGCCGCCCCAGCCCCAGCCCCGAGTAACGAGCTTGAGATTAAATCCCCCATGATTGGCACGTTCTATCGCTCACCTTCACCTGAATCAGCCCCCTATATCGAGATCGGCACAGAAGTAAGCCCCGAAACGGTCGTCTGCATCATCGAGGCGATGAAGGTGATGAACGAGATTAAGGCGGAAGCCAAAGGCATCATCACTCAGGTACTTCTCGAGAATGCCAAGCCTGTCGAATTCGGGCAGCCGCTGTTCAAACTCCGGCCCAGCTAGGGTTCCGGTCATTCCAAAACCGTGTTCGAGAAACTTTTGGTAGCCAACCGGGGAGAAATTGCCGTCCGGATCATCCGTGCCTGCAAGGAACTCAATATCCGCACCGTGGCCGTTTATTCCGAGGCCGACGCCAACTCCATGCACGTCCAACTAGCGGATGAGGCGATCTGTATCGGTAAAGCTGCCGCAAACGAGAGTTATTTGCGCATAGATCGCATCATTTCGGCCGCCGAAATCGCCGATGTCGATGCCATTCACCCGGGCTACGGCTTCCTGTCCGAAAATGCCCATTTCGCCGATGTCTGCGAGAGTTGCAATATCCGCTTCATAGGTCCTAACTCGCGTGCTATGAATGCCTTGGAGGACAAGGCAGTCAGCCGTGTTCTCGCCCGGAAGGCTGGTGTCCCCACTCCGCCAGGCTCCGATGGCGTGGTCGACAACGAACAGGAGGCGCTGACGGTTGCTAAAAAGATCGGCTACCCGGTAATGATTAAAGCCGTTGCCGGCGGTGGCGGACGTGGAATGCGCGTCGCCCATAACGACATCTCGCTGGTCAAAGGTTACCACACCGCCCGAACCGAAGCCGAGAAGGCCTTTGGCAACTCAGGGGTCTACATTGAAAAATTCATCGAAAACCCGCATCACGTCGAATTTCAGATACTCGGCGACAACAAAGGGCACATCATCCACCTCGGCGAACGCGATTGCTCGATCCAGCGCCGCAATCAAAAGGTCGTTGAAGAGAGCCCCTCCCCGTTAATCGACAATAAATTCAAAAAGCTACGCGAAAAAATGGGCAAAGCTGCCATCGCCATCGCGAAGGAAGCCCACTACACGAACGCGGGGACGGTCGAGTTCATTGTCGATAATCACGGCAATTTCTATTTCCTGGAAATGAACAAGCGCATCCAGGTCGAACATCCGATTACCGAAGAAGTCACCGGCATCGATCTGGTCCGCTACCAAATCATGATCGCCATGGGGGAACCCTTGCGCCATTCACAGAGCGACGTTCAGTTCAAAGGCCACGCCATCGAATGCCGGATCAACGCCGAAGATCCCTTCGACGAATTCCGCCCCAGCCCTGGCCGCATTGAAATGTACTATCAACCGGGCGGCCGAGGTGTCCGGGTGGACAGCCACGCCTATGCCGGTTACTCGATTCCCTCCGCCTATGATTCCATGATCGGAAAATTGATCACCTACGGACGCGACCGCCGTGAAGCCATGGACAAGATGAGCCGGGCGCTCAGCGAGTACATGATCACCGGGATCAAGACCACGATTTCCTTTCAGCAAGCCATTTTGCAGGACCCGAACTTTCGCCGCGGCGTTTATTCCACGTCCTTCATCGAGCAGCTCCTGAGCGGCGCCCGCCGCGAGCTAATCGAAGAAAAAGCCTAAGTTCGGGGCAGTCCACGCAAAACCCGCCACGCCCACCAGCAAAGCCCGCCCGGAATTAGAATCAGCGCCGCCATCCCAACAACAAAACCTGCGCCAGGGAATTGGTGCGGCCATTCGGAGACTACGCGCCAGATGTGAATCAGCGTCATCGCCGCAAACAAAACGCCAGTCGTAAGAACGTATGTTTTCATGAGATTTCCACGGTAGGCGCGCCCTTAAAACTCGTAAACGAGTTTGCCGGGTTAATCCACCGACAGCTCGCTTAATTGCCGCCCCTCGCGGCGCAGCAGGGTAGCCTCCATTTTCGGCACGTACATTTGTGTTTCGGCCGGAAGATGCATGGCGATGGAATCGAAGCTGTGTGCTTTATATCGTTTCAGCAAATTCCTGACGGTGCCCTCGCCGCTGTTATAAGCGGCCAGGGCCAACCGCCAGTCGTGAAACTCGGAATGCAGCGTATGCAAATACTTCGCCGCGGCTTCGGCGCTCGGCTCCGGCTTCAATCGCTGGTCAAAGAAGGGAACGACACGCAACCCATACCGCCGTGCCGTATCAGGCATAAGCTGAAACAGACCGGCAGCGCCCGCCGGACTGCGCGCCCGCGGGTCGAACGATGATTCCACCTCGGCCAGCCAGACCAGTTCTCCCGGCACTTTCTGCGCCACGAAAATGGGTTTTAAGATGGTGACGTAAGGCTTCGCGTTTTCCGGCCATGGCCGCTGCGCCATCTTTTCGATCCAGACTTCTCGCTCGACGCGGGGAACCGGGTTCGGCAATGGCCGGGGTGGCTCGCCAGGTTTTACCTTCGGCGGCGGAGCGGTCCGCTTCAGATGGTCGGCGATTTCGAGGTAATCGAGCCGGCTCTTTAGCCAAAGCGCGTATGGCAAAGTCTCCTGGTTATTCTCCAGCAGTGGAAGAATGGCGGTAATCGAATTCCTGAGCCCCGCCAGGTCCAGAACAGATTGCGCCTGGAATTGTTTTTGAATTTGCGCGAAAACCTCTTTCACGCGCTTCTGGTCCACTTCGTTCAGCACGCGAAGCGCATCCTCATCCAGATTCTCTTTGGCCCACTCTTGCGCCGAGTTCATCAGCGCGTCGACATCGATTTCGTTATCAGCAGCGCGCAGAAGGCGAGCGGTGGCCAGCGAGAAACCAATGATTAGCCAGAACGTCCGGACCTGGATGTGGCCCTTGAATGATTGGCGTGCGTTCCCGCGCATCGATACCGACCTTAAGAAAACGCGCATATCATGGGCAAGGACTGTTTGGATACTGAAGACCGAATACTGAAAACTCAAGCCTCACTCCCCTGCACGATGTTCCGGGGATCAGAGGTGGCCCAGCAGCCCCGGAGGAGCTATTGACAAAGGGGCCAAAAATCCTAAAATTAAGGTATTCGGGTAGCAGTACGTTTCTTCAGCGGGGTTCCCCACCCCCACCACCATGGCGTCTGCTGCCCGAATGCTCTACCCCCCCGCTTGATGTAAACCCGCTTAATTTAAGTTCCGTTTTGCAATTGCTCGCGACGTGTTCCAATCTGCCCGCATGTCGGACCCACTCGCATTGGTGATGTATGAGAAGCTTTTGCCGGGCAGTCAGATCGTTAACAAGCTGACCGACTTGAAATTCCGGGTGCAATCCCTCGATGATCCGTCGCGGCTCGTCGAGACTGCCGAACAATCCAAGCCGCTGCTCATCCTGGCCGACACCGAATCCAGCCGCCATGATGTGCCAGCAGCCATCGGCAAACTGAAGCAGAATGCCG
>Ga0308173_10000932_pt1 | contig 13794 bp, 10 predicted proteins | sample PhyPR1_FD_203716 | JGI IMG/M metagenome (GOLD analysis project Ga0308173, IMG submission 203716) | Soil microbial communities from UC Gill Tract Community Farm, Albany, California, United States - DLSLS.P.R1 | ecosystem: Environmental > Terrestrial > Soil > Agricultural land | place: USA...
CCGAGCGCACCCGGATCGCCGCCGACGTGCACGACGACCCCGTCCAGGCGCTCGCGGCGGTCGACCTGCGTCTGGGGCTGATGGAGCGTCGGCTGCGCGAGCGCGCGCCGGACCTCCTCGAGACCCTCGTGCCGCTTCAGGCCAGCGTCTCCGGTGCGACCGAGCGGCTGCGCGCGCTCCTCTTCGACCTCGAGCCGCCCGACCTGGAGGCCGGGCTGACCGGGGCACTGCGACGGGCCGCGGAGGAGATCTTCGAGGGCACCGGCACCATCTGGAGCGTCGACGGCGACGAGGAGCCGGAGGTGCCGGACACGGTCCGCGCCATCGCCTACCGGATCGCCAAGGAGATGCTCAACAACGCCCGCAAGCACGCCGAGGCCCACCAGGTGACCGTCGTGGTCGGCGGCCGCGACGGCGGCCTCGAGGTGTCCGTCGCCGACGACGGTGTCGGCATCGGCGAGCCGGTGCGCCAGACGCCGGGCCACCGTGGGCTCTTCACCATGCAGGACCGCGCGGAGATCGCCGGCGGCTGGTGCAGGCTGGACACGCACGCGGGCGGTGGAACGACGGTCACCACGTGGCTCCCCGGCACCGCCCGGATCTCCTGGTAGCACACATGCACTAGTCCGTTCGGTACCACCGCACCGAGTCCCGGGCGCGCACCCGAGGCAGGATGGAACCAACGCCGGCCGGCCCGTTCCCCCGTCGGGTCGGTCGGCGCCCCTCACTCAGCGCATGGCCGTTCGCGGCCCCGGGTACCTCTTCGGCATGCTGACCCCCAAGGCTCGCGGTTCGCTGAGCGAGCGGCTCTTCGAGGCCCTGCGTGCTCGTCCCGACGACCTCGCCGACCTCGTCGACGTCGCGCCCGAGAGCATCGACGACGAGCAGATCGCCCTGTGGGCGCTCTACGAGCTGCACCACCACTGCTTCGAGGACGTCGACGACGCCCTCGAGTGGGACCCGCACCTGCTCGCGCTGCGCCCTCGACTGGAGGCCGCGTTCGAGCGCCGGCTCCGCGCACGATGGACACCACCCGGCCGCAGCCACGACGCCGACACCTTCGCGGACGACTTCTTCGCCTTCGTCGAGGGCCACGACGGCGCGTCGCTCGCCACGCACGTCCAGCGCACGGCCGACGCCGAGCAGGTCCTCGACCTCTTCCGGTGGCGGTCGGTCTACCACCTCAAGGAGTCCGACAGCACCGCGTGGGCGGTCCCCCGGCTCCGGCCGCGGACCAAGGCGGCCCTCGTGGAGCTGCTCTACGACGAGTACGGCACCGGCGACCCTGCTCGGCTGCATGCCCACCTCTTCGCCCGGGGACTCGATGCCTGCGGACTGAGCCCGGAGTACGGCGCCTACGTGGACGACGCACCCCTGGAGATCCTGGAGCAGAACAACGCCATGACGCTGTTCGGCCTGCACCGACGGCTCCGGGGTGCGGCCTTGGGACACCTGGCGGCGTTCGAGGTCACCAGCTCGCTCCCCTCCCGCCGGATGAGCCAGGGCATCGCGCGCCTCGGGCTGGCACCGGAGATGGCCCACTACTACGACGAGCACGTGGAGGCGGACGCCGTCCACGAGCAGCTCGCCGTGCGGAACATCTGTGGGGGCCTCCTGGCAGAGGAGCCGCACCTGTCCGACGACGTCTGGTTCGGCGCCTGGTGCTGCCTGGACCTCGAGGACCGCGTCGCGCGGATGGTGCTCGCGGAGTGGGCGGCATGAGCGACCCCGCCCAGTCGGACGGGGTGCTCCCCGATGTCGTGCTCCCCGACGTCGTGCTCTGCCCGGGCGGGCCCATGCTGCTGCGCGGCGACCACGTGGTCACCGACGAGCAGGGTCAGGAGCACCGCACCACCAGACCGGTGAGCGCGGTGTGCCGCTGCGGCAAGTCCTCGCTGCAGCCGTGGTGCGACGGCACGCACAAGGTGCTGCCGGCGAAGCTGCGGCCCTGAGCCTCAGCTCCGCAGCGGGCCGGCGGTGAGCGCCACGAGCACCCCGCGCTCGAAGACGCGCGTCTCCTCCACCCTCAACCGGGTCCCGGCACCGGCCTCGTCGACGAGCCTGCGCGCCTGGTCGGTGGTGCCGAGCTGCAGCACCGCAGATCCGCCCTCGAGCAGGTGATGGTCGGCCAGCCGCCAGCAGGCACGTGCGAGGTCGAGTCCGTCGTCGCCACCGTCGATGGCCAGGCGCGGGTCCTCGGGATAGCGGCCGGTGTCGGCACGCGGCACCCACGGCGGGTCGGCGATGACCACGGCGAAGCGCTCGTCCGGCTCGAGCACCGCGTCCAGCGCACCCTCGCGGACCTCCACCAGGTCGGCCAGGCCGGCTCGCTCGGCGTTCGCCCGGGTGTAGTCGCTGGCCACCGGGTTGAGGTCGACGCTGACCAGCGGCCGGGCCTCGCGCGCGATCGCGAGCAGGCCTATGTGCCCCGCCCCGGCACACACCTCCAGCACCGGGCCGTGGGGCGCGCTGCGCATCAGGTCGGCGGCCCACGTCGACTGGGCCACGGTCCACGGCCGCGGTTCCAGGACCCGGTCGTCGAAGTCGATGAGCAGGCTGTCGAAGGTGACCGTGCGCGGCACCACGACCGGCCGGGGATCGTGCAGGTGGGTCATGGAGCCGACGTACCCGCTGTGAGCGCCTCGAACTCCTCGTCCGTGAGCTCGATGGCCGCCGCCCCGGTGTTGGACTCCAGGTGGTCGACGCTGGACGTGCCGGGGATGGGCAGCATCACCGGCGAGCGCCTCAGCAACCAGGCCAGGGCCAGCTGCGACGGCGTCGCGTCGTGCTCCCGGGCGGCCTCGCCCAGCGGCCCGTCGTCCTTGGACAGCTGCCCGGTCGCCAGCGGGAACCACGGGATGAAGCCGATGCCCTCCTTCTCGCAGTGGTCAAGGAGCGGCTCGGCGTCCCGGCTGGCGAGGTTGAAGAGGTTCTGCACGGTCGCGATCGTGGCCACCTGACGCGCCGCCTCCAGCTGCTCCACGTCGACCTCCGAGAGCCCGATGTGGCGCACCTTGCCCTCGTCCTGGAGCTTCCTGAGCTCGCCCACCTGGTCCTCGAGCGGGACGTCGGGGTCGATGCGGTGCAGCTGGAAGAGGTCGAGGCACTCGACCCCGAGCCGACGCAGGCTGAGCTCGGCTTGCTGGCGGAGGTAGGCGGGGTTGCCGACCGGCGTCCAGATGCCGGGTCCCTGGCGGGTCAGTCCCGCCTTGGTGGCGATCACGACGTCGTCGGCGTACGGGTGGAGCGCCTCCTTGAGCAGCTCCTCCGCCACGACCGGACCGTAGGAGTCGGCGGTGTCGAAGAAGGTCACCCCCAGCTCGACCGCCCGCCGCAGCACCCGGACCGCCTCGTCATGGTCCTTCGGCGGGCCCCACACCCCCTCGCCGGTGAGCTGCATGGTGCCGTAGCCGAGGCGTACGACGGGCAGGTCGCCGCCGATGCGGTAGCTGCCGGAAGCGGTGGCGATCTTCTCGGTGGTCATTCACATCTCCTTCTCGGAGCGGTCTCCCGCCCAGTCGGTGTGGAACGTGCCCTCGCGGTCGGTGCGCTGGTAGGTGTGCGCACCGAAGTCGTCGCGCAGGACCTGGATGAGGGCGGCCGGGAGCCGCTCGCGGCGCAGGCCGTCGAAGTAGGCGAGCGAGGACGAGAACGCCGGGGTCGGCACCCCCGCCGTGGCCGCGGTCGCCACGACGCGGCGCCACGCGTCGGCTCCCTGCGTCACCGCGTCGGCGAAGTAGCCCGCGGTCAGCAGCGTGGTCAGGTCCGGCTCCTCGGCGTACGCCTCGCGGATCCGGTCGAGGAACTGGGCGCGGATGATGCAGCCGCCGCGCCAGATGGTCGCCATGGACCCCGGGTCGACGTCCCAGTCGTGCTCGCGGCTGCCGGCGGCGATCTGGTCGAAGCCCTGCGCGTAGGCGACCACCTTGGAGGCGTAGAGCGCAGCCCGCACGTCGTCGACGAACGCGTCGCGATCCTCGAGCGGCACCGCCTCGGGCCCGGTCGAGAAGACCCGGCGGGCGGCCTCGCGCTGCTCGGTGTGCCCCGACAGGCTGCGGGCGAAGGTCGCCTCCGCGATCCCGGTCACCGGCACCCCGAGGTCCAGCGCGCTCTGCACGGTCCAGCGGCCGGTGCCCTTCTGCTCGGCGGCATCGCGTACGACGTCGACGAACGGCGTCCCGTCGGTGTCGGTGTGGGTCAGGACGTCGGCGGTGATCTCGATCAGGAACGACTCGAGGTCGCCGTCGTTCCAGTCCCGGAAGACCCCGGCGATCTCGGCGGGCGACAGCCCGGCCACGCTGCGCAGCAGGTCGTAGGACTCGGCGATCAGCTGCATGTCGGCGTACTCGATGCCGTTGTGCACCATCTTCACGAAGTGCCCGGCGCCACCGGGACCGACGTGGGTGCAGCAGGGGGTGCCGTCGACCTCGGCGGCGATCCCCTCGAGGATCGGGCCGAGGCGCTCGTAGGCGTGGTCGGAGCCACCCACCATGATCGACGGCCCGTGCAGGGCACCCTCCTCGCCGCCCGAGACGCCCATGCCGACGAAGTGCAGCCCGTGCTCGGCCAGCGCCTCCTGGCGTCGGACAGTGTCGACGAAGTGCGCGTTCCCGGCGTCGACGACGATGTCACCCTCGTCGAGCAGGGGGACCAGCTCGTCGATGACGGCGTCGGTCGGCTCCCCGGCCTTGACCATCACCAGGACGGCACGCGGCTTCTCGATGGAGGCGACGAAGTCGGCCAGGGACTCCGAGCCGACGAAGTCGCCCTCGGAGCCGAACTCCTCGAGCAGCGCGCTCGTCCGGGAGGCGGTCCGGTTGTGCACGGCGATGCGGTGACCGTGCCGGGCGATGTTGCGGGCCAGGTTGCGGCCCATCACCGCCAGCCCGGTCAGTCCGATGGTGGCGAGCTCGTCAGGCACGGGTCATCCTCTCCTCGAGGTGGTGAGGTCGATCGGGTGACGGCGACGGTCCGGCAGGCACCCCCGCTGCGTCAGCCGCCCGACGGCGCCAGGCCGCAGGTCGCCGGCCCTTCCAGGAGGGAGCCGTCGTGGTCGAAGCGCGAGCCGTGCAGCGGGCAGTCCCAGGTGCGCTCGGCGTCGTTCCACCGCAGCACTCCTCCGAGGTGCGGACAGACGCCCGAGACGCGACGTACGGCGCCGTCGACCGTCGCGACGGCCGTCGGAAGCCCGAGGTGGTCGAGCCGGACCTCGCCCCTGCCCTCCGCCGGCGCCCGGCCCCCGGGGCGGGTCAGGGGGGCGAGCCAGCCCCGCGCCATCTCCCAGCCCACCTCGGCGTTGAGGAACGCCGCCTGCGGGGCGCCGCGCAACCACGCCGCCGACCAGCTGTCGAGCACCGCGGCCCACTCGGTGTGGCCGCCGAGCAGACGGCTGCTCAGCGCGAGTGCGGCAGCGACGCCGTTGGTCATGCCCCACTTGGCGTAGCCGCCGGCGACCAGGAGGTCCTCGCGGTGCGGCACCAGCGGGCCCACGAAGGGCAGCGCGTGGCTGGTGACGTAGTCCTGGGCCGACCAGGAGTGGGTCAGCTCGGCCCCGGGGAAGTACTTGCGGGTCCAGGCGATGAGGTCGTCGACCTTGGCCTGCGGAGAGGCGGCCCGCCCGGTGCCGTGCCCGTTGCCGCCGACCAGGAGCAGTGGGCCGTCGGGCCCGGGGGTGTCCCGCAGCGAGCGCCCGGGCGAGTCCGCCGAGAGGTACATGCCCTCGGGGACCTGCTCGACGCCGGCGAACGCGAGGGCGTAGGACCGTTGCGCAGTGGCGCGCGCGAAGAACCCGCCCCGGTCGAGGATCGGCATGTTGGTGGCGACCACGACCTGGTGGGCCGTCGTCGTGCCGTGCTCGGTGTGCACGGTGACCGGACCGCGGCCGGTCACGCGGCGTACCCGCGTCCCCTCCACGAGGGTGCCCCCGTGGGCGGCGAAGTCGGCCGCCATCGCGGCGAGCAGCTCCATCGGGTCGAGCTGGGCCTGGTCCGGGAGCATCACCGCGCCGCGGGTCTCGAACGGCAGCTCGGGGGTCTCCACCCAGGTCACCGGGAGACCCGCCGCCCTGGCCACGGCCAGCTCGCGCCGGGCCGATCGCTCGCCGGCGGCGCTGGTGGCGTGCGTGTACGCCGGCCTCCTCTGCACCGCGACGCCGTGCTCGGAGCAGTAGCGCTCGAGCCAGGCCCGGGCCTCGTCGTTGCCCCGGACGTACTGCTGCACCGTGGCCTCGGACTGACGGCCTGCCAGGCGCGAGAGCTGGGTGCCCTGCAGCACGCTCACCTTGGCCGTGCTGCCACCGGTGGTGCCTGCTCCGACCTCCCGGGCCTCGACCACCGCCACCGACTTCCCCGCGCGGGCGAGGAGCAGGCCCGTGGTCAGCCCGGTGATGCCGGCGCCGACGACCACGACGTCCCAGTTCCTGTCGAGCCAGTGCCCGTCGGCCGACCCGGCGGAGGCGGGCCCGCGAGTGGAGCGGTCGCGCCAGAGGGAGGTCAGGGTCACCGCTCGTCCTCGGCCCGACGGCTGTGGTGCAGTCGGATCGCGCGGCCCTTCTCGATGTCCTTGTGCTGCTGCTTCTCGGCCTTGCGGAGCTTGCGGGAGTCGCGGGGCGGGAGCTGGATGGTCTCCTCGGCCGGGATGCCGGCCTGGAGCTCCCGGCCGCGCTCGAGCTCGGCGTCGAGCTCGGCGCCGAAGAGCAGCGCGACGTTGGTCAGCCACAGCCACAGGAGGAACACGATGACGCCGGCCAGGGAGCCGTAGGTCTTGTCGTAGGAGGAGAACTTCGAGACGTACAGGCCCAGGGCCGCGGTCAGCACCACCCACACGATGATGGCGACCGCAGCGCCGACACTGATCCAGCGGAACCGCGGGTGCTGCACGTTGGGGGTCGCCCAGTAGAGGATCGCCACGATCAGCGCGACGATGAGGAGCAGGACCGGCCACTTCGCGATGTTCCACACCAGGACGGCCACCGAGCCGAGCCCCAGCTGGTTGCCCACCGCCTGGGCGACCGGGCCCGAGACGACGAGCCCGACCACGGTGACGGCGGCCAGGACCACCAGCAGGGCGGTGACGAGCAGGTTGGCGGGGCGCAGCTTCCAGATCGGTCGGCCCTCGCCGATCTCGTACATGCGGTTCATCGCGCGGCCGAAGGCCCCCACGTAGCCGGACGCGGACCAGAGCGCACCCGCGAGGCCGAGTACCAGCGCCAGTCCGGCGCCGGTGCTGTGGCTCAGCGAGACCAGGGTCGGCTGGAGGGTGTCGGCCACCGAGTTGGCGCCCACGTCGCGCAGGATCTGGAGCAGCGTGTCGACCGACTTCGAGCCGTGCACCACCAGGCCCACGAGGGAGAGCAGCGCGATGGCCGCCGGGAACATCGCGAGCACGGCGTAGTAGGTCAGCGCGGCCGCGAGGTCGGTGCACTCGTCCTTGGAGAACTCGCGCAGGGTCTTGCGGGCGACGTAGAGCCACGACCGCTTCGAGAGCTTGACCGGGGAGTTCGGGCCGCGTTCGTCGTCGAGCGCCTCCTGCTGGTAGCGCTCCTCCGCCGCTTGATCGTCGGTCGCCTGCCTGTCGGAAGTCCGGTCCTCGGCCTGCCTGTCGGTCGACGAGTCCTCGGCCCGGTCGTCGGGCTCGCGCGTGTCCAGGTGTCGGGGGCTGCTCATGCCCGACCCGTACCCGGGCGGGCGACAACTCACACCACCGTCATGTGGCGGGCGTCAGCGTCGCAGGGTGAGCCTCCGAAGCCGCGCGTGCCCGAGCGCCGCACGCGCCGCGTTGCGTCCCGCCGCCCCGTGGACTCCCCCACCGGGGTGTGCGGAGGACGACCCGAGGTAGAGGCCGCGCACCGGCGTCTCCGCCCGTCCCAGCCCGGGGACGGGCCGGAAGACCAGCTGCTGGTGGAGCTGCGCGGTGCCCCCGTCGAGGGCACCGCCGATCAGGTTGGCGTCCCGTGCCTCCAGCTCACGGGGGCCGAGGATCCGGCGAGCCAGCACCCTGGACCCGAAGCCGGGTGCCAGCCGCTCGATCCGGTCCTGGACCCGGTCCGCGAACCTCTCGCAGTCCGCCTCGTCCCACACACCGCGCACCGTGCCGTCGCCGGCGTCGGCCACGGTGTCCTGCGGCACGTGGGTGTAGGCCCAGACCGACTCGGTGCCCGCTGGAGACCGGGTGGGGTCGGTCGTGGTCATCTGCCCCGCGAGCAGGAAGGGCGCCTCGGGCACGTGGCGCGAGGCCACCTGGCCCAGCGCGGTGCTCATCTGCTCCACCGAGTCGGCCACGTGGAAGGTCCCGGGCGCGTACGCCGGCGCGCTCGCCCACGGGATCGGGCCGTCGAGCGCCCAGTCGACCTTGAACGTCCCCGGGCCCATCTGGAAGCTGCGCATCGCGCGCACCGTCCGGTCCGGCAGGTCGTCGACCGACACCAGGCCCCCGTACAGGTGCGGGGCTGCGACATCGGCGATCACCGCGCGGCGGGCGACGACGGGCTCGCCGTCACGCGTGCGTACGCCGACCGCCCGGCCGCCGCGCACGACCACCTCTGCGACCTCCGTGCCGCAGCGGATGTCGCCCCCGAACGCGCCGAACCGTCGGGCCAGGGCCCGGGAGAGCTCCCCCGCCCCACCCTCGGGCACGGGGAACCCGACGGTCTGGCCGAGCATCGTCATCAGGATCGCCATCAGCCCGGACCCGGGCGCGTCGAGCGGGATGTCCGCGTGCCCGGCGTTGCCCGCGAGCAGCAGGCGCGGGGCCTCCCCACCGAATCGGTTGCGGGCCAGGTCGGCGGCCGGCGTGAGCAGCGTCTTGACGAACTCCAGCCCGCCGACACGGGGCAGCCGGGCCAGCGTGCCGAGGCCCGCGCGGACCGGCGGGAACGGTGAGAGGAACGCCCCGAGCACCTGGTCGCCGATGCGGTCCCACTGCGAGCAGAGCCCCAGCCAGCTCTCGCCGTCGCCGGGGTGCAGCTCGTCGAAGAGCCGGACGGTGACCTCGCGGTCGCGGTGCAGCAGGGCCCAGCGCCCGTCGGGCAGCAGGTGGCCCAGCACGGCGGGTGCGTGGCGCCACGCGACGCCGTACCGCTCGAGGTCGAGGTCGAGCAGCGCCGGCGACGCGGCCGCGAGGGGGTAGAAGGAGCTGAACGTGTCGTGCACGAAGTCGGGGTGCACGTCCCGGGCGCTGCGCACCGCGCCCCCCACCTCGGGCTGCGCCTCCAGGACGAGGACCGACCAGCCCGCGTCGACGAGGTGGTTGGCGGCTGCGAGGCCGTTGGGACCGGCGCCGACCACGACGGCGTCGTACTCGGCACTCATCGCGCGGTTGCCCTCACGCCTGCCGAGCGGCGCGGCGCTCGGCGAGGAAGGCCAGGCGGCGCAGGCTCTCGGTGTTGCGCCAGGTGATCATCGGTGCGCGGACCGGCTTGGGGACCAGCCGCGCCGGGCCGGCGGTGATGTCCTCCACCATCTCCACCTCGGTGCCGCCCGGGACCGCGGTCAACGTCATCTCGACGTCCGCCTCACCCGGGGGCCACCCGCGCGCCCGGAGCTTGAGCCGTCGCTCCGGCTCGCACTCCAGCACCTCGGTGTCGTCGTTGAGCACCACCGGCCAGACCCCCACCGAGTGGTGGATCCTGGCGCCCACCGACGGCCATTCGTCATCGACCTCGCGCATCCGGGTCGCCCCGACGACCCACAGCGGGTAGAGCCAGCCGTCGGCCAGCACCGCCCAGACCCGGTCCGGGGTGGTCTTGATCGTCCGCGTGTTGCGACTCATGGGCCGAACGTACCCAGCGGCCGATGAACGACGCCCACCCCGCGACACGCCGACATGTCAAGGGTCCTTGGTCCTACCATCTTCGACGGCAACGCTGACCTCCCGGGGAGGAGCAGCATCCAGTCCGCGACCTGCAGGAGCCCATTCCGTGCCCGACTTGCCTGTCCTCTCCAGCCCGCTCGCCCGCCGCCGGCTGCTCCTGGGCGCCGGCGCCGCCCTCGGCACCACCGTGGGGCTCGGCCTCGCCCGTGGCGCCGCGGCAGCCGTGGGCAACCGGCGGCCCCGCCGCCCCAACGTGCTGTGGATCATCACCGACGACCAGCCTCGCGACACCCTCCCGGAGATGCCGCGGGTCTGGGAGAGGCTGGTCAGGGGCGGTGCCCGCTTCACCCGCGGCAACGTCTCGGTCCCGCTCTGCGGCCCCTCGCGCGCCTCGATGCTCACCAGCATGTACGTGCACAACCACCATTGCGAGACCAACGACACGATGCCCATGTTCAACGCCCAGGGCCTCGACCAGGACACGGTCGGCACGCGGATGACGGACGCGGGCTACGCCTGCGGCTTCTTCGGCAAGTACATGAACGGCTACCACGACCAGACCTACGTCGCCCCCGGCTGGCAGCGCTGGGTGATCTCCCTGGGCACCGTCAGCCACGAGGTCAACGTCGACGGCAGGGTTGGCACCACCGACCTGCACGTCGACGAGTTCGCCACCCGGCACCTGAACCGGTGGCTGCGCGACCGGGCCGCCGACCCCGCGCCGTGGTTCGCGGTCTTCGCCCCCACCAACCCGCACAGCGACGGCTCCTCCGTCGACAGCTACAACCCCTCACCCGCGCACGCGCACGACTTCGACGGCGTGGCCTGGCACCCGGCGTCCTTCAACGAGCGGGACATGCAGGACAAGCCCAGCTGGATGCACGGCATCCCGTTCAAGAGCAGGAGCAAGATGCGCGCGGGCTACGAGGGCAAGCTCGAGGAGCTGCAGGACGTCGACGACCAGGTCGACTCGATCCTGGACAACCTGGCGCACCTGGGCATGCTCGAGGACACCTGGGTCTTCTTCGTGACCGACAACGGCTACCTCCTCGGTGAGCACCGCGTCGCGAAGAAGGAGGTCCCCTACGAGGAGTGCGTCGGTACGCCGTTCGTGGTGCGCGGCCCGGGCGTCACGCCGGGCGCCCACCCCGGAGCCCTGGTGACGACCATCGACCTGATGCCGACCACCCTGGAGATCGCGGGGCTCGACCCGGACGCCGTGCGGGACCTGGACGGACGCTCCCTGCTGGGACCGCTCACCAGCGGTGACTGGAGCTCGTGGCGGACCCGGATGCTGACCGAGCACCCGGCCCACAAGTGGGCGCACCTGCGCGAGGGGCGCAGCGTGCTCATCGACTACTACGAGGCCGGTGAGCAGGAGCTGTACGACATGGTCGCCGACCCGCACCAGATGGAGAGCCGGGCCGCGACCAGCGACACCACTGCGATGACCGCGCGCCTGACCGCGCTCCGCAACGCCCGGGGCCGGGCGCTGCGGGCCCTGGAGCGGTGATGTCGCGGGGCCGTGCGGCTACCCCCGGCCGCCGGTGACGACGCGGGTGGTCACCGCGTGCCGCCGGACCTGGGCCGGGGTGAAGGCGAATCGGACCCACCTGTTCGCGGCGAAGAGCCTGGTCTGGTCGCTCGACCACGGGGAGCGGGGGTTCTCCGACTGGCCGTAGGTCAGGATCGTCCGGGCGTTGACGCGGCCACCGGGCAGGAACGCGGTCGCCTGGATGTGCGAGGACCCGTAGGTCACCGGCCGGTAGTGGTCGGTGTTGTCGTTCGGCCAGCGTGAGGCGAGTGCGTTGGCGTTGCCGACCGCGTCGCCGGTGCCGCCGCCCAGGGGGATCGCCGGGGCGCCTCGGTCCCCGGCCACCTGCAGGGAGCCCCACGGCGCGTCGAACGGGATGTGCCGGGCCCGCAAGGCCGCGATCGCGTCCGACATCGCCTGGATCAGCTGGGGGTTGGTCGTGTCGAGGTCGCGCGGGGTGTTGAGGGGGTCGCTGGGGTCGAACGGCGTGAGCCACACGCCCTGGGCGGGCAGCCGGGCGATGAACTCCTCGAAGATCGCGTAGCCCCGCGAGTCCGCGTTGGAGTGGCCGTCCCAGTCGTGCAGCGCTTGGCAGGCCTGGGTCTCCCCGGTCTCGCCGCAGAGCGTGTCGAGGTCGCCGTTCGCGCGCATGACCTCCCCGGCCATGACCCGGTTCTCGTGCTCGTGGCCGCGCAGGCTGGCCGGTGACTCCTTCTTCCCCTGCGCCAGCCGGTCGAGGACGTAGTGGGAGACCATCCGGGTGCGCATCGTCCGCTCGCACCGCTCGCAGCCGATGATCCCGGCGTAGCCCTCGAGCGGCTGCTTCGGGTTGGGCAGCCAGTAGGAGTCGTTGGAGTTCATCACCCAGTCGCGACGGATCTCCATCGGGAGGTTCTTCGGACCGAAGATGCCGGGACGCTCGGCGTCGGCGTCGGTGCCCCATGTGCACGACGAGTCGGCGAAGGTGCCGTCGAGACCGGGGAGCCCGGCCAGCTGGTCGAGGATCCTCCCGGTCGGCGTCATGCACTGCTGGGCGAGGGAGTCGGGCACGTTGGGCACGACCGAGTGGTCGGCGTACAGCACGTCACCGTTGCGGTCGGCGGCGGTGGTGTTGACCCACGGCATCCCGCCAGCCGCGTCCTGTCGCCTGAGCAGGTCGCGCACGTCGTGCGCCTTGCCCATGTCGAGGAACGTGTCGATCGTGCGCAGCTGCTCGGCGTTCGCGTCGCGGATCGCCCAGATGCTGGCGGGTGACCACGGCATGAGCAGGTCGGGTGCGTCGATGACGTAGCCCTGCGGGGTGCGGTAGAGGTCCTCCTTCACCGTGCCCAGCGACCCGTCCTTCTTCCTGACCGTCACCGTCACGTGGCGGTGCTCGAGGTCCTGCGGCCCGGCGTCGGTGGCGTACGACGTGGGCCCGAGCGCGTGGTACTCGTACGGCGTGAACCGGTAGGCGGTGGAGACCGTGTGGCTCCAGGCCACGTCCTTGTTCCAGCCGATGTTGACCACCGGCGAGCCGATCAGCGACGCGCCGGCGACGTCGTACCGGCCCGGGATCGTGAGCTGCTGCTGGGTGAAGCGGTACCGGCCGTTCCATGGGAAGTGCGGGTTGCCGAGCAGCATCCCCTTCCCGGTGGTGGTCGCGTCGCCGCCGACGGCGGTCGCGTTGGAGCCGAACGGCGAGCTCGGGTCGTGGCCGAGCCCGGCCAGCAGCTTGTCGCGGTCGATCGCCCCCACCGGCGGGGAGGGCAGGCCCGGGTCGCCGGGCGAGGGCGGGGCCGCGTCGACGATCTCCTTGACGAACACGCCGCTGGAGGCGAGCAGGTTGGCGAGGTAGACGCCGTACCAGAGGTCGAGCGGGGTGGCCCTCTCGCGCAGGTAGCCGGCGCCGTGGCAGGCGGGATCGGTGACGCCCTGCGGACCCACCTTCGCGAGGTAGCGGTTCAGGCCGGCCGTGTAGCCACGGACCATCGCCCGGGCCTGCTTCCCCGGGCCGGCCACCGGGTCCCGGAGCAGCTTCTCCACGACGTGCCGGTTGCGCAGGTCGGTGACGAAGGCGTCGACCTGGAGGTTGGAGGCCTCCAGGGTCACCTGGTCGTTGTAGCGCCCCTTCGGGCCGAACCAGCGCGACCGCTCGCCGCGCGCGGTGAGCAGGGTGTCGGCCAGCGTGCAGGTCGAGGTCTGGGCCGCGGCGTACCCGCTCCCGAAGCCGAGCGAGCCGAAGCTCGACGCGGTGATGTGCGGGATGCCGTGCTCGGTGCGCCGGATGGTGGCCGAGTAGCGGTGCCCGGTGCGGGCCGTCGGGGTCGACTGCGCAGAGGTGGCGGCGGCGGTTGCGGCGCTCGACGTGACCGCGGTCCCGGTGACGGCGACCCCGAGAGGGACCAGGCTGGCGACGGCGACCAGGGCGGTCAGGCGGGAGAACATGTTCTACCCAACGGGCCCGTCCC
>Ga0308173_10000933_pt1 | contig 13784 bp, 10 predicted proteins | sample PhyPR1_FD_203716 | JGI IMG/M metagenome (GOLD analysis project Ga0308173, IMG submission 203716) | Soil microbial communities from UC Gill Tract Community Farm, Albany, California, United States - DLSLS.P.R1 | ecosystem: Environmental > Terrestrial > Soil > Agricultural land | place: USA...
CGTATCGAATGACGGTAACGATACATCGTTAGTGTCATCGGTCAAGGACGTGTGCGCCCCGGTCCGTCAGGACGCTCGTGCGCACCACGCACTGCCGGACGCACGGGTCGCCGTCTCCCTCCGGCGGCAGTGGGCTGCGAGCATCGGCGTGTGACGCCGGAGGGGCCGCCGCCGTCGGCAGGTCGATCGGTCCGGTCCGTCGTCCCCCGGGTGCTCCGGCGCGGTGCCGCGCTGGTCGTGCTGATCGTGATCGTGGAGTACCTGGTCGTGCCGCGGCTGGTCGGCGCCAGCCACCACCTGGACCTGCTCGGCCGGATCCGGCCCGGCTGGCTCGTCGCCGGGATCGTGCTCGAGGCCGCGTCCCTGTTCTGCTACGCCCTGCTGACCCGCACGCTGCTGCCGCATGACAGACCCCGCCTCTCCCGGCTGGTGCGCATCGTGCTGGCGACCACCGCCCTCGAGCACGTGGTCCCGGCGGGAGCGGTCGCCGGCCCGGGGTTGACCGTGCAGCTGCTGCACGCCGAGGGGGTGGCCCCCGCCGACGCGGCGTTCCTCGTCGTCACCGAGGCGACCGGGTCGGCCATCGTCCTCAACGCGATGCTCTGGATCGCGCTGCTGGTCTCGATCCCCCTGGTCGGCGTCCGCCCCGTGTACCTCGTCGTCGCCGTGCTCGGTCTGGTGGCGATGCTGCTGGTGGCCGCGCTGATCTACACCTTCACCCGGGGCCAGGAGCGGGCGGTCCGTGTCGTGCGCTGGCTCGGCGACCACGCCCCGCGGGTCGGCGCCGACCAGTTCGAGCGGGCGGTGCGCCGGGTCGGCGACTCGGTGAGCCAGCTCGGTCGCTCCCCCGACGTGCTGTGGCGGGGGACGCTCTGGGCCGCCCTCAACTGGCTGCTGGACGCCGCCTCGCTGTGGGCCTTCGTGGCCGCGTTCGGCTACGCGATGCGGCCGATCGAGTTGTTCGTGGCCTACGGCGTCGCCTACGTGCTCGCGGTCATCCCCGTGGTGCCGGCGGGGCTGGGGGTCGTCGAGGCCACGACGCTGTCCCTGCTGGTGGGCTTCGGCGTGCCCCCGTCGGTCGCCACGTTCGGGGTGCTGGCGTGGCGACTGGTCAACTTCTGGCTGCCCATCCCGATCGGCGCCGCGGCGTACGTCTCGCTCCGGCTGCCGCGGGGCAGGCGCCGGCCCTCAGGAGGGCAGCCGTCCCTGGGTCAGTGACCGGGCCGCGCTGGGGCCCGAGTCACGATGCGGCGGACAGCGCGTCGGTGAGCAACGCGACGAGCGCCTCGAGCTGCACGTCGGCCGACGACGACAGCTCCTCGTCGGAGCCGTCGAGCGCCCGGGCGGCGAGGCCCGCCTTGCTGTCGATCAGCTCGGCGATCCTGGAGTCGAGGGTCTGCGCGGCGATGATGCGCCACGCGGTGACCGGCTCGGTCTGACCGATGCGGTGGGAGCGATCGATCGCCTGGGTCTGCTCCGCGTCGGTCCAGGAGAGCTCGGCGAGCACGATGTTCGAGGCGACCTGCAGGTTGAGGCCCACGCCGGCGGCGGTCAGGGAGCAGACCGCGACGGCCACGCCGGGATCGTTGAGGAAGGCGTCGATCTGCTTCTGCCGCGACGTGGGCGTCTGGTCGCCGCGGATCGACGAGAACCGGATCCCCTGCCGATCGAACGTCTCCTGCGCGGCGTCCATCACGTCGACGTGCTTGGCGAAGAAGACCACCTTGCCGGCACTGCGCGCGAGCTGTGCCGCGTAGTCGGCGGCGAGGCCGGCCTTCGCCTGGCCGATGCGGCGCATCATGCCGAACACGTTCTCGCCGGTCTTCGTCGTCGTGTCCTTGAGCTCCGACCGGGCCACCCGGCGCACGAGGTCGCGGTCGATGCCGTCCACGTCACCGGAGGCGCGGCTCGCGAGCGCGGTCCGGTACCGCGACACCATGCGGGCGGCCAGGTCGCGCTCGGCCGCCCGGATCGACCGGCCGGCCTTGTCGTCGAGCTCGACGGGAATGTCGGCGATGCGGCGGGCCGGGATGTCGGCGGCCACGTCGACCTTGCGGCGGCGGACGATGCCGAGGTCGATCACGCACGAACGAGCGGCCGGATAGAACCCCGGGTCGGCGGGCGTCAGTCCGGTCCCGTCGAGCGCATCCATCAGCTCCGCCCGCGGCTTGGTCTCGTCGATCCAGCCGAGGAACTGCCAGATGGCCGTGAAGTCCTCGATGTCGTTGATCAGCGGGGTGCCGGTGAGCGCCATCAGCAGCGGACGCGCGGTCCGCGACCGGATGCGCTCGGAGAGCTCCAGGACGTGCTGCGAGCGCTGGGAGGCCTTGTTCTTGATGAAGTGCGCCTCGTCGACGACCATGCCGCGGAAGCCGAAATCGCCGATCCACCCCACGTGGCGGTCGAGCACCTCGTAGTTGACGACGACGATGTCGGCGAAGCCGTCGATCGTCTCCCCGTTCCCGTGGATCACCGTGGCCGAGCGGTGCGGCGTCCAGAGGCCGGCCTCGCGGGCCCAGTTGGTCTTGACCACGCTCGGCACCACCACGAGCAGCGGATAGGCGTTCGCCGCCTCCGCCGCGAGCAGCGCCTGCGCCGTCTTGCCCAGGCCCGGCTCGTCGGCGAGCAGGAAGGTCCGATGCCCGGTGGCGGCAGCGGCGATGACCCGCGCCTGGTGCGGCATCAGCTCCCGGCCACCGGGCGCGTGCAGCGACGTCGGCGCGGGAAGGGCCATGCACGCCGGGGCCCCGCCTCCGGCGCGCTCGAACGAGCTGAGCAGCGGCCCGAGCAGCTCCCACCCGGCCAGGCGGTGCGGGCGGGTCGTGCTCTGCCGGACGGCCCCGTAGTCGGGAGCGAGGAAGGGGTTGGCCAGCTGCCGGGAGACGACCGACTGCGGGACGACCCGGCGCTCGGCGGAAACGGACGGGGCTGCCCGCTCCACCGGCGGAGCCATGTCGGGGGCCGGCTCGATACCGACGGCCCTCAGCATCTCGGCCTTGAGCGACCTGGCCGCGTCGGTGACGACGGCGTCCCCGGAGAGGAGCGCGAGGAGTGCGGGGTCGCGCACGGCGGTCTTCGCGAGGATCGTCGCGATCCCGTCGAGGCGCTTGCGCTGGTCGGCCCGGTGGGTGTGGCTGCTGGTCTCCTCCGCCTGGAGGCGGGCGTGCTCCTCGCGCACCAGCAGGGCGACGACCTGGAACTTCGTGCGCACGGCGGGCGTCACGGGACCGCGCTGGGCGGCCGCCTCGACCTCACGGACAGCGCGGGCGAGCACCGAGATGACATCGCCGTCGCGGTCACGTCGCTGGGTGCGCTCACGTCGCTGGTTGCGCGGGGCGGAACGGCGAGTGCCCGTCTGACCTTGGCCTCGTCGAGCCACGAACTCCTCCTCTGGACTGCCCTGCACCCTTGCCGCGACGAACCGCCGGGCACGGCCCCGCACTCGGGGCGATGCGTGTCGCGACAAGCCGAAACGGCCCTCACAGCAACTGTGAGGGCCGTTCGATCGTGGTAGCGGGGGCAGGATTTGAACCTGCGACCTCTGGGTTATGAGCCCAGCGAGCTACCGAGCTGCTCCACCCCGCGTCGGTAGATCCCACCGTACCAGCTCGGCGGAGGGAGGCGGCGCGGGTGTCCACGCCGCCCCCCTCGTCCTCACCCGGTCGGGGTGGCCGGGGCCGAGGACGCCGCCCCCGCCTTCGACGCCGACGACGCGGCCTTCTGCGCCGACTGGTACGCGGTGACGGCCTTCTGCAGATCCGCCTCGGCCTTGCCGATGCCGGCGAAGTCCCCGCTCTTCTGCGCCGTGGCCAGGGCCGACAGCGCGGCGTTGATCGCGGACACCGCCTGGTTCATCGCCGGGTTCGACACCGTGCCCGCACCGGCGGGCGGACTCGGCGTCGGCGTCGGCGTGGCCGTCGCGCCACCACCGGACGGCGACGGCGCGGACCCGCGGTCGGTCGCGGTCTGCCCCGCACCGGCCCCGAACACCTGGTCGAGTGCCTCCGAGAGCGTGTTGGCGTAGCCGATCTGGTCGGCGTAGTTGACCAGCACCTTCTGCAGCAGCGGGAAGGCGTTCTCCCCCGACCCGCCCCGCACGTACAAGGGCTCGACGTACAACAGGCCGGCGTCACCGATCGGCAGCGTCAGCAGGTTGCCGAACACCGCCCTCGAACTGGAACTGTTGAACAGGGTCAGGTCCGGTCTGACCTTGTTGTTGCTCTGGAAGGCGTTCTGCACCTGGCGCGGCCCCCGGTAGGGCGTGTTCCCCGGCAGTCGCAGCACCTGGATCTGCGACTGACCGCTCGGCGAATAGGAGCCCGAGATGAACGCCGACAGGTTGTCCCGGCGGAAGGCGTTGAGTGCGCTGGTGATCTGGTAGCTCGCCTGACCGTCCCCCGGCCGCTGAGCCAGGATGTAGTACGGCGGCTGGTCCTGGGTGGCTTCGGTGCCCTGCGTCGGGTCGGCCGAGACCTGCCACCGGTCGCTCTGGTGGTAGAAGTCGATCGGGTTGCTCACGTGGTAGCGGGTCAGGATGTCCCGCTGCACCTTGAACAGGTCCTCCGGGTAGCGGACGTGCGAGACGAGCTCCTGGCTCATCGCGCTCCGCGGCTTGATCACGCCCGGGAAGGCCTTCATGTAGGTGCGCAGGACCGGGTCCTGCTCGTTCCACGCGTAGAGCGTGACGGTGCCGTCGTAGGCGTCGACGGTCGCCTTCACCGAGTTGCGGATGTAGTTGAACGTGTCGTTGGGCAGCGCGGTCGTACCGGTACCGGTGAGGGCGTCCGCCGACGCGGCGCCCAGCTGCATCTTCTCGGAGTAGGGGTAGGAGTCCGACGTCGTGTAGCCGTCGAGCACCCACGTCACCCGCCCGTTGATCACGGCCGGGTACGGGTCGCCGTCCACCTCGAGGAAGGGCGCCGCCTTCTGCACCCGCTGCAGCGGGTCGCGCACGTAGAGCACCTTCGACGCGTCGTTGACCGCGCTGGAGAGCAGGAAGTTGCGCTCCCGGTAGTAGATGGCGAATGTCAGCTGCCGGAAGAAGCTGCCGATCGCGACGCCGCCCTTGCCGTCGTAGCTGTTGCTGATCTGCCCGTTGCCGGCCCCGCCCTCGGGCTGGTCGAACTCGCGCGGGGCGGCACCCTTGGGCGCGCCGACGACCGAGTAGTCGCTGATCAGCTCGCCGTAGTAGATCCGCGCCTGCTTGACCGGGATGTTCCCGGTCGTCGGCAGGTCGCCGGTGGTGAAGTTCGGCTCGCCACCCTGCTGCCCGGCGACCACCTCGTTGGCCGGGGCGGCGACGAACCCGTTGCCGTGCGTGTAGACGGTGTGCCGGTTGATCCAGTTGTCCTGGTTGTCCGACAGGCCCGAGCTGTTGAGCTCGCGCGCGGCGACCACGTAGTCGCGGGTCTTCCCGTCGGTCGTGTACCGGTCGATGTCGAGCTTCTTGTTGAAGCCGTAGACGTTGCGGATCTGCTGGCGCGCGGTGAACGTGTCGGAGAGGACGTTGGGGTCCAGCAACCGGGCGTTCGGGATGGTCTGCGTGTCGTTGCGCAGGGCGGCGAGCGCGGCCTTGGTGTCGATGGTGTTGCCGGTGGCCTGCTGCGCGTAGTCGACGTACTCGATGTCGGACAGGCCGTAGGCGTTGAGCGTCGAGGAGATCGCCCGCTTGATGTAGGGCGCCTCCTTCTGATCGGCGCTGGGCTTGACCACGAACTGCTGCACGATCGCCGGGTAGGCCACCCCGATGACCACGCTGGAGACCAGCAGCAGCACCAGCGCCGCGGCCGGCAGCAGGAAGTTGCGGACGACGATGTTGGCGAAGAAGGCCACGGCGCAGACCGCCGCCACGAACACGAGGATCGTCTTGGGTGCCAGGAGCGCGTTCACGTCGGTGTAGCTGGCGCCGGTGAACACCTCGCCGCGGGTCGAGTAGACCAGCCCGTAGCGGTCCAGCCAGTACGCCACCGCCTTGAACGCGACGAACACCCCGAGCAGCACCGAGATCTGCACCCGGGCGGCCGCCGTGAGCTTCTGCCCCGGCGTCTGCAGCCGCAGGCCGCCGAACACGTAGTGGGTGACCAGCGAACCGATCAGCGCCAGGATCACGATGGCGATCGCGAAGCCCATCACCAGCCGGTAGAACGGGTAGTCGAAGACGAAGAACGAGAGATCCAGACCGAACTGCGGGTCGGTCTTGCCGAAGCTGGTGCCGTTGCGGAAGCGCAGCCAGGTCTCCCAGCTGCCCTGCGCGGTGAACCCGGCGAACAGCCCGAGGACCACGGCGACCGCGATGAGGACCACGCGGCGGCGGGGCTCGAGGGACTGCCGGTAGCGCTCGAGGTTCTGCTGCTCGAGCGACATCGGCCGGAACGTCGGCCGGTAGCGGTAGGCGAGGTAGATCGCCAGCGCGGTGAGGCCACCCGTGGCGATGCCGGCGACCGCGAACAGCAGCACGCGGGTCTGCAACTCGGTCCAGAAGACCTCGGTCAAGCGGGTCTCGTTGAACCACAGGTAGTCGACGTAGACGTTGGTCAGCGTGCCGATGGCGGTGAAGAGCACCAGCAGGACGGCGATGGCGCCGATGACCAGCTTCGCGCGCCGGGACAGCGTCGGCACCGGCACGGGGGGCCGCATGGCCACGAGCGGTCTCCTTCAGTTACGGGCTTCAAATGACGTGCATGGCCGAAGCCACATGTCGGGGGGCCGTTCTTCCCGGGACAACGCTCCGGACCGCGCGGGGTTCCCGGTCGCCGACAGCTTCCCCCACGGACGCGCAGCCGGCAGCCACGGGCGGGGTCCCGCCCCCGGATCGGTGCCGGACCGTCATGTCCGGATCCGCCCTGCTCAGCACCCGGCCGGGGTCCGCCCGGCCTCGAAGTCGGAGAGCGCCTTCAGCGCGTCGTCCAGCGACGCGACCCGCGCCAGGACGTACCCCGGGTCGGGCGCGGCCTTGGCCTCGGCGCAGTTGTCGGCGGGGACGAGGAACAGCTTCGCGCCGAGGTTCCGCGCCGCGACCATCTTGAGCTGGATGCCGCCGATCGGCCCGACCTTGCCCGAGGGGTCGATGGTGCCGGTGCCGGCGACGACCTTTCCGTGGGTGAGATCGGCGGGGCCGACCAGATCGAGGATGCCCAGCGTGAGCATCAGGCCCGCCGACGGGCCGCCGACGTCCTGCACGTCGATGTCGACGTCGAACGGCGCGTACGGCTGGTCGCGCACCATCACGCCCAGCAGCGAGCCCTTCCGCGTGCCGGCGGCCTTGGTGGTGACCGTCGCGGTGCCCGGCTTGCCCAGGCGCGTGTACGAGATCGTCACCGGGGTTCCGCCGGGGACGGCGGTCAGCACCTTCTCCAGCGTCGCGGCGTCGGGCGTGGAGTGCCCGCCGACGGCGTCGACCGCGTCGCTCTCCTCGAGCACGCCCTTCGACGGCGAACCGTCCGACAGCCCCTGGACGACGACCTTCTGCGGATAGCCCAGGTGCCCCAGCGCCGCCGACTCCGCCGCCTGCTCCGAGGTGAGGAAGGCCTGGCGGTTGGCCTGCCGCGTCTGCTCGACCGTCTGGTCGGGGGGATACACCGACTCCTCGGGCACGACGCTCACCTCGCGGTCGAACCAGCCGCGGACGGCGTCGATCAGGCTGAGACCGCCACGGCTGACGCCGACGGTCGTGAGGTTGAGGTTGCCCGCCACCTTGTTCCGGTCGCGGCCGTGCACGGTGATGATCGGCGAGGTGCCGATGTCGCCCAGGGTGTTGAACGTCGGCCCGGGCACCTGCGCGACGTAGGGCACCGGCAACAGCGTGCCCAGCAGGCCGAACACCACCAGGAGCACGGCACCGGTGGTCAGGACGGCGATCCGACGGGTCACGACGGGCGAGCTTAGGTCGCCCGGCTGTGCTCCTGCCGCCGGGAGGCCCGCTCGGGGCGCCGGGCCGTAGGCGGCGCACCCCCACGAGGGAAGATCACGCGTCTACCGTGGATGCATGAGTGACGTGCCGTTCGGCTTCGGGCCCGCCGACCGCGACCCCGAGCGCCGCGAGGGAAACAACGACCCCACCGGTGACCCCTTCGGCCTCGGCGCCCTCTTCGGCGGCATCGCCGGGGGCGGCAACCCGGAGGACCTGCTGGGCAAGATGCCCCTGTTCGCCGAGCTGCAGAAGATGATGAGCTGGTCCGGCGGTCCGGTGAACTGGGACCTCGCCCGCCAGGGCGCCATCAGCCAGCTCGCCGCCGGGCACCAGCCGTCCTCCGACGCCGAGCGGACCGCCGTCGCCGAGTCGCTGCGCCTGGCCGACCTGTGGCTCGACCAGGTCACCGAGCTCCCCTCGGGCATCGACCGCACGGCCGCCTGGTCGCGCGTGGAGTGGGTCGAGCTCACCCTGCCGGCCTGGACCGCGCTGATCGACCCGCTCGCCGAGAAGGTGGTCGCGGCGATGACCAGCGCGATGCCCGAGGAAGCGGCGATGTCGTTCGGCCCGATCGCCGGGATCATGGGCCGGATGGGCGGGCTGATGTTCGGCGCCCAGGTGGGCCAGGCGCTCGGCACGCTCGCCGACGAGGTGCTCACCAGCACCGACGTCGGGCTGCCGCTCGCCCCCGCCGGCACCGGAGTCCTGGTGCCGCAGAACGTCGCCGAGTTCGCCGCCGGGCTCGACCGCGCGCCCGACGAGGTCCGGCTGTTCCTGGCGCTGCGCGAGGCGGCGTCCCAGCGGCTGTTCGCCCACGTGCCCTGGCTGCGTCAGCAGCTGCAGGACTCCGTGCACGCCTACGCGCGGGGCATCACCATCGACCGCGAGGCCATCGAGCGCGGCATCGGGGAGGCCATGTCGGGCGGCGGTCTCGAGGGCGGCCTCGACCCGAGCGACCCCGAGAGCATCCAGCGGCTGCTCGGCAGCGGCCTGCTCGAACCCGAGGAGACGCCCGAGCAGCAGATGGCGCTGCGCCGGCTGGAGACGCTGCTCGCCCTCGTCGAGGGCTGGGTCGACACCATCGTGGCGGCCGCGGCCGCCGACCGGCTGCCGGGCCACTCCGCGCTGGCCGAGACGATGCGCAGGCGGCGCGCCTCGGGCGGCCCGGCCGAGCAGATGTTCGCCACGCTGGTCGGCCTGCAGCTGCGCCCGCGCCGGCTGCGGGACGCCGCCACGGTCTGGGCGGCCATGGGCCAGCGGTACGGCAGCACCGAGCGCGACCGGCTGTGGTCGCACCCCGACCTGCTGCCCACCTCCGACGACCTCGACGAGCCGATGGACTTCGTCGCCCGCGCGGGCATGCACGACGAGCTCGACGCGCTCACCGCCGAGGCGGCCGAGGACCGGCCCGAGCCGGTGGACGAGCCGACGGAGAAGCCGGAGGACGACGGCCCGGCCTGAACCTCAGTCGACGAGGTCGGGCTCGGGGCCCTCGCCGGCGGCCGCGCCCGCGGTCGACGCGAGCTCGACCCCTTCGAGGAAGCCTCGTGCCCGCTCGGCCCGCGGGTAGCGGGCGACCAGCGCCCAGAAGCGCTCGTCGTGCCCGGGCTCGAGCAGGTGCACGAGCTCGTGGACGAGCACGTAGTCGACGACGTACTCGGGCATCGACCGGAGCCGGCTGGACAGCCGGATGCTGCGGTCGACGGGGGTGCACGAGCCCCAGCGCCGGTGCTGGTTGTCGACCCACCGGACGCTCGCCGGTGCGGCGAGGCCGTCGAGGTGGGCCGCCGACAAAGCCATCGCGCGCACCATCAGCTCGTCGTCGCCACCGAGCGACCGCCGGCGGCGCTCCTCGCGGGTCTGCAGCTTGGCGACCATCTGGGCCACCCAGCGCCGCTCCTCGGCGGGGCTGAAGGCAGCCGGGATCAGGACGACGGTGCGGCCCATCTCCCGGTAGGCGGTGACCGTCCGGCGCCGGCGGGCGCTGCGGCGCACCTCCACCACGTTCCCGTCGCTGGCGCCGTCGTCGGCCGTCCGACCGGACCGCGCCGCGGGCAGCGCGCGACGCACCCCGGGGTCCAGCGGCGCGGAGCCGGCGGGGTCGGGGTGCGCGTGACGGTGGGGAGTCGGTCCGGGCACGGGGGCACCGTAAGCCACGGGACCGACCGTTCGCCCGCGCAGGAGCGCCCTCTCGTGTACAGGTCCCACGGACGGTGGACATGGCGACCGCTCCACCCGGTGACGGCGCGCCGCCCCGGCCCGATCCACAGCCCCGGGCCCTGGCGTCCGCGCAGGTGAGGGCCGGAGTCGGGCGCGCGGGGCCGGACTCGTCCCCCGGTCCGTCCCCGCCCCGCACACAGGGACACGCCGCGCCGTCCCCACGTCGTCCACAGCTCTGTCCACAGGCTGTGGGTTGTCGCTCCCCGGTGCGGCCGGGAACCGGGCGCGGCTGTGGCAGAGTCCGCGCTGCCGCCTGCGGGAACGGCGGTTGCGGGCACGGGTAGCGTGCCTGCGCAATGGCGACCGGCGTGCGTGCCGAGGCGCCCCAGAGAATCAGGAGATCCCCGTGGCGGAGAGCTACAACGGCTACTGCGTGAAGTGCAAGGAGAAGCGCGACTTCGACGGCGAGGTCAAGGTCAGCGAGTCGGGCCGGCGCATGGCGCAGGGCACCTGCCCCGTCTGCGGCACCAAGATGAACCGGATTCTCGGCAAGGCCTGACCCGGCCGCACCGTCCGACGGCGGCGTTCCCTTCGGGGGCGCCGCCGTCGTCGTGTCCAGGGGGCACGCGGGGCTGTGGACGGCACGTCCGCCTGTGGACGACGAGGGCCGGCCCCGGCTCGCGGCTGCGACGCTGACCGGGTGAGCGACACCGACCATCCGCTGCTGCCGGCCGCCACCCCCGTGCTGAGCGGTGGGCCCGACGCCCTCCAGGTCGGCGGCGTCGACTCCACCGACGGCGTGCTGCTGTCGCCGGCCGGTGGCGGTCTGGCCGCCGTCCTGCGCGGCCTCGACGGGCGGCGCGCACAGCGGAGCGTGCTGGCCGACGCCGCGCGGGCCGGTCTCGACCCGGCGGCCGTCACCCGGGTGCTCGACGGCCTCCGGGGCGCCGGGCTGGTCGTCGACCTGGAGGCCTCCGACCTGCTGGCCGCGGACGCGGGCTCGGCCGCGGCAGCCCGCACCGCCGCCGAGCTGCCCTCGGCCCTGGCCCGCGCACCGGCCGCGGCGCGGCCGTCACCCGGCGGCAGCCGCTGGCGGGCGCGCCGGAGCGCCACGGTCGTCATCGACGGCGCCACCCGGGTCGGCGCGCCCCTGGCGGCGGTCTTGGCCGCCAGCGGCGTCGGTCGGGTGAACGTCCGCGACAGCGGGCTGACCACCGCCGGCGACGTCGTCGTCGGCGGGCTGACCGTGGCCGACGAGGGCCGCCCACGCTCGCTCGCCGCCGCCGACGCGGTGCGACGGGTCAGCCCGCTGACCGACCTTCGGCCACCCGCGCCGGAGGGCCGCACCGACCTGGTCGTGCTCGCCCGCGCCTGGGCCGGCTCCGACCCGCTGGTCGCGGCGGTCCACCGCTCCGGCGTCCCGCACCTGGTGGCCACCGTCCGCGGGGAGACCGGGGTGGTCGGCCCGCTCGTGGTCCCGGGGGTGACCAGCTGCCTGCGCTGCGCGGACCTGCACCGCCGCGACGCCGACCCCCGCTGGCCCGGTCTGGCCGCGCAGCTCACCGCTTCCGAGCCCCCACCGAGCGGGGCCACGGTGACCTGCCTGCTCACCGCCGCGACCGCCGCCGTGCAGGTGCTCGCCTACCTCGACGGCGGCACCTCGCCGGCCACGGTCGACGCGACCCTCGAGGTCCGCCCGCCCGACCTCGTGCCGCGCGTGAGACGGTGGAGGGCACACCCGGCCTGCGACTGCGGCGCCGTATCTGCCGACGGCGGACCGGACTCCTCCCCGGGGGCGTTCCCCCGGCCGGTGGTCGCTCGTTCGGGCAGAGTGCACCCCCGACAGGGAGAATGAACCGTCGCGCGAGCTCACGAGCTCACCTGGGACGACACAGCCGGTGCCGCAGACACGGCCAGCGGGCCGACGAGGAGGACGCGTGAGTGACGACGGAGCGGTGATGCCGCGTGGCTCGGTCTCGCGCACCGCGCGACTGGCGTCACTGCCGCTCGGGGCCGCCGGACGCGCCACGCTCGGCTTCGGCAAGCGGCTGTCCGGCCGCCCCGCCGACGCCGTGGCCGCCGAGCTGCAGCAGCGCACCGCCGAGCAGCTGTTCGCGGTGCTGGGCCAGCTCAAGGGCGGCGCGATGAAGCTCGGCCAGACCCTGTCGGTCTTCGAGGCGGCCGTGCCCGAGGAGATGGCGGCCCCCTACCGCGAGGCACTGGTCAAGCTCCAGGAGGAGGCGCCGCCGATGCCGGTGCGCACCGTCCACGCGGTGCTCGCCCAGCAGCTCGGTGGCACCTGGCGGCAGCGGTTCAAGGAGTTCGACGACGCCCCCGCCGCCGCCGCGAGCATCGGACAGGTGCACCGCGCCACCTGGCGGGACGGGCGGGACGTCGCGGTCAAGATCCAGTACCCGGGCGCCGCCACCGCGCTGATGTCCGACCTCAACCAGCTCGCCCGGTTCGCCCGGATGTTCGCCGCCCTGTTCCCGGGCATGGACGTCAAGCCGCTGATCGCCGAGCTCAAGGCCCGCGTGGTCGAGGAGCTGGACTACGGGCTGGAAGCCGACGCGCAGCGGGCATTCGCCGCCGCCTACGCCGGCGACGCCGAGATCTCCGTGCCGCGGGTGGTGGCGAGCGCGCCGAAGGTCATCGTCTCCGAGTGGCTCGACGGCACGCCGCTCTCCCGGATCATCGCCACGGGCAGCCGCGAGGACCGCGACCGGGCGGGTCACCTGCTCGCCGTCCTGCACTTCTCGGGTCCTGAGCGGGCCGGGATGCTGCACGCCGACCCTCATCCGGGCAACTTCCGGCTGCTGGACGACGGCCGGCTGGGCGTCATCGACTTCGGCGCGACCGCGCGGCTGCCCGGCGGCCATCCCGAGCCGATCGGCCGGCTGCTCCGCTGGGCGCTGGCCGGCCACGCCGACAAGGTCCTCGCCGACCTGCGTACCGAGGGCTTCGTCCGGCCGAACGTCGACGTCGACGCGCAGGGGGTGCTCGACTACCTGCGGCCGCTGCTGGAGCCGGTGGTCAGCGACCACTTCCACTTCACGCGGGCGTGGATGCAGGAGCAGGCCGCCCGGATCGCCGACCCGCGGACCGAGGCCAACCGTCTCGGGCGCCAGCTGAACCTGCCTCCGGCCTACCTGATGATCCACCGCGTGACGATCGGCTCCATCGGGGTGCTCTGCCAGCTCGACGCGGCCGGCAACTACCGCGGCGTCGTCGAGGAGTGGCTGCCCGGCTTCACCGGCTGACGCCAGGCTCAGGGGTCCAGCCGGGCCTCGAGATCCCGGATGGCGCCGCGGGCGCACTCCGGGCACAGCGCCGTGATCCGCTCCTGCGCCGGCGTCCGCTCCGCCTGACCGGTCGGCCGCGGCTCGCTCGACAGGCTCCAGCCGCCGGCCGCGTCCGCCGCCGTCCCCGGCCGCCCGCACCCCGCGCAGGTCAGGTTCTCCGGCACGCGGGGCATCCGGTCAGCCTGCCCCCGCGGGCCTGGACGGACAAGCCAGCGCCGGACGGCAAAGAGGCCGGGTCCGGACGCACCGGGAGCGTCCGGACCCGGCCCGAGCGGACGGGATTCGACCGCCGGTCAGTAGACGGCGGCGCTGGCCCTGGCCGCCCGCTGCACGGCGCGCTCAGCGCGTCGCGCGGTCTTGAGGGCCAGGTAGAGCCGATGCGCGCGCGTGGCGGCCTCGGCCCGCGCCTGCAG
>Ga0308173_10000934_pt1 | contig 13784 bp, 13 predicted proteins | sample PhyPR1_FD_203716 | JGI IMG/M metagenome (GOLD analysis project Ga0308173, IMG submission 203716) | Soil microbial communities from UC Gill Tract Community Farm, Albany, California, United States - DLSLS.P.R1 | ecosystem: Environmental > Terrestrial > Soil > Agricultural land | place: USA...
GGCCGGCGGAGGGCGCGTAGCCGACCATCGCGCCGAGGATTCCACCTCGCTCGCCGCGGGAGCCGACGCGCGGCACGAGCGACGCTCTCCCGCCGGAGAGCTCCGCGTGCGCGGCCGCCAGCGCATCGAGGAGCGCGTCGAGGTCGAGCAGCTCCTCTACCTCGCTGCGGGTCAGGACAAGCATCGCAGTCCTGACGGTACTCCTACCCGACGAGCGTCAGCGTCCAGTCCGGACGGTGCTGCGCGTCGAGCGAGAAGAGGAGGATCCGCTGCCACTGGCCGAGACAGAGCAGGCCGTCGGCGAACGGCACCTGCTCCGACCGCGGGCCGAGGAGGAACGCGAGCAGGCGCTCGCGTGAGCGCAGGCTCCCGGGCACCACACGCTCGAGCAGCTGCTCGAGGTCCTCGAAGAAGCCCGTCTCCCGCTCCTGCACGCGCACGAGTGAGAGCGTGGTCGCGGCGTGGAGATAGGCGATGCCCGACCCGACGCCGGACTCGGCGACCTCGCGCGAGACGTCGTTCGTGATGTCCATCACCGACAGCGACGGGAGGGCCGCGGCGATCGAGTACGGAACTTCGACGGTCGTCATGCCTGTGCGACCTCCTTGGGCAGCCTGAAGTGGACGTCCTCCTTCGCGACCTCGATCTCCTCCGGCAGGGCGTAGCCGACCTCGGCGAGCCGCGCCGCGGTCGCCCGCACGAGCTCCTCGGGGGTCGACGCCCCGGCCGTGAGCCCGATCGTCTCGTGGCCGTCGAGCAGCTTGGGATCGAGCTCGCTCTCGCCGTCGACGAGCGTCGCCTGAGCGCCGGCCGCCTGCGCGACCTCGACGAGCCGCTGCGCGTTCGAGCTCGTCTCCGAGCCGATCACGAGCACGAGCGTCGCACCCTGGGAGACCATCGCCTTCACGGCGTCCTGGCGGTTCTGTGTCGCGTAACAGATGTCGTCGGCGTGCGGCCGCCGCAGGGTGCCGAGGTGGTCCTCGAGCGCGTCGACGATCGGAGCGACGTCGTCGAGGGACAGCGTCGTCTGCGTGATCACGGCGACGGGCTTCTCGGTGTCCAGCTCGAGCGCCTGCTCCGGCGACTCGATCACGATCGTGGAGTCCGGCCGCTCGCCGAGCGTCCCGATCACCTCGACGTGGTTCTTGTGACCGACGAGCGCGACGAGGTGGCCGCTGTCGGCGTAGCGCCGCGCCTCGGCGTGCACCTTGTTCACGAGCGGACACGTCGCGTCGACGACCCGCAGCCCGCGCCGCTGCGCGTTCTCCTTGACGGCCGGAGCGACGCCGTGCGCGGAGAGGACGCAGATCTCGCCCTCCGGAATCTCGCTCTCGTCCTCGACGAAGACGGCGCCGAGCCCCTCGAGGCGGCGCACGACGTGCTCGTTGTGGACGATCTGGTGGCGAACGTAGACCGGCGCCCCGTACTGCTCGAGCAGCCGCTCGACGATCTCGATCGCTCGGTCCACGCCCGCACAGAAGGAGCGCGGTGCGGCGAGGAGGACGCGGCCTCTCATGTAGCGACCGCCTCCTCGAGCGCGTGCAACGCCCGCAGCGCGTCGCGCATCGAGCGGACCGCGTCGCCGCGGCGCGTCGCGACCCAGCGGAGCAGGCCGGCGACGTTCGTGCGGCCGTCGGCATGGACCGTCCTGTCGACGCCCTCGACCGCGCTCTCCACGTCGTCCGAGATCGCGCGGACGACACCCGAGAGCCGGCCGCTGCGCGCGAGGACGCCGCTCTCCATGTCCACGGCGTCGGCGCCGCTCGCCTCGCGGAGGCGGGCACGATCAGCCGCATCGTGGACGAGGACATCGCCGCCGAGCACCACACCGGCGCGGGCGCCGCGGACGCCGAGCCCGGGTCCCTCCCAGAGCGTCGCGCCGGTCTCGTCGACCACGCGAGTCGCGTCGAGCACGTCGCCGATGCGAAGCTCGCCGAGCGAGCCGGCGAGCCCGAACGAGACGAGGCTCCCCTCGGGGACCCCGTTCGCGACACGGACGCCGACGCGCACCGTTGTCAGGCCGAGGCGCTTCGCCACGCGCTCCTCCGCAGTCGTCGCCACGGCCCAGACAAGATCGGCAGAGCTCAGCCCGTCAGCGTCCACGCCAAGCTCCTGACCGTCTCCTTCAGGCTCTGCGAGGCCTCGTACGCCGCCGACGGCTCGAACCCGCAGTGGATGCCGCAGTGCTCGCAGCGCGGGTCGTTGCCCGGGCCGTACGCCTCCCAGTCCATCCCCTCGAGCAGCGCCTCGTACGTCGGGAAGATGCCGTCGGTGAGGAGGTAGCAGGGGCCTTTCCAGCCGTACGGATTGCGCGTGATCGAGCCCCACGGCGCGCAGGTGAGCTCGCGCTGGCCGGTGAGGAAGTCCTGGTAGATCGGCGTCGCGATCCAGCGGTAGCCGTGCTCCTTCGTCGCCGCGCGGATCGCACGGAACTTCTCCTCGTGCTCGTCGCGTGTCATCGTCAGCGCCGGGTCGATCTGCGAGTACTGGTAACCGGGAGCGACCAGCATCCCGTCGATGCCGACCTCGTCGGTGAGGTAGCGCATCATCTCGATCACGTCGCCGACCTCGGTCTCCTTGAAGATCGTCGTGTTGGTCGTGACGCGGAAGCCGCGGTCGCGCGCAGTCTTGATCGCGTCGATGGCGATGTCCCACAGGCCCGGGTAGTCGCACACGTAGTCGTGGATCTCGCGCATCCCGTCGAGGTGGATGACGAAGCTCAGCCGGTTCGACGGCTCGAACCAGTCCAGGCACTGCTCGAGCCGCAGCGCGTTCGTGCAGAGCTCGATCGTCTTGCCGAGCTCGAGCACCTGCGGGACGACCTCGTCGATCCCCTTGTAGACGAGCGGCTCGCCGCCGCAGATCGAGACGACGGGTGCCGGGCACTGGACGGCCGCATCGACGCATTCATCCACCGACAGCCGGGCGCGATTCGACTCGTACTCGCGGATCTTCCCGCAGCCGATGCACGCGATGTTGCACGCGAGGGTCGGCTCGAGCATGAGGACGAGCGGATACCGCTGGCCCTTGCGCTGCTGCGCCGCGACGTACTTGCCGATCGAGACCGTCGATGCGAGCGGGAACTTCATCCAGCCAACCTTTCTCTCAGTCGTCCGAGTGCCAGTAGGGGAAACGTGATGCGGTAGAGGTGATACCGAATCATGAAGTCGAGCGGGAATCCTGTGCCGGTGAAGTGCTCCTCATCCCAGTCACCGTCTGTGCGTTGCGCCGCACAGAGATAGTCTGCCGCCCGCCCACAGCTGGAATCTTCAGCGTTTCCTGCGGCCACGTACGCAAGTAGCGCCCAGGCAGTCTGCGACGGCGTCGTGAATTCCGCCCGGCCTCGCCAGGCGGGATCCGCGTAGGAGCGGATGTCCTCGCCGAAGCCGCCGTTCTCCTGCTGGACGGAGTCGAGCCACGCGACCGCGCGCCGCATCGAGGGATGGTCGTGCGGGACGCCGCAGGCCTCGAGGCCGGGCAGCGCGGCCCCGGTGCCGTAGACGTGGTTGACGCCCCAGCGCCCGAACCACGAGCCGTCCTTCTCCTGCTCGGAGAGGAGCCAGTCGAGCCCACGTGCGGCCGCGTCCGGATGGACGCCAAGTGTCCCGAGCGTCTCGAGCGAGTGCGCAGTGACGTCGGAGCAGGGCTCGTCGGTGACCTTGCCGAAGTCGCAGAACGGGATCTTGTAGAGCCACATCGTGTCGTTGTCGACGTCGAAGGCGCCCCAGCCGCCGTCGCGCGACTGCATCCCGACGAGCCAGTCGACGCCGCGTGCGAGCGCCCCGCCCTCGCCGCGTCCGAGCTCCTGCAGGGCGAGCGCGACGACGGCGGTGTCGTCGACATCGGGGTAGAGGTCGTTCTCGAACTCGAACGCCCAGCCGCCGGGAGCGAGGTCCGGCCTGCGGATCGCCCAGTCGCCATTGACCGTGACCTCCTCGCGCAGGAGGTAGTCGCCGGCTCTGCGGAGCGCCTCGTGCTCGGCCGGAACGCCGCACGCCCGCAGGGCGAGCGCCGCGAGGGCCGTGTCCCACACCGGCGACTGGCAGGCCTCCGGGCGCAGCCGCTCGCCGTCGGAGACCATGAAGCCCTGCCAGCCCTCGACAGCCTTGCGAAGCGCCGGATCGTCGAGCCCGTTCCCCAGTGCGGCGAGCGCGATGATCCCCCACACCCACGGCGGCTGGATCCCTCCCCAGGAGCCGTCCGCCTCCTGTCGCTCGCGGATCCAGCGCTCGGCGACCCTCACTGCCCGCCGGCGCAGGCGGTTGGGCCGCCCGGGCGCTCGCGTCTTCCCGGGCCGGGCGCCGATCGCGGTCAGGTCGACGTCGGCGGGCCGCACCGGCCGCAGCGATTGCGCGACGGAGAGCGCGACGAACGTCTGCCGCGCCCAGCAAGAGAAGTCGTAGATCGAGAAGGGCGAGCCCGGCGGCACGAGGACGAGCTCGGGCGGGATCGGCGCCATCCTCTGCCACGGCCACTGCCCGAGGAGCGCCATGAAGCACTTCGTGAACAGGCGGCTCTTCGGGATCCCCCCCTCACGCTGGATGTACGCGAGCGTCCGGGGACCCGGGTCGACGCCCGCGAGCCGGCAGGCCACATAGGCCTCGATCGTGGTGGAGAGGTCAGCCGGGCCCTCGAACCAGATCGACCACGTCCCGTCCTCGCGCATCCTGGCGAGCAGGTCGTTCGCGATCCCCCGGTCGAGCTCGGGCGTCCGCAGGTCGAGGTAGTGGTGCCAGAAGAGATGCTGCGCCGTCATCGTCACGTTCGACTCCAGCTCGCCGACCCAGACCCCGTCCGGCCGCTGCAGCTCGAGCAGGCGGCGCGTGCCGCGCTCGATCGCGGTGTCGAGTTGCGTCAGCTCGGCGGTGGTGACGGCCATCTCAAGCAGTAACTCTGGCGGAAGCGCTGCTCAAGATGTGCTGAGCCGCCGTGTGACCGCTCCGAACCGCGCTCTCCATAGTGGCCGGCCAGCCGGTGTCGGTCCAGGTGCCCGCACGGACGACGTTGGGGCGGGCGGTCTCGACTCCCGGCCGTTCGACGCCCGGTCGGAGGGCGACGGTCGCGTATGGCTCCCGGCTCACGCGGGACCAGAGGAGCTCCGCCTCGCCGAGCCGATCCGTGAGCTCGGCGGCGATCCGCTCCACGAGCTCGCGCCCTCGCACCTCGAGCAGCTCGGGCACGCCGCTCGAGACGACCGTCAGGTATTGGCCCCGCTCGGGCGGGCTCCCGGTCAGCGCGCCACGGTCGAAGACCCAGTGCGCGTCCGAGCCGAGCAGCGCCGCGAGCGGCCGGTCGAGCAGCCGCCGGTCGAACCAGAGGTGCACGCTCACGATCGGCGAGTCCTCGAGCGCGGGCTCCTCCTCGCCGAGCAGGCGTGCGCTCTCCCGCGGCGGCACGGCGACCACGATTGCGTCCGCGTCGATCTCGTCGAGGGAGGCGACTCGTGCGTCGACGAGCACGCTCGCCCCGGCGGCCTCGAGCGCGGCGCCGGCCGCGTCGCCGTGCATCCGGCCGAGAGGCGCCGTCGGGAGGATCAGGTCGCTGTTCGCGCGTGGCCCGAGAAGCGCGGTGCGGACGGTGAAGAGCCCCGCTTCCGCGTCGACCTCGTCGCAACGGAGGTTCAGCGCCGGGCGGACGAAGACATCCCAGAAGCGATCGATCGCAGCGTCCGAGGTGCCGAGCCGGCGGAGCAGCGCTCCGAACGTCTCTCCCGGGGTCGCGCGCGCAGTCCGGCAGCGAGCCGTCACGACCGGGATCCGGACGCGGTCGCGCAGCGAGAGGAGGCGATAGCGCAGCAACGAGCTCAGCCGCGGCTCGATCGCCGCCTCGGCACCGTCCATGTCGAGCACGGGCAACGCGAGCCGCGTCCGCAGGTACGAGCCGCCTTCGCCGACCCGCTCGAGGAAGCGCAGGTACTCGGTGAAACAGCCGAGCCCGATGTGCTGACCGTTGTCGGGCGGCGGCTCCGGATCGCCCTCGCGGTCGGGCAGCGTCTGGACGGCACCGCCGAGCGTCGGCCGCGCCTCGTAGACGGTGACGGCATGGCCGGCGTCGACGAGGTCGAGCGCCGCGGCGAGCCCGGCCAGGCCCCCGCCCACCACTACGACCTTCACGGCAGGAGCCCTCGCGCCACGACCGCGAGCTTGCGCGGCGTGGAGAGCCTGATCTTCTCGCCGAAGACGTCGAAGCCGCCGGCCTCGATCCGGTCGAGCGTCTCGCGGTACAGGCCGGCAAACGTCCCGACGCAGAGCGCGCTGCGGCGGTCGAGCGAGTCCAGCAAACGCAGCCCCTCGGCGAGGTACGCGCGCGCCCGCTCCGCCTCGAACGCCATCAGCTCACGAAACTGCGGCGACGGAGCGAGCTCCTCGAGCTCGAACGCGGCGAGCTCGTCCTGCGGGAGATAGACGCGTCCGAGCTGCCGGTCCTCGTCGACGTCGCGGATGATGTTGATCAGCTGGAGCGCGATCCCGAGCGTCATCGCATTCTCGCGGTCGTCCGAGCCGTACACCGGGACGCAGGCGAGTCCGACTGCGCCCGCGACCTTCTCGCAGTAGCCGCGCAGCTCGGCGAAGTCGGCGTAGGTCGACTGCTCGGTGTCCTGCAAGCCGCCGTCGATGAGCGCCTCGAGCGGCTCGCGCGGGATGGAGAAGCGCTCGCGCGCATCGCGCAGCGCCACGAACACCGGAGCCGTGGGATCTTCCTTCAGCGCCGCGCGAAGCTGCTCGAGCTCGGCCCGCTTCTCCGGCAGCGGCAGCTCGCCGTCGGCGACGTCGTCCACCCTCCTCGCGAAGGCGTAGATCGCGGCGATGGCCTGCCGCTTCGCGCGCGGCAGGACCATGATCCCGTACGCGAAGTTCTTCGCCTCGCGGCGCGTGATGCGGCCGACCTCGGCGTACGCCTCCTGAACACTCATCGCACGAGCACGAGCGCGGCTTCGCGCGCGAGGCGCGCGCGCGACGGGCGTGGGCGCCCGCTGAAGATGTCCCAGCCGGCCGATTCGAGCGCATCGAGCGCCGCCAGGCCGCCGCGGGAGAAGAGGGCAACGGCCCGGCCGAGCCGCCCGCCGATCCGCTCGCGCAGCAGCTCCCCCGCGGCGAGTAGCTCCGCGGCGCGCTGTGCCTCGAATCGGAGCAGCGCGCGCAGCTCCTCCGTCCGCCGGTCGAGCGGCGGGTCACCGAAGGTGCGCCGATCGTCTGCCGGCAGATAGATGCGCCCCAGCTCGAGGTCGCGCGGCACGTCCTGGAGGAAGTTCACGAGCTGGAGGCCGGTGCAGACCGAGTCGCTCGCCGCGACGAGCTCCCGGTCGTCGAGCCGCCTCAGGACACCGAGCACGAGGCGACCGCACGGGTCGGCCGAGTGGACGCAGTAGTGCTGCAGGTCCGCCCACGTGGCGTACTCGGTCACCCGCTGATCCATGCGATTCGCCTCGATAAGCCGCAGGAACGGCTCGCGCGGCAGGTCGAACTCCCGAATCGTCGGCTGCACGTTCCTCAAGACCGGCCAGGTCGCGTTGCCCGCAAAGGCTGCGTCCACCTCCTGCTCGAGCTCGTCGAGCGCCGCGAGCCGGTCGCCCTCGTACGCGTCGCCGAGCTCGTCGACAAGCCGGGCGTAGCAGTAGAGCGCGCGGATGTGTGGGCGCAGCGGGCGCGGGAAGAGCACCGATCCGACGGGGAAGTTCTCGCCGGCGGCGCGGGCTGCGATCTCGGCGAGCTCCACTCGACCATTCTTGCTTGAATGGCCGCGCGGGCGGCGGCCCGCCGGGACGAGCTGAGGGAGGAGAAGATCTTGACGGACGACGCAACATCGGCCTCCGGGACGTCCGGGGGACGCGAGTCGGCGGTGACTGGAGTCGACCGCCGCGATGGCGCGGTTGTCCTCTCGCTCGGGGGCGAGCTCGACCTCTACAACGCCGAGGAGGTGCGAGGCGCACTGCTCGCTGCGTGTGCCGGCGAGCCCGAGGTGCTCGTCGTCGATCTCGAGGCGGTGCGGTTCATCGACTCGACCGCGCTCGGCGTGCTGATCGAAGCGCGCTCGAGGATGTCCGACCGCAGCGGGTTCCGTCTCGCCGCGCCCGGGCTCGAGACTCGCCGCGCCCTCGAGGTCTCGGGCCTCGACCGCCACTTCCTCGTCCACGACACCGTCGCGGAGGCGCTCGAAGCGGCTCGCTGATCGTGCACGAATCGCTGCTGCCACCCGAAGCGCTTGCGCGCTACGCCGACGCGATCGTGCGGGCGTCTCTCGGCATCGAGAAGGGCGACACGCTGGTCGTCGACGGCGAGCCGGAGCACCGGGAGCTGCTCGTCGCCATAGCCGAGTCCGCGTACCGCGCAGGTGCACGTTTTGTCGACGTGGTGACCGGTGACCCGCTTGTCATGCGGGCGCGGCTGAGGCACGGCAGCGACGACGCGATCGGCGCCATGTCGCCGTGGGCTCTCCGGCGATTCCGGGAAGTCGCGCGCCCAAACGGCGCTCTCGCCCACATCACCGGCGAAGGGGAGGCCGGCTACCTCAACGGCGTCCCGCCCGCGCGGCTCGCCGCCGACTACTCGGCGCGGGCCAAGCAGTTGGGCTTCCTGCGCCGCGCGCAGCTGAACATGGAGGCGCGCTGGATCATCGCGGGCTGGCCGACCGACCACTGGGCCCGCCAGGTCTATCCCGAGCTCGAGCCGTTGAAGGCGAAACGCCGCCTGGCTCGCGACCTCGTCCGCTTCTGCCGGCTCGAGGACGAGGACGGGAAGGGGACGAGCGGTTGGACCAAGCACCTGCGCACACTCAGCCGCCGGTCGGCGCGACTGACGAAGCTCGGCCTGACCCGGCTCGAGCTGCGCGGCCCCGGGACCGAGCTCGACGTCGGGTTCGTGGAGGGAACGCGCTGGCTCGGCGGCTTCGAGACGCTCGCGGACGGCCGGAAGCTCGCATCGAACATGCCGACGGAGGAGGTCTTCACGAGCCCGGACCCGCGCCAGACGACCGGGAGCTTCCGCTGCACGTTCCCCCTCTCGTTCCGCGGCCGTCTGATTCACGGTCTCCGCGGGGAGTTCTCGAAAGGACGGCTCGTCGGGCTCGAGGCCGACTCGGACGACGATCGCGACTTCGTCGCAGAGTTCATCGACACCGACCGCACGGGACGGCGGCTCGGCGAAGTCGCGCTCGTCGACGCCTCGTCGCGCATCGGCCAGAGCGGGCGGATCTACAACAACACCCTGCTCGACGAGAACGCCGCGGCCCACTTCGCCTTCGGCAGCGGGTTCGGCGGCACCCGCCCCGAGTCTCCGCCTCGCGCGCTCAACCGGTCGACGATCCACCTCGACGTGATGATCGGCGGCCCCGACCTCGAGGCGACCGGCTTCGATGCGCGTGACCGCCGCATCCCGCTGATCCGCGAAGGAGCCTGGCAGCTCTGAGAGGGAAGGCTGTCGCGAGCGCGCTACTGGCTGCCACCCTCGCGACGGCGGCCGGCTGCGGCGGCGGATCGCATCCGCCGACCTCGACCCGGACGGCGACCGGGTCTCCGAAGTGCACGCTGTCGGCGAAGCAACGTCGCGTGATCCTTCGGGCGAAGCGGATGCTCGTCCAGATGCACAGCCTGGAGGCGCCTCTGAAGACCGTGCACGAGGTGGGCCCGCCCTCGCTGGAACACGAGCTGAACCGCTTCCTGCTCATGATCGGCGTGCTGCCCCCGGACGAGCGGGCGCTCCTGATCCGCAAGGCGAAGGCCGCGACCGCGCTCTGCCGGGACTGCTTCGACGCGCTCGAGTCCCTCGAGCCCGCGGTCGCGACCCGCACGGGCGGGGGAGCCTGTAAGTCCGGCTTCTAGCCGTCCACGAACAGGCCGTTCAACGGACCCAAGAGCGCCTGGGTACGGCGGGAGACGTGGGGCAGCAGCGTGAGCTTCCCGTCAGCCCAGCCCTCGCGCCTCCGTTGCTCGCGCCGCTGCTGGGCGAGGGGCTTCCACAGCTCGTCGAACACGCGCGCGGGGTCGCCGTCGACCTCTTCGCGCGGCCGCTCGAGGTGCTCCTCCCACAGCCGCAGCCGCACCTCCCGCACAAGAGCCGGGTCGCGGACGACGACGTTGGCCTCCGTGTCGTTGAAGAGCGAGTGCTCGTTGAGGTTCGCCGAGCCGACCGTGAGCCACGCGTCGTCGACGATCGCCGCCTTCGAGTGGACGTAGACGGGGTTGCCGCCCGGCCCGGGCTGGTACAGCGTGCAGGCGAGGAAGCGGGTCGTGTCGTCGCCGGACTCCTTGTCGGCATCGATCAGGATCCCGACCTGCCCGCGGCTGTCGTCGGCGCCGTTGTTCGGGCGCGCAGGCAGGAGCGCGATCACGCGGAAGTCGTCGCAAGGCGGCCTCGCAAGCTTCTCCGCGAGCACGAAGGTGACTTCCGGCGACCAGAGGAACTGGCTCTCGAGGTATACGAGCCTCTCGGCCGCACGCAGGGCGCGCAGATAGCTCTCGAGGATCGACCACTCGCCGTCTTGCCAGGGCTCGTAGAGCCCCGCCGGGACCGTGCGCACGAACTGCGTCTCGAGTCCACCTTCCACCGCCGGCGGAGCGCCGGGCTCGGGCAGCCCGTCCGAGGCAACCGCATGCCAGCGGGTGTGGAAGTGCCGCGCGACGTCGCCGACGACGGGACCTTCGAGTCGCACGACGGTGTCGTGCCAGCCGAGCCCGTCGCGCGGCGGGTGCTCGTTCGAATCGAGCCGGTCTCCGGACAGGGCAGTCAGGTCGATCCCGCCCACGAACGCCGTCTCGTCGTCGACGACGACGAGCTTCTCGTGATGGCAGTGGAAGGGCCGCTCCCGCGCGTCGAGCGCCATGTCGATGCGGGTGCCGCCGGCGAGCTCATGGCACGCCTGCCGCACCTCGCCGCGGGCCGGGTGAAACAGCGGCAGCGGGGCGCCCGCCCAGGCGAGGACGCGCACGTCGACTCGCTCCGCCGTCTCGGCCAGGAGCTCGCGCAACGTAGGCCCTCCCGGCTCGAGCCGGAAGGAGGCGTCGAAGTGCCAGCCGGCGAGGTGGACGTGTGAGCGCGCCGAGCGGATCGCGTCCGCGATGCGCGGCAGGGCCTCGGCCCCGTCGAGGAAAGGCTCTACTCGGCAGCCGGAGCGCGGCGCGAACGAGGCAGTGCCCGCCCAGCCGCCGTCGGCCGGCGGATCGATCGCCTCCGCGCTGCCACGCCGCCGCAGCCGCCGGGCGTGGTGGGCGCGGATGATCCGCTCGAGCGTCTCACCGACGAGATCGTCGACGCGGTTGAGGGGATACGGAGCCACCGCGCCCTCATGCCCCGCCAGGCAGGAATGTCACCCCGTCGGCGAGGAGTAGCCGTAGCTGTAGGTGCCGCTGCCGGTGATGTAGGTACCGCCGTTGTAGTCCGGCGTCGGGAACTGCTTGACCGGAAGGTTCCCGACCGCTCCCGCCATGTAGTTGTGCCAGATCGTGGCGGGGAGAGTGCCGCCGAAGACCTCTCCGACGCCCTCGACGTTGAGCAGCGGGATCTCGCCCTTCGGGTACCCGATCCAGACGCAGGTGACGAGCTGGGGCACGTAGCCGCAGAACCAGGCGTCCTGGAAGTTCTCGGCGGTCCCGGTCTTGCCCGCAACAGGACGGGAGCCGAGCGCGGCCGCCGTTCCGGTGCCGCCGGTAACGACGCCCCGCAAGGCGCCGGTGACCTCAGCGGCCACGTTCGCGGTGAGAACACGCCGACCCGTCGTCTTCAGCGGAATCAGCTTCCCGTTCGGTCCGCGAATGCTCTCGAACGCCTGCGGGGCGTGATGGATGCCGCCGGAGGCGAGGGTCGCGTAGACGTCGGTCAGCTCGAGCGGCGTGAACCCGACCGAGCCGAGCGTGATCGCGCAGGCCTGCCGGAAGTAGGGGCCGTTGATCCTCTCCGTGATCCCGAGGTTGCGCGCCATGTACTGCACGTTCCTCACGCCGATCCTCGCGATCAGTTGCGCGTAGATCGTGTTCACGGACTGCGCCGTCGCGGAGAGGAGGTTCATCGTGCCCGCCGCCTCGTCGGCGGAGTTGTGGACGTCCCAGTACCCCCTGCCCTGCCTGCACTCCGGCGTGGTGATGTTCAGCTCGGGCGGCCCGTAGAAGGTCGAGTAGATCGAGTCGTTCGCGCTCAAGGCGGTCGCGAGCGTGATCGGCTTGAAGGCGCTGCCCGTCGACCGGTGGGCCTGCGTGGCGAGGTTGAACTGCATCCTTCGCCCGCTCGGGAGGTAGTTGACCATGGCCTTCACGGCGCCGGTCTGCGGATCGATCGACACGAGCGCCGCAGCGGGATCGGTCGGGGTGTGCAGGACCGAGCTGATCGCGTGGACCCCGAGTCCCTGCAGGCGCAGGTCGAGCGTCGTCTTGACCTGGAGGCCGCCGAGCTCTACCTGACGCTGGCCGTGCTTGCCCAAGCGCTGGGCGAGCTGCTGCGTCGCCCAGCCGAAGAAGCTCGGCTGGTGCTGCTGCGTGTAGAGGTGCCCCGGCCTGAGCTCGAGCTTCTTCCGCGTCGCGCTTCGCAGCTTCGACGCGGTGATGTAGCCGTTCTTGAACATCGCGTGAAGCACCTGGTTCCGCCGGACGAGTGCGGCACGCGGGTTGGTGAGCGGGTCAAACCGGGTCGGTGCCTGCGGCAGCCCGGCCAGGAGCGCCGCCTGGACAAGGGTCAGCCTCGAGGCGGGCTTGGAGAAGTAGGTCCTCGAGGCGGCCTGCGCGCCGTAGGCGTGCCTCCCGTAGAAGACCTGGTTGAGGTAGTCCGCGAGGATCTTCTTTCGCGTGTTCTTCGGCTTCTCGAAGAACTTCTCGGCGAGACAGGCTTCCTTGATCTTGCGCGACAGCGTCCGCTGCGGGTTGCCGATGTAGAGGTTCTTGACGAGCTCCTGGGTGATCGTGGAGCCGCCCTGGACGATGTGGCCCTTCGAGAGGTTCTGGTAGACGGCCCGGAGGATGCCCTGGTAGTCGAGGGCGCCGTGCTGCCAGAAGCGGGCGTCCTCGATCGCCACCGTGGCCTGCGGCAACGACGGCGAGATCTGCGAGAGCGGCAGCTCCTGGCGATTCGTCGCCGACGGGACGACTCCGAGCTTCGTTCCGTCGTCCGTGTAGAGGAACGAGTTCTGGCCGAGCGTGAGCTGACGGAGATCCGCGAGGTTGCACTGCGACATCAGGAGCTGCTGGCCCGTGAAGGCGACGGTGGCGAGCAGGAGCGCGACCAGAGAGGCCAGCAGAAGCGTACCGAAGAGCAGGATGCTGCGGCGCTTGCGGTTACGGCGGCGCAGCCGCCCGTGCCGCGCGAAGAGCACCCGCTCGAACTCGATGTCCGTGCGCGACGGCTGCCGGCGCTGCGGTCCTCTCCCGTTACGACCCTGGTTTCCTGCCACTGCTCGCACATTGTGCTGCAAACGCCGGTCCGAGAAACCGGCCCAGCCGTGCCCATGCGTTTGCGTGTCGGCGGCGCGGGCAATTTCCCGCCGTGATCGACCTCTCCCTCGCGTCGTCTATCACGACTCTCCACGAGCTCTTCCACTCGACCGGGTTCGTCATCGCCCGTGACGCAGCCGTCTTGCTCGCCGTCGCCGGCTGGCTCGGACTTGCCTTCCGGATGCGCCGGGATGCCCGCCGGCGGATCGCAGATCCGATCCTCGTCTTCTTCGCCACGCTGCTCGGGCTCGCGCTGCCGTACATCGGCCCGGCCGTCTACCTCTTCTTCCGGCCCTGCGAGACGCTCGAAGACGCGCACTCGCGGCGGGTCGAGCTGCAGGCGCTCGAGCAGCAACTCGCACGCTCGCAGCCG
>Ga0308173_10000935_pt1 | contig 13781 bp, 14 predicted proteins | sample PhyPR1_FD_203716 | JGI IMG/M metagenome (GOLD analysis project Ga0308173, IMG submission 203716) | Soil microbial communities from UC Gill Tract Community Farm, Albany, California, United States - DLSLS.P.R1 | ecosystem: Environmental > Terrestrial > Soil > Agricultural land | place: USA...
CCGCGGTGCGGGCCCCGGGCGGTACGGGGGGGCGGGCCCCCGCCGCACACCCCCGCCCACCCACCCCTGCAGGGAGGTTCCGCCATGGCGGACAAGACCGAGAAGACCGGACCGCAGACCACCGCATCCCAGGGCACGCCGAGCACGGGCAGTACCACCGACGGCGGCCGCGCCCAGAACACCGAGAGCCGCGCGCAGGAGCTCGCCGTCGACGCCAACGAGCCGAGGATCGACCCGCGCCTGGACAACCGCACCGGCGACCAGCGGCCGAAGCTTGAGACTTTCCCGGCGAAGCCGCAGCAGGTCGACGGCCCGGAGCTGGGTGAGGAGAAGGCCTTCGCGGCACGCGCCGAGCGTGAGGACGTCGGCACCCGCAAGGGCGCCAAGTCGCCGGGACCGCACGGACTCGGCGACACCGCCGGCCAGGTCTGAGAGGCCCACTGTGACGATCAAGCGAGCCACCCAGCCGTTCACCGCCTACGTCGACGGCATGCCGCGCGTAGTGAGGGCCGGGGACCTGGTGGAGGACAACGACCCGGTACTGCAAGGCCGTGCCCACCTCTTCGAGAACGTTGAGACGCACGTCGCGCAGAACCAGCCGCGCCCGCCGGTGGAGTCGGCGACTGCGGCACCCGGTGAACAGCGAGACCTGACTGCGCCGACGACCGACAGCAAGGCGGCGGCGGCCCGTCGCGGGCGCCGTGGCAGCAAGTAAGGGTGGTGAGAGGTGCCGTTCGATCTCGGCGCGACTGCGCGCCTGACGGCCCAGTGCCTTGACCCGGACGGCACCCCGACCACCGCCGGCACCGTGGCGGTGACGGTCACCCTGCCCGACGGGGCGACGGCCACCCCGGCCGCCGCGGAGACGGGTAGTCCGGGCACGTACCAGGCCGACTACGTCACCACGATGCCGGGCCGCCACACCGTGCGCTGGGTATGGACCGGGCCCGCTCACGCGTACACCGACGTCCTCGACGTCCAGGAGGCGGCGCCGCCGGCGATCCTGTCGCTGGCCGACGCCCTCGCTCACCTGAACCTCCCCAGCGGCCGCGACAACGTCGAGGTCCGCTTCTGGAACAGCGCGACCACCCGGGCGGTCGAGTACTACACCGGGCCCATCGTCGCCCGGACGGTCGCCGAGGAACACCGCCTGCAGCACGCGTGCGGGCTGGTTCTGGTACAGACGCCAGTCCTCGAGGTGACAGCCGTGGAGCAGCTGCTGCCCGGGGGCGTCGGTTACGCGGTCGACGACCTGGCGGTGGTCGCCGACACCGGTGAGGTGTACCGGATGGACGGCGGCCGCCTGTCCGGGCACCTGCGCTTCACCTACCGGGCCGGGCGCACGGTCGTCCAGGAGAACATCACCGCGGCCGCACGGATCATCCTCGAGCACCTGTGGCGCACCCAGCGCGCCGGCCGCCGTGGCGGGCTGGCCGGAGGCGGCGAGGACTACGCCGTGACCGAGCCGATTCCCGGCCTCGGCTACGCCATACCGAACCGGGCCCTGCAGCTGCTGGAGCCGGACCGACTTCCCCCAGGAGTGGCATAGATGGGCTCACGTGTACCCGAGGTGATCGAGGCGCTGGTCGCGCTGGGCACGGGCGATCCGGACCTGTCTGAGGTGGTGGTGTCGGACGGGCCGGAGGTCACCGAGACCTCAGCGCAGGACTGGCTCGTCGTCGGCTTCGACGGCGACCCGGCCGGCGACTTCCAGGCCGCGCAGACCGTGGGCGGCTGGTCCGACCTGAGCGGCGGCCGCGAGGAGCAGTTCCAGGTCACCGTCGCGGCGATCGCCTCCCGGGGTGACACCGACGTCCGCGCGGCCCGGGTCCGGGCGTACGAGATCGGCGGGCGGGTGGAGGCCTGGCTGCGCGCGGATCCGAGTATCGGTCTGCGGTCGCTGGAGGCCGCGATCGAGGCGAGTCAGCTGACGCAGGACCAGAGCGACCAGGGCGTACAGGCGGTGCTGCTGCTGACGGTGGCCGGCCGCGCCTTCACGTAGGAGGAGAGGGAGAGATGGCTGCATTGACGGCTGCGGCGGTGGCGCCGGCCGGTACGGCTGTGGCGTACACCGCGGCGGCGGCGGGCGGGGACACCTGCCAGACCGGGGCGGGTGTGCTGCTGCTGGTGAAGAACGGTGACGGCGCGGACCACACGGTGACGCTGGCGACGCCGGGCACGGTGAACGGGCTGGCGATCGCCGACCGGGCGGTGACGGTGGCGGCGGGCGCCGAGGTCGCGATCCCGGTCACCAGCGTCTACCGCGACCCGGCGACCGGGCGGGCGGCGATCACCTACGACGCGGTCACCTCGGTGACCGTGGCGGTCGTACGGGTGCCGGTGTGATGGCGCGCGTGATGATGATCCACCCCGGCGTGGACCAGCCGATCGAGGTGGACGAGGTGTCGGTGCCGCACCACCAGGCGGCGGGCTGGCGGGTCACCGAGGCCCGGCAGGAGCAGACGAACACGGCGGCGGCGAAGGGCCGTCGGCGACCCCAGAAGGGACAGAGCTGATGGCGACTCCGATCAACGCTTCCGTGCGGTACTACCGGCGCGGCACGACGAAGGTGCTGTGGGTGCCGGCGATCTCCAGCAAGGCCGCGCCGACCCGGGCCGAGCTGGACGCGGGCACGGCGCTCGAGGGTGAGACCGGCGCCATGGCGGGCTGGCAGACCACCTCGGAGACGGTGGCGACGCCGGCGCTCGGCTCCCGGTTCACGCCGGTGGTCGGTGGCGCGATCACCGCGGCTGAGTCGTCGCTGACGTTCTGGGCGTCGAAGGACGGCGAGGACATCCGGTCGCTGCTGACGCGTGAGACGCCCGGCTTCGTGGTGTGGATGGACGAGGGCGACGTCGAGGGGCAGACCATGGACGTCTACCCGGTCACGGTCACCAGCCAGGCCAAGGTGCGAGAGCTCGACGCTGCGGCGCAGATCATGTGTCAGTTCGCGATCACGTCCGAGCCCGCCGAGAACGTCACCATCCCGGCCTGACCCGATGCCGAGCAACGTTCAGATCCTGGGCACGGGCCAGCTGATCACGCTGTCCCGCAGGCTGCGTACGGCGGGCGGGCCGCGGCTGCGGCAGAACGTCGCCCGGCGGATCCGGCGGGCCGCCGAGCCGCTGCAGCGGGACCTGCAGCGCTCCATCCGCACGGTGCAGCTGCCCGGGTCCGGGCGCAAGGTGAGCGGCGGGCCGTCGCCGACGACCAGGCCGCTGCGGGCCACGCTGGCCGGGGCGGTGCGGATCAGCGTCCGCCAGGGCGGGAGCCCGGGCGCCCGGGTGTGGCTGGACAAGAGCCGCCTGCTGGCGGATCTGCGGAACATGCCGTGGGTCATCGAGACCGGCCGTGTCCGGCACCCGGTGTTCGGTAACCGCAGCCGGTGGGCCACGCAGTGGGCGCGGCCCACGGGCTGGTGGTCCAAGACCGTGCAGGCCGGCACCCCACGGATGCGGGCGGAGATCGAGCGTGTCCTCGGCGATGTGCGCCGGGACCTTCAGTGAGGAGCAGCCCCACGTGATCATCACGTACAAGCAGGACGACGGCACGCTGGAGCAGGTGTCCACCGAGGACCTGTCGGCGATCGAGTCGGCTGACATCGAGGAGGTCATGGGCGATGTGCCGTGGCGGCAGATCGAGGACCGGCTGCGCGGCCAGGACCCGACCGCCATGCGGGCCGTGCTGTGGGTGGTACGCCGGCGCACCGAGAAGCAGCTGAAGTTCGAGGACTGCGATGTGCCCGGCTGGCGACGGCGGCTGACCGCGCGGATCGAGCGCACTGAGATCGACGATGTGCTCGAGAACCTGATGGCCGAAGCTCTCGCCAACAGCCAGGACGCGGCGATCGACGCGATGCTGCCGCATCTGCGGAAGCTGGCAGCCGACAAGGGCGACGTGGACGCGGCGCTGGCCGCGCTGGGAAAAGGCCACTTGGCTCGCGACCGGGACTCCGGGGCCTGATCACCGAGTACCGGTGGCTGCTCGCGCACTACCTGCACATCCGTCCGTGGGAGATTCGGCACCTGTCCGCTGATGACCTGGAAGACGCTGTGGCGTGGGTCAACCGGCACATCGCCGCGAGCTGAGGAGGTGTGACCGGTGTCCGAGCGTTTGACGTTCACCCTCGCCGGCCGGGATGAGCTGTCCCGTGTCATGAACGGGACCGCCGACTCCGCGGACCGTCTGCGGCTGCGGCTGTCGGGGATCGCCGCAGGCGCGGACGGTCAGCTCCGGGACCTGCGCGGCCGGTTCCTGTCCGCCGACGACGCGGCGCGCCGCCTGACCGACTCCTCCCATGGGACCCGGGATTCGCTGCACAACCTGTCCGAGGCGGCCGACAAGCTGGGCGAGACGCTCAAGGCGAACCTGATCAGCCTGGTTCCGGCGGCGATCCCGGCGGCGGCCGCGCTGGGCGGGGCAGCCGTGACACTGGCCGGCCAGCTCGGCGCGGTGGCCCTCGCTGCCGGCGCGTACGGGCTGGCCCTCAAGCCGCAGATCGCCGCGATCGGCGAGGCCCTCCAGGCGCAGACCACGTACGAGGACGCGGTGCGTACCTCGGGCGAGGCGTCGGCGGAGGCGCTGAAGGCGCAGGCCGATTATCAGCAGCAGCTGGCCAAGCTGCCGCCGGAGACGCGGAAGGCCGCGGTCGCCGTCGGGCTGCTGAAGGACACCTACCAGAAGTGGTCCGACTCCCTCAGCCGCGACGTCATGGGGCCGTTCACCAAGGGCGTTGCCGTCGCCAATGCCCTGCTGCCCAAGACCAGCGGCCTGGTCAAGGCGGCATCCGGCGACTTCGACCGGCTGATCACCATGGTCGGCGGCGCCGTCGAATCGCCCGGCTTCGACAAGCTGAACAGCAGGGTGACCGAGTTCGCGGACCGTACTCTCGACAACGCCGTGGACAAATTGACCGTCTTCCTGGCGAAGGCGGACGCGGGTGAGGTCGGCGACGGCCTGCAGACGTTCCTCGACTACGCGCGCGCCAACGGGCCCGCGGTGTTGGACACCCTGGAGAACGTCGGCGACGCGCTGATCAACGTGCTGCAGGCCGGCTCCGACGTCGGGGTCGGCATGCTCGACGTCGTCAACGCCCTGTCGGGGATCGTGTCCGCGGTGCCGCCCGAGCCGATCGCCACGCTGCTGCAGCTGGCCATCGCCATCAAGGCCGTGCGTCTGGCCGGCGCCGGCGCGGACGCCGCCAAGGCCGCGATGCTCGCCCTGGGCACGCAGATCACAGCCATGCGTACGGCGGCGGCCGGCACCTCCGGCGTGATCAGCGGGGTGGGTGCGGCGATCGGCGGCATGTCCCGTGAGGCCAAGCTGGCCATGGCCGGGACGGGGATCGGCCTCCTCCTGGTCGGGCTGTCGATGATCTCCGAGCGCAGCCGCCAGGCGCCGCCGGACGTGGGCAAGCTGAGCGACTCGCTGAAGATCCTTGGCCAGACCGGCAAGGTCTCCGGCGAGGCAGCCCGTGCGTTCGGTACCGACCTCGGTGACCTGTACGACAAGGTGAGGTCCCTGACCGACCCGTCCACCGCCGACAAGGTGCAGCAGTTCCTGGTGGGTTGGACCGGGTGGGACTCCACTCCGGTGAAGGACGCCAAGGACAACATCGGCTCGATCGACGAGGCGCTGGCCGGACTGGTCAAAGGCGGCCAGGCCGACCTCGCGGCGGCCGCGCTCAAGCGGCTGACGGCCGAGTACGCCAAGGGCGGCCACGACACCGACGAACTGACCAGCCACCTCGACGCGTACCACGACGCGCTCGCCGGGCAGGCCCTGGAGCAGCAGCTCGCCGCGCAGTCGATGGGCCTGTTCGGGCAGCAGGCCGCCGACGTGCAGGCCAAGCTGGACGCACAGAAGAAGTCCGCCGATGGCCTGAGGCAGGCCATCACCGCGCTGAACGACGTCCACCGGCAGGGCCTTTCGGGGATGATCGGGTTCGAGGCGTCCCTCGACGCCGCGGCGAAGGCCGCGCGGGACAACGCCGGCGTCCTCGAAATGCAAGGTGGCCAGCTCGTCCTGACCACCGACAAGCAGCGCGCGGCCGCGCAGGCGCTGACCGACCTGGCGGCGAAGACCGACGAGGCCGCATCGTCGGCCCGCGAGTCGGGCGCATCGTGGTCCGAGGTCACCGGCATCTACGAGCGGGGCCGGCAGCAGCTCATCGCGAACGCCCAGCAGATGGGCCTCACCGAGTCGCAGGCCAAGGCGCTGGCGGACCAAATCCTTCGGACGCCCGACAAGACAGCGAGGCTGCGCGGCAACCTGGAGGACCTCGAGGCGAAGCTGGCTGACGCCAAGCGGCGCCTGAAGAGCGTCCCCGACTCCCGCAAGGCCAAGGTCCGGGCGGACATCACCAACCTGCAGTACGAGATCAACAAGGCCAAGCTGGCGCTCGGCCAACTGCACGACAAAACGGTATACATCAACGCGCACATGTACATCACGGGGTCGGGTGAAGCGCGGTCCGCGGTGTCCACGTCGGGCTCCGGCCACATCTTCGAGCGTGCCTCCGGTGGCCTGGTGCGCGGCTACGCCGGCGGCGGCGACGTCCAGCTCTTCCCGGACGGCGGCTACATCGTTGGCCCTGGCGGGCCGCGGTCGGACGCCATCCTCGCGCTGCTGCCCTCCGGGGCGATGGCGCGTGTGTCGAACACCGAGTACGTGGTCCAGTCTTCCGCGGTCAGCGAGTACGGCGTGCCGTTCCTCGACGCGCTCAACCAGGGCCGGCTGAACCCGGCCCTGGTCAAGGTGGCCGGCTACGCGGGCGGCGGCTTCACGGGCGGCAGCTCCACGTACACGCCGACGCAGCCGACGATGGCGCGGATCTCCACATCGACCGTGTCCACCTGGTACGACCAGGACATCCAGCGGCTGCGGGACGCGTGGACCAAGCTGAACGAAGCGCTGCAGGCGCAGGCGAAGAAGTCCACGGCGGCGACCCGGAAGGCAGTGGAGCAGGCGCAGCAGGCCGTGGCCGCGGCGGACAAGGCGCTGGGTCTCAAGCCCGGGTCCAAGACGCCGGCCGGGTTCAGCCTGACCGGCTACGCGGCCAACCTCGACGAAGCGGTCAGGAAGTCCGATGCGTGGGAGCGGAACCTGCAGAAGATCGGCAAGCGGGCCGGCGGGGATATCGAGGCGACGCTGCGGGGCATGGGCGAGTCCGGGCAGGACCTGGTCGCGGCGCTCGCGAGGGCGACTGGCAAGACGTTCGCCGACATCGTCAAGAACCTGAAGAAGCTGGCGCCGACGGCGGCCGCGACGCTGTCCGACTTCACCAAGCAGCTCAACACCTCGACCAGCGGCGGCAAGAAGTTCCAGGCCAACCTCCTTCGGCTCGCGGCCAGCGGGTACGGGGACCTGGCGTCGCAGCTGGCGGGGCAGGGCGACGCGGACGCGATGGCGCTGGCCGCCGCGGCGGTCAAGTCCCCTGCGGCGGCGAAGAAGGCGAACGCGGCCCTGAAGGCCAGCCAGTCGCTGCTGAGCGCGGACCAGCTGGCGGCGGCCACGCTGCTGCTGAGCACGCTGGCCGGGAAGAAGGGCGCGACCGTGGCGGACGTGGTGGCGGCCGGCATCAACTGGCCGACGCTCGTCAGTATCGCCCCCCACTTCGCCAAGCAGATCAAGGCCATCCCCGGCAGTAGTGCGTTCGTCAAGGACATGAAGGAGCGCGGGGTGGCGCTCGCGCGCGGCGGGCTGCTGCAGGGGCCGGGCACGTCGACGTCGGACAGCATCCCGCTGTGGGGATCGACCGGCGAGTACATGGTCAAGGCCGCCGCCGTGGCGAAGTACGGCGTGAAGTTCATGGACGCCGTGAACGAGGGCCGGCTGCCTGCGGGCAGGGCCGCGCGGCCCGGGCTGCCGGCCGCGTCGGCGCCGTCGGCCGCGGCCGCGCCGGTGGCGGGCAGCGACCGGCCGTCGGTGACGTACAACGTCTACCCGCGGGCGAGCGTGATCGACGTGGCGGACCTGCGGCTGCTGCAGCGGCAGGAGGAAGCGCGCCAGCGCGTGGGGAGGCCCAGATAGATGCCCCTGATCACAGCACCCGTCACCACTCCGGCGCCGCCGCCGATCGACATTCCGGAGATCGGGTACGCGGCGGTCACCTACATCGACCCGACCGGGACCCGGTGGCCGATGACCGACCTGGCTGCCGACTGGTACACGCTCGCCGAGGGCGTATCCGGTCTGGGGGCCGCCACGTACACGCTGACGTCGGACCCGCACCCGCGGGGCGGCGAGCGGCTGCGGCACGTGCAGCCGGGGGCCCGCACGATCGTGTGGCCGGTCCTGGTCAAGGGCGCCGACCACATGGAGTTCACGCGGACCTGGCGTGCGCTGGCCACCGCGTTCACCAGCACGCTGCGGGTGGGGCCGGACGGGCGGCGGCCGCCGGGCACGCTCGAGGTGGCGCGCCCGGACGGCAGCGTGCGGCGGATCGCGGTCTACTACCACTCCGGCTGGGACGGGCGCGGGCAGGCCGCGACTGGGATCACCTGGGACAGTGCGGTGCTCACGCTGTGGTGTGAGGACCCGTACTGGCAGGACGCCCAGGCGGTCACCGTGCACCGGGAGACCGGCGCCCCGGCTGACTACCTGGCGCCGTATCCGACGGTGTCCTCGAGCCAGGTCCTGGGCGTCACCACGCTGACCAACCCTGGCGACGTCGAGGTCTGGCCGAGCTGGCTCGTCACCGGCCCCGCGTCGAAGATCACGTTCACGAGGCAGGACACGAGCGAGGATCCCGACGTGGACACCAGCGCCTCCTTCGTCCTCGACATGGCGGCGACCGCGCACGGTCCGCTCCTGGCAGGCGAGACAGTGACGATCTCCACCGATCCGCCGCGCGTGCGCTCCGGCACCGGCGAAAACCTCTTCGACGGGCTGAACTGGCCCGAGGCCGTGCTGTGGGACATCCCGCGCGGGCAGACCCCGGTCGTCTTCCAGCTCGACGGCGCCGAGGCGGGCAGCTCCGTCGACCTCACGTTCTACCCGAGGTACGAGACGGCATGACGATCCAGCTCCTGGTCACCGACCGGAACCTCACCGTCGTCGGCGACCCGATCGACGGGTGGACCAAGGTCACCTGCGACCTCACGTTCAACGCACCCGCGTCCGGGTCGGTGGTGCTGCCGGCCCGGCCGGAGGTGATGCAGCTGCTGCAGCCCGGCAACCGCCTGATCGTCATCCGTGACGGCGGCATCTGGTGCGCGGGGCCGATGGAGGAACCGCAGAACTACGAGTGGGACCTCACATCCAGCCCGGACCCCGGCACGGTCACCGTGTCCTTCAGCGACGACCTGGCGCGCGTGGCCGGCTACCTCACCTACCCCGAGCCGACCAAGGACTTCACCAGCCAGGACACGATCACCGACCGGGTGCGGACCTTCAGCGGGCAGACCGCCGAGACCATCATCCGTACGCTCATCGATGAGAACTGCGGGCCCGGTGCGCTGGCCACCCGCCGGATCGAGGGCCTGGTCCTCGACGACGTCGCCGGCGTGGGCAGCACCCGGTCCCTCAGCACGCGGCTTGAGCCGCTGCTGGACGCCTGCCGCACCGTCGCCGCCACCGACGGCCTGGGCTTCCGCACCCGGCAGATCGGCGACCAGATCCGTTTCGGGGTGTACGCGCCCGCCGACCGCACCAGCACGGCCAGGTTCTCCAAGGGTTTGAACAACTTGCGCGCCGTGCGCTTCACCCTCGGCGCGCCGACCGCCACGTCCGAGCTGGTGCAGGGCGGCGGCGACCCCGACGACGCGGCCACTCCGCCCAACGTCCGCGTCTACGTAGAGGTCGCCTCCGGCGCGGCCGCGGACTGGTACCGGGTGGAGAAGCTCGTCGACAAGACCGGCACGTTGGACGACACCGGCGGGGAGCTCACGCAGGCCGGCACGCAGGCCCTCGGTACGGACGGCCCGCAGGCCTCCCTGTCCACGGTGACCGTGGACACCGACGACCTCCAGGCCGGCCGGGACTTCGGGCTCGGCGACAAGGTCACGGTCGTCCTGCCGACCGGCCTCGAGGTCGCCGACCTGGTGCAGACGATCCGTCTCGAGGCGACCCCCGAGCAGGGCGAGCTGGTGACCTCCGTCATCGGCGACTCGGACAAGACCACCGTCTCGGCGACGGTCCGCGTGGTGCGTGACCTGGCCCGCCGACTCGGGCGACTGGAAACGAGGTAGACCGTGGCAGAGGCATCGTGGCCGTCCCCGAACCACAACGCGCGGGTCATCACCGACGACGAATACGAGAAGCTCGCCGCGCGCTTCACCGAGGACGGCGTCTACGGCGACCCGAAGGGCACGGCAGTGGTGTCCGCCGGCGTCGGACTGCAGGTCGTGGTCCGCGCCGGCGTGGAGGCGTCGGTGCGCGGCCACTACTGGACGTCCGGCACCGCGGATCTGACCCTGACCGTGGCGGCGAACGCGAGCGGCTCGCGCCGCCAGGACTGGATCGTGCTGCGTCTGGACCGCTCCACCTGGGACGTGACCGTTGCCCTCCACCAGGGCACGCCCGGGTCGGGCCTGCCGTCGGTGACCCGGCAGACGGGCAGCACCGGCGTGTGGGAGGTCGTGCTGGGCTACGTGCAGATCGAGAGCGGCGCGGCCTCGGTCACGGTCGTGCCATACACCCAGTACGTCGGCACGCGCATCCGGCCGTGCACGTCCAGCACGCGCACGGCCGCGGGTGTCGGCGCCGTCATCTACGAGACGGACACCGGCAGGTGGATGGGCTGGAACGGCACGTCCTGGCTCACTCTGTACGAGGACACCGGCGAGCTGTCCATCAGCCCCGGCTTCAGCGTGTGGACACCGTTCGGCGACAACATCGCGCAGAAACGCAGCGGCGTCGTCGAACTGCGCCTGGCGATCCGCCGGGTGACGGGGACGTTCGTCGCGGGCGACGAAGACGGCAGCAAGATCGGCGCCCTGCCCGCCGCGGTCCGGCCCGGGCGTTACGAGTACGGAGCCGGGACCTTCAACAACGGCGCGAGCTGCCGGATCGAGGTCCGCACCGACGGCGAGATCTGGGCCAAGTACCCGTCCAAGGACGTCGGGTCCGGCTACAGCATGCTCGCCACGATCACATACCTCGCATAGGAGACCCGCATGGCACGACACCGGTTCGGCGGCGTCGCTGATTACGTCATCAGCCTCGGCGCCGGCAATGCCGCCACGCTCACCCCGGGCGCGGCGGTGACCTGCTGGAACATGGCCGTGGGCGGCACCCAGTACACCGACCTGGTCCAGACTGACGGCACCACCCCGATCGATGGGGGCAGCCTCGTCTCGGACAGCAACGGGGCCGTGCCGGAGTTCTACGGACCGGACGCGGTCAACTCGCTGTACTTCGACGCGAACGGCGGCAGCGGGCCGCGACGCCGGGCCCTGGCCACCGACATCGGTGACGGCCTCGCCACCGTGCAGACCAGCCTGGACGACCACATCGCCAACGCGGACGCCAGCTACCTGCGCAAGGGGCTCGGCGTCTTCCAGGTCGACGGTCTTGCCGGCGACGGCACCACCGACGATGCGCCCACCATCCAGGCCATCTGCGACCTGGCGCACAGCTCGGGCGGCGGCATCGTCATCGTCCCCGGCGGCCGCACCTACGGCCTCGGCACCTACCTGGTCCCCCGCTCCGGCGTGACGCTCATGGCGTACGGCGCTACGTTCAAGGCACTCACCAGCGCCGGCCTGCTGCGCAACTTCGCGCTGACGGACTCCTTCCCCGCCTACACCGGCGAGGGCAACTGGGCGGTCCTCGGCGGCATCTGGGACGCCAACGCGGCCGACGGCGCCGGCGGCGGCACCGTCACCAGCCTCGTCAACGCGTTCACGATCGGGCACGCGCAGCACGTCACCATCCGGGACGTGACCATCAAGAACGTCTCCAGCGCACACGGCCTGGAGATCAACGCGAGCCGCGATGTGAAGGTCATCGGCTGCCGCTTCGAGGGGTTCCGCGACAACACGGTGGATTCCTCCCGCGCGTTCTCGGAGGCGATCCAGCTCGACTACGCGGTCACCGACTCGGGCAGCGTCGGCCCCGCCGACAACACGCCCTGCAAGAACATCCTCATCCAGGGCTGCAGCTTCGGCGCCTCCGACCGGCTGCCCGGCTTCGGCCGGGCGGTCGGCTCCCACACCAGCGTGGACGCCGCCACCTGGAACGAGAACATCCAGATCATCGGGTGCCGCATCGAGGCGACCGCGCAGGAAGGCATCCGCGCCTACGGCTGGAAGAACGCCGTCATCGCGGACAACATCATCTCGGGGACCGGTCTGGCGTGCATCATCGTCACCGGCCCGGACCCAGCCGTCGCCGGCTACAACCTGCCCTGCCAGCAGATCAGCATCACCGGCAACGTCTGCAGCGGACCGGCCAGCGGCAGCACCAGCACCCTGCGAGTCGTCGGCTTCGCCACCGCCCGACCCACCGGAGTGAAGATCTCCGGGAACACCCTGACGGACAGCATCACCACCGGCATCTACGTGTCGCAGGCCGACAAGCCGTCCATCACCACCAACCACGTCATCAACTGCGCGTCGTCCAGCATCTACGCCATCAACTGCGCCGCCCCGCACGTCGTGTCCAACCAGTCCGTGGGCGCCCTGAGCACAGCCATCGGCATCGACACCTGCACCGGCGGCACGATGCAGGCCAACAACGTCGAAGGCGGCGCGTCCGGATCGGGCCACGGCCTGTACGTGGCGAACTCCTCGAGCGTCATGGTCAGCGGCAACCGCATCAACGCCGTCCGCGGCAGCGCCGTCCGCGTCACGACCAGCGCCGCCCGCTGCACCGTCCTCGGCAACACGATCGACCGCGGCGGCGTGACCGCCCTCGGCCTGGACGTCACCGCCAGCGCCACCGACTGCGTGGTCATCGGCAACGTCCTGATCGGCGGCGGCTGGACCGCCGGCACGGCGTACAACCTCGTCGGCACCCGCCTCCGAAAGGACTGGGTGGGCCAGGCCGGCGACCTCGCGTCCGGTCTCAACCTCGCCAGCTAGACGGAGTCCGACCACCCCACCAACCGCCGCCCCGCGCCGCCCGGCCCGGGGCGTTCCCATGTCTGGAGTCCCCATGGCACGCATGCCCGGCGCAGAGCAGCGCCTCATCCCCATCAACTACACCAAGGGCGGGCAGGAAGCCGTCCACGGCGTGGTCGTCCACATCATGGACGGTTCCTTCGAGGGCACCGACTCCTGGTTCCGCAACCACCCCGAGGCACAGGCCTCCGCGCACTTCGGCACCAGCCGCGCCGGCGCCCTGCGGCAGTGGGTCGACACCGCCGACCGCGCATGGGCGCAGGCCGGCGGCAACCGCACCTGGCTGTCCGTCGAGAATGAAGGCAAGGGCGGCGACTCGCTGACCGACGCTCAGCTCGACCGTAACGCCCAGGTCCTCGCCTGGGCGCACACGCAGTACGGCGTCCCTCTCCAGGTCACCGACTCGCCCGACGGCCGGGGCCTCGGCTATCACGCCATGGGCGGCAGCAGCTGGGGCGGGCACACCTCCTGCCCCGGCTCGCACGTCGTCACGCAGCTGCCCGAGGTCGTCTCCCGCGCCAAGAGGATCGTCGGCGGTGGCGACGCCGGCGGCAGCACCCCGCCGAGCAGCTCGGGCGTGGCCCGCTACCAGGTCGTCATCCACGGACTCACCTACGGGTACGGCGCGCACGGCGACCACGTCACCCAGGTCGGCAAGGCACTGGTGGCGCACGGGTGCGGACGGCACTACACGCAGGGACCGGGCCCCACCTGGAG
>Ga0308173_10000936_pt1 | contig 13779 bp, 13 predicted proteins | sample PhyPR1_FD_203716 | JGI IMG/M metagenome (GOLD analysis project Ga0308173, IMG submission 203716) | Soil microbial communities from UC Gill Tract Community Farm, Albany, California, United States - DLSLS.P.R1 | ecosystem: Environmental > Terrestrial > Soil > Agricultural land | place: USA...
CTATCGCTCCCGGCACATCGAAGCGGCGCTGCTCGCTGCGGTTGCCGCTGACCACGATTTCACTCAGCGTCGGCTCGGTTTGCGCATAGGCCTGACTACAAGCCGCGCCGGCGCACAGTGACAGGGCGGCGATGGAAATTGGACTGGGACGCAGGTTCAGGCGCATGGCGTAATGGCGTAGCAATCAGGCAAGATCGGGGACAGCCATTCTAACCGGGGAAATGGGCAATGCGGCAATTTGGCGCAAAGGTTGATGACTGCATGCAAGCTGCGCCGCCGGCGTTATGGCAGCATGGCGCAATGAATGATCAAACCCCATCTCCCGGAACATTGCATGACATACAGCCGGCGCAGCGGCTGCCGCGCGCATTTTTCAACCGCGACACCGCGCTCGTCGCACGCGAGCTGCTGGGCTGCCTGCTGGTGCACCGGGTCGACGGCGTGGAGCGGATCGGCAAGATCGTGGAAACCGAAGCCTACCTGGGCGTCGGCGACCTTGCCGCGCACTCCTCCAGGGGCGTCACGCCGCGCACCCAGGTCATGTTCGGGCCGCCTGGCTATGCCTATGTTTACCTGATTTACGGCATGCACCATTGCATCAACATCGTCACCGAAGAGGAAGGCCAGGGCACCGCGGTGCTGCTGCGCGCACTGGAGCCGATGCGCAACCTGCACGGCAAGACCAGCGGACCGGCGCTGCTGTGCAAGGCGATGGACATAGACCGGCGCCTGAATGGCCACGATTTCTGCAGCGACGACCTGCATGTGCTGGCCCGGCCCGCAGGACAGCCGGCGCCGGTGGTGCGGCGACCGCGGATAGGCGTTGACTACGCCGGCGAGTGGGCGGCCCGGCCGCTGCGGTTTTATCTTGAAGGCAATCCCTACGTGTCGCGCAAGTAGGCAAGGCTCAGCGTGTCTTGAAAGACCAGAACAGGTTGACCGGCACGCCGTCTACGCGGCCAATGAACTGCACATCGTAGAAGCTTTGCGGCTGCAGCACCGCAAGCGGAATGATGGCCGCGGTGGAGGGCTCGCCGATTTCGGTATCGTTGTCATGCGTTAGCATCCTGGTCGCCAGCGGCGCGCCGCCGCGCGGGCTGATGGTGAACGTCTGTATCTCGATAGTGGAAGTGATGTCCGCATGAACGCTCACCGGGTAACCGACCTCGTTGCGGTCGGGCACCGGGTCCGGCTGTTCCTGGTCGGAAAAAAACACGGTCGGCAGGTTCTGCTGGTTGGCGACCGGGTAGGTGACAAGCCGGCCGCTGCCCAGCCCGCCCTGGCTCAGGGTGCGCGTGGCGAAGTCGGTTGTGAAATAGGTATAGCCGCTGGTCGCGCTGGCGGTGCCGGCGCCGGCTTCCAGGAACTTGGGTTCGAATATCACAAAGCGATGATAGATGGCGGTGATCAGGTCCTCGGCCGCATTGGCGCCACTGGTGTCGCCGGTGGCCGAAATCACTTCTCCGTAAGCGATGTTGGTCTGACCCAGGGGATACTGGGCCGCGATCAGCCGGTCGAACAGGGTGGCGCCGGTAAAACCGCGCCTGGTCCGTACTTCGTCATGCGTGATCATGTCGTTGAGCGCCTGGTATGCCGAATGCGCCTGCGCCGCCTTGTCGATCAGGCTGCTGCGCGATACCGGCGCCAATCCCATTTGCTGGCGCCGGAAGTTGAACCAGTTAAAGCCATCGGTGGCCATGACCCCGGTCTGCTGCGGCGCGCCGGCTTCGGCGAGAAGGGGATTCGGGGGCGTGGTATCCGTCGGCTGGCTGTTGGACGCGCTGTTGTCGCCGCCTCCGCCGCCGCAACCGGCAATGAATACTGCCATCAACAGGGAACCCAGCCAGGCGCTGGATCTGGCGGTCAACCGGCGTGCATATTGCATGGCATTCCTCTTGTAAAAATGATGTTCTTATTGATTGATCCTTGCTTCACACTGCATATTGCAGCCGGCTGGCTCATACCGGGAACCGCACGCGGACTTTCAGCCCGCCATGGATGCTGTTGTCCAGTGTAATGCATGCGCCGTGCAGGGCAACGATATCCCGGACTATGGTCAGCCCCAGCCCGGCGCCGGAGCCGTTGACCTGCTGCGCGCCCGGCGCCCGGTAGAACGGCGCAAATACCCGCTCCCGCTCGCCGGCGGGAACACCGATGCCGCTGTCCTCCACCTCCAGCAGCGCGGCGCCGTCCGCCTCGCGCATCACCCGCAGCGCCAGTTGCCCGCCGGACGGGGTATAGCGGATCGCATTGTCGACCAGGTTGGCCAGCAGCTCATGCAGCAGCAGCGCATTGCCGGCCACGCCGACCTCTCCCTCTGCCTCCAGCGACAGGTCAAGGTCCTTCTTCACGGCGGCCATGGCCAGTTCCATGCCGACCTGGCGCGCCACTTCGGTCAGCGAGACGCTGCCGAGCTGCCCCTCGGCGGCGCCATGCTCGGCGCGCGCCAGCGTCAGCAGCCGGTTGGCCAGGTGGACCGTGGAATCGGTGGTGCGGGCAATGCCTTCGACGATCTCGCGCATCGCCGCCGTGTCGTTGGCGCGCAGCGCCAGCTCGGCCTGGGTCTTGAGCACCGTCAGCGGCGTGCGCAACTGGTGCGAGGCATCGGCGATGAAGCGGCGCTGGCCGGCGATCAGTTCACTCAACCGGTCCATGTAGCCATTCATCGCGGCCACCAGCGGCCTCAGCTCATGATGCACCAGGGCCGGGTCGAAGTCCGACAGGTCGGTCGGCGCGCGGGTGGCGACATCGTCGGTCAGTCGCATCAGCGGGCGCAGCACGAAGCGCACCGCGAACCAGGACAGGAGCGCCACCGCCAGCACCAGCGCGGCCTGCCGCCACAGCGTATCGAACAGGATCTTGCGCGACAGGTCGTAGCGGGCATCCAGCGATTCGCCAACCTGGATCAGCGCAATGCCGCGCATGGTGTCGTCATAAACCGGCTGGTGCAAGGCGGCGATGCGCACCGGCGTGCCGCGGTAGGTCGCATGGTAGAAACGCACCAGGGCCGGATAGATTTCGGAGCGCTTGGCCTCGGCCGGCACCGGCGGCAGGTCATCGTAGCCGGACACGAACTCGCCGTTGATGCCGGTGACCTTGTAATAAAGCCGGCCCAGGGTGTCGGTCTCGAAGCTGTCCAGCGCGACATAAGGGACGTTGGCGACCACGCGGCCATTGACCATGGCGACACGCTCGGCCAGCGCGCGCGTCGATGCCAGCAGAGAACGATCGTAGGCCAGGTCGGCCGCGTCGAGCGCGTTGCGGTAGACCGACACCGCGTTGATGGCGACCAGGATGACCAGCGGGATCAGCAGCCAGCGCAGCAACTGGCCGCGCAGGCTGCCAAGGGGACGCTGCCGCTGCGCCGCCGGCTGCTTCACTGCTGTTCCTGCAGCAGGTAGCCCAGGCCGCGCAGCGTGGTGATGACCACGCGGCCGCTCTGCGCCGGCTCCAGCTTCTTGCGCAGGCGGTGGATATAGATTTCTATCGCATCCGGGCTGGCTTCGTCATCCAGCGTAAACACTTCGGCGAACAGCTTGTCCTTCGGCACGACCTGCCCGGCGCGGGTGATCAACGCTTCCAGCACCGCATACTCGCGCCGCGTCAGCGCCAGGCTGGCGCCGCCATAGCTGAACATGCGCGACACGGTGTCAAAGGACAGCGCGCCGCAGGTAAGAGTCAGTCCCTTATTGCCCTGGCTGCGGCGCAGCAGGGCCTTGACCCGGGCTTCCAGTTCGGCCAGTTCAAATGGCTTGGCGAGATAGTCATCGGCGCCCAGGTTCAGGCCCTGCACCCGCTCGCTCAGGCCGCCGCGCGCGGTCAGGATCAGCACCGGCGTCTTGCTGCCGCGCCCGCGCATGCGCTTCAGCACCTCAAGGCCGTCCATCTTCGGCAGCGTCAGGTCGAGTATCACCAGCGCGTACTCCTGGGTATGCAGCAGGCTGTCGGCGTCGGCGCCATTGGTGGCGAACTCTACCGTGAGGTGCGCGTCCTGGAGCGCCCGGCCTACCCAGCGCGACAGATCCAGGTGATCTTCAACCAGCAAAATACGCATGGGATAAGGAAAACTGAAAGGAAGTTGAAAGGGAAACCGTCGTATCTTTCGGCCACAAGATCAGAAAAAATCATTTCGGAGACGACCTTATGCAGCGCAACGGCTTTTTCATCATACCCAGATTCGCTTTTTTCGCCAACGCGGCCGGCTGAGCCAGCCATGTTTCGCGCCGTCCTGCAAGCCCTGTGCGTCGTCTTGCTGCCGCTGCTGTGCTGCGCGGCGCTGGCGGCCGAATGCATCGTGCCATCCAAGCCGGGCGGGGGTTTCGACCAGACGTGCAAGCTGGCGCAGAAAGGCCTGGAAGGCAGCGCCGCGCTGCGGCTGTCGTATCTGCCGGGCGGCATAGGGGCAGTGGCCTGGAATTCCATCGTGTCGCAGCGCCGCCTCGAACCCGATACCCTGGTGGCATTTTCCGGCGGCTCGCTGCTCAACCTGGCGCTCGGAAAATTCGGCCGCTACACATCGGCCGACGTGCGCTGGGTCGCGGCGGTAGGCGCCGACTACGGCATGATCGCGGTACGCGCCGACTCCCCGTACAAGACGCTGCGCGAACTGATGGCTGCGATGCGGCACGATCCCGCCGCCATCACGGTCGGCGGCGGCGGCACCATAGGGAGCCAGGACTGGATCAAGCTCGCGCTGATTGCAAAGCAGGCCGAATTCGACCCGAAGAAGCTGCGCTTCGTCGCTTTCGAGGGCGGCGGCGAAGCCTTCACCGCGCTGCTGGCCGGCTATGTGCAAGTGGTCTCGGGCGATGTATCCGAAGCGACGCTGCATGCGGTATCGAACAAGATCCGGGTGCTGGCGGTGCTGTCGGATGCGCGCCTGCCGGGCGCCCTGGCCCAGGTGCCGACCGCGCGCGAGCAAGGCTATGACGTGACCTGGCCCATCATCCGCGGCCTCTACATGGGGCCGCAGGTGGCGGAAGTGGACTATCGCCGCTGGGTCGCCGCCTTCGACCGGATGATGGCTGACAAATCCTTCGACCAGTTGCGCGCCGCGTACGGACTGTATCCGTTCGCCATGACGGGGAACCTGTTGACCGAGTACGTTAAAAAGACCGAAGAAAACTATCGCCGCCAGGCAGCTGAACTGGGCCTGGTGCGCTAGACCCCACTACCCATAACACCAACCAAGGAGAAGACATGAAATTTTCTACAACCCTGATCGGCGCCGCCATCATGGCCCTTGCCGCGGGCGCTGCCCAGGCCCAGGTGCCGGCCGGCTATCCGGCCGACTATGCCAAGGTCATCGAGGGCGCGAAGAAGGAAGGCAAGCTGGTGATCTACAGCGCCACCGACTCCAAGGCCGCCGAGCCGCTGATCAAGGATTTCAGCGCGCTTTATCCCGGCATCAAGGTCGAATACAACGACATGAATTCGACCGAGGTCTATAACCGCTTCATCTCGGAAGCCGCGGCCGGCGGCGCCACCGCCGACCTGATGTGGTCATCGGCGATGGACCTGCAGGTCAAGCTGGTGGCCGACGGCTACGGCCTGGCCTACAAGACGCCGGAAGGCGCCGCGGTGCCGACCTGGGCCAACTGGAAGGACACCGCCTACGGCACCACCTTCGAGCCGGCCGTGTTCGTCTACAACAAGCGCCTGGTGCCGGCCGAGGAAGTGCCGCATTCGCATGACGACCTGGTCAAGCTGCTGAGCACCAAGGCCGACAAGTACCAGGGCAAGGTCACCACTTACGATATCGAGAAGGCCGGCGTCGGCTTCACCTTCATCACGCATGACCTGAACGACAATCCGAAGTTCTGGGATTTCGCCAAGGCCCTGGGCCAGGCCGGCGTGCGGGTGCAGTCGTCCACCGGCACCATGCTGGAGCGCATCTCGTCGGGCGAAAACCTGATCGGCTACAACATGCTGGGTTCGTATGCGCTGGTGCGCGCCAAGAAAGATCCATCGATCGGCGTCTCCTTCCCCAAGGACTACACGCTGGTGCTGTCGCGCGTCATGTTCATCAACAAGTCGGCCAAGAACATCAATGCCGCCAAGCTGTGGCTGGACTACGTGCTTTCAAAGCGCGGCCAGACCGTGATCGCCAACGAGTCGCAGCTGTATGCGATCCGTTCCGACGTCAAGGGTGAAACCACCTCGGCCGACCTGTCCGCGCAACTCGGCAGCTCGCTCAAGCCGCTGACCGTGGGCCCGGACCTGCTGAAGTACCTCGACCAGAGCAAGCGCCTGGCCTTCCTGAAGCAGTGGAAGGAAGCGACCGCGAAGAAGTAAGGGCTCACCATCGCAGGCGCAATAAGCTTCGGCTTATCGCGCCTGCGGATTTTCCGCCTCAAATCACCAATCACCTTACGGGACTGCCATGCAAACCCATCCCCTGCAACCGGCCGCGCAGACCGCGCCGCTGGCGCTGGACCTGCCGCGCCGGTCCAGCCGCATCAACTGGCCGCGCGGCCTGGTGGCGACGCTGACGCTGCTGGCCATCTTCGTGCCGCTGGCGCTGATCTTTTACCAGAGCGTGCTGTCGGCGCCATTCTTCTCGCCGGCCAAAGAGCTGAGCCTCGAACCATACCGCTTCATCTTCGACGATCCCGATTTCCGCCAGGCCTTCATCAATGGCTTTATCCTCGCTTCCGGCCTGGCCCTGATCGCCGTGCCGCTGGGCGGCATGCTGGCTTTCCTGATGGTGCGCACTGACCTGCCGTGCCGCAACTGGATCGCGCCGCTGCTGCTGGTGCCCATCTTCGTCTCGCCCATGGTGGTGGCGTTTGGCTACGTGGTGTCCATGGGACCCGTCGGCTTCTATACCGTCTGGGTCCGGCAACTGATCGGCGTGCAGCCATGGAACGTCTATTCCTTCACCAGCATCGTCGTCATCGCCGGCCTGACCCATGTGCCGCATGTCTACCTGTATGCATCGGCCGCGTTGAAGAGCCTGGGTTCGGACGTGGAGGAAGCCGCGCGCGTGGCCGGCGCGTCGCCGCTGCAGGTCGCGCTGAATGTGTCCCTGCCCATGATCATGCCGGCGCTGGCGTATTCCGGCGTGCTGGTATTCTTCCTCGGCTTTGAAGTGTTCGGCCTGGTGCTGGTGCTGGGCGACCCGGAAGGCCACCTGGTGCTGGCCACCTATCTGTACAAGCTGACCAACAAGCTCGGCACTCCGTCCTACCACCTGATGGCCGCGGTGGCGGTATGCCTGGTCATGGTGACGATGCCGCTGGTGATGCTGCAGCGCTGGCTGCTCAGGTCCGCCAACAAGTATGTGTCCATCAAGGGCAAGGGCGCGCGCCAGAAGGCGCTGCCGCTGGGTAAATGGAAATGGATCGCCTTCGCGCTGATCGCGGGCTGGCTGGTCTTTACGGTCTTCGTGCCGATTTCCGGCATCGTGCTGCGCGCCTTCGTCAGCAACTGGGGCGAGGGCGTCAAGCTGGCCGACGTGCTCACGCTGGCGCACTTCCGCGACATCTACGAGCAGCCGTCCCTGATGCGCGGCATCTTCAACACCGTGCTGATCGGCGTCGTCGGCGGCGCGCTGGCGGTGCTCTGCTACAGCGGCATCGCGCTGGCCATGCATCGCAAGCAGGACGGCATTACCCGCGTGCTGGACTACAGCGTGCTGGTGCCGCGCGCGGTGCCTGGCCTGCTGGCCGGCCTGTCCTTCCTGTGGGTGTTCCTGTTTGTGCCCGCCATGCTGGACAACGGCCTGAAGATGTTCGACAACGATGTCGCCCGCTGGCTCAGCGACAACGTGATACCGCAATTGCGGGCGCTGCGCTCGACCATCTTCTCGGTCTGGCTGGCTTACTCGGTGGTGTGGCTGGCGTATGGCCTGCGCCTGATCACCACCGCGCTGCTGCAGGTCGGCCCCGAGCTGGAGGAAGCGGCGCGCGCGGCCGGCGCCAGCCGCGGCCAGGTCACCCGCGACGTCACGCTGCCGCTGGTGAAATATGGCCTGATCGGCGCCTGGCTGATGGTGTTCCTGATCTTCGAGCGGGAATACTCGACCGGCGTCTACCTGCTTTCGCCAGGCACTGAAGTCATCGGCGCCATGATCGTCTCCATGTGGGGCGCCGGCGCGGTCGACCTGGTGGCCGCGCTCTCATTCATCAACATCACGCTGGTGGCGGCCGGGCTGGCCATCGCATTGCGCTTCGGCGTCAAGCTTCACGATTAAAAGGACAGGCATCATGGCTGAATTACGCGTCAACAATCTGTATCTGGACTATGGCAGCGGCGCGACCGCGAACCCCATCCTGAAAGGCGTGTCGATGGAACTGCAGCGCGGCGAAGTGGTGGCGCTGCTGGGCCCGTCCGGCAGCGGCAAGACCACGCTGCTGCGCGCGGTGGCCGGACTCGAAAGCCCGAAGGACGGCACCATTTCCATCGGCGAGCGCATCGTGTTCGACGGCGCGCGCAACTTTGAAATGCCGGCCGAGCAGCGCAGCCTGGGACTGGTGTTCCAGTCCTATGCGCTGTGGCCGCACAAGACCGTGGCTGACAACGTCGGCTATGGGCTGAAGCTGCGCAAGGTGCCGGGCGCTGAGATAGCCAAGCGGGTCAAGGAAGTGCTGTCGCAACTGGGCCTGGGCCATCTTGGCGAACGCTTTCCGCACCAGCTCTCGGGCGGCCAGCAGCAGCGGGTGGCGATTGCCCGCGCGCTGGTCTACAACCCGCCCGTCATCCTGCTCGACGAGCCGCTGTCCAACCTTGACGCCAAGCTGCGCGAGGAAGCGCGCGCGTTCCTGCGCGAGCTGATCGTGCGGCTGGGCCTGTCGGCGCTGATGGTGACCCATGACCAGGCCGAGGCGATGGCTATATCGGACCGCATCCTGCTGCTCAACAACGGCAAGATCGAACAGCAGGGCGCGCCGCAAAGCATGTATGAGATGCCGGACAGCCTGTTCACCGCCGAGTTCATGGGCAGCAATAACAAGCTGCCCGGCAAGGTGATACGGCGCGACGGCGAGCGCGTCACGCTGGACGTGGACGGCGCGGTCATGACCGGAACGGCGCGCGGCGCCAGCATCGACGACGCCATCACCGCGATGATACGGCTGGAGCAGGTGCGCATTTCCGACACCCAGGCCGACAATGCTATCAAGCTGCCGCTGTCGACCTGCATGTACCTGGGCGATCGCTGGGAATGCCTGTTCCACCGGCCGAATGCGCGTGAAGGCGGACTGCGCGCCTATTCTCCCTACCGGCTGCAGCCGGGCGAGTACTGGCTGCAGCTGCCGCAGGAAAAGCTCTGGGTGTTCTGAAGGGCTTGCAGTCCGCAGCAATCGCAGGTGGGCTGACAAACCCACTTGCGTAATAATGGCAAGGCGCTGGCCCTGCAACTCCATCACCATACGCTGCACCGATGCCGTTCGCCTCATTCTCCGACTTCCGTTCTTTCCTGCTCACCCTGCTGCTGGGCCTGGCCGCCGCCTGGCTCGGCCTGGTCCTGAATGCGCCGCTGCCATGGATGATAGGCCCGCTGTTCGCCAGCGCCGCGGCGCGCATGTCCGGGCTGGACCTGTACTGCCCGGTGCAGGTAAGACAGGGCGGGCAATGGGCGATCGGCGCGGCACTGGGCCTGTACTTCACGCCGCTGGTGATCAGGGTGCTGCTGTCCTACCTGCCTTGGATCTTCGCCGGGCTGGTGTTTGCCATCACCCTGGGCATAGCCAGCAGCTGGCTGCTGGTGCGCCTGTCCGGCGCCGACCGCGTCACCGCATTCTTCGCGATGGCCGTGGGCGGCGCTTCCGAGATGGCGGCGCAGGGCGAGCGCCATGGCGCCGCGGTGGACCGGGTCGCCGCCGCGCATAGCCTGCGCATCATGATGGTGGTGGTCATCGTTCCGTTCGCCTTCAAGTTCCTGGGCGTGCATGGCCTTGATCCCTTCGTTCCCGGCGCGCGCGTGGTCGACTATGGCGGCCTGGCGGCGCTGGTGGCTCTGACCTCGGCCGGCGCGCTGGCGTTGCAGCGCCTGGACTGGCCCAATGCCTGGGTGATCGGCCCGCTGCTGGTTGCCATCGCGCTGACCGCCTCAGGCATCAATCTGTCGGCGCTGCCGGAATGGATGACCCATTTCGGCCAGCTGTTCATCGGCATCTCGCTGGGCACCCGCTTCACGCCTGAATTCCTGCATACCGCCCCGCGCTACCTGGCCAGCGTTGCCCTGTGCGCGCTGCTGGCCATACTGGTGGCCGGCGGCTTTGGCATGCTGCTGGGCTGGGTCAGCGGCATCAATCCCGCCACCGCCATCCTCGCGACCTCGCCCGGCGGCATTGCCGAAATGAGCCTGACCGCGCGCACCCTGCAACTGGGCGTACCCATCGTCACCGCCTTCCACGTGATCCGGATGTCGGTGCTGGTGATGACCATAGGGCCCCTGTTCAGGTCCATGCGCTACTTCCAGGCCCGCGCCGACGCCTGATGCCGCCGCGCGCGCCGCTTCAGGCCGGCTCGGCCGGCAGCGCCCTGAACACGCCCTGCGCCCGGTCCTTGCGCACATTGTCCCAGCCAAACGCCTGGCCGTTCATGGCGACATAGACGCCGGCTGGCAGGGTTTGCGCCACGCCGAACGCCATGCCGAAATTGAACAGCGCATCGGAGCCGGCGATTTCATAGGGAATCATGGCGCCGGTCAGGACGATGGTCTTGGCCAGTCCGGCCGTGCCCAGCACCCGCGCGGTTTCGGGCATGGTGTCTGTGCCATGGATGATGACCACCCGCTCTTCGGGGGCGCGGCGGCATGCGTCCAGTATGCGCAGGCGGTCAGCGTCGTCCATGTCCAGCGAATCCAGCAGGGGCAGCTGTTCCAGCCGCACCTGCTGGCTGATGCGGCTGCGCGCAATGACGGCGGGCAGCACGCTGGCGCCAAAACCCAGCTTGCCGGCGATTTCATCGTAATGCTTGTCAAAGGTGCCGCCGGCGGCAATCACGCAAAGAGTCATGGTAGCGGGCAATAGGAAGCTGAAAAGTCGCAGCCATCATAACGTACCGAAAATATTCTGAAAAATTTTGAGATTCCGGGAATTTCCGCGTCAAATGGCCAATCAAAAGCCGGTTGTTTCCAACGTCCCGCCAGTGAAATTCCTTTGCCTTTCGACCGGCAATTGCCGCTACACTGGGGCCTTGCAAGTCCTACTTTTCCGGCTGATTAATGAAACCCGTTGCTCCAGGAACCGTTATTTTCCATCGCTATCGTGGCTATGGCGTGATCACATCGGTCAATCTGCTGACCGGATGGATCTCGGCCCGCTTCGGCGCCGAAGGCCGCACTCTGGACCTCAACCTGTCCTCGGACCAGGTCCAGCATGCGGATGGCGAACCCATCCTGTTCCGGCGCCAGCCGCCGGCCCGGATGCCGCATGCGCGGCTGATGGAAATGGTGCGCGAACTGCATCGCGCCGGTTACCAGCGGCTTTACCTGTACAGCTGGCCAAAGGCGTCCGGCCTGCACTGGCGCTGGCACCTGTTTACCGGCCCGCGCAACTGGATGCAGCGGCCCTGGCGCGAAGGCTGGTACGGCTCGGGCGCCGACTACAACCTGAACCCCATCATGGGCTGGGGCGACGCGCCCGGCGCCAATGCGCAGGAGCTGTCGAGCGCGCTGGCTAAATTCGATCCGCAAGGCATGGCGCATGCGCTGGGCCGTGATGAAGACCATGCGGCCTGGTTCGAGATGGTGTGCGAAGCGCTGCTGCCCGACTACGCGTTCAGCTTGGGCTGGGACCAGCGCGACGGCCAGCCCGAAGGCCTGCCTGTCATTGCGGTGCGGCGCGGCGTGCCGGATTATGCCGGCCCGGTGCTGCCTTGGCCGCCGGGCTGGGCCGGCCTCTGGACCAATGTGCCGGCCATCCGTACGCTCAGAATAAATCCGGCTGGCGTGCCGTCCGACGACTATCGCTGATCTGCCTGACTGACAGCAGGCGCGGGCCGGGCAGCAGCCGGAAGGCATCCCCGGCGGCGACCATGCCGGTTTGCAGCACCCTCAGATAGAAACCCGTGGCGCCGCTCTGATCCATCAGCCTGGCCGCGTGGGACAGGCCCATTTTCACGTTCAGCTTGAAGCAGGGCGTACGCACGTCGCTGACCTCCAGCAGCACCGCGCCAATGGCGAGGCGGTCGCCGATCCAGACCGCAGTCTCCAGCAGTCCCTGCACGGTCAGGTTCTCGCCCAGCGCGCCATAAGCCAGCCCGGCATGCTGGTGCGCCCGGCGGCGCCGCTCTTCCCAGAACGGATAATGCTCGACCGGGTAGGCATATACCGCCTTGTCCGGACCGCCATGCAGCTTCCTGTCCGCCTGCCCGTCGCCTTCCAGGCCCAGCCAGCCGATTGCGACCGGCCCGTCCCGCGGCTGCTTGTGTATGCCAGTCGCGACATGCCGGCCGGCTGCGGCTTGCCCGGCGAACAGATCGCCGACACGGGCGGTATTGACGCTGACGATTTTCATTGCTCCACCTGCGCGCTGGCATCCGGGCTTCTTTATGCCTTTGCCGCCTCCGGGTTCAACACGTTTTTCGGCACGCCGTTGGCAAAGTCGACGATGTTCTGGAAGGCTGCACCGAAGTACAACTCGTAGCCATCCTTCTCGACATAACCCAGATGCGGAGTCGCTACCACGTTGTCCATGCGCAGCAGGGGCGAGTCGGCTGGCAGCGGTTCCTGTTCGAACACGTCGAGCGCGGCCTGGCCTGGGCGACCTCGGCGCAACGCCGCTTCCAGAGCGCCGGGTTCAATCAATTCAGCGCGGCTGGTATTGACCAGCAAGGCGGTCGGCTTCATCGCCGCGAGGTCGGCGGGCTGCACAATGCCGCGCGTCGCGTCATTGAGGCGCAGATGCAGGCTCAGCACGTCTGACCGGGCAAAAAACGCTTCCTTGCTGTCCGCGGCTTCCAGGCCGTCCTGCTGGGCCGCCAGCCGGCTGGGCTCACGGCCCCATACCAGCACGTGCATGCCAAAGGCACGACCATAAGCGGCCACCTTGCGCCCGATCTTGCCATAGCCCCAGATGCCCAGCGTGCGACCCTTCAACGCCACGCCCAGTCCGTTATGCTGGGACGCCAGGGAAGAAGCCTGCCACGCGCCCTGTTTCAGATTGGCGATGTACTGGGGAATGCGCCGGCTCGCGGCCATGACAAGCGCCCAGGTCAGCTCCGCCGGGGCAGTGGGATCGCCGATGCCTTCCACGATGGTCACGCCGCGCGCGCTGGCTGCCGCCACGTCGACATGTCCGCTGACCTTGCCGGTCTGCGATATCAGCTTCAGATTGGGCAGTTTATCCAGCAGGGCTTTTGAAATGGCGGTGCGCTCCCTGATCAGCACCAGAGCGTCAAAAGGCGCGAGCCGGGCCGCAAGCTGGCCGACGCCGCGCGCGCTGCTATTGAATACCTTGACCTCGTGGCCGTTAAGCAGACGGAAACAGTCGAGGTGCCGGACAGCGTCCTGATAGTCGTCAAGAATTGCAATTTTCATAAATACTTTCTATGCTGTGGACGGGAAGGTGATTTTCCGAAAGCGTGTGCTAAAGGCAATCATAGCGTGCTCTGCGTGCCATTGCCGCAAGTAAGCCCAATTGCGGCAGTGCAGCATGCTGCCGAGTAAAAACCGTTGAAAAAACAAGGCTCTATCACTGAATAGCCCACTATTTAACTCAACTACTATTTACTCCAAACTTGAGCTTAGTCCTTGGATTTGCAAAAAAGACAGGTGTACAATCACCCACCATTTTTCGCAAGACAGCATCAATTTTGCGTAACCCTTGGCCT
>Ga0308173_10000937_pt1 | contig 13777 bp, 13 predicted proteins | sample PhyPR1_FD_203716 | JGI IMG/M metagenome (GOLD analysis project Ga0308173, IMG submission 203716) | Soil microbial communities from UC Gill Tract Community Farm, Albany, California, United States - DLSLS.P.R1 | ecosystem: Environmental > Terrestrial > Soil > Agricultural land | place: USA...
CACGTCGGGTCCGCCTTGAGCCGGGCGCCGGTATTGCCGACGACCAGCACGTCGCCGCGTGCGGCCTGCAGCGGCCGCTGGTAGGCGCGGGCGAGGGCCGGCATGTTCCGCTCCGGGGAGGGCGGCACCGGGAACACCAGGTGCTGGAACACGGCCAGCACCACCGTGAGGAGGGCGGCGCCGAGCGCGCCGGCGCGCAGGAGGGCCGGTGCCCCCGGCCGTCGCAGGCCCCACCAGACCGCGGCGAACCCGGCGGCCGTGGCGACCAGGGCCAGCAGGTGCGGCCCCCACAGCCCCGGGGCCCGCACGGTGACGGCGACGGTGGCCAGCAGCAGCCACAGCAGTCCGAGCCCGAGGCGGCGCCGCGACGGAGCGGGGACGACGTGCCGCGAGAGCAGCACCGCGGTCAGCACGACGACGCCCTCCACCAGGAAGGGCTGCAGCCGCAGCGGCCAGCGCAGCGGCCCCATCTGCTGCGGCATCGCCACGACCACCAGCACCATCACGAGCGTGAAGACCAGCAGGCCCGCCAGCGGCCGCCACCGACGGCGTACGGCGCCCAGGTCCACCAGCACCAGGACCGGCAGGAACCAGGCGACGAACACGTACGGCAGCAGGTGCAGCGTCGTGCCCGGCACGGCGTCGGTGGGCAGCGCCGAGGACAGCAGGGCCAGCGGGTCCGAGGAGAACTTGCCCGCGAGGGCGAAGCCACCCCCGCTGCGCGTCGTCACCGGCGCGGTGAGCACCCCCGGCAGGTAGACCGTGAACGCCACGAGACCGCCGAAGACCCCGGCCCCCAGGACCCGCAGGACGGCGGTCCGGTCCCCCGCGACCCGGCCCTCCAGCAGGCTCACACCGAGGACCAGGATCAGCATGATCGTGCCGTAGACGTAGCCGACGGTCACCAGCAGGAAGACGAGGACCAGCAGGACGGCGGGGTTGGCTCCGGACATCGTGCGGCGCAACGCCCACCACACCCACGGCAGCAGCGCCCAGATCATCAGACCGGCCGTCCACGACTCCAGGTCGAGGTACTGCGTCATCCCGCCGAACCCCACTGCGACGGCCGCGACGAAGGCGAGAGGCGCCACGGCGCCGTACGAGCGGGCCAGCGCGAAGATGCCGAGCACCCCCACGCAGAGCAGCGCGAGCTTCACGGCGGTCGCGAACGCCAGCACGTCCGGCGCCGTCGTCGCGAGCAGCCCGATGCCCGCCACGAGCGGGCTGAACAGCCCCCACTGCCCCTCAGCCACCGCGTTGCCGCTGGCCCACGCGTGCAGGTCGATCAGCGGCCAGTGGCCCACCCGCAGCTGCTCGCCGAGGCGGTACTCCCAGCCGAGGTACGCCGACTGGGTGTCGCCGTGGAAGAAGTAGCGGGGGTCCTGGAGGAGCAGCAGCAGGTTCGCCGCCAGCGCGACGAGGACAGCCGAGGCGGCCCAGACCGGGTCCGTCCACCGCGACGCCTGCTCAGAGCTCCCCCGCACACGCACACCAGGGGTTCTAGCACGGCGAACCTGACGGGAGCGTGATCACCCGCGGATGACTGGAGGACGACCGGCGGATATCCGTTGCCGCTGCGTCGCCGCGGGGTCATACAGTGCGCGCATGAGCCAGGACGCCTCCGCACGCCCGGTCGACGCCGTCGCCGAGCGCTTCGTCGACGAGTACGCCGCCCTCGACCCGATCTCCGCCACCTACCTCGGGCTACCCGGCCAGGAGGACCGGCTGACCGACCTCTCCCCCGACGGCTTCGCCGCCCGGGCCGATCTCACCCGCCGGGCGCTCGCCGACGCGACCGCGGCCGAGCCCTCCGACGAGCGGGAGCAGGTGGCCAGGGACGCGTTCCTGGAGCGGCTCGGTCTCGACGTCGAGCTCGACGAGGCCGGCGTGCCGCAGTCCCAGGTCTCGGTGCTGACCAGCGGCCTGCACGAGGTCCGCTCCGTCTTCGACCTGATGGCCACCGAGGGCGAGGAGGCGTGGTCGAACATCGACGCACGGCTGGCCGCGATCCCGGCGACGCTGGAGGGGTACCGCGAGACGCTGCTCCGGTCCGCGGACGCCGGCGACGTCGCGGCCAAGCGCCAGCTGAACGCCGTCGCCGAGCAGGTGCGCAGCTGGACGGGACAGGACGGCGGCGACAACTTCTTCCTCGACCTGGTGGCCGGCACCGACGTGGAGGCCCTGCGCGGCGACCTCGAGCGGCACGCCGCCGAGGCCAGCGACGCGTTCGCCGGCTTCGGCCGCTGGCTGGCCGACGAGCTCGCGCCGCGCGGCCGCGACAAGGACGCCGTGGGCCGCGAGCGGTACACCCTGGGGTCCCGCTACTTCCTCGGCGCCACCGTCGACCTCGAGGAGACCTACGCCTGGGGCTTCGAGGAGCTCAAGCGCATCGAGGACGAGATGGCGCGGGTCGCCGACAAGATCGTCCCCGGCGGCTCACTCGACGAGGCGGTCGCCGCGCTCGAGGCGGACCCGTCGCGGCGGATCGAGGGCAAGGAGGCCTTTCGCGAGTGGATGCAGGACCTCGCCACCCGCACCCTCGAGGACATGGCGGGGACGCACTTCGACATCCCCGAGCCGGTACGCCGGATCGAGTGCTGCATCGCGCCCACCACCGACGGCGGCATCTACTACACCGGCCCGAGCGAGGACTTCTCCCGCCCCGGCCGCATGTGGTGGGCGGTCCCGGCCGGTGTCGAGAGCTTCGCCACCTGGCGCGAGGTCACCACGGTCTTCCACGAGGGCGTCCCCGGGCACCACCTCCAGGTCGCGCAGACGGCCTACCGCAAGGAGGTCCTCAACCGGTGGCAGCGGCTGATGTGCTGGGTGTCGGGCCACGGCGAGGGCTGGGCGCTGTACGCCGAGCGACTCATGGACGAGCTCGGCTACCTCGACGACCCGGCCGACAAGCTCGGGATGCTCGACGGGCAGGGCTTCCGCGCCGCCCGGGTGGTCGTCGACATCGGCATGCACCTCGAGCTCGAGATCCCCCGCGACAACCCGTTCGGCTTCCACCCCGGCGAGACCTGGACCCCGGCCCTGGGCCTGGAGTTCATGCGCCAGCACTGCCGCATGGAGGACGCCTTCATCCAGTTCGAGGTGAACCGCTACCTCGGCTGGCCGGGTCAGGCCCCGTCGTACAAGGTGGGCGAGCGGATCTGGCTGCAGGCCCGCGAGGACGCCAGGGCGCGGCTCGGCAGCGCCTTCGACCTCAAGGCGTTCCACCGCGCGGCGCTCGACCTCGGCTCGCTCGGGCTCGACCCGCTCCAGGCCGCGCTCGCCCGCATCTCGTGACCCGCCTCGTCCTCGCGAGCGCGTCGCCCGCACGTCTGGCCACGCTGCGGTCGGCGGGCCTCGACCCGGACGTCGTCGTCTCCGGCGTCGACGAGTCGCAGGTGCGCACCGCCGACCCGGCGGCCCTGGCCGGCGAGCTCGCCCGCCTCAAGGCCCGCGCCGTGGCCCCGAAGGTGCCGGACGCGGTGGTCGTCGGCTGCGACTCCGTGCTCGGGCTGCACGGCGCGGTGCACGGCAAGCCCGCGGACCCGGCCGAGGCGGTGGCCCGCTGGCGCACGATGCGCGGCCGCTCCGGCGTCCTGCACACCGGGCACTGCGTCATCACGCCCGAGGGCCGGGAGCTGTTCCGCTCCGCAGCCACGACGGTCCACTTCGCGGACGTCACCGACGCCGAGATCGAGGCGTACGTCGCGACCGGGGAGCCGTTGCAGGTCGCCGGTGCGTTCACCGTCGACGGGCTCGGCGGGGCGTTCGTCCGCGGCATCGAGGGCGACCACCACAACGTGGTCGGCATCAGCCTCCCGCTGCTGCGGGAGATGCTCGCCGAGCTGGACGTGGTCTGGGTCGATCTGTGGTCTGGACCGACCTGACCTAGGATGCCGGTCATGTCCGAAGCACGCCGCCCGTACCCACGCGTGCTTGCGGTCGTGCCTGCCTTCAACGAGGAGGAGTCGGTCGGCCGGACGGTCGAGGAGCTGACCAGCGTCAACCCGGAGGTCGACGTCCTCGTGGTCGACGACGGCTCGGGGGACCACACCGCGCGGGTCGCCCGTCGGGCCGGCGCGATCGTCTGCCAGCTGCCCTACAACCTCGGCGTGGGCGGCGCCATGCGCGCCGGCTACCGCTACGCGCTGCGCCACGACTACGACGTGGCCGTGCAGGTGGACGCGGACGGCCAGCACGATCCCACGTACCTCAAGGCGCTGGTCGACGAGCTCGCCGTGGCGGACATCGTCGTGGGCGCCCGCTTCGCCGGCGAGGGCGACTACCGCGCCCGCGGCCCGCGCCGCTGGGCGATGCGCCTGCTGGCGGTCACGCTCACCCGGCTGGCCCACCACAAGCTCACCGACGTGACCAGCGGGTTCCGGGCCGCGAACCGTCGCGCGATCGGGATCTTCGCCGACCACTACCCGGCCGAGTACCTCGGTGACACTGTGGAGTCGCTGGTGATCGCCATCCGGTCCGGCTGCACCGTACGGCAGGTGCCGGTCTCCATGCGCATCCGGGCCGGTGGGCGGGCGAGCCACACGCCGGGGCGGGCCGCGGTCTACCTGCTCCGCGCCGTGGTCGCGCTGGGTCTCGCGCTGGTGCGCCGGTGGCCGAGCACCATGGAGAACCTCAGTGAGGAGGACCTGTGAGAGCCAACTACGTCCTCGGGCTCATCGGGTCACTGATCACGCTCACGCTGCTGTTCGAGCTGATGCGACGGCGCAGGCTGCGCGAGAAGTACGCCGTCTTCTGGGTCGTGGTCGCGCTGGTGACGCTCGTCATCGCCGTGTTCCCCGCCACCCTGACCACAGCGGCCGCGCTCGTCGGTGTGAAGGTGCCCGCCAACCTGCTGTTCTTCGGCGCGAGCATGCTCCTGCTCGGCGTCAGCATCCACCAGAGCTACGAGCTCGGGCGCCTCGAGGAGCGCACGCGCACGCTCGCCGAGGAGGTCGGGTTGCTCAGGCTGGAGATCGAGACCATCAGGGCGAGTGGGCATGTGAGCGCGCCCGGGCCGCCCACACGGAAGAACCCCAGGGACTCATCGGCGATGTGAACGTACCGGACGTCGCCGTCTCCTCGCCCAGCGAAGCACGCGCCGGCTGCCGTTGGGCTACCTCCTCGCTCGTCATCGCGCGTCTCGTAGTCGCGCAGCCCCAAGGCATCGTCGGGGGCACGGCGCGGGTGGCGCTTGAGTGCGGTGTTGTGCTCGCAGGCATCGGCCATCTACCTCGTGCAGGACGGCGTCTGCTGGACTTCCTCGTGGGCATGGGGCTGTGCGCCGGCACCAGCAGCCGCTGACCTCGGAGCGGACGTGCTTCAGACCTGCCTTCGGATCTCCTCCAGGTCTTGGCCGAGGAGCGAGTGGCGTCGATCCAGGACCGTGGCCAGGAGTCCTGCCCCGAACGCCACCTGAGGATGCTGGACCAGGGCACGAGTGCGCCGGGAGACACGACCGCGGTAGAAGAGATGCAGGAAGGACCCGGAGACGACGCCGTCGAAGCCCAGACAACGAGCCAGCCGCTGCAACGCGTCGGTCGAGTACAACGTGATGTGCTGACCGGTCTCGAGCGTGTAGTACCACCAGTCCTCGGGCTGGGGCGGTGGCGACGGCAGCACCTGCGTCGTCATGAGCAACCGGTCGGTGGTCCGCGAGACCGGCTCCAGCGCCCCGACCGGGTCCTCCAGGTGCTCGAGCACCTCGTAGCCGGTGACCACGTCGTAGCGGTCGCCTTCCAGAGTCGTCGCGTCATGCCCCTGCGCGAAGACGTTGCTCGTCATCGGGTCCCAGTGCACGAAGTCGAAGCCCCGGTCCCGCATCAGTCGGGTCATGGTGCCGTACCCGCCCGCCCAGTCCATGAAGCGGCCGTCGCGCAGCCGCTCGGCCCGCAGGACGGCCGCCGTGACGTTCGCCAGGAGCAGGCACCTGTCGAGCAGCCCGATGTCGAGCCGCGTGATCGGCGCAGCGTACGCGTCGTTCAGCCAGCGCGGATCCACGGCCATCACGAGACCGCAGTGCCCGCAACGCTCGTAGGTCGCTGGCACGTCCCCGAGGACGTGGCTGTGTGCGAACGGCTCGGTGGACGACCCGCAGACGCGGCAGGCATCAGTCATCGACCGTCTCCAAGGCGGCCACCCGCCGGGCCCGGGAGTTGACCTGACGCGCGGCGAGACGCGTGGCGATCCGGATGGGCACGTCCCAGATCGGCGCGAGGGGACGGACCGGCGAGGGGAGGTAGCGATGCTTGACAGCCTCTGACTCGGCCAACGACATGGACCGGTTGGCCACCGTCAGCGAGTCGGCGTGCCACCGGAACGACGCCACCTCTCGCTTGGTCGACACGAAGGAGCCCTGTCGGCGAAGCCGCAGGAACATGTCGAGATCCATGGCGAAGCGGAGGGACTCGTCGTACCCCCCCGCTGCAACCAGGGCATCGATCCTGGTGAGCGATGCAGGCTGGGGAACGAGATCCGGTCCCCAGGGCAGCAGGAACGTCGCGAGGTTCCCCGCGCGGCTGACCGCGACCTGTCGGCCCTGCTCGTCGATGTAGGCACACGCACCGAAGGCCACCACGGAGGAGGCGTCGGACTCGAGCAAGCGGCACAGGGTCAGAAGCCCCTCCGGCGCCAGCAGGTCGTCGTCACCGAGCCATGCGTAGTACATCTCGTCGGTCCGCGCGGCCACTCCCGCGTTCACCGCCGCCGACAGGCCGCGCCGAGGGTCATCGACGACGGTTGCACCGTGCTGCTCTGCCGTGGCCCTCGCCTCCCATGCACTTTCCGGAACGACCACCACCAAGTGGGTCCGGACCCCTCCTTGGGCCTCGACGCTGGCCAAGGCCGAGCCGAGGGTCTCGGGCCGTTCTCCGAGCGTCGGCACCACGACCAGCACGGTGCGCTGATGTTCGGTCATGCGAAGCACAGTCTCCTTGTCCAGGGTCAGTCAGGTGCGCTGTCGTAGGCAGCGAGATCTGCGTCGACCATGATGCGCACCAGCTCGGCGAAACCGACGCTGGGCTTCCATCCCAGCGAGCGCATCCGAGAAGCGTCCCCGACGAGCGCACGAGGGTCAGCGGGGCGGTACAGGGCCGGATCGATCACGACGTGAGACGACCAGTCCTCGATCCCCACGACCGCGAAGGCCTGCTCCACGAAGTCGCGGACCGTGCGCGACTCGCCCGTCGCGACCACGTAGTCGTCGGGTCCATCCACCTCGAGGATCCGGTGCAACGCCTCCACGTGGTCAGGGGCGTAGCCCCAGTCGCGATGCACGTCGATGTTGCCCAGCACAAGCTTCTGCTCGCTTCCGCGCGCAATGGCGGCGACTGCACGGCTGATCTTGCGCGCCACGAAGCTCGGTGGCCGACGGGGCGACTCGTGGTTGTACAGGATGGCGGTGGAGGCGAACATCCCGCGGCGCCGGTAGACCTGCACCATCGTGTGTGCGAAGTCCTTCGCTGCCCCGTACGGCGTTACCGGTCCCCGAGGTGTCGACTCGTCCTGGGGAGCGGTCTCGGGGTCGCCGAAGATCTCGGCACTGGACGCCTGGAGGAACCGCACCTCGCGCCCCGTCCGCACCTGCAGGTCCCAGGCGGCGCTCAGCATCCGCACGGCGCCGCCTCCGATGACGTCCGATGTCTCCACCGGTTCCTGCCAGGACAGCGCGACCGACGTGGAGCCGGCGAGGTTGAACACCCAGTCGGGCTGCGCGTCCGCGAAGGCGGCACGCAACGACTCCTCATCACGCAGATCCCCGTGCAGGACGCGCAGGCCGGGCAGCTCTGTCGCGAGCCGGGACGTGACCCCGGGGTCGCGGACGATCCCGTGAACACGGTGCCCCGCAGACAGGAGCCGCTGAGCCAGGTACCAACCGTCCTGCCCGGAGACACCGGTCACCAGCACGCTGGAGGAAGTGCTCATCTGGCCCCTCTGCTGAGTCGGTCCGGCGGTCGAGCCGACACCAGTCGGCTCCTGCGAGGGCCTAGGCTAACGGTTCTCGAATCCGATCCCAGGGGCCACGTCGCACGACGACGACCACGGAGGCCCCAGGAAGGCGTACATGACACCGGACCACGACTCGGCGCTCAGGGTGACGCTCCCCATGCTGACCCTGGTTCGAGGAGGTATGGGCGGCAGCGAGACCTATGCACGGGAGCTCTGCCGTCACCTGGTCGCGTACCCGGAGCTCCAGGTCCAAGCGGCGGTCGCCTCCTCGGCGGAGGGCTTCAGTGAAGGCATCCCCGAGTACGTCGCACCCGGCGTCAGGGGCGGCAGCTCCAGCACCCAGCGTCTACGCACCCAGGCGCAGGCGACGATGAGCCGCCGGCTGCGGCGACTGCTCGGTGCGAGCGATCTCGTGCACTACCCCTTGTCGGTGCCCGTCCCGCGGGCACCGCGTGGCACGCCCGTGGTGCAGACCCTTCTCGACGTGCAGCACCACGACCTCAAGGAGCTGTTCACCAGGGCGGAGCTCGCCTACCGCACACTCATGTACGACCGGCCCGCCCGGCGGGCAGACGCCGTCATCACGATCAGCGAGTTCTCCCGGCAGCGCATCATCGAGCACCTGGGTCTGCCTCCGTCACGCGTGCACGTGGCGCATCTGGGCGTGGACACCTCACAGTTCCGGGTCAACGAGGGCGGCCGCGAGGACTTCGTGCTCTACCCCGCGCGCGGCTGGCCGCACAAGAACCACGCTCGTCTCATCGAGGCCATGCAGCTGGTCCGCCGTGAACGTCCGGGCATGCGTCTCGTGCTGACGGGGGGCGCGCTCGACGACCTGGGCGACCTGCCCGACTGGGTCGACAACCGCGGCCTGGTGTCTCGCGCGGAGCTGCTCGAGCTGTACCGAACCGCAGCGTGTCTCGCCTTCCCGAGCAGGTACGAAGGTTTCGGTCTTCCCCCGCTGGAGGCGATGGCCTCCGGGTGCCCGGTCGCGGCCGCCGATGCAGGGTCCCTGCCGGAGATCTGCGGCGACGCAGCGGTCATGTTCGACCCGACCGATGCCGGCGCGATCGCCGCAGCCGTCCTGGAGGCGTCGTCCTCGGCAGGCGCCCTGCTCCCTGCAGGGCTGGCACGGTGCGAGCTCTTCACCTGGGAGGCCTGCGCTGAGAAGCACCTCGAGGTGTACCGGTCCCTTGCTCGTCCGGCCCGTGGCTGAAGACTGCGAGGTGGACTCCGACGTCGAGGGGGTGCCCGCCCGGAGCAGGACGGTCACCCCTGTTCTCACCCTCGGACTCGCCTCCACGGCCGCGGCAGCCCTCACCTGGGGTCTCCAGGCGGTGGCCGGTCGCGTGCTCGGCCCGGAGTCCTACGCCGCATTCATGGTCGTCTGGGGGCTGGTCTTCTTCGCGGTGGGCGTGCTGGCAGGGCTGCAGCAGGAGGTCGCGCGGTCCGTCACAGCCGCCCGGTCCGCGCCCGAGGACGGGCCGCGCAGCTCGGTCTTTCGGCTGAGCCTGGTCTTCGGGATCCTGGGCGGCGGCGTCATCGCCCTCAGCGCACCCCTGTGGGCGGGTCGGTTGTTCGGAGCCGGATGGCCGACGATTGCGGCGGCCGTGGCGGCGACCTCGGCGTTGTACGCCGTGTACAACGGGGTGAACGGCGCCCTGGCCGGACGCGAGCAGTGGTCGGACTACGCCACCGCCATGGTGTGCGAGGCGATCCTGCGGCTGCTTCTGGTCGGCGCCGTGCTGGCGCTCGGCGGCGGGCTCGGCGCACAGGCGTGGGGTCTCGCCGGTGCCGGTGTGACCTGGGCCGTCCTCAGCGTCCGGCGAGGCTTCAGGGACGCAGCGAGAGCCCAGGGCACGGGGACACTCTCCGACCTCTCGTCGCGAAGCCTTAATGCCTTGGTCGCCGCGGGCTGCAGTGCGGTCATGATCTCCGGGTTCCCGGTCCTGCTCAAGATCACCGCGGACCACCCGCTACCGGCGGAGGCAGGCGTGGTGCTGGCGGCGATAGTGGCCACGCGTGCGCCGCTGCTGCTGCCCCTCGCAGCGTTCCAGACCTTCGTCCTCAGTCGGTTCGTCCGAGAGCCAGGCCGGGTCCTGGTGACTCTTGCGAAGCTCTCGGCCGCCGTCGCCCTGCTCACCGTGGCGGGCGCGGCCGCTGCCTACTTCATCGGCCCAGACCTGCTGGTGCTGCTGTACGGGCCGCGCTTCGTGATCGAACCAGCCCTGATCGCGACCCTCGTCGTCGCCGCGGGACTGCTGACCGTCCAGACGCTCAGCGGCTCCGCCGTCCTCGCAGGCGGGCGGCACGTGGCCTACGCCTTCGGCTGGCTCGCCGGCACCGCCGCGGCGATCCTCGTCCTGACGGCCCCTCTGTCCGTGGGGCAGCGGTCGGCGGCAGCTCTCCTCGTGGGGTCCCTGGTGGGTCTGGTCCTCAACCTCGGCACCCTGCTCCGGCGACGCCCATAGGCCCTATCGCCGGACGAGCGCGCGCGTCTCCACCCGAGCCGGGCCCACGAAGATGAACCTCCGGATGGCCCAGAAGCGGGCCAGCGTGCCAAGACCGAGCCCGACCACGTTGGCGGCGATGTTGTCGGCGATGGGGTCGGCCCGGCCCAGGACGTAGCGGGTGAAGGCCAGGCACGCGAGCGGGATGACCATCGAGACCACGTTGATGACCAGGAAGGCGACCCGGCCGCCGGCGACACCGACCGCCTCGCGGTGCCGGAAGGCCCACGAGCGGCTGCCGCGGTAGCTCACGAGCATGCCGACCAGGTTGGCGAGCACGAATGCGACGAGCGGCTGGTCGTGCATCGGGCCGGGCCCGTCGACGTACCCGTGCACGAGGCCGTTGAAGATCAGGAACGAGACGAGGGTCGCGAGACCGCCTACGGTGAGGAACTTCGCCGCCTCGGAGAGGAAGCGCTGCCAGCGGTGACCCACGACTACGTAGCGTAAGCGACGCTTGTCCTATTCCACCGGGATGTCGGCGCGTGGCGGGGCAGCGGTCTCCGGCCACTGCCCGGGAACGTCGCGGAGCGAGTCGTAGGCGATGAAGTACGCCGGCCGGCCCTGCATCTGCAGGTACATCCGGGCGACGTACTCGCCGAGCAGCCCCAGACACAGGAGCTGGATCGCCCCCATCGTGACGACGATCACCACCGTGGAGGCCCAGCCGGCGACCGGGTTGCCGACGAGCTTGTTCACGACGACGTAGACGGCGAACAGGAAGGCCACCACGGCACCACCGACGCCCAGGGCGGTGGCCAGCCGCAGCGGGGCGGTCGAGAACCCGGTCAACGAGTCCAGGGACAGCGAGACCATCTTCCTCAGCGAGTACTTCGTGCGACCGGCCGACCGCTCGGCCCGGACGTAGGTGACCTCACCGGACGGGAACCCGAGGGCGGGCACGACCAGCCGCAGCACCCGGTTGCGCTCGGGGAGCTGGTTGACCGCGTCGACGGTCGCCCGGGACATCAGCCGGAAGTCGCCGGCGTGGGTCGCGGCGGTGGTGCCGGACACGGCCCGGATCAGCGTGTAGAACACGTGCGCGCTGCCGCGCTTGAAGACGGTGTCGCTGGAGCGGTCCGAGCGGACGCCGTAGACGACATCGAGCCCGTGCTCGCGCGCGTGGGCGAGCATCCCCGCGATGGCCTCGGGCGGGTCCTGCAGGTCGGCGTCGATCGTGACGACGTACGCCCCGCGGGCCCGCACCAGTCCGGCGGACAGGGCGGCCTGGTGGCCCGCGTTGGTGCGCAGCCGCACCACCCGCAGCTCCGGCCACTGCCGGCGCTCGCGCTCGAGCAGGGCGGGCGTCAGGTCCTTGGAGCCGTCGTCGACCACGAGCACCTCGTAGCTGGTGCCGAGGCTGTCCAGGACGCCGCGAAGCCGGGGCACGAGGAGGGGCAGCGCGTCCTCCTCGTCGTACATCGGCACGACCACCGAGAGCTCCGGGTGCATGAGCGTTATCGTAGGCCGCCGGTCAGCCGTTCCGGCCCCAGCGTGGCCGCGGAAGGGGACATGTGGTCCGGGTGGAGATCAGGCTGGGCAGGGCGCTCAACCTCCTGGCGGGCGGCTTCCTCGTCGCGGTGGCCCTGGTCGCCCTGGTCGCGCCCCGCGACCCCAACATCACCTACTCCCGGTGGCGGGTGTGGCTGTTCCTCGCGGTCCTGCTGGCCGGCGTCCTGGTCGTGCACCTCGCACGGCGGCGGCGCGCGGTTCCGTGGAGCGACCGTCGGCTGCGCACGCTGTCGGTGGCCGTCACGGCCGCCGGGTCGGCAGCCTGCACGCTGCTCGCCTGGGCGCTGCGGTACGACGCGGGCTGGGACGCCCGCGTGGTCGCGGAGATGGCGCACCGCCTCGTGGGCGGCCACGGCCTGACGGCCTACCAGTACGGCTACCTGTCCCGGTACCCCAACAACCTGCCGCTGCTGGTGGTCGACGACCTCTGCGCGCGGCTCGGCGGCGTCCTCCACCTGGCGCCCGGGACCGTCTCGGTGCTGCTCAACGGCCTCGGCCTGGCGGTGACGCTGCAGGCGACGTACTGGCTCGTCTCGATGCTGCGCGGGCCGGCCCGGGGCGTCGCCGCGCAGCTGCTGGTCCTGGCCCTGGTCGGGGTCTCGCCGTGGATGTCGGTGGCCTACACGGACCTGGTCTCGATGCCGCTCGTCGTGCTCGCGACCGCGCTCGTGGTCGCCGTCCCCCGGGCCCGGACCGGGGCCGTCGGCACGGCGTACGCCGTGCTCGCCTCGGCCTGCCTGCTGCTCGCCTACGTGGTGAAGACGACCCCGGCGATCAGCGTGGTGGCGGTCGTGCTCGTCGCGGCGCTGGCCTGGCGCTCGACCCCGGTGGCGGTGCGCGGCCGGGTCGTGGTCGGCCTGCTCGCCGGTCTCGTGCTGTTCGCCGGCGGCACCGTCGTCGCCAAGCACGCCGTGCCCGTGGTGGCCGGGGTGTCGGCGGAGCGGATCGACCGGAACCGGACGCCGCCCACGGTGTGGTGGGTCTACATGGCCGCCACCCAGCACGCGGTGGACGGGCGGATGCGCTACGGCGGCTACGACACCGACATCGTCCGGGCCACCCGGCGGCTGGACCGGGACGCCTCGGCGCGGTACGCCCGGGCGGCGCTGGAGCGGCACCTGGCGGACCTCGGCCCGACCGGCTACGCACGGTTCCTCGCGGACAAGGCCGCCTGGAACTGGGGCGACGGGATGTTCTGGGCGTGGGGCGAGGGACACGACCCGGCCGAGCCCGCGCTCGTGCACGGACCGCTGACCGACCTCGTCCGTGCCTGGAACCACCCGGCCGGCGGGTGGTACGCCACCCGGGCGGCGGCGGCGCAGGCGGCCTGGCTGCTGATCCTGCTCGCCACCGGCGTGCGGCTGCTGCGCGCCCGGTGGCGCTGGGACACCGGGCTGCTGGTGCTGTCCGTGCTGGGGATCGCCGCCTTCACGCTGGTCTTCCAGGGACGGTCCCGCTACCTGCTGACCTACGTCCCGGTCGTGGTGGCGCTTGCGGCCACCATCAGTCTCAGACCGGCTTGGTGGCGGCCAGGACGACCGAGGAGCCGAGCGGGAGGTCGCGCCGAGCCAGCCACCATCGGTCGAACCGGCTGAGCCGGGCGAGCGTGCGGTCGACCGCCGCCGGGGTGTCCGGGAGCGTGACCACGTCCTCGGGCCCCGAGGGCCCCGAGACCAGCGCGGTCTTGGCCCGGCGCAGCAGGCGGTCCGCCGCGAAGAACGGGAACACGGCGGCGAACGCGTACGTCGCGCGCTCGACCCGGAGCCCGACGCGCTCGACGGCGGCGACGAGCCGCGGGCGGGTGTAGCGCC
>Ga0308173_10000938_pt1 | contig 13777 bp, 6 predicted proteins | sample PhyPR1_FD_203716 | JGI IMG/M metagenome (GOLD analysis project Ga0308173, IMG submission 203716) | Soil microbial communities from UC Gill Tract Community Farm, Albany, California, United States - DLSLS.P.R1 | ecosystem: Environmental > Terrestrial > Soil > Agricultural land | place: USA...
GGCACGCAGCGATCGCAACTCGCTGACCGTCGGACCCGATGGCCCCATTCTTCTCCACGACGTGCATTTCCTCGAGCAGATGGCGCACTTCAATCGAGAGAAGGTCCCGGAACGCCAGCCGCACGCTAAGGGAGCCGGCGCCTTCGGCGTGCTGCACGTCACCGAGGACGTATCGGCCTACACGAGGGCCGCCTTGTTCCGGAAAGGCGCAGCCACCGAGATGCTGGCGCGGTTCTCGACGGTGGCGGGCGAGTCGGGGAGTCCCGATACGTGGCGTGACGTACGCGGGTTCTCCCTGAAGTTCTACACCGACGAAGGCAACTACGACCTGGTCGGCAACAACACGCCGGTGTTCTTCGTCCGCGATCCGATGAAGTTTCCCCACTTCATTCGCAGCCAAAAGCGCCTGCCGGATAGCGGGCTGCGCGACAATCACATGCAATGGGATTTCTGGACGAATAATCCCGAGAGTGCGCACCAGGTGACCTATCTGATGGGCGAGCGCGGCCTGCCTCGCACCTGGCGGCAGATGAACGGCTACGGTTCGCATACCTACATGTGGATCAACGCCGCAGGCGAGAGGTTCTGGGTCAAGTATCACTTCCACACCAACCAGGGCATGGCCTTCTTCACCAACGCCGAAGCCGCGGCCATGGCGGGTGTCGATGCGGACTATCATCGCCGCGATCTCTTTGACGCGATCCACGCCGGCCAGCATCCGAGCTGGAAACTGTCGGTCCAGGTCATGCCCTACGTAGAGGCTAAGGGTTATCGTTTCAACCCGTTCGACCTGACCAAGACCTGGTCGCATGCGGATTACCCGCTGATACCCGTCGGTACGATGATGCTGAACCGCAACCCGGAAAACTTCTTCGCGCAGATCGAGCAAGCCGCGTTTTCGCCAGGCAACACCGTCCCGGGCATCGGTCTCTCGCCAGACAAGATGCTGCTGGGCCGCGCGTTCGCCTACAACGACGCTCAGCGTAACCGCATCGGAACCAACTTCCACCAGTTGCCCGTCAACCAGCCGAAGGTCGCCGTCAACACCTACATGTTCGACGGTCAGATGACGTATCACCATTCCGGCGCCGCGGCCGTTTACGCGACCAACAGCGGCGGCCGGGCATGGGCCGACGAAACCGGTCCGGCGGCGGACGGTTGGGAGGCCGACGGCGACATGATGCGCAGCGCATACACGCTGCACGCCGAGGACGACGACTTCACCCAGCCCGGCATTCTCGTGCGCAAGGTCTGGAACGGCGCCCAGCGGGATCAGTTCGTCGACCAGGTTGCCGGAAGCCTGCTCGGCGGCGTACGCGAGCCCGTGCTCTCGCGCGCATTCGGCTACTGGAAAAGCGTCGATGCGGAGACGGGTCGTCGGATCGAGGAGAAGGTGCACGCCGGCCGTGCGTCACGACCCGCCGAAGGCATGGGGGAGGGTTAACACTTCGAACTGCACGCTCGGTCGCGCAGGAGCATCCCCATGATTGCGCTTCGTTGCCTCGTTGCTGCGACCGACTTGTCCGCACCCGCGCGAAGAGCGGCGGATCGCGCCGCGATGATCGCGCGGTGCGCCTCCTCGTCGCTCACGCTGGTGCATGCGGTGAGCGGTTCGGCGCTCGACGAATTGCGGCGCTGGCTCGACACCGGCGGCGGCGGCGAACAATCGCTCCTCGACGATGTGCTTGGACGCCTGCGCGACCTCGCATGCCAGTTGCGTAACGAGTACGAGATCAGCGTTGACGATCTCGTTGTCATCGGGCGCAACGTCGACGAGATCGTGCGCGTTGCGCGGGAGCGGCGGGCCGATCTCGTCGTCACCGGCACGCTCGGTTCCGGCTTCTTGCGAAACCGTCTCGTCGGTTCGACCGCCGAGCGCATCGTCAGAACATCATCGCAGCCGGTACTGATGGTACGGCATGCGCCGCGCGAGCCTTATCGGCGCGTGCTCGTGCCCGTCGACTTTTCCGCGTGGAGCGGGCCTTCCGTGGAGATCGCCATGGCCGTTGCGCCCGACGCCCGATTCGTGCTGATGCACGCGGTTGAAGCGCCATTCGAGCGCAGCCTGGGGCTTGCCGGAATCGAGGCGCGAGTCATTGACGAGTATCGAGTGGCGGCTCGGAGCGATGCGATGCGAAGGATGCGAGAACTGGCCGCGCGCGCCGGATTCCATGTCGATCGGTGGACCGCGCTTACCGTGGACGCCGGTGATGCCTGGATCCCGATCATCCGGCAGGAGCAGGAGCAGGACCTCGATCTCATCGTCATCGGAAAGCACGGGCGTAGTGCGATGGAGGACATGCTGCTCGGCAGCACGACGAACCGCGTGCTAGGCGAGTCCTCCTCGGATGTGCTGGTGTGCGCACGGAGCGATGCTTGACGAGCAAAGTGCGCAGACAGGATGCCGGACCTTGAACGAAACGAAACCTTGGCAATGCACCCCGTTAGACGCACGACAATGAAGATGGCGCATCCCGCGCCGCAAAGCCGCCGGACCGACTGTTCGAGTTACCTGCCGCGAGACGTTACATCGATCGTTCCTCGCTCGCAGCATGTTTGGAGTGGGGCGCGCGTCCATTCGGGGCCTCGTCGGCTTCCGGCTGGGAAATGATCTTCAGAACGCGGAGGCGGTGCCGCGTGCCGTCGGGAAACGGCCACTCGACCGGTTGGCCCACGGTCAAGCCGAGCAAGGCGGTGCCCACGGGGGTGAGCACGGATATCGATCCCGTCGACGCGTTCGCTTCGTGGGGAAACACGATCGTGACTTCACGGCGCTCGCCCGTGTTCTGATCCTCGAATCGAATTCGACTGTTCATCCTGACGATATTGGCCGCCACGCAACGGGAATCGACCACGACGGCTCGCTTCAGCTCGGCCGCGAGTCGCGGATGGCCCGCAAGACGACGCAGCAGGGCGAAATCGGATCGTGCGATGACGATGGATGGATTGTCTGGCACGGCGCACCTTGCAACTGGGGTTGAGTCGCGCCGGCATGGCGACCGCTCGCTGAGCGCGCCCTCGTGGACAATCGCCGACGTTCAGCAAACTATCATGCGAGTCCGCCGTTGAATGCAGGGGAGCCTCGACGGCGAATGTGGGGAGACTTCGATCCGCTTTGCGCATCGGACGCGCCGGCGTCATTCGTCGAATTCCGGCTCATCCGCCGGGGGTCTCGACCGGATTCGAGAATGCCCGACGCTCACAATGGAGATTTTCCTATGCTGCAACGCTGGAGGGGCGCGTAGTGTCGCAGTTGGCATTCGCGCGACGAGCCCATTCGACAACCGCGCATTGCCCCACGCCCCATCGTGGAGTGCAAACAAGCTGCCGGGCGTTGGACCTGGCAAACAAAATCGACATCGTATGATTCAGGAGCATGGACATGGCAACGACCGAGAAGACGTTCGAAACGATTCCCGTCGGCACGGACGTGACGTGGCACTATCGCAGCGCGATTGGACACGGCACCGTCACCGGAGTGCACAAGATGGGATCCACGGCAGACAATACGATGTACGACGTACGTCAGCACGACCACCATCCCGGCGAACCGGCGATCCTGCATCACAGCGGCAAGGCACTGACGATCGTGAAGTCGTGAAGTGGCGATAAGCTCGCTTTGATAGCTTGCCTGTTTCGGTTGTTGCGTTCCGACTGCCGAGTCGCGTGACCGGAGAAGCGTCCAGCGAGTCGGCAAGCTATCCAAGCATCGCGAGCGCTCGCCTGCACACGTTCTCGACGGTAAAGCCATACTCGCGCAGTAGGGCGTCGCCGGGCGCCGACGCGCCGAACCGATCGACGCTCAGTACATCGCCATGATTCCCGACGTAGCGATGCCAGCCCTGTGACGCGCCGGCCTCGACGGCAAGGCGTGCGCTGATCGACGGCGACAGGACCGCGTCGCGGTATTCCACCGGCTGCGCGTCGAACAGCTCCCAACTCGGCATCGAGACAACGCGGGCATGGACGTTTCGTTCCAGCAACTGCCGGGAAGCCGCCACGACGAGACCGACCTCGGAGCCGGTCGCGATCAGGATGAGATCCGGGTTTGCGTTCGCCGCATCGGCCAGTACATATGCGCCGCGGCGCAAGCCGCTCGCGTCGGTAAACTCGCTGCGATCGAGCGTGGGTACATGCTGTCTTGTCAATATCAAGGCGATCGGGCGGTTTCGCGTTTCCAGCGCGACGCGCCAGGCAACGGCGGTCTCGTTGGCGTCGCAGGGCCGGATGACGATGAGGCCCGGAATCGAGCGCAGGCCTGCGAGCTGCTCGACCGGTTGGTGCGTCGATCCGTCCTCGCCCAGCGCGATGCTGTCGTGCGTGAATACGTAAAGCACGTGCAGGCGCATCAGCGCCGCGAGGCGCATTGGCGGGCGCATGTAATCGGAGAAGATCAAAAATGTCGCGCCGAACGGCAGCGTTCCGCCATGCGCGGTCAGGCCGTTCAGGATGGCCCCCATCGCATGTTCCCGCACGCCGAAGTGCAGGTTGCGGCCGGCGAGGCTCCACCCGCCGCCATCCGAGCCTTGCCGGTCATGGGCGCTGGCGCCGGCCGGCTCGAAGTCACCGAATCCCGCGAGCGCGGTGAACGTGGATGGGTCGAGATCGGCCGAACCGCCGATCAGCGCCGGCACGCGCGGCGCGATCGCATTCATCACCTTTCCCGAGGCGATGCGTGTGGCCATACCTTTGGCGTCCGCCGGGAAGATCGGAATGTCTGCGTCCCAGTCGGCCGGCAGGTCACCGTGCAGCGCCTGCTCGAGCTCGTGGGCGAGATCGGGAAGCGCTTCCGCGTAGAGCGACCATCGACTGTTCCATGCGGCTTCGTCGCGGGCGCCTCGTTCGATTGCGCGGCGGAAGTGCGCAAGCGCGTGTTCGGGGATGAAAAACGGCGGTTCCTCCGGCCAGCGAAGATTGCGCTTGGTGGCGCGCACTTCGTCGACGCCGAGCGGCGAGCCATGCGCCTCGAAGGTGTCCTGCTTGCCGGGTGAGCCGTAACCCAGATGGGTACGCACGAGAATCAGCGACGGGCGGGTCGTTTCGGCGCGGGCGTCGCGCAGCGCGTGGTCGATTGCAACGAGATCGTTGCCGTCGCCGACCGATTGCGTGTGCCAGCCGTACGCATCGAAGCGTCGAGCGCGATCCTCGCTGAACGTGATGTCGGTTCCCGCCGACAGCGTGACGCGATTGTCGTCGTACAGGTAGATCAGTTTGCCGAGCTTCAAATGACCGGCAAGCGAGGCGCTCTCCGACGCGACTCCCTCCATGAGATCGCCGTCACTGACGATCGCGTAGGTGAAATGATCGATGATGTCGAAGCCGGTGCGGTTGTAGCGCGCGGCGAGATGCGCCTCTGCGATCGCCATGCCCACACCGTTGGCGAATCCCTGGCCGAGCGGCCCGGTCGTCACCTCGACGCCGGGCGTGAGACCGCGTTCGGGGTGGCCCGGTGTGATGCTGCCCCATTGCCGGAATCGCTCGATCTGCTCGAGCGGAACATCGTAACCGGTCAGGTGCAGCAGGCTGTAGAGCAGCATCGAGCCGTGCCCTGCCGAGAGGACGAATCTGTCGCGATCGGCCCACAGCGGATTCGCAGGATTGTGCTTGAGGAAATGCGTCCACAGGACGTACGCCATCGGCGCTGCGCCCATCGGGAGACCCGGATGGCCGCTGTTGGCTTTCTGCACGGCGTCGATCGAAAGGAAACGCAACGTGTCGATGCACGATTCGTCGAGCGCTGGCGCCGAGGGCAGGGCGGAGTTTACTGAGTTCATGTGGGAAGCACCTCGGCGCGTTTTTGCAGTCGATCACGCGATAAAAGGAGAACGGATGATGATACGCGGTGCATCGCTTCCGGCATTACCGAAACAGCCACGGCGTGACTTCGTCATCGGTACGCGGTCGTCGTTTGCACAGGATCGCCCGATGCTCGCGCGCAATTTCGGTTTCGACGGCGCTCGGTGACGCATGCCGCGCGTGGGAGCGTCTGGGGTTGATCAATCCGATCAATCACGGTCGAACGGCCGAGGACATCGTGACCTACCGTGTGGAACCGTACGTCGTTGCCGCCGACGTCTACGCGCTTGCGCCGCACACGGGGCGCGGCGGTTGGACGTGGTACACGGGCTCCGCCGGCTGGATGTATCGGCTGCTCGTGGAATCGCTGCTCGGTTTGCGGATCGAAGGCGACACACTCCGCATCGCGCCCTGCCTGCCGCTCGTTCACCTTGTCGACGATCGGCGGGATCACCGCGTCGTAGTGAGGATCGATCGTTCGCGTGATGCTCTAACACACGAGAGACCTGACTATCTGTAGAAGCCGCGATTCGATCCAATCGCAACGTGACATCGACGCCGCTGCGCCGGACGAGATCGGCCGGGAGCGGTCGCCGGCTCCGCATCGTCCTCAATACCCCAGTCAACGGCAGCGCGCGGCCATCAGTCGCACTTTCCAAGCGGCTTGGCCGTGATTCGCTGGTAGAACGTCATGTTCTTGGCACCAAGGCGCACCTGCAAAGTCCCATAGATGGCGTTGGCAGTGAACTGCCAACGCGCAGTGCCGGTCGTGCCATGACCGCCGAAACATTCAAGGTTGTACAGCGCGACCTCTGGTTCTTCGCTCAGCTCGATGAGCTCGCAGTCCTGGAGCGAAACATCCCGGAGCATCCAGAACGAACTCATTAGTTCTCGCCGGTCGATGCATCGGCGCTCGATGCGAGTCGCGTACCGAAGATTCTCCTCAAGGTGCGGCATGCCGGTTTCCGTGATTACTTCGTACAGCCATTGCACAGGCTCCGCAGCCCAAACCGCAGGAAGACCGAACAGGAGTTCGACGAGAACGAGACTTACCCAACGAATTCTCATCGATCTGCCGTCGTCGATGGGCCGTACCAAGTTCCAAGCACCGAATGCATTGAAGACAGTTTATCCCGCTTCCCGCAATCGCACGACCACGTGCGCCGAATGCGGTACGAGATCGTTCACCAGCGAAATGGCGTCGTCGGCCTGCCAATTGCCATCGACCCACACGGTGACGTCGCGGTCCGCAGTCGCGGTCTGGGACAACGTGATCGCGTACGTCGTCTCCCGATAGCGGTAGTGCAGCTTGAGCTCTTTCCATTCCGGCGGCAGGCAAGGCGACAAGCGCAGCTTGTCGACCGTGAGCTCCACGCCGAGCAGTGACTCGAGGATCGATCGGTACATCCAGCCGGCGGAACCGGTGTACCACGTCCAGCCGCCGCGCCCGGTGTGCGGCGCAAGCGCATAGACATCGGCGGCAACGACGTACGGTTCGACGCGGTACGTCGCGATGTCCTCGGCTGTTCGACCGTGGTTGATCGGATTGATCAACCGCAGAAGCTCCCAGGCGCGGCGCGCGTCACCCAGCGCCGCGAAGGCCATCACGGCCCACACCGCGGCGTGCGTGTACTGGCCGCCGTTTTCGCGCACACCCGGCGCGTAGCCTCTGATGTAGCCGGGATACTGCTCCGACTTGTCGAACGGCGGCGTCAGCAGCAGGACCAGCCCGTCATCGCTTCGTACCAGCCGCTGATAGACGGCGTCCATCGCCGTGCGCGCGCGCTTTGCATCGACGACTCCCGACAGAACGGACCAGCTCTGCGAGATCGAGTCGATCTGGCATTCGGCATTGCTCGCCGAGCCCAATGGCGAGCCGTCGTCGAAGTAGGCGCGCCGATACCACCCGCCGTCCCACCCATGCCGTTCGATGTTGCCCGAGAGGTTCGCGACTTCTGCATCGCAACGTTCGGCAAACGCCAGATCGCCTCGCAGCCGTGCCACCTTCGTGAACTGCGCGAGCACGGAGCAAAGGAAAAATGCCAGCCATACGCTCTCGCCCTTGCCCTCGATACCCACGAGGTTCATTCCATCGTTCCAGTCGCCCGAGCCCATCAGCGGCAGGCCGTGAACTCCGAACCGCAACCCATGCTCGATCGCGCGTACCCCATGGTCGTAAAGGCTCGCGACTTGAGCGGACCGACCCGGCATGTCGTAGTAGGAATCTTCCTCTGCGTTGACCGGTCGTCCTTCGAGAAAGGCGACCGGCTCGTCCAGAACATCGCTGTCGCCGGTCGTCAACACATAGCGGGCGATCGCCAGCGGCAGCCACAGATAGTCATCCGAGCATTGCGTTCGCACGCCGCGGCCGGACGGCGGATGCCACCAATGCTGGACGTCGCCTTCGGTGAACTGGCGGCTTGCGCACAGCAGGATTTGCGCGCGGGCAAGCCGCGGCTCGGCATGGATCAGCGCGAGGACGTCCTGCAACTGATCGCGAAAGCCGAAGGCACCGCCGGATTGGTAGAAGCCGCTTCGTGCCCACAGCCGGCACCCGAGCGTCTGGTACACGAGCCAGCCGTTGCACAGCACGTTCACGGACGCATCAGGTGTCTCCACGCGAACCGCGCCGAGCGTGTGCTGCCATTGTCGACGCATGGCTTCGAGCTCGGCTTTCGCCACCGCCGCGCCGCGGAATCGCTGAAACAGGCTCCTGGCATCGTCCGTATCGTGCCCCACGCCGAGCCGGAAGGTCACTTCACGCTCGCGTCCCGCATCCAGTTCGATCGTCGTCGCAATCGCCGCGCAAGGGTCCAGCGCCGCGCCTGACCGACCTGACAGCCGTGCGCGAGTCATCGCCGCAGGCGCCGCCAGCGTGCCATTGCGCCCGATGAACTCGCCTCGGTCGCACGTCACCGTTCGTAGCGTGTCGTCGATGCCGAAGAACGCGACATGCGACGCGAACTCCGTACTGTAGGCATTACGCGCGAAAAGCGCCCCGGTCTGCCCATCCTTTTCCGTGACGATGTGCATTGCCGATTTCGCCCGCAGGTCGCCGAGCACCCATTCTACGTAGCCCGTCACGGAGATACGGCGTGAGCGCTCCGATGCATTACGCATCTTCAGTGTCGAAAACTTGACGGCCGCGTCGCGTGCCACGTACACGCACAACTCCGTGGAAATCCCATACTCGTCGTGTTCGAATATCGTGTAGCCGAATCCGTGCCGAGTGACGTACGGTGTCCGGCCGCGTGCCGGGAGTGGCGTGGGGGACCAGAAATGCCCGGTTTCCTCGTCACGCAGGTAATACGCTTCGCCGCTCGCATCGCTGACGGGATCGTTGCTCCATGGCGTCAGGCGGAACTCGTGTGCGTTCTCGCTCCACGTGTAGGTGCCGCCGCTTTCGGAGATGACGGTGCCGAAGTGCGGGTTCGCGAGCACGTTCACCCAGGGTGCGGGCGTCTTGCCGGCGTCACTGGTGGTGATGACGTACTCGGTGCCGTCGGGCGTGAATCCGCCGAGTGCGTTGCCGAGAATCAATGCGGGTGCCGGGCTTGGTTCGGTGCCCGGCTCGGTCGCTTGCTCTCGAGCAGGGGCGAGCCGTGGAACGCGCAACTCCGGCAATGTGCGGCCGCCGATCTGTTCGGCAAGCGTTCCTTTGTCGTCCGAGACGATCGCACGCGCGACCGACTCGAGAAGCACGCGGTCCTCGTCGGAAATCTGGTCTCCGCGTCGAACGAAGATGCCGCCGGGCTGATCCATCATCTGGCCTTCGGGGCGCTCACCGATCAGCGACATGATCTGGTCCTGGAGCAGCTGGTGGTATCCCGCTCGATCCTCGTTCCAGATCACGAGATCCACCGCCAGGCCCTTGAGGCGCCAGTACGCATGCGCCTGCACCAGTTGGCGCACGAGGTCGATGTTGGCTGTATCGGCGATGCGCAACAGCACGATCGGCAGATCGCCGGAAATCGCATATCCCCACAACCCGGATTGTCCGCGGCGATTGCGGGCGATCACGCTCGGATCGGCACGCAGCGACGCGTTGGCGAAAATGATCGAATTGGCAAGACGCGCATAGAGTTGTGCGTTCGTCTCGCTGGCATTGATCTGGCGCAGCAGCACCTGCGAGTGCGTCCACGCGAGTTCGAGGACGCGGTCAGCGAGCTGCGGATCGCGGTATTTCTGGACCAGACCGAGCGCAGCTTCCCGGGAATCGGCGACGCCGTACACCATGCCGATCGTCGCCGTCTGGTCCGGTTCCAGCGTGACTCCAATCCGGATGGCAGCGATCGGATCGAGCACCGAGCCGGCGCTTCCGGAGAGCGTTGCACCATCACGCATTGCCTGCGGCGCCGCGACCGTGTTGCCGCGGCCGACGAAGCGCAGGCGATCGGTTTCGTAGGAAGCGCCTGTCGCCGTCGCGCCCTGCACGGTCATCAGGTGCAACATCCACGGTGTCTGCTCGCCGGGTGAACGTGGCCGGCGCGTGCACAGGATCGCCTGCTCGGCGCCGGCGATTTCCGTCTCGACGAACAGGTTGCTGAACGCCGGATGCGTCGCGTCTGCAGCCGCCGGGGCCAGTACGACTTCCGCATAGCTGGTAACGTCGATGACCTTGGTCACGCGCGAGCGGTTGACGATGCGTGTGCGCCGCAGCTCGATGTCGTCCTCGGGCGAAACGGCGATCTCGGTATGGATGTGCAAGCCGTGGCCGTGGCGGCGAAATTCCGCACGGCCCTCGGAGAATATCGCTTCGTAGTGCTCCGCCCGAGCTCTCGTCGGCTGATGCGCGGTGGACCAGAACTGGCCGCTTGCGACGTCGCGGATGTAGCAGAACGTGCCCCAGCTATCGCAGGTGGTGTCTTCGCGCCAGCGCGTGACCGCTAGGTCCTTCCAGCGGCTGCTGCCGCCCCCGGCATGGGTGACCATGACGTGATAACGGCCGTTCGACAGCAGTTGTACTTCCGGGATCGACGTCGACGGCGTCGCGGTCATACGCACTGGCGCTTCGGTATCGCTGATGTTCGAACGGATGCCCGTCAGCTGCGCGACATGCGGCGAAAATGGAGCCGATTGCGGAATGCGCTCCTGAAGCAGGAGCAGCGTCGCCTGGAACTGCGGGTCCGACGCGAATCGCTTCTGCATCGAGCGATCGAGCAGCAGGTGGCTCAAGGCGAGCATGCTCATGCCCTGGTGATGAGCCATGAAGGAGCGGACGATGGCACCCGCCTGGGCAGGCGGCTTGCGCGCCGGCGTGTAGTCGATCGCTTCGAAGAGGCCGAATCGTCCCGCCAACCCTTCGGCGGCAAGTCGCTGCAAATTGAGGCACGCCGCCTCCGGTGCGACGATCAGGGCCAGAACGGAGGCATACGGTGCGATGACGACATCGTCGGCGAGGCCGCGTTTCAAGCCCAGCCCCGGCACACCGAAAGCGCGGTACTGATAGTTGAGATTTGCATCGATCAGGTTGTAGCCGGACTCCGACATGCCCCACGGCACGCCGAGCTCGTTGCCGTGCGCGATCTGCCGTTCCACGGCAGCGCGGCATGTCTCGTCGAGCAACGTGTTCTCGTAGGTCGGCATCACCAGCAACGGCATCAGGTATTCGAACATCGACCCGCTCCACGAGAGCAGGATGGGTCGGCCCCGGTCGGACGACAACAGCCGCCCGAGTGCGAACCAGCTCTCCTGCGGAACCTGCCCCCGCGCGATCGCAATGAACGTCGTAAGCCGCGCCTCCGATGCGAGGAGATCGTAGTAGCTGGTGTCTCGTTGGCGCTCGTCGACGTTGTATCCGACGGCGAACAAATGGCGCTCGGCGTCGTAGAGGAAGCCGAATTCCATGCTCGCAAGGTCTTCGCACAAAAGTGCGAGCCGTTCGAGCGCCTCCATCCGTTCCTTCGCTCGTGCGCTGGCGACGCCGGTGAGCTGCGCCACCTGGTCCAATGATTCGCGATCGGCAGCGGTTGCCGCCGCGTCGTGCAGGAGCGCCATTTGGGGTGCCAGGTCAGGCAGTCCGTCGGCGAGATCGCGCAGCGTCGGGATCCCGTCGAAAACGGGAAGCGTGGCCACCATGTCGGCGAATGCGGTGAGCTCGAACCATGGCGCGAGCAGCGACATTTCGTCGCGAACACTTCGATAGTGCGCGACCAGCGCGTGTCCCCAAGCCTGCTCCTCGTCGGCTGCGCGCAGCGCGTCGGTGGTGGCGCTGCCGCCGGCGAGGTAACGCTCGAGCGCGGCCATCGGCGCGGACAAGCGCTCCAGCCATTGTCGTATCGCGGGCAGGGTGGCCGGGCGCACTTCGCATGCCGATTCGATCTGGCGCATGAAATCGACAACGTCCGGGGTGCTGGTGCCAAGCGCTTCGCCGAGCACACGCGCGGTGTCGGTGAATCCAGCGACCAGACGCGTATCGAGAATTCGGTCATCGGGGACGAGACGAAGCCCCGACCGCAAAGTCAGCAAATGTCCGGCGAGATTTCCGCTGTCGACCGACGAGACATAGCGCGGCGCCAGTGGCTCGAGCGATTGCGTGTCGTACCAGTTGTAGAAGTGACCCTGGTGCCTTTCGAGCGACTGCATCGTTCGCAGCGTAAGGCTGATTCGCTCGACGAGTCGCCCGCCAGGCAGGTACCCGAAGTCGTACGCCGCCAGATCGGCAAGCAGTGCGAGGCCCATATTGGTTGGCGACGTGCGATTCGCGACTCGCTCGGCGGGGCTCTCCTGATAGTTGTCGGGCGGCAACCAGTGATCGGCCGGGCCGGCGAACGCCTCGAAGTAGGCCCAGGTCCGTCGGGCGAGCTTGCGCAGGAAGACGATCTGGTCCGAGGTGAGACTGACGACACGCGACAACAGCGGCCGGCTCATCCACCAGGCCAGAACCGGTGAGAAAAACCAGAGCAGCACGATGGGCGCCGCGATCGCAAGCGCCATTCGATTCGCGGTGGCGAGATAACCCGCCGCGACGATGGCCATCGTCGGCCCCGCCCACATCGCCCGGAACGAGGAGGCAAGCGAGCCGCTGTGGCGGCCGACGTAGGCCCCCGAGGGTGTCCATTCGAGCAGCCGCTCGCGGGTCAGGAGCAGCCGCCAATGCGTGCGCAGAATGGCTACCGTGCTGAAGTAAGCCTCGTGCGGAAGGCACGCCAACGAAAAGCTGACTTGCACGGCGCGACGAGCCGCCGCACGCGACGTGAATGTGAGGTGTTGCATGAACGGCACTTCGTCCGGCTTGCGCAGCAGGTCGAGCAAGGATGCGAGCAACAACGGCACGAACAGGATGCCGAGCGCCGCCAACGTCCACTCCCATGCGGGTGCCAGAACGGTCCAGCCCAGAAGCAGCAGGATCAGCAGCGCGGGAGCGACGAGGCTGCGACGCAGGTTGTCGAAAAGCTTCCACTGCGAGAGAAACGAGAGTGGGTTCCGCGTGCGCGCCGCGTCGGTGCCGGGAACCCGGCGCATCAGCCACGTGGCGATTTGCCAATCTCCGCGAATCCAGCGCCGCCGCCGACTGACATCGTCGATGTAGCGCGACGGATAGTCTTCGTAAAGCTGCACGTCGGTGACGAGCCCCGAGCGTGCGTAACTGCCTTCAAGCAGATCGTGACTGAGGATGCGGTCTTCCGGAAACCGCCCTTTGAGTGCCGACTCGAAAGCGTCGACGTCGTAAATGCCCTTGCCGATGAACGAGCCTTCGCCGAACGCGTCCTGGTAGACATCGGAGACGGCCCGGGTATAGGGATCGATGCCCGGCTCGCCTCCGAAAACGCGCGCGAACCACGACCGGTTGGATCCCGGCAAGCTCGCGACCACACGCGGCTGCAGAATTCCGTATCCGGCCGTGACCCTCTGCCGCTGCACATCGTAGTGCGGGCGATTCAAGGGGTGTGCCATGGCGCCGACGAGTTGCCGGGCGGCGTCGCGTGGAAGCTCGGTGTCCGTATCGAGCGTGATGACGTACTTGACGCCGGCGAGAGCC
>Ga0308173_10000940_pt1 | contig 13759 bp, 7 predicted proteins | sample PhyPR1_FD_203716 | JGI IMG/M metagenome (GOLD analysis project Ga0308173, IMG submission 203716) | Soil microbial communities from UC Gill Tract Community Farm, Albany, California, United States - DLSLS.P.R1 | ecosystem: Environmental > Terrestrial > Soil > Agricultural land | place: USA...
GCGACGGTCGTCGCCGCCGTGCCGGCGGGGGTGACGATCTGCGTGATGGCCGCCGACGTGCTGCCGGTGTACGCGCTGTCGCCGCTGTATTGCGCGGTCAGGCTGAGCGTGCCGCTGGGCAACGCCGCCGTCACCAGCGCCGCTGCGCCGTCGCTCTGCACCTGCGATGTGCCAAGGTTGTTGCTGCCTTCGAAGAACGTGACGGTACCGGTAGGTGTCGCGCCCGAGCCGGCCGCCGGCGCGACGGTCGCCGTCAACGTGAGCGAATCGCCCGCGGTGATCGTCGGCGCGGAAGTCGCGAGCGTCGTCATCGACGCCACCTGCGCCGCGACCGTCGTGACGCTGACTTGCGAGCCCAAGTCCGAGAACGGCCCGCCGCTGTAAACGAACGCGGTGAGCACCGGCAGCCCCGGATGCGCCGGCGAATTCGCCGCCAGCGCTGATGGACTGTCGCTCGTCGTGAAGTCGAACCCGCTTAACGAATGCCCCGGCGTGATGGCGTTTGATGTCGCAACCCATTCGATCCCCGCGCCGTCGATCGAATTGCCGAATCCGGTAATCGTCGCGCTCCACCCCGCGGGACTCGAAGCGGCCGCCGGCGATGTCGGTAGAAAGTTTTCCTCCGGCACCCACGAAAACCAGAACGTGCCGATATTGGTCGTGCCGGTATCGGTGACCGTGATGTCGTAATGAAAAACCGGATTTGCCTGCGTGCCGGTCGTCGAAACCAATTGAAGCTGAGCGGAGGCGGACTCGCTCAGGAGCATCCGCGATTCAAGAAATTCCGTGCAGCAGGCGTGTCGCCGGACGGCGTTCCGTGCAGTTGCAGCGCGTGAAGACATCGCTTGTCGAACGATCGATCCAAACATCTCGTTACCTCAGGTTGCCGGGGCTCCGCGGCGCGCGCGTCACCATAACAGCCTGAACTTGCGGTGCGCAGAATTTGCATGTTCAGAAGCCGCCAAGGCCCGTCGCCCGGGACACGAAGAGGAAATGAGCGCTCTTCTGAGCGAACGAGGCGAGAGCGCGATGACGCCCCTTGCATGTCGGGTTCGGGATATGCCGGAATCCGCCGGATCATCGCAACATCCGCGCATATTTGAACCCTGGCATTTGGTGTGCTAACGTACTGCGCGCGATTCGCGGGCGTAGCTCAATGGCAGAGCGCTAGCCTTCCAAGCTAGCTGTTGAGGGTTCGAGTCCCTTCGCCCGCTCATTTTCCCCATCGCAGCCGATGGGGTCTTTTGTTGCCAATGCCCGCCAGCGCAAGCGGTTTGCGTAATGTGGAGCGCGCCTTCGTTGTCGCCGATCACTGCCGCATAACCCCCGAAATCGGACAATCGGCTACTGATGCTTTCGCTGCGCCCCGGCGCAGTTTCCTGAATCCCGGCGCAGCCTGGTGCTGAGGATCAGTCGATAAGCCAACTGATGTCGAGCTGGTACGGCGTTCAACAGGTTCGTCGTCTCCTGCTCCGTCAGCGCGCGCACCTTAGCTTGTCTTGCCAGAGGAAGCGGCTTGAAGGGCAGCAGTTGGATCTTTACACGTGACGATGCACGATGGCGAGCGGCGCGACAGCCGTAGCGGTTTCTGGCTCGGCTGCATCATCTGCTCGAGCCGTGACCGAAACGGCGCAGCATTTCAGCGCGGGCTGCTTGCTTTGCAGATCCGACGCGTCGGTTGTGATCTCATTGCAACTGGCGCGCTTGCCCCACAGCTCGTTCCAGTGAATTGGCATCCACACGAGCCCCGGGCTCATTGCGGCATCGATGCGAAGGATTGTGGCAGATTCGCCGCGAGAACTGTGGACGGTTACGGCTTGACGGTCCTGCAGGAACAGCGATTCTGCATCCGCTGGATGCATATGAACGCTCGGCGCCGCTTCCCCTTTGCCCAGCGCAGGCACGAGTGCCGTTTTGGTGCGCGTATGCCATTGGTTGGCGACGCGGCCGGTCGTCAGCAGCAGCGGGAACTTTGCGGTGGTTTTCTCTTCCGCCGTCAAATGCTCGCGGGCAAAGAAGCGCGCTCGTCCACTGGAAGTTGGGAAGACGCCGTCGGTATAGCGCCGCTCTTGCGGGGCGCCCAGCGCCGGGCACGGCCAGATCTGCGGGCCCTTCGCGCGCAGTGTTGCATGCGACAGCGCGCTCTGATCGTTCGGCCGGCCGGCGGTGCTGCGGGCGAATTCATCGAAAATATCTTCGGCGGTATTGAACCACATGCCGCGCGTGAAGCTCATCGCCGCCGCCACGTGCCGCGGCCACCACCAGTCGGGCTGCGCCTCGCCCGGTGGTTTCACCACCTGCTCCATCAGCGTCACGCGCCGCTCGCTGTTGCAGAACGTGCCGGATTGTTCCAGGTTCACCGCGGCCGGCAGCAGCACGTCGGCATATCGCGTTGTCTCCGTCGGGTAATAGGCATCCTGCACGATCACCAGGTCCGCGCGCTCCAGCGCGCGGCGGATCTTCGGCAGGTTGGGCATACTCGCCGCGGGGTTGGTGCCGACGATCCAGATCGCGCGGATGTCGCGGCTCTCCAGCGCATCGAACATGCGCACCGCGTCGTATCCGGCGTGCGGATAAATCGTCCCTTGGGGCAAGCCCCAGAAGCGTTCAATTTGCAAGCGATGATCAGCGTTGGCGATCTGCCGCTGGCCCGGCAGCAGGTGGCTCATGTAGCCGACGTCACGCCCGCCCATCGCGTTGGGTTGACCGGTCAAACTGAACGGCCCACAACCCGGCTTGCCGATCTGGCCCGTCGCCAGATGCAGGTTAATGATCGCGTTCGACGTGAATGTGCCTTGCAGCGTTTGATTCACGCCCATCGTCCAGAAGGTGATGAGGCGCTTGGCGTCGGCGATCGTCTTCGCCGTTTGCAGCAGTTCAGGCACGCCGATGCCGCAGATCTGCGACACACGATGCGGCGGGTATTGCGGCAGCATCGCCCGCAGCTCCGCCCAACCCTCGGTGTGCGCCGCGATGAACGCCGGGTCGATCTTGCCCCACATGTCGAGCAGATACAGCAGCCCGTTGAGCAGCGCTAAATCCGTCCCGGGTCGCACGGCCAAATGCAGATTTGCCGATTCAGCCGTCTTCGTTCTTCGCGGGTCGACGACGACGCAGTGCGTGCGGCGCTTTTCCAGCCGACGTTCAACCCGGCCGAACACGATCGGGTGACACTCGGCGGCGTTGGAGCCGATGAACAGGAACGTGTCGGCCAAGTCGATGTCCGCGTAGCAGGTCGGCGGGCCGTCGCTGCCGAGCGACAGCGTCATCGCGCTAGCCGCGCTGCTCATGCACAGCCGGCTGTTGCTGTCGACGTGGTTCGTCCGCAGGTATCCTTTGGCGAACTTGTTGAACAGGTATTGCGATTCGGTGGTGAGTTGGCCGGAGAGATAAAAGGCGATGCCTTCAGGCCCATGGCTCTGCAGGATGTGGTTCAGCCGATCGGCGACGTGCTGAACCGCCTCCCCGGCGGTGACGCACGACGGCTCTTGCGCGCGCGACGAGCGACTCATCGCGTGACGCAGGCGCGTGCGGACATCGACTGTCTGCGCGACGGTGGCGCCTTTGGGGCAGAGCTTGCCGAAGTTCGCGGGGTGATGGTTGTCGCCACGGATCTTCGTAATGCGCGAACCGTCGGTCGTCGCGATGATGCCGCAGCCGACACCACAGTAGGGGCAGAGAGTTTTTGCGTCGCGGGTGTGGGGCAATTGTCGGCTTCCTGCCGCTTCGCGGCTTAGCATTTGTTTTCGGGGGGAACGATGCTAAGCCGCGAAGCGGCTAGTAGACATCGCGCTGGTATCGGCCGTTCCGCGTCATCGCCGCCACAAACACATCGGCATCAACGCTACCTTGCTCGGCGATGATCTGCTTGAGCGCCCGGTCGACATCCACCGCCATTCGCTTGGCGTCGCCGCAGACGTAGAAGTACGCCCCGGCCTGCAGCCAACTCCACAATTCGCCGGCGCTCTGCATCATTCGAGTCTGCACATACACCTTCTCGGCTTGATCGCGCGAGAACGCCGTGTCGAGCCGCGTGAGCACGCCCTCTTCGTGCATCGTTTGGAGTTCATCGCGATAAAGGAAATCGCATTCGCTCCGCTGGTCGCCAAAGAACAACCAGTTCTTGCCCGGATGCCGGTCAACCCGGCGTTCGTGGAGAAACGCGCGAAACGGCGCGATGCCGGTGCCCGGGCCAACCATGATGACCGGCGCATTGCGGTCGCTCGGCAGACAGAATTTCGGCGATGCGTGCACGAACACGCGCACGTGCTGCCCCGGCCGCACGCGCTCGGTCAGATAGTTCGACGCGACGCCTTTGCACGTCCGCCCGGCGCCATTCATGTAACGCACCACGCCCACCGTCAGATGCACCTGGTTCGGATGCGCCAGCAGCGATGACGATATCGAATACAACCGCGGCTGCAGCGGCAACAGCGCGGCCACGAACGCCTCCGCCATCGGCCGGGCGGACGGGAACTGCCGCAGCAGATCGATGACCTGCCGCGTGTCATCCTCGGCCAGGCCGTCGGCGGCGAGCTTCGTCAGTTCCACTTTCTGCTCGGCATCGGATGCGCTGCTGGCGAGCAATTCCAGCAAAGCATCGCTCGGCCGTGTGATCGTGATATCGTGCAGCAACGCATGGCGCAGGCTGACGTGCTCACCCGCGGGGTTCTCCACGTCTTCGGCGCCGCTGGTGTGCAGCGCTTCGAGCAGCTGTTGCACCGTGTCGTGACAGTTCTCCGGATAAACGCCCAGCGCGTCGCCGACTTTGTACGACAGGTTGCTGTGGCGAAGATCGAGCACGACGTGCCGCGTGTCTTTCGATGATCCCGCGCCATTCAGCGGCTTGCACTGCACGAGCCGCGCAGGGAACGGATTATCGCGGCCATGAGCTGCCTGCTCCTGTTTCTTCACCGGCGCGGCCGGCGCAGACTTCGCCTGCCCCGCATCCGACGGCAGCACCTTCAGCAGTTCTTTGAGCGACTTGTTCGTCTCGCGGCCACCGGGTGTGCAGCGCGCCAGGTCCTTCTCGCTGCCCGATGCAATCGCCTCGGCATACGTCTGGCAGAGGTAGCCGCACGCGCCGCAATCCAGCTGCGCCATCGCCGCCATCAGCTGCCGTTCCCGCGGTTTCCCCGCCGCCAGCGCCAGGCGTTTGGAAAGCGATAACGCCGGGTCGTGCCAGGGAAATTCTTCCTCCACCGCCGGTGCGGCGGCAACGGGTTCAGGTTGCACATTCACCAAGCCGGTGAAGAAGCCGCTCAACCACGCGCGCTGCTGCGGTGTGAACGGCGCGGATTCGGGCAGTAACAACGTGGTGGACATTTATCTGCTCCTTATGGGCTTATGCGGCCGCAGCCGCCGTACGTTCGAACACTTCCTTCAACGCATCGCTCGTGTGCCGAAGCACGAATTGCCGGAATGACTCACCGGGGGCATTTCGATGTTCGAGGTATCCCTGCAACACCCGATCGAGCAGCGACGGCAACTCGCTCGCCGTCACGTCGCGATACAACTCGCGCGCGATTCCCTGCTCAGCGCCGTACCCACCGCCGACGAACAGGTGATAGCCTTCGACCATCTCCTCGCCGACGGCGATCGTCGTGGCGATCAAGCCGATATCGCCGATGTAATGCTGTGCGCACGAATGGTGACAGCCGGTCAAGTGGATGTTGATCGGCTGATCAAGTTGGACGCGATGCTCGAGGTAGTTCGCCAAGACAAGCGCGTGGGCCTTGGTGTTGGCCGCCGCGTATTTACAACCGGCGTTGCCGGTGCAGGCGACGAGTCCGGCGCGAAGGGACGACGTCGAATAATCCAGTCCGATCGCGCGGAGGGACGCCTTCGCCTCATCAATGCATGCGGCGGGAATGTCGGAGATCAGCAGGTTCTGCCAGACGGTAAGCCGAATCGTGCCGCTGCCGAATCGCTCGGCGATATCGGCAAGGCCGCGCATCTGCTGCACCGTCATTCGCCCAACGGGCAGGACAACGCCGACATAATAAAGACCCGATTGTTTCTGGGCGTGAAATCCAATGTGGCCATGCTTCTGAACGGTGGGGCGCGCCTGACACTTGTCCAACGGGAACCGCCGCAGAGTGATACCGGTGGGCAAATGCCGTTCAACTTCTTTCAAGAAGCCGTCAAAGCCCATTGCATCCAGCACATATTTGAGGCGAGCCTTTTTGCGATCGGTGCGATCGCCGTGCTCGATGAACACTTTGACGATCGCGGCCGCAACGGGAACGCATTCCTCCGGCTTGAGCAGGACGCCGGTGTCACGGGCGAAATCCTTGTGACCGGTGATCCCACCGAGCGTGAGGCGGAAGTAAACGCCGTTTGGAATTTCGCAACCCTCACCAACGCCAACGGCGGTGAAGCCGATGTCGTTCGTGTCTTCCAGCGCGCTCACGCGCCCGCCGCCGTCGAAGGCGATGTTGAATTTCCGCGGCAGGCCGTACATCTCGCGGTGGTTGAGGATGTAGTGGTGCATCTGCCGGGCCAGCGGCCGCGTGTCGATCAGTTCCTGCAGGTCAATTCCCGCGGTCGGACTGGCGGTGACATTGCGGATGTTGTCGGCGCCCGCGCCGCGATTGACGATGCCCAGGTCGTGCAGGCCCATCAGCACATCGACCGTGTGCTTCGGCCCGATCTCGCGCAGCTGCAAGTTCGCCCGCGTCGTCACATCGGCGTATCCACCGGCGAACGCCTCGGCCAGCTGCGCGACGCCGCGCAGTTGGTGCGAGCTGAGAACGCCGCCGGGAATGCGCAGCCGGCACATGAACGAATCCTGTGCCGGCGCGACGTAAAACATCCCCTGGAACTTCATCAGGAAAACGTCGGTGCCCTTGGGAAACCGGCCATCGCGGGCGTGATCGAGCACCAGATCCCATGTATCCAGCCCACTCAGTTTCCGCTTCGCCTGCTCCTCCGCCGTCAACTTCGTTCCCGCGGCGATGAAGCGGTCCTGCGCCGCCCGATTGAGCGCATCAGGACCGGTGATGTCGCCACCGGCGTCGCGCGGCTTCGACTGCTGCGGCAAGCCGAGCGCTGCCGCCCACGTCGGCGCCGCTTTCACCAACTCCACCGCGGCGGCGATGCCTTCGCGGTAGAACTGCTGCTCATCCCCGCCCAGATCGGTGTCGTTGCTGCTCGTACTCATGTTGCAAATCTCACGCTGCTTTTACGCCATCGCCGGAACGGCAACCTCGGACTCGCGCTCGCGTTGCTCTGCCAGGCGCGCTTCCATTTCCTGTCGCGCGGCTGATTCGTCGGCGGTCGAGAACGTGATCGCCAGCGCCAGGAACGAACATGCGGTGACTGCGATACCCAGGATCAGCAGCCCCGTCGGCCACGCGATGCTGCCTTTGAACAGAAACCCGGCGGCCACCGCGCCCGCATTCCCGCCAGCGCCGACGACGCCGGATATAGATCCCAGCGATTTCTTGTTGATGAACGGCACGACCGAGAACGTCGCCCCGCACCCCATCTGCACGCACAAGCTGAACGCCAGCAGCGCCAGAAGCATCGGTGCGATGAGTGTCATTCGGCTGAACAGGATCAGGAACAATCCCTCGGCGAGGATGACCGCGAAGAGCCACATCGCCCGGCCGCGCAGACCGCGGGTGATGCCGATGCGATCTCCGAAGATCCCGCCGAGCGCGCGTCCGAACAGGTTCATCAACCCGAAGATGGCCGCCGTCCACCCCGCGGTGGTCAGGCCCATGTGGAAGTAGTCGGTGAAGTACAGATGCGCGATGTTGTCGATCGTCAGTTCGATGCCGAAACAGCAGCCGTACAGCACGAACAGCACCCACACCCGCGGGTCGCGCAACGCGGCGGTGAAGCCGGCGAATCCTTGCTTCTTCTGCGGCAGCTGGCCGCGGGCGCGCAGCTCTTTGAAGTTCCCATCGGGCGCGTCCTGCGTGAACAGAAAGTACGCGACGCCCGTAAGCAAACAGACGACACCGGCGGCGACCATCGAAGCCCGCCAGCTGCCGCTGCGGCTCATGCCGTGCGAGATGAACCAGAGAAACAGCGCCGGCATGACGAACTGCGTCACACCGCCGCCCATGTTGCCCCAGCCCGCGCTGGTGGCGTTGGCGGTGCCGACGATGTTCGGCGCGAACATGATCGACGTGTGGTATTGCGTAATGACGAACGACGCCCCGATCACACCGATCGCCAGCCGCATCAACATGAACGAGCCGTAACCGTGCACCAGCGCGATGCCCATCACCGGCAGCGAACCGAGAATCAGCAGCCCCGTGTAAGTCAAACGCGGTCCAATGCGGTCGCACAACCAGCCGGCCAGTAATCTTGCGAACACAGTAATCGCAACGGATGCGATGATCGTGTTGCCGACCTGCGCCGGTGTCAGGTGAAGCTCGGTCCGCACCTGGTTCATCAGCGGGGCGATGCCGAACCAGGCGAAGAAGCACATGAGGAAGGCAAACCAGCTCATGTGAAACGCCCGCATCTGCGGCGACGTGAAGTCGAGCAGGTTGATGCGCGGGGCTTTGTGGCGAATATCCATGGTTGAAAAAATCCCTGCGCTCAAACCACCGCCGCCAGCGGGCATTTGGTGGCTGCCGCGTTGCTCGACGATTCGATCGTGAAGAAACCATTTCGCAGCCGCATCGCCGGCTCGTCGGTGTCGGGGCAATCAATGCCCAGCGACGCCGCCGCTTCGCGAAACGCGCGAGCCGAGACGCAGCGCCGCGCCAACTCCGGAATGTCTCCATCGGGGGAAAGGTGCCGCCAGCGCGTCATCTCGGCGGCGTACCACGCGTGATGCGTGACGCTGGGGAAGCCATTGGCGGTATCGAACCCGCGCCAGCGCGAGCCGCTTCGCAGGCTTTCGTCGATGACGGTCGCGTCAACGCCGATGTGCTGCGGGGCCGCCAGCACCTCGACGACGCGCGAGAGGTTTGCAGCGTCGCTGCAGAACTGCATGCCGCGCAGGATGGCGCGGACCAACGGTTTCACGAGTTCCGGATGCGCGTTCGCCCACCGCTGATTCACCGCCAGCACCTTGTCCGGATGCGACGGGATGATGTCCGACGTGACGGCGACGATCCGCCCGGTGCGTTCCCGCGCGGCCAGTGAATTCCATGGCTCGCCACAGCAGAATCCGTCGAGGTAACCCTTGGCCATGTGCCGTGCCACCTGCGGCGGCGGCAGCACGCACAGCCGCGCGTCGCGCTCCACATCCACTTCACCGGCGGCGAGCCACATCCGCAGCAGGTAATGGTGAACCGAACAGTCGAACACGTGCGCGATGGCCTGCGGCATGTCGCCGCGCGACCGGCGCCGCCAGGCGGCCAATGAATTCGCGCCGGTGATGCCGGCGCCGATCAATCGCTGGCTGAAGGTGATCGCGTCCGCGCCGCAGCCCAGGTTCATCACCGCCAGCAGCGGTTCGCTGAACCATTCGCGGCCCAGCGCGCTGTACAGCGGCATGCCGAGCAGCGCGTGGGCCGCCTGCAACTGGCCGAACGTGAGCTTGTCACGGATGTTCCCCCAGCCGATCTGGCGATCGAGCGTGACGGTCAACCCTTCGTCGGCGAAGTAACCGAGCACCTGCGCCGCGATCAGCGGCGCCGCGTCGATCAGCGGGACGAACCCGATCTGCAGCGTCGTTGCCGCTCCGCGCTCGGGGCGAGCCAGCGTCTGAAGTTTTTGCCGGGAACCGGCGGCGGGCACGAAGACCTTTCCAACCCATCCTCAAATGTCGCTCGCAACCGGTGCACTGCCAAACCCTGATGTCGTTCCTCGCGTTGCCTGCTCCGCCGCACCGATGGGGGAAATGTAACGGGATCATTTGCATGAATCCAATTCATTGTTACGATCCTTCAAATCGAATGAATTCATGGAGCATGCGTGGAAGATGTGCATCAATTGAAGGTTTTCGTCGCGGTTGCCGAAAACTTAAGCTTCACCCGGGCGGCCGAGTCGCTGTATTTGACGCAATCGGCGGTCAGCCATCAGATCGCCAAGCTTGAGCAGCAGTTAGGCGTGGCACTGCTGCTGCGGCAGGGACGGGCGGTTTCGCTGACGGCGGTCGGACAATCGCTGCTGACCCATGCCCGGCGGGTGTTTGCCGCGCTGGAAGACGCGGCCGCCGCGGTTCGACAAGCCGCGCGACCCGACGCCGGTCGCCTGCGCATCGGCGCGACCAGCACCGCCTGCCAATACCTTATCCCCGAAGCGCTGCGAGAATTCCGCGAATGCTTCCCCGGGTACTCGCTGTCGATCCTGCCCGGCGACAGCCCGGTCGTCGCCGAGCGATTGACCGAAGGCTCGATCGACTTGGCTGTCATGATCCGCCACGAACGCCGGTCGCGCATGGTGTACCACCACCTGTTCACGGACGAACTGGGCATGCTCGTCAGCCCGCTGCATCCGTGGGCCAAGTCCGGCAAGGTGGACCGCCAACAGCTCGGCGAGCAACGGCTGGTGCACTACAGCCGCAACAGCGCGACGTTCCGGTTGGTCGATCGATATTTCGCCCGCATGCGCGCGCCGCTTCACGACCCGATCGAACTGGGCTCGATGGAGGCGATCAAAGAACTGGTGAAGCTCGGCCTGGGTGTGAGCGTGGTTGCGCGATGGATCGCGCGAAGCGAGATCGCCGAGCGATCCCTCGTCTGGCTGCCGCTGCCCGGCGGCCGCCTCAAACGCAGCTGGTGTATCGCCACCCCCAGCGGCAAAAAGCTTTCCGTTGCCGAACAAACCTTCATCGGCCTATGCCAGGACGCGGCAGGGGCGCTGCGCTAGCGTGAAAGCTGGCATGATCAAGCATCATTCGTCGGTCAGAACGCGTTCCGATGGAGGCGATTGTCATGTCCACTGAATTTCGTGCCGCTCGCCGGTCAGCGCGGCCAGCGCCCGCTACCCCCGGCCGGAACTGCCGGATAACCGGCCGATGCAGCGGACCGACCGGGGCGGTATCTGCTGCCGTTGTCATCGGATTGCGCGGTCGGAATGCCGGCGTTGTAGTAGACGTAGATGTTGCCCGAATTGTCCTGCGTGAAATTGCCGTAGGCGTTGTACTCGTTCACCACCGTCTGCATGTCGGCGACGGCGGCGTTGTACCAACCCGCCGGCCAGGGACTGTTGGGGTCAACGTTGAAGGTCAAGCCAGCGTGCGCCGAGCGCTTCGCCAAAAGCGCGATCGCCGCGGCGGCGGCAGTCAACAGAGCGCTGTTCCGTTTGGACTTCATTTGCTCGTTCCACCCGCGGCTGAGACCGAGATCGCCTGTCATCCTGAGCGGAGCATGTACTCATGCGCAGTCGAAGGATCTAGCCGAGAAGTAAGTGAAGCGCCAGCTTCGCAACAACAGCCGCTTGCGGCTTAGCATCTTTCGCAATGTAGAACAGACGCAAAGCCGCAAGCGGCTGTGACGTTCTTCGCGAAGCAGCGCTTCATCGACTCCTCGACAAGATCCTTCGACTCCGGCGATTACGCCTGCGCTCAGGATAACACAATGCGGCCAGAACGATCACACCGACCATCGACGGTTCCGGCACGCTCGAGGAAGAATCGGCAACCACCGCCGTCGCGACAGCAGCTTCCGCGGGGCTGCTCGCGAGAGATGAGCCGTAGTTCGTCGCCAGCGCGCCCAGGTCGCCGACATCGATGTTGCCATCTTGATTACTGTCGCCGTTGATCCACGATTGCCCGCCGCTGGCACCGTACGAGGTCGCGAGGGCACCGAGATCGCCAACGTCTACGCTGCCGTCAAGGTTCGCGTCACCCTTCAGCGCATAGCGGACCTCCATGTTGCTCGACGATGGCACGCTGATGTAGCCCAGCGCGTGATTCGCATCCGCCAGCGCGGAGCTGAACACCTGCCCGCTTTGGATCAGCATCAGCGCAGAGTCCGCGCTGCCCGGCGCAACCAACTCGTTATTTGTCAAATCCAGATTGCTCGCCGCGTCGATACTCAGCGTCGCCGGCTTTAGCACGAGCGGCGTCGCCGCGCCAGCCGTGGATGTGAGCACCTTAGCCACGCCGCCGCCGGTGATGTTCAGCGCAGCGACGTTCCGCGTCGCGATGAACCCGCTGCCGTTGCCGGCGAAGCTGACCGTGCCGCTGTCCGCGATCACCGACCCGGCGGGAATCACGCCGCTCACGTTCAACGTCGCCCCGCCGGCGACCGTGTAGCTCGTGCTCGCCATCGAACCAGCGGCCGCGATCGTCAATGTCCCTCCGTTCACGCTCGTGGCGGCGGTGAAGGTGTTCGCCCCGCTCAGCATCATGATGCCGTTGCCGCTCTTGGTGATACCGATCCCGCTGGCGAAGCTGACGGGGATGAGGTTCGCCGAAACGATCAAGTCCGACGCCGGCGTCGCCGGGCCGCGCGCGACGTTGAACGTGATCGAGCCGCCGGACACGTTGCGGTTCTGCAAACCAATCGGCCCGCCACTGATCGTCGCGGCGTTCCCGCCGGCATCCGATGTCGCGATCACCTGCGTGTTCAGCGTGTATGCCCCGTTGCCATCGCCACTGCCGGTGCCGGTCAAGGTCCCGCCGGTCATCGTCAGGTCGTTCCAGATCGTCACGCGCCCCGTGCTCATGTTGTTCGAGACGGTGCCGCTGTTGATCGTCAACACGTTCTTGCCGGTCGCGACCCCCAGCGCATCGCCGGCGTTCAGCGCCAGCGTGCCGCCGCTGTTGACGGTGACCGACGCCGACGTGGCGTTGGTGCTGTTCATCTGCAGCGTGCCGGCATTGATCGTGGTCGGGCCACTGTAGGTGTTCGCGCCGGAGAGGACCATCGTGCCGGCGCCGGCCTTAGTCAGCGCGCCGATGGCCGCGGGGTTGCTGGTGGAGTTGGCGGAGTTGGTCAGCTTCGCCGAGACGGTCAGGTCGGCGCTGGCGTTGTTTGTCGCATCGGCGACATTGAACGTGATCGCATCGGTCCCGCTGGCGGCGTCGCCGAGCATGATGCTATTGGCAGTGGTGTTCGACGCGTTGGTGTTGATCGCCGACGCGGCCACGCCGCCGACGGTCACGTCCTTCAGCAGGATGACCGCCTGGTAATCGGCGTTGTAGCCGTTGCCCGCGGTGAACGTCGCGCCGTTGAGCGTAATCGGACCAAAGATGTTCGCGTCCCCGCCGCCGGGGCCGCCCACATCGGCCGCGCTCGTCTGTAGCAAACCACCTTGGTTGACGACGAACTTCAACACCGGCGCCTGCGCGATCGTCGAAGCGCCGCTGCCAAGGACGTTGCCGGTCGCGAGCGACACCGTGCCACCGGCACCGATCGTCACCGTCTTGCCCGGGGTCTGCTCGTTGCCGAATGAGCTCCAACCCCGCCCGTTGATAGTGGCGTCGTTAGCGCCGAAAGTCGCGTTGACGGTCGAGGCTGTGACCGTGACGTTGCCGCTAAACGTGTTCGCGCCGCTGAGCGTCAGCGCCCCGCCGGTGCCTGAACCGGAGTTGACGGTGACGTTGCCGGTGCCGGAGATGACGCCGGAGATCGTGCCGCTGTGCACGTTGGAATAGTTGTACCAGTCGCGCAGGGCGACGGTGAGGTTCCCATTCAGCGCGACGGGTGCGGCGAAGACGCCGGCGTTGCCATTCTCGAAGCTTAGGACGCTGCTCGCCCCGCCGGTGACGGTGATGTTGTTCGGCATCGACACGCCGGCCCCGCCGCCTCGCACGGAGATTTCGCCTTGATTGCCGACGGCAAACGTCGCCCCCGCCGCCACTGCGCCGGCGGTGCCGTATTCGAAAATCCCGCCGCTCTGC
>Ga0308173_10000941_pt1 | contig 13756 bp, 15 predicted proteins | sample PhyPR1_FD_203716 | JGI IMG/M metagenome (GOLD analysis project Ga0308173, IMG submission 203716) | Soil microbial communities from UC Gill Tract Community Farm, Albany, California, United States - DLSLS.P.R1 | ecosystem: Environmental > Terrestrial > Soil > Agricultural land | place: USA...
GACCAGCCGGCCAAGGACGAGGAGCCCGCAGGGGCCAAGTCCGAGGAGCCCGCAGGCGCAGCGTCCGTCGATGACGTCCTGGCGGCAACCATCAGAATCCAGTCCCTGAAGGGGGATAGCGCATGAATCTCAAGGAGAAGCGCGCCGCCGAACTCGCTGCAGCACAGGCGATCGTCGATGGCGCGAAGGCCGCTGTTCGCGGCATGACCAAGGACGAGCAGGAGACGGTTGAGGGTCACCTCAAGTCTGTCGAGCAGCTCGACCAGCAGATCAAGTCGGCTGAGGCTGACCAGTCCCGCCTGTCTCGTCTCGCGGCTCTGACGCCCGAGGCGCAGTCCGGCGCGAAGGCTGACGAGGCGCCGTCCCAGGCTGCTTCGCTGGGTGAGCACTTCATCAAGTCCGTTGGCGACAAGCTCGCTGCGGTCAAGGGTGTGCAGGGCGCGTCCCTGTCGGCTCCGGAGTTCAAGGCTGCGACTGACACGCACGTCGTCGGTTCTGTGTTCCAGAACCCGGTCCTGACTCAGTTCGACCGCACCGTCATCCAGGGCAACCGCCCTCGCCTGACCATCGCCGACCTGCTCGGCTCTGGCACCATCTCGGGCAACGCCATCAGCTACTTCGTCGAGGGCGCCCTTGAGGGTGGATTCACGACCGTCGCTGAGGGTGCCGCGAAGCCGCAGCTTCACATCGTCGACCCGACGCTGGTCACGGACTCGCTGAAGAAGATCGCCGGCTGGATCAAGCTCTCTGACGAGATGATCGAAGACCTCGACTTCTTCGTGTCCGAGATCAACGGGCGCCTGCTGTACGAGCTGGCGAAGTTCGAGGAGGCGCAGCTGCTGTCCGGCAACGGCACCGGCTCGAACGTCCTCGGCCTGCTGAACCGGTCCGGCATCCAGACCGAGGCCCGCGGCACTGTCGCTTCTGGCGACACGATGGCCGACGCCCTGTTCCGTGCCATGACCAAGGTCTCGACCGGTTCCGGTCTGGACGCTGACGGAATCGTCGTCAACCCGGCCGACTACCAGTCGCTGCGCCTGCAGCGCGACGCGAACGGCCAGTACTACGGCGGCGGGTTCTTCGCTGGCGAGTACGGCAACGGCACCCTGACCGCGCAGCCGCCGCTGTGGGGCCTGCGTACCGTCGTCACCCCCTCCGTGCCCGCCGGCACCGCCCTGGTCGCGAACTTCTCGCAGGCCGCGACGGTGTACCGCAAGGGTGGCGTGCGTGTGGAGTCGACGAACTCCCACGCTTCGGACTTCACCAGCAACCTGGTGACTGTCCGCGCTGAGGAGCGCGTGGCGCTGGCGATGCGTCGCCCGGCCGCGTTCGTCAAGGTCACCACGACCGCCGCACCGTGATCCACCGCCTGAGGCGGGCTGCCCATGTGGTGGCCCGCCTTGGGCGTCACGCAGGAAGGAACGGCATGGCTGAAACGAAGGAATACACGGTCACCATCGGCGGCCTCGAGCACACGTTGCTCCTTGACGCTGCGGACGCTGAGCGGATCGGCGCGAAGCCCGTCGAGGCGAAGGCTGCGCCGAAGCCGGCGAACAAGGCCCGTACCGCGCAGAGCAAGTCCGGTGGCAACTGACCCGATCGTCCTGGTCGGCGACCTTGAGTCGTACCAGGGCGGTGACGCGCAGAGTCTGATCGACCAGGCGACCGCCCTAGTGCGCAGGTACTGCGGTTGGCATGTCACCCCGGAGCGCACTGAGACGATGTCGCTTGACGGTTCAGGCGGGCGCTCACTACGTCTCCCGAGCCTGCACGTCACGAGCGTTGCGGCGGTCACGAATGATGGCCTCGCGTACACCGACGACGACTTCGTGTGGTCTTCGGTGGGGACGTTGACCCGGGCGCCCCGTACGGGGATCTGGGCAGAGGGTCCGCGCAAGGTGCGGGCGACCGTGACCCACGGCTACTCCTCCGATGACGCCGCGGACCTTGCGAGCGTCATCATGGCGCGCGCTACCCGGATGCAGGCAAACCCGGGGTCGGCGGCTCGTGTGCAGGCTGGCCCGTTCAGCGAGCAGTACGAGGCCGGTTCGGGGTTCACCTCCGATGAGCTGGCGACCCTTGACCGCTACCGCCTGCCGCCACGCCCGTGAGGGGCGAGGCCGTGACGGTGCTTCGCGCCGGGGTCGTGGCTGACCCGTACAGCGGCGACGTGTCGCCGTCGTGGGACAGCCCGGTCGGCGTCACCGTGAGCAACGTGCTGGTGGAGCCGCGCCCGTCGGGGGAGCCCGTGCAGGACGCACGCAACGCCGTCACGTCGGGCTTCACGCTGTACATGCCGGCTTCTGCGGACGTTACAGCCGCTGACCGGGTTGAGGTACGGGGGCGGGTCTATTCGGTCCTTGGCGAGCCTGCTGACTGGCGTCTGGGGTCTTACCGTCCCGGGCTGGTTGTGCAGGTCGAGCGAACGGAGGGGTGATGGTTTCCGTTCGCATCAAGATCAACTACGAGGGCATTCGGGATCTACTGAACGACCCTGGTGTTCGCGCCGACCTGACGCGCCGCATGGGTCCCGTGGAGTCCGCGGCCGTCGCGGGTGCGCCCGTCACGTCGGGCGACTACCGCGGCAGCATCCACATCGAGCAGGCCACGACCGACCGTGCCGCGGTGCGGGTCGTCGCCGACTCGGATCACGCCCTGTTCGTTGAGGCGAAGACGGGCAACCTCGCTCGAGCCCTTGACGCTGCTGGGGGTGCCTGATGCCGTTCGTTGAGTTCCCTGACGTGGAACTGTGGGCGACGACTTACCTGCGTGCGGCACTCGCTGCCCGCCCTGAGCCGTATGCGGCGGGCGTGAAGGTTGGTGTGGCTGTCCCCGCGACGCGCTCTGACCGGATGGTGCAGGTCCGCCGTGATGGTGGGCCGCACCTTGATGCCACGCGTGAGGCTGCCAGGCTGGGCGTCAACGTGTGGGGCAAGACGGAGCAGGAAGTGACGGACCTCGCCCGTCTGGTGCGCGCCCTCCTGGGTGGCGGCGCTGACGGCGCCCCGGTGTGCCGGGTGCACGAGTTGTCCGGCCCTTCCCCTGTGGCTGACGAGTCTGGTCAGCCGCGAAGGTTCATGACGTTTGAACTGGTCGTCCGTGGTGTCGACCTGACCCCCTGAAGGAGCAACTGATGCCGAAGCTGACTCACCCTGACAGCGGCCAGACCATCGAGGTCGCCGACGAGCAGGCCGACCTTTACCGCGGGCAGGGCTGGCTTGACCCGGCCGCCGCGAAGAAGGCCGACAAGTAACACCAGTTTCACCCCGTCGCGCGCACGACGGTTTCTCGCGGCACAACGCCGCACAACTCTCATCCCTTGAAAGGGGATCACCGTGGCTCTTAACTCAGCCAATGTGCGCGTTGCTGTGACCGGCGAAGTGCTCATGGGTCTCACCACTGCGACGGCGCCTACGGGCACCGCCGGCGTCACCACCGGCTTCACCGGCCTGGGCTTCGTGTCCGAGGACGGCGTGACCGAGACCCGGGACCGTTCCACCGACGACATCAAGGCGTGGCAGAACGGCGCGACTGTTCGTACCGTTGTCACCGACGGGTCGCTGTCGTACCAGTTCACTCTGCTCGAGACCCGCAAGGACACCGTTGAGCTGTACTACGGCACGACCGTGACCGCTGCCGCGTCGGATGGTTCGTTCGTGATCGTCCCGACGAACACGGGCGGCCGGCGGTCGTTCATCATCGACGTCGTCGACGGCGCCGAGCTGATCCGCACGTACATCCCGTCGGGCGAGGTTTCCGAGGTCGGCGACCGCGTGTACGTGAACGGTGACCCGATCGGTTACGAGGTCACGATCAAGGCGTACCCGTCTGCTTCGATCACTGACGCGTCCGGCGCTCAGGGTTCGGCGAAGGTCTACGCGACCGCACTGAAGACCGGCGGCGCGTAACAAGCAACCGGGGGCGTGCTCTGCGCGGACGCGCCCCCGGTGTTTCACCCCTGTCCGCGCTAACCCATCCGCGCTCACAGATCGAAAGGCACGCGCATGCCCGCAACACCCCAGGACCACAAGACTGCCGGCGAGTTCGTTTGGACGTCCCCCGCTGGCGAGAGCATCACCCTTCCGTCGATGAGCAGCCTGAAGGCTGGAACCGTGCGGAAGTACCGGAAGCTGCCCGAGGTTGACTTCATGTTCTCCATCCTCGAGGACATGGCAGACCCGGCCGAGCTGGACAAGATCGACGAGCTGAGCACGACGGACCTTAACGCGCTGTTCACGGCGTGGCAGGCCGACGAGGACGGGGCTACGTTCCCCCAATCCTGACGCTCCTCGAACTGATCGAGGAGCATCGGGGCGCGTTTGAGTATGACTGGCGTTCGCGGTTTCATTTGCGGGCGGCGTTCCCTGAGGTGATGGGGTGGGGTGAGGCGTGGCGCCTCACCCAACTCCTGCTGCGGGACCCGTCGTCACAGTTGGCTGCGGCGTTGGCGGGGTGGCAGTTCCCGGCGTCGCGGGAGTATCTGACGTTGATGGACACGTTCGACTTGCACCACATGTTGAACGCGAAGAAGAAGCCTGAGCCTGTGCGCCGCCCATGGGATGTTCCGCCGCGGCGTTTGGGTTCGGCGGCGATGTCTCCTGAGCGTATGCGGGTGTTGTTGGACAAGCACCGCGGGACGCCCGCTAGTGGTAAGCCCGGTCGCCGTCGCGACTCTCGGGGCCGTTTCGTTAAGACCTGATCCCGGGAGTTGTCGTGGCTGAAGTTGCGTCCGCGTATGTCAGCCTGATCCCTTCGGCGAAGGGGTTCGGTGGAAAGATCCAGGCGCAGGTCGGCGGCGACCTCGACAAGGCCGGTAAGGCTGGCGGTCAACGGTTCGGCTCGGGCATGTCGTCTGGCCTGGCGGGTGTCGGGTCGAAGGTGTTCGCGCCGTTGGCTGCGGCTGCCGCGGCGATCAGCGTCGGCAGTTTCCTGAAGGATGCCGTGTCTGAGGCGCGGGAGTCGCAGAAGGTTGGCGCGCTCACGACGCAGGTCATCAAGTCCACGGGTGGTGCGGCGAAGATCACCGCGGGCCAGGTCGGCGACCTCGCGACGGCGATCAGCAACAAGACGGGTATCGACGATGAGGCGATCCAGTCTGCGTCGAACCTGCTCCTGACGTTCACGAACGTCCGCAACGAGGTCGGCAAGGGCAACGACGTCTTCAACCAGGCGACGCAGGCAGCGACGGACATGGGCGCGGCGCTGGGCAACGACCCGAAGGCTGCCGCGATCCAGCTGGGCAAGGCGTTGAACGACCCAGTGAAGGGTGTCACGGCGCTGTCGAAGGTTGGTGTGTCGTTCACTGCGCAGCAGAAGGCGCAGATCAAGACGATGACGGCGAGCGGTAACACGCTCGGCGCGCAGAAGTTGATCCTTGGTGAGCTGAAGAAGGAGTTCGGCGGCGCTGCCGCTGCGTCTGCCACTGCGGGCGAGAAGTTGTCGACGGCGTTCGGCAACTTCAAGGAGCAGATCGGCACGGCGCTCCTGCCTGTCATTGACAAGGTGGCGACGTTCCTAACGGCGCGGGTTATCCCGGCGGTGTCGAGCTTCATCTCGGGGCTGCAGGACGGCACGGGTGCTGGCGGTCAGTTCCGGGCGTTCCTGACTGGGATCTGGACGGCGCTGCAGCCGATCGGGGCATTCCTCATGGGCACGGTTGTCCCGGCCATCAGGGGGTTCTTCGCGTCGTTCCAGTCCGGCGGGGGTCCATCGGCTATCACGGCCGCCTTCCAAACCGTTGTCGCATTCATCCGCGGCCAGGTCATCCCCGGCATCATGGCAATCGTTGGCGCTGTCCGCGGCTTTGTCGCGGTGGCGCTGCCGATCATCCAGGCATTCGTTGCGGGAATGATGGCGCGCATTACGCCCATGCTTCCGGCGGTGCGGGCGATCTTTGCGCAGGTCGGCGCAGTGGTTGTCGGCGCGCTCGGCCTGATCAAGGGCGTCATCCAGGCGGTAACGGCGGTTATCGGGTTCATTTGGCGCGCGTGGGGCCAAGGTCTTATGACCTTCCTTGCCGCGACGTTCGCAAACATTCTGACGGTTGTGCGTGGCGCCCTGACAATCATTCAGGGCATCATCAAAACCGTTACGTCGCTCATCAAGGGCGACTGGTCGGGCGCGTGGGCTGGCATCAAGCAAATCGTGTCTGGCGCGTGGACCGTCATCAAGGGCGTCGTGTCGCAGGCGATGAACATCATTAAGACGGTCATCGCTGCGGCGTGGTCCGTCATCAAGGCCGTGACGTCTGCGGCTATGGGGTACCTGAAGGGGCAGATTTCGGCGAGCCTCAACGCGTGGAAGGCCCTGTTCTCAGCGGCATGGTCGGCGATCAAGTCGCTGGTCGCCTCGCAGATCGCAGCGGTTAGGTCGGCCGTCTCGTCGGGGATGTCCGCGGTGACTTCTGCCGTGTCTTCGGCCTGGTCTGCTGTGAGGTCGGCGACCTCGAGCGCGTGGGCGTCGATCAAGTCGGCCGTGTCCTCGGGCGTCTCTGGCGCGGTCAGCTTCATTGCGGGGCTGCCCGGGCGGGCTGTGTCCGCGCTGGGCAGCGTCGGCTCCCTGCTCTACAGTGCCGGCGCGGACCTTGTGAGAGGCTTCCTGAACGGTATCTCGTCGATGGTCGGCGAGGTTGCAAGCCGTGCAGCGAGCATGGCGGCCAGTGCGGTCAGCGCCGCGAAGGGCGCCCTGGGGATTCAGTCTCCGTCGCGGGCGTTCATTGAGATCGGCCAGTTCGTCGGCAAGGGTCTCGCGATCGGTTTGCAGGGTTCCGCGGCGCAGGTCGCTGCGGCGTCGAAGACGCTTGTGTCTGGCATGGCGAAGGTGTTCACCGAGCGGGTGAAGACGAAGGATTCGACACTCATCAAGGCTCTGCGTGGCGAGGTCACGCGACTGGGTCCGTTGGTGAAGAAGCACAAGGCGTCGGCGAAGCAGCTCGCCGCCGCGCGTAGGGCGCTTGATAACGCGTTGAACCACAAGGGTAAGGCGTCTGACATTGGGTTCGCTGCCGCGACTGCGGTGATGAACGGGCTGAAGAAGCAGACCGACGCCGCAGCGAGCATCGCGAAGCAGCGGACGGCGGTCGCCGCGAAGTTGAAGGTCGCGCAGGACAAGCTCGCTGCTGCGGTGAAGTTGAAGGCTGACTTCGCTGCGTCGGTCCGGGCGCAGGCTGCGGACCTGGGCAACGTGGTGAAGAACTCGTCGGTGACGTCGGCGGCTCTCGGCGGTCAGGACATCGTCGCGAACATGAAGAACCGCCTCGCTGCGATGACGAAGTTCGCTGCGGACGTGGCTAAGCTGAAGAAGTTGGGCCTGAATAACACCGCGTACAAGCAGATAATTGACGCTGGTGTCGATGGTGGCGGCGCTGACGCTGCGGCCGGCCTGTTGGCTGGCGGCAAGGCGGTCGTCGGTCAGGTTAACAGCCTGCAGGGGAAGATCAACGGCCAGGGTAAGAAGTTGGGCGACACGTCGTCGAAGGTGCTGTACCAGGCGGGCGTCGACTCGGCGAAGGGCCTCGTGAAGGGTCTCGAGTCGCAGGCTGCGGCGTTGGCTAAGGCTTCTAAGAAGGTCGCTGACGCGATCGTGAAGTCGATCAAGAAGGCGCTGGGCATCAAGTCCCCGTCGCGGGTGCTGGCGGATCAGGTCGGCCGGTTCATCCCGCTTGGTGTGGTCCGGGGCATCGACTCGGAGCGCGCCGCGCTCGACAAGTCGATGCGGTCGCTGGTGACCGTCCCGAAGGTGTCCCCGGGCATCGCGGGCGGCGCGTCGGTGGCCGGTGGTCTGGGCGGCGGGAGCCGGATGCACCCTGCCGACATCGCGGCGTTGGCGTCGGCGATGTCGAACGTGCAGATCGGTTTGGATGGTCGGAACGTGTCCGCTTCAGTTGACCAACGATTGGGGCAGATCAGGTGACGGCTTGGCCTAACACGTTCTCACTTGGGGATGTCCTGCTCGACCGGGATGACGCTGAGTCGTTCCGGGTGGTGAGTTCCGCGGTCGGCTGGGATGACGGCACGGAGGTGCGTGCCGGACTTCAGGACCGGGTGCAGCAAAGCGGCAGTTGGGACGCCACGGGTTTCAGTTCCTCACGGAAGGTCGCCCTCGAGGGTTTCGTTCAGGAGCGGACTGGCGCAGCGGCCTCGGCGCTGAAAGACGATCTGACTGCGCTGGACCCTCGGCTGCTGTACCCACTTCAGGTTATCGACGTTGACGGCGTTTCGCGTGCGTCGATGGCCCGGGTTACGGGCGCAGCGGTCGTCGAGTGGGTCAACCCGTTGTCGTTCCGGTACACGATCGAGGTAACGGCGCCTGACCCCTTGAAGTACGGCAGCCCGCAGTTCGGCGCGACGTACCTGTCTGGCGCCGCGGGCACGGGCCTGGTTTATCCGCGGGCTTACCCGCTCAGCTACGGTGTCGCGGCGGGGGTTACGCCGGGTTCGATCACGGCGCCCAACGCTGGCACTGCGCCGTATTGGCCCGGCCTGCGGATCGACGGCCCCGTCCCGAACCCTGTCGTGACGTTGGCTGAGACGGGTGATTGGGTGAAGTTCAACGGGACCGTTTTGGCGGGTCAATGGTTGGACTTTGACTTGGCGAGTCGGCGGGTGTTGTTGAACGGTCAGGTGTCGGTGCGGCAGTTCGTGTCGTCGTCGGGGTCTTGGCTGGCTGTCCCTCCTGGTGGTGGTTCGGTGTCGTGGGCGGCTGATGCTGCGGATCCGGCTGCGAAACTTTCTGTTTGGTCCTACGAAGGGGCATGGTCGTGAGCATTTATCACAGTGCGGGTAATTCGGAGGCGTCGGAGAAGCAGGGTGTGGCGGCCTTGTTTCAGCAGTCGTCGCCGGGTATCGCGGCGACTGGTGTCCTGAACGGGTTGGCGGTCACTCAGACCACGACGGCGTCGGGGTCGGTGCAGGTCGGCCAGGGCGCGGGGGTGGTGCAGGGGTCGTTGACGGCTGGTGCGTCGCTCCTGTCGAACCCTGCGCCGACGCTGGACGTGTTCACCGCTAACCCGGTGGGCGCTCTGCCGCGTAACGACATCGTCACGTTTGACTCGGTGACGGCTGCGGTGAAGGTGTTTGTAGGGACGCCGAACGCGACGCCGACTGACCCGACGGTGCCGAACACGGCGATCCCGTTGGCGCGGTTGCGGCACGCGGCGAACGCGACGACGATCCCGGTCGCGAAGATCGACGACTTGCGGGTGTTCACGGGCCTTGCGGGTACGGCGTCCCCGGCGTGGGTGTCGTACACGCCGACGATCAGCGGCGGCGGTTGGACGGCGGGTTCGTCGACGGTGACGGGCCGTTACCTGCAGGTCGGCAAAAGGGTCGACTTCCACATTCAGATCGGGTTTAACGGCACCGCGACGTTCGGCGGCGCCCAGTTGCAGGTCGGCCTGCCGGTGGCGCACGTGTCCGGGCGGAACACCCCTGTGGGGTCCGCCGACTGTCTCGACACGTCGGCGTCGGCGCGGTACGCCCTGCACGGAATCATCCTTGGGTCGGACCCGACGTCGGTGTACCTGTTTTCGATCGGCACCGCCGGCCAGATGTTCGCGGTCGTTAGCACCCTGCCCTTCACGTGGGCCACCCAGGACACCATCTACGTGTCAGGAACCTACGAGGCGGCCTAATGTACGACGTGTTCGCGACCCGATGGGACAACCCCCACGTCGTTGAAGAACGCATCCCCGCCCGCGGACTCGAGTTCACCATGCCCCTGTCAGACCACGGCGAATGCTCCTTCTCCGCCACGGTCGAACCGGGCCGGTCGTTCTGGCGGCCCGCACTATCCGCCGCCGTGTCCGGGGTGCTCGTGTGCCGCGACGGTGTGCCAGTGTGGTCCGGGCGGGTCTGGTCCGAACGCCAAACCGGGCCACGCACGTTCGACTTCACCTGCGCCGAGTGGGGGTCTTTCTTCGAGCGGGTTCCCGCCGTCCCCAAGTCGTACGCGCAGGCCAACGACCACGACATCTTCCGCGACCTCATCACCCAAGCTCAGGCCGTGCCAGGGCAGGACGCGAAGATCACGATGGGCACCTCACAGGGCAAGTCGTACTCTGACGTGCTTGTGACGTCGTGGGATGACACGACCGTCGAGGCCCAGTTCAGCCAGCTCGCCGACGCTGACGGCGGCCCGGAGTGGTACTTCAGCACCGCGGGCACGTTTGAGAACCCGTTGCGGGTCCTCGTCCTCGGCGACCGGCTCGGCAGCAAAACGCCCGTGACGGTCCTCGAGTACGTGGAGGACACTGAGCTGTGGTGGGCGCCGTCGTCGTCCTCGTCAACGACACCGCTGGGCAACATGTACCCCGGGCGCCAACCACAGGCCGTCGTCGGTGGGCGTAGGGGCGGCAACATCATCGCGCACCCCGCCCGCGCCCAAGACGCAGCCACATCCGCGACGGCGACGATCGCCATCGGCGCGGGCGACCAGGCCTCACAGTTGCGGGCCACCGCCTCGGCATCCGACCTTCTGGCTGCGGGGTTCCCGCGGCAGACCGTGACACGCCAGTACACCGACGTCGTGATATCTGACACCCTGGCGCGGCTCGCCCGTGCTGACCTTGCGGCGGCGCGCGGGATCGTGACGTCGTACACGTTCACCACGTTCGACGGCGACCCCGATTGGACGCAGGTGCAGCGCGGCGACACCGTCCGCGTTGAACTCGACACCGACGTGTACGCCACTGAGCGCCCCTTGGTGTTCACGACCCGTGTCCTCGAGATCGGCGTGTCCGTGCAGGACGACGGGCCGGCGCAGGTCAACTGGAAGACAGCCGACGTGAGGGACTACTGATGGCGAAACTCCCCAAGGGTCCACCGACGTTGCGGGACGTGCTACGTGAGCAGCGCGCCCTGCAGAAGAAGCAGGGGACGGCGTCACCGTATTCGGGGTCGGGGTTCAGCGTCGGCCCCGACGGGTCAGTGTCCACGCCGGGCACCGTCACCGCGGGCGGGCTCACAACAGCCGGCGCCGTGTCGGGCGGGACGGTGACGGGCGGCAACACCGGGCCAGGGTTCGCGATCGCGTGCGGGCGGGTCACGATCACCCCCGCCACTGCCAGCGTCACAGCGTCGGCACCCGTGACGTTCCCGACGGGCCGGTTCAGCACCACGCCCCGAGTCACCGTCACCCCCGTCACGACAGACCCCGTGAACAACCGCACCTCTACTGGGGGCGTCACCGCAACCGGATTCACTTGCTATGTCAACCGCAACGCCACGACCGCGATCGACATCGACTGGATCGCAGTCACCAGCTAACTCGGGGCACTCCCGGCCGCTTCGTTCGAGAGGACCCCCATGTCGTTCCTTGGCCAGTTCCGCGCCATGACCAACCCCGAATTTTACGGCCGGGTCTGGGTCGCCTGCTATGCGGTCGCGGAGGACGTCGCCAACGAGAGCCCGACCACGCCGAACCACGAACTGCGGGCGCGGCTGGCGGCACTGATCGAGAACGAGCCGGCGACGTACGCTGACACGTTCGTGAAGCGTGCCGCGATGAACGCGACGATCGGTGCAAGCATCAGCGAAGAGGGCCGATCTAACGCCCCGGACAGCGACTTCGAGTTCGTGATCGCGCAGTGGTGGGACAGTGCGACGGCGCTCCTCGCGCCCGCATCCGCGGCACCGGCTGGGAAGTCTCGGGCTGCCGCGGTGAACGTGCAGGACTACGGCGCGAAGGGTGACGGTGTCGCGGATGACACGGCCGCCATTCAGGACGCCATCAACGCTGCGGCGTCGTTCGGGTTGCGGGTGTACGTCCCTGGCACGGCGAACCGTTACCGGGTTACCCGGCAGGGAAGCAACACGCACATCTTGACGGTGCCGACGGGTGTCACGGTGTTCGGTGACGGGGCGACGTCGCACCTGTGGTTCGACGCGACGGTGAACCCGCCCGCGTCTGGGGCGATGGCCCTGGTGGTGGTGATGATCGGCACCCCGTCGTCGACGTCGCGGCGGGTCCGCGTCACGGGGTTGAAGGTCACCGGCAACAACTCGGCCATGCCGTCGGGCACCTACGTGTGTGGTATCGCGGCACGCCTCGACGACTACGCGTTCCCAGCAGTGGACGCGAAGACCTGCACGGACGTGGAGATCGACCACAACACGGTCGTCGACACCATCCTCGGGATCGGCATGCAACCGTCGGCGTCGTACGCGGCGCCCCTGGTCAACGCGTCCGACCGGGCGAAGGCCGGGTACCTCGCGGCCCGCTGGAACGTGCACCACAACACGGTGGACACGACCACGAACAAGGCGATCGAACTGTCGGCGACGACCAGCTCGAGCATCGACTCGAACGTGTGCCTGAACGTGTACGACGGCCCGCAAGCGATCTACTACTCGACCCACATCAACATCACGAACAACTTCGTCACGTACAAGGAGACGGGGATCTCGGTCACTGAGGGTGTCAAGAACATCAACGTAATCGGGAACCACCTCATCGGCGTCGCCGGCTCGACGCAGGGCGCCAACTCCCTCGGCGGGATCGCGATCCGCCGCGAGCCGCAGGCCGACGTCAACGTGTGCGCTGAGCACGTCGTCATCCGTGACAACCATGTCGACGCTACGGCGACGACGTCTCAGCGGGCGTTCGGGTTCCACCGGCACGTCTCGTCGGCGTCAACGTCGTGGAAGTCCATTCGCGTCATCGGGAACACGTTCGTGGGGAAGACCTACGCGTACGACTGGCTGGCCGGCACGGACACCTCCGGGCAGGACATCACGTTCGTCGACAACACCTTCGACGGTGACTTCCTGACGTCGGCGTGGCCGTGCAACTTCCTGAAGATCGACCGCAACCGGTTCAAGACGGTCCTGACGATCAACACGACCAACGCGTCATGGAATGAGAACTACGCCTTCACGGGCGTCGCAGGTCAGGCCGCGGCAACGGTCGCGACCGGCGCGACGAACAACGTCCTCGAACAGAACTACTTCGCTGGTGGGCTGACGGACAACGGGACGACGACGCGGAAACGCGCGAACTTCCTCAGCGGCGTCTTCACCGCCTAGCCCGACGTCACATCGAGAACGCTTGTTCCTCGATGTCAGCTTGAGTGCAGCGGTCGGAGCAGGTGCGCGTCTGCCGGTCTGGCGTGAGTGACCGGCAGACGGCGCACCGTGGCAGCCGGAGTCGCAGCAGCCAGGCGCGTACATGGATCAGCACGTCGCACATTCAAGCACAAGGGGAACGCCCGCGCGGGGGCAGTGGGGACTGGCCGCGCGGACGCCCAACACAAGCAGACCACGCAAGGTGCGACACCGCATCCGCACGCGTACTCAAACTTTCAAGGAGATCCCCACCATGCCGACGAAGGCCACGCCATGAAGAACGCGCAAAGGCTGGACCCGCATGTGGCCCAATGGGTTGTGCAGGCAGCGACCCGGCTGACGTCCACGTTCGCGATCGTTCAGGGTGTCGCCATCGTCGGCGGCGGCCCCGCGCGGTGGCAAGGTCCGGCGTTCGCGACCGCCCTGACCGTGCCTGGCGCCCCCGGGTCGTGGGGTGTCGTCCTGTTCCTGTTCGGCGCTGCCGGGCTGGCGGGGACGTTCACCTACCGGGAACGGCTCGTCGCAGCTGGCATGACCGGCATCTGTGCGTGGTGCATGTTCTTCGCGATGTCGTTCGTGAAGACGGCCCACGAGAACTCCCGCGCAGCGACCACCGGCATTTGGGCGTACGGGTTCATCTGCATCGTCGCGCTGCTGCTGGCCGGCGCGTACCTCCAGTCTCAGGACGGGGGCCA
>Ga0308173_10000942_pt1 | contig 13746 bp, 12 predicted proteins | sample PhyPR1_FD_203716 | JGI IMG/M metagenome (GOLD analysis project Ga0308173, IMG submission 203716) | Soil microbial communities from UC Gill Tract Community Farm, Albany, California, United States - DLSLS.P.R1 | ecosystem: Environmental > Terrestrial > Soil > Agricultural land | place: USA...
AGCAACGCAGCGAGGGCCGGTGACCCCGATGGGGTCACCGGCCCTCGCCGCGGCCCCGTCCCGGGTCCCGCCCTGAGCTTGCGAAGGGTGGGGAGGACGGGGTCCTTCTTCAGCCGAAGCGGCGGGCGCTGTTGAAGCTGCCCATCGAGTCGAGGCTGGCGACCTTGACCGGCTGGCCGGAGGTCGAGGCGTGCACCATCTTGCCGTTGCCGATGTACATGCCCACGTGGCTGACCGGGCTGTAGAAGAACACCAGGTCACCGGGCTGCAACTGGTCACGGGAGACGGGGGTGCCCATCTTCGACTGGCTGCTGCTCGAGTGCGGAAGGCTGATGCCGGCCGCGGAGTAGGCGTACTGGGTCAGACCGGAGCAGTCGAACGCGTCCGGCCCGCTGGCACCCCAGACGTACGGGTCCCCGACCTGGGCCAGCGCCGTGTCGACGGCCTTCTGCGCGGCGCCGCTGGGTGCGGCCACCCCGGTCGGCGCGGCCTGCGTGTCCCCGTGCGACGCGACGACCTGCTGCTGCTGCGGCGCGGTCAGCGCGGCGTACTGGCGCTGGTAGTCGGCGATCTTCGCCTGCAGGTCCTTCTGCTGCGCGGCGATGTCGTCGTAGGTCTTCTGCGCCGTCGCCTGCGCCGCGTCGGCGTCGGCCTGCGCCTTCTTCGCCGCCTCGGCAGCCTGCGCGACCTGGGCGACCTGCTCGTTGGTGTGGCCGGCGATGGCGTCGAGCGTGCCCAACTGGTGGACGAACGCGTCGGCCGAGCTGCTGGTGAGAAGGACGTCGATCCGGGTCAGGCCATCGTTGGCATCGCCGGTGTAGGCCGAGCGGGCCAGCTGGCGGATCTGCCCGTCGTACCCGGCGAGCGTCGACTGGGCCGCTGCGGCGGCCTGGTCGGCCGCAGCGACGGCGGCCTGCTGCTGGTCGAGCTGGACCTTGGCCTCGTTGACCTGCTCGGTGACGACCTCCAGCTGGTGGCTGGCGTCGGCGGCGAGCTGGGCCACGTTGGCCGCATCGCCAGGCGCAGCGGCCGCGCCGCCGGGGAGGGCGGTGATGGACAGGGCAGCGGCAGCACCGACGAGCAGGCCGGACCGGATACGGCCGAGACGACGGGGTGCACGGGGGGCGGTGAACAGTGCGGGGGCGTGCTTCAGTTCAGCGTGAGGGGTCGCCACGAGCGGCGGCTCTCCGTTTCTTCCTCTGCAACCGCCTACCGAGTTAGCTGACGGGTTCGGGCTGGGAAGACTGGCCCTATCCCCTGCACACCGGCGAGCCGGCCCTACAGGGGAACTCACCCCAGGACTGCGGTGGGTCCCCGGTTCGCCGTTCGACGCCGCTGGGGCGCCGTCGGGCAATTCGGCGGTGCCCGACCGAGGCCACCCTTCAGCGGGCGACGACCACTCGGCCGAACGGCGACGACCCTACGACCGTGATGCTGGCGTGACAAACGGAGACCCCTGCGACAGGTGTGATCCAGTTCGCATTCGGCCTCATCTTCGCTGGTCAACGCCGTGTCGTTACCGGAATGTGACGTGAAGCGGACCGGTCCGTCCGGCCCCCATCAGCCCGTCTGGCGACCCGTCCGGGCGTCTTCTCCGGGTGCCCCGCGGTGCCGCAGCGGGGGCACGAGACCGACCTCGGCGAGTGCCCGGACAGCCCGCCGCTCGACCTCGTCGAACTCCACCACCACGCCCGCCGGCGGGACGACGACGTCCTCCGCGGAGGCGTCCGGGTGCGGCTCGAGTTCGCCATCGGGGACGGCGGTGCGACCCCGGCCCGTCATCGGAACCACGACGGGGTCGATGCCCTGCCACCCCGGCGGTGCTCCGAGCAGGACGGTGACGACGCAGTCGGCGCAGCCGGTGCCCCGCGCGGTGCAGGTGTTGCAGTCGATCAGCATGGATTCTCTCCTCCGTGAGTTGTTCGCACGGTAGGAGCGGCCACCGACAATTCCGGTGCGGCGTCGCTCAGGTGCCCGCGTACTCCCAGTGCCAGGGCTCTTCACGACCGTTGCCGGGCTCGGCCCAGTCGGGGTGGAGGTAGCCGTACCGGCCCGCGTTCGACTTCATCCAGTTGTACTGCGCGGTCCCGTAGTGATCGATGCCTCCGCACAGGTCCACCGCCAGCCCCCACCCGTGGTTGCTGGTGCCGGGCACGGCGGCGAGCGCTGGTTTCTCGCCGTAGAGCCGCACCTGGCTGGCGTAGGTGCGATAGGAGTCGGTGATGCAGATCGGGGAGCCGAACGCGGTCGCGAAGGCCGCCGACATCGCTCGGTAGGCGGCCGCGGCGTCGCACCGCAGTTGGTGGCCGGCCACCCCGAGCGGGCACATGGCGCTCGGCGGGATGAGCCCGTTGGGGTAGCCGCCCCACTGCCGGGCGCCGTCGTAGCTCGGCGGGTAGACGGTGTTGCCGCACTCCATGCGCAGGGCGCCGCCGGTCGGGCCGGGCGCCGCCACGGGGGCGCGCTGGGCCAGGCTCGGCCGGCCGACGGCCAGGACCTGGTCGGCGGGCAGCGTGCGCACGACCACCGCACCGGCCCGGCCATCGGCGGCGAGCATCGTCTTGGGATCCAGCGCGATGCCCACGTGCCCGAGCCCCGCCTCCTCGTTGCCCAGGAAGACCAGGTCGCCGGGCAGCACGTCGGCAAGGGGCACGGGCGTCGTCACGGCGAAGAGGTCCTGCTGCGTGCCCGGCAGTGAGATGCCCGCGGCGCCGTAGACCGACTGCACGAGGGAGCCGCAGTCCCAGGAATCCGGGCCGGCGGTCCCCGGCGCGTACGGCTTGCCGAGCGTCTTCATCGCGGCGCTCACCGCCGACAGGGTCTCGGCCGGGAGGACGAGCAGCGACGTCGGCTGGCGCGGCAGCTGGGCCACTCCCGGCTGTGCGCCCCCGCCGGCGGCCGCGACCGGTACCAGCCCCCCGGGCAGCCCGCCGGCGGGGTTCCGCAACTGTGCCGCCGGCGGCGCGGCGACCCCGGCGGCGATCAGCTGGTCGACGTAGGCCTGCCAGTTGGCCGCCGTCCGGGTGTTGACGTCGACCTGCTCCCTCTGCAGCTGCGCCAGCTGCTTGTCGACGTCGCTCAGCGCGGCGTCGAGCTCGTCGGTGACCGCGGCCGCCTTCTTCTCGAGCTCGTCGACCCGCGCGGCGACCTCGTCCTGACGCGCCCGCGCCTGATCGAGGGCCGCCTTCGCTCGCTGCTGCACGTCCAGCGCCGACCGCCGCATCGCCTCGGCGGCGCCGATCACCTCGGCAGCGTGTGCGTCGACGACGTCCAGGAAGCCCAGCGCCGACAGGACGTCGCCGGGGTCGCCGCTGGACAGCAGGACGGTGAGCGGCGCGAGGCCGCCGCCGTCGCGGTACAGCGCCGACGCGTACCCCGCCACGACCTGCTGGTAACCGTCCAGCTGGACCTGGGCGTCGTCGACGACCTTCTGGGCGTCGGCCACGTCCTGCTCGGCCTTGCTCATGGCGTCGCGCGCCGCCACCACCTCGCCCTGCTGCGCCTGCAGCCCGGACTGCACCTCGGCCGCACGCTTCTGCAGCTCGTCCAGCGCTCGGCTGTCGAGCACCCCGGACGTGCCGCCGGGCTGGTCGCTCGGGTCGGCCAGGGCCGGCCCGGCGCCGGCCATCAGCGCCGCAGCGACCGCCCCGGCGACCACGAAGGCCGTGCCGCGGGCGCGCCGCGCGGAACGCGGGAGCATGGACCACCTCTGCGTTCGGGGCGACTTCCGGTCGCTGCCCATCGGGCACTGATGGTGACCCTCCACAGCAGCGTTCCGCCAGGTGAGCGGCCATGGTCCCTCGCCCGGGCGACACCCGGTCGGCGGCCGTGGCGACGCCGGTTCGCCGCTGGTCGACGGCGAGGCATCACAAGAGTGTCATTACCTCGACCTAGCGTCCGGTCCGTGCCCTTCGCCACCGCTGCCGAGCGCTACCAACAGGTGTCGATCGAGGAGCTGGGGACGCGGCTGGCGGACGTCACGTTCGTCGTCGTCGACCTCGAGACCACCGGCGGCTCCCCGAAGGACAGCGCGATCACCGAGATCGGCGCCGTCAAGATCCGCGGCGGCCAGGTGCTCGGTGAGTTCCAGACACTGGTCGACCCCGGCCACCCGATCCCGCCCTACATCAGCGTGCTCACCGGGATCACCACGATGATGGTCGCGGCGGCGCCCCGCATCGCCGCCGTCCTCCCGGGGTTCCTGGAATTCGCCCGCGGCGCCGTCCTGGTCGCGCACAACGCCCCGTTCGACCTCGGCTTCCTCAAGGCCGCCTGCGCGGAGACGGGCATGGCCTGGCCGCCGGCCGCCTCCGTCGACACCGCCGTCCTCGCCCGGCGGTTGCTCACCCGCGACGAGGTGCCCAACTGCAAGCTGGCCACCCTGGCACCGTTCTTCTCGGCCACCACCTCCCCCACGCACCGGGCGCTCGACGACGCACGGGCGACCGTCGACGTCCTGCACGGGCTGTTCGAGCGGCTGGGTCCGCTGGGCATCACGACGCTGGAGGAACTGACCGGGCTCACCCGGCAGGTCGACCCCGACCGGCTGCGCAAGCGGCATCTGGCGGACGCCGTACCGCGCGGGCCGGGCGTGTACCTCTTCCGCGGGCCGCGCGACGAGCCGCTCTACGTCGGCACCTCCAACGACCTGCGCAGCCGGGTGCGCAGCTACTTCTCCGCCGGCGAGCAGCGCAGCCGGATCACCGAGATGGTGGCGCTGTCCCAGCGGGTCGACGCGATCCCCTGCGCGCACGACCTCGAGGCGGCCGTCCGGGAGCTCCGGCTGATCGCGGAGCACAAACCCCGGTACAACCGCCGCTCCCGGTTCCCCGAGCGGGCACTGTGGGTGCGGCTGACCGAGGAGCCGTTCCCCCGGCTGTCCGTCGTCCGGCGGGTGCGGCCCGGCACGGGCGTGTTCCTGGGCCCCTTCCCCGACCGGCGCGCCGCCGACGCGGCGGTCGCCGCCGTCCACGAGGCACTTCCCCTGCGCCAGTGCACGACTCGGCTGTCTCCGCGCATCCTCGGAACGGCGTGCGCGCTGGCCGGGATGGGCCGCTGCGGAGCGCCGTGCACCGGGGATCAGTCGGTCGACGAGTACGCCTCGATCGCGGCCGTCTTCCGGGCTGCCGTCGATCAGGATCCCGCCGACCTCGTGGCTCCACTGCTCGCCCGCGTCGACCGACTGGCCGCCGAGGAGCGGTACGAGGACGCCGGCCTGCTTCGCGACCGGATCGCCGTCCTGGTGCGGGCCGTGCGCCGTCGTCAGCGGCTGGCGTCCCTGGCCGCCGTGCCGGAGCTGACCATCGCCCGGCCGGACGGCGCGGGCGGCTGGCACCTGTCCGTCGTCCGCCGGGGCCGCCTGGTCGCAGCGGGCGCCGCACCACAGGCCACCTCGGTGCGCTCGACGCTCGCCGCACTGCTCCTGACCGCCGAGACACCGACCGGTCCGGACGACGAACTGGCGGCGTCGGTCGACGAGACGGAGCTGATCCTGCGCTGGATGGAGAAGCCCGGTACCCGGCTCGTGGAGCTGACCGGCACCCTGGCCTGCCCGGCGCCCGGCACCGGGGCGTTCACCGGTTTCCTCGCCCGCGTGGAGGCCGGCCGCACCGACCGCGACCCGTTCGCCGATGGAAGATCGCTGGGCACGCGGGCGCGCCCCGAGCGGGTGACGGCCGACGCGGGCCGGCCGGGCCGCGCACCGCTAGGCTCGCCGGCGTGATCACCGCCATCGTGATGATCGATGCCGCCACCGATGCGATCCCCGAGGTCGCGTCGGCCGTCGCCGACCTCGACGGCGTCAGCGAGGTCTACTCCACCGCCGGCGAGGTCGACCTGATCGCCATCGTGCGGGTGCGGGAGTTCGAACAGGTCGCCGAGGTCATCGCGGGCCGGATCAACAAGGTGCCCGGCGTGCTCGAGACCGAGACGCACATCGCGTTCCGCGCCTACTCCAAGCACGACCTGGAAGCGGCCTTCGCGATCGGCTTCGACAGCGCCGACTGATTCAGGGCCGTGAGGCCTGGCTGACCTGCACCCAGCGCTCCAGGAGCGCCGTCGCGCGCCCGTCGTCCACGGCGGCCGCGGCCCGCGCCATCCCGGCGCCGACCGCGTCGTGCAGTCGGGTGGAGCGCTCGTCGAAGGCAGCCAGCGCCGCCCCCGCGTTCAGCAGCACCGCATCCCGCACCGGCCCCCGCTCACCGCCGAGCACCCGCCGGAAGACCTCCGCGTTGAAGGCCGGCGACCCGCCGCGCAGCGCGTCGGGCCCCGACGGGGCGATGCCCAGGGCCGCGGGGTCGAGCCGATCGGGCGCGACCTCGCCGTCGCGGACCACCCAGACCGAGGACGTCGTGGCGGTGGTCAGCTCGTCGAGACCGTCGTCCCCCCGGAAGACGAGGGCGCGACCACCCCGGGCGGCGAGCACGCCCGCCATGACCGGCGCCATCCGCGGGTCGGCGCAGCCGATCGCCGCCGCCACGGGCCGCGCGGGGTTGGTCAGGGGGCCCAGGAAGTTGAAGACCGTCGGGATGCCCATCTCGCGCCGCGGACCGCCGGCGAAGCGCATTCCCGGGTGGAACACCGGCGCGAAGAAGAAGCCGATCCCGGCCTCCTGGACACACCGCGCGACGCCGGCGGCCGGCAGGTCGATGGCGACCCCCAGCTCCTCGAGCACGTCGGCGGACCCCGACGACGACGAGGCGGCTCGCCCCCCGTGCTTGGCGACCGGTACCCCGGCCGCGGCCGTCACGACGGCCGCCATCGTGGAGATGTTCACTGTGTGGGCGCCGTCGCCGCCGGTCCCGACGATGTCGACGCAGGCCACCGGTATCTGCACCGGGGTCGCCTGGGCGAGCATCTCGGCGGCCAGGCCGGCGACCTCGTCCGCCGACTCCCCCTTCGCGCGGAGGGCAACCGCGAATGCCGCGACCTGCACGGGCGTCGCCTCGCCGGTCATCACCTCGCGCATCGCCCAGGCCGTGTCGGCCGAGCTGAGGTCCTGACCGGCCAGCAGCCGGTGCAGCAGTCCCGGCCAGGTCGGCCGAGTGCCTCCCGGGGAACTCACCGACGGATGACGGGGCGCCGCGCGTGCTCGCGCAGCAGGTCCGCAACCACGCCGGGCGCCGTCAGCGGGTCGACCGGCAACGGCAGCGTGCCCTCGGCGCGCGACCAGTGGGCCAGCCACCGGTCGGGCTGACGGGCGATGAGGACGCAGACGGCCGGGCGGTCGGCCACCTCCTCCTCCAACTGCCGGGCCAGGGCGAGACCGCCCGTCGGCTGCGCCTCCCCGTCGAGGATGCAGAGATCAATGCCTCCGCGGTCGACGGTGGCGACCACGTCGTCACCGGATTCGCACTCGATCCAGGTGATCGGGCCTACGTCGGAGGCGGGGCGACGGCCCACGGCCGTCCGTACGGCGTCACGTACGTCGGACCGATGGCTGTAGACCAGCACGCTGGCCGGGACGGCGGTGTCGGCGGCGGGAATCACGCGGCCGAGCCTAGTGGCTGTCCTGGCCGTTTCCACGGCAGGCGGGGGCATCGGTAAAGAGCTGATCACTTTGCCGCCACGCCCATCGCACCCGCGGTCGTCGCGACCCCCCGCCGATGCCATGATGACCCTCGTGACAACGGCCCCCGTCGCGAGCAGCACCTTCGACACATCGCGGGTGCACTCCTTGACCCGACCGAACATGGTCAGTGTCGGCACGATCATCTGGCTCTCCAGCGAGCTGATGTTCTTCGCCGGCCTGTTCGCCATGTACTTCACCGCGCGAGCGCGATCCACCCATGGGTGGCCGCAGCCGCCGACCGAGCTCAACATCCCCTACGCGGTGGTGTTCACGCTGATCCTGGTCGCCTCGTCGGTCACCTGTCAGTTCGGTGTGTTCGCGGCGGAACAGGGCAATGTCTACGGGCTGCGGCGCTGGTTCACGATCACGTTCGTCATGGGTCTGGCCTTCGTGCTCGGCCAGGCGAACGAGTACCGGGTACTGGTGACCGAGCACCACACCACGATCTCGTCGTCGACGTACGGCTCGGTCTTCTTCCTGACGACGGGCTTCCACGCGCTGCACGTCATCGGAGGCCTGGTCGCCTTCGTCTTCCTGCTCATCCGCTCAACGATGGGCCGGTTCACGCCGGCCCAGGCGACCTCAGCGATCGTGGTCTCCTACTACTGGCACTTCGTCGACGTCGTGTGGGTCGGGCTCTTCGCCACGATCTACCTGATCCGCTAGGGAACCGGTGTCCACCACGAACCCGCAGTCCGAGGCCACCCCCGACCACGGTGGCGCCCCCGCCGGCGAGCCGGCCCGCCGGGCGCGTGCCCGGCGTCGCTCCAAGCACCGCCGTCGGCTGGCCAACGTCGCCGGCCTGATGGTCGGCCTGGTGCTGACCGGGGCCCTGTACTCGGTCTTCGCGCCCGCCCAGGCCGCCGACGACACCACGGAGTCCGCCGCCGAGGCGGCCGGCCGGCAGCTGTACCAGAACAGCTGCATCACCTGCCACGGCTCGAACCTCGAGGGCGTTCGCAACCGCGGGCCGTCGCTGATCGGCGTCGGTGAGGCGGCGGTGTACTTCCAGGTGCACACCGGCCGCATGCCGCTGGTCCGGCAGGAGGCCGACGCCCACGAGAAGCCGACGATCTTCTCCGACAAGGAGATCGACCAGCTGATGGCCTACGTCCAGGCCCACGGCGGCGGCCCCACGGTGCCGTCCGGCGACCTGCGGGACGGCGACCTGGCGGCCGGCGGCGAGCTGTTCCGGCTCAACTGCGCGTCCTGCCACAACTTCGTCGGCGAGGGCGGCGCGCTGAGCTCGGGCAAGGCAGCACCGAGCCTGCAGAATGCCACGGACACCGAGATCTACACCGCGATGCTGACCGGCCCGGAGAACATGCCGGTCTTCGGCGACAACCAGCTCACCCCGGACGAGAAGCGCTCGATCATCAACTACGTCCAGACCATCAAGGCCCAGGCCGACCCGGGCGGTGCCGGCATCGGCCGCATCGGCCCGGTCAGCGAGGGCCTGGTCATCTGGGTCGTCGGCATCGGCGCCATGCTGTTCGGCATCTTCTGGATGGGGAGCAAGGCGTGAGTGACCTGGCGGGCTCACCAATCGACAGAACGGCTGTGCGCACGCTGATGGCGAGCGCCGGCAAGGAGGAAGCGTGACCACGCGCGACACCCGTCCCGGCTCGACCGGCGGCGCGGACGTCCCCGAACCGCTCTACGGCGGGCCGGACGACGACTACACCCCCGAGCAACTGGCGGCGATGAGCCGCGAGGACCTCGATCGGCTGGGTGCCCACTACGACGGCGTCGAGATCCTGCACGTCGACCCGGGCCCCGCGCCGGGCTCGAACCTGGAGAAGCGGGCGATCCGCCAGATCGGCCTGGTCTTCACGCTCGCCGGCGCCTTCGCCTTCCTGTTCGTGGTCGTCTACGTCGGCTCGGGCTGGTTCCTCCCCGACTGGCACTGGCAGATCACCGAGGGTGGCTGGAGCGCCGTCTTCACACCGATGCTCGGCGTGTGCATGGGGCTCGCGATGGGCCTTGTCGGCGTCGGCCTGGTGCTGTTCACGAAGAAGCTCCTCCCGCACGAGACCGCCGTTCAGGACAAGCACGACGGCTCGCACTTCGACCGGGTCACGTCCGGCGCCACTCTGGTCCGGGGCTTCCACAACAGCGGCCTGGCCCGCCGGAAGCTGATCACCCGGTCGCTCGGGTTCATGGGCGCCGGCCTCGGGCTGATGCTGATCATGCCGCTCGGCGGCTTGATCAAGAACCCGAACAAGGGCAACCCACTGGGCACCACCGAGTGGGCCAAGGGCGTGCGCCTCACCCGCAACGACGGGTCCTTCATCCGCCCCGGCGACCAGCAGCCCGGCTCCCTCGAGACGGTCTTCCCGGCGGTCCCCGGCGGCAACAAGAAGCCCGACGCCGCGACGATGCTGATCAGGCTGCGTCCCGAGCAGGTCCAGGACCTGCAGCCCCGCGCCGGCCAGGCCGATTTCCGGTACGGGGAGTACGTCGCGTACTCCAAGATCTGCACGCACGCCGGCTGCCCGGTCTCCCTCTACGAGCAGGAGACCAGCCGGATCCTGTGCCCGTGCCACCAGTCGCAGTTCCTGGTCACGCACGGGGCCAAGCCGGTCTTCGGGCCGGCCACTCGGCCGCTGCCGCAGCTCCCCCTGGACGTGGACGACGACGGTTACTTCGTCGCGGCCAGTGACTACATTGAGGCCGTTGGGCCGACGTACTGGAACCGGGAGCGCATCTGATGGCTGCTCGCACCGCTACCTCACCGGGAGCCCCGACCACCGCGCTGGGCAAGGCCGCGTACGAGCTCGACGACCGCATGATCGTCGCCCCGTGGCTGCGGCGGACGCTGAACAAGGTCTACCCCGACCACTGGTCGTTCCTGCTCGGGGAGATCGCGCTCTACTCGTTCATCATCCTGCTGCTCTCGGGCACGTACCTGACCTTCTTCTTCGACGCCTCCATGCGCGAGGTCGTCTACGACGGCACGTACGCCCCGCTGCGCGGCGTCGAGATGTCTGCGGCCTACGACTCGGCGCTGAAGCTCTCGTTCGACGTCCGCGGCGGCCTGTTCATGCGGCAGCTGCACCACTGGGCGGCACTGCTGTTCGTGGCGTCGATCGTCGTGCACCTGCTGCGCATCTTCTTCACCGGCGCGTTCCGCCGTCCGCGCGAGACCAACTGGATCATCGGCGTGATCATGCTGGTCCTCGCCCTGCTCATGGGCGTCACCGGCTACTCGCTGCCCGACGACCTGCTGTCGGGCACCGGCCTCCGCATCATCAGCGCGATCCTGCTGTCGGTCCCGGTCATCGGTACCTGGGCGCACTTCGCGGTGTTCAACGGCGACTACGTCGGTGAGCAGATCATCGGGCGGTTCTACATCGTCCACGTGCTGCTGATCCCCGCCATCCTGCTGGCACTGATCGGCCTGCACCTGCTGATCCTGGTCAAGCAGAAGCACACCCAGTTCCCGGGCGCCGGCCGCACCGAGCACAACGTCGTCGGCAACCGGCTCTTCCCCACCTTCGCCGCCAAGGCGACGGGTCTGGTGTTCGTGGTCTTCGGGGTGTGCGCCCTGCTCGGCGGGCTGGTGCAGATCAACCCGATCTGGCTGTGGGGGCCGTACAACCCGGCGCAGGTCTCGGCCGCGTCGCAGCCCGACTGGTACATCGGGTTCCTCGACGGCTCGACCCGTCTCTTCCCGCCGTGGGACATCAACCTGCCCGGCAGCTACACGATCCCGGCGCTGTTCTGGCCCACCGTGGTCATCGCCGGCGCCATGTTCACGCTGCTCGCGCTCTACCCGATCATCGAGCGCAAGCTCACCGGTGACACCGCGTCGCACCACCTGCTGCAGCGGCCGCGCGACGTCCCGGTGCGGACGGCGCTGGGCGCCATGGGCCTGTCGTTCTACCTCTGGCTCTGGATGTCGGGCGGCAACGACGTCATCGCCGACAAGTTCGACATCAGCCTGAACGCGATGACCTGGGTCGGACGTATCGGCGTCGTGATCGTCCCGCCGATCGTCTACTTCTTCACCTACCGGATCTGCCTCGGTCTGCAGATGCACGACCGCGAGATCCTCGAGCACGGCATCGAGACCGGTGTCATCCGGCGGCTGCCCTCGGGCGAGTTCATCGAGGTGCACCAGCCCCTGGGTCCGGTGGACAGCCACGGGCACGGCACACTGGCCTACGGCGGCGCCCCGGTGCCGAAGCGGATGAACCACGTGGGCGGCGCGCGCCGGGCCATCCGCGGGTTCTTCTCGCCGATCGAGGAGCCGGCGCAGGTCGAGCTCGAGCAGTACGAGCAGGAGCACGAAGTGGCCGAAGCTGAGGGTGCGCGCGAGCTGACGTCGTCAGGTCGTCCGACCGACTCCGGTCGCCCGCAGGAGCCGCGCGACTGATCGCGGCGCTCGACAGCACGCACCAGCAGGGCCCCGGTGGATTCCACCGGGGCCCTGCTGCATGTCCAGGGCATGCCGGCGGCTCGCCGCGCCGTCCAACTGCAGCGCCGGGGTCCGGCATTGCCCGTCCCGCGCCGCGCTCCCCCGTTCCCGCCGTTCGTCCGTGGAATGCGGTTGCTGCATCACCGGCAGTGCGCGCACACCACGAGCAACGGACACCAGCCGCTTCTGGGGCGTTGTTCGCGCTCCGGGGGTCCTGCAGCACCCCGACAGCGGGAGAAACACCCCAGGAGCGGCCAGGAGCGGCCCGGTCCCGTCCGCGCCCGCGCCCGCGCGCGCCTCCGCACCCGCGGCCGCCTCCGCGGCAGCGCGCTCCGTGCCGCTTCGGGGGCGCTGTTCGCGCTCTCGGGGTCCTGCAGAACCCCGACAGCGGGAGAAGCACCCCAGGAGCGGCCAGGAGCGGCCCAGTCCCGGTCCGCGCCTCGCTCCTCTGCACCACCCGGCAGCGCGCGCACAACCCGAGCCATGAAGCGCTGGAGCCGCGTCAGCAGCCTCGCAAACGACGAAGGCCCCGTCCGCGGGTGCGGACGGGGCCTTCGGTGAAGGCGCTAGGCCTCAGAGATGCGGGGCGTTGCTGTGGGTGGCGTTCTGGCCCACGTAGTACTCGAAGAGCAGCCCGCCGATGGTCACGAGCAGCGCCACGCCGGCGATGACGATGAACCACGAGTACCAGAACGCGAGCGCCAGACCCATGCTCGCGGCAGACAGTGCCAGCGCGAACGGCCAGTAGCTCGCCGGGCTGAAGAAGCCCAGCTCGCCGGCGCCCTCGGCGATGTCGGCGTCCTTGCGGTCCTCGGGACGGGCGTCGATGCGCCGGGAGACGAACCAGAAGAAGCCCCCGATGAGCCCGGTCAGACCGCCGGACAGGAGGAGCGCCGTCGTGCCGATCGGCTCTTGAGCCCAGAAGCCGTAGACCACGGAAGCAGCCACGCAGAAGAACGCGATGACCCCAAAGATGAGCGACTCGACCTTCACGGCCGTGCCTCCTCGTTCGTCGTGACGTTCAGGTTCGGGACGGTGGACACCTCAGCCACCGGAGGACTGCTGGTTGACGACGCTGTTCTGGAGGGACTCGAACGGATGCGTCGCGGTCGCCTTCCCGGGCTGCCCGATCTTCTCCAGCGCCTCGGACGTGGTCATCCCGTCCTCGCGGGCGGCCAGGTACGCGTCGTAGTCGTCCCCGGACACCGCGGTGACCTGGAAGTTCATGAAGGCGTGGTACGTGCCGCACAGCTCGGCGCAGCGGCCGACGTAGGAGCCTTCCCTGTTGACCGTCACCTCGAAGACGTTGTTCCGGCCGTTCTCGTTGCCCGGGATCACGTCGAGCTTGAAGAGGAACTCCGGCACCCAGAAGGAGTGGATGACGTCTGCGGAGCTGACCTCGAAGCGGATCGTCCGGTCGGTCGGCAGCACCAGGATCGGGATCTCGGAGCTGGTGCCCACCGTGCTGACCGGCTCACCGTCCGGGCCGTCGGTGTCCGGGTAGGTGAACTGCCAGTTCCACTTGAAGGCCTTGACGGCGATCGTCTCGTCCGGGTTGGGGCTGCGCTTCTGCACCTTGTCCTGCACCACGACGGTGACGAAGAACAGCGCGGCGATGATCAGGAACGGCAGGATCGTGTAGACGATCTCCAGCGGCAGGTTGTACGCGGTCTGCTTCGGCAGGTCCTCCGAGCGCTTCCGGTGACGGACGACGGACCACAGGATCAGGCCCCAGACGCCGAAGCCGACGAGGAGC
>Ga0308173_10000943_pt1 | contig 13746 bp, 15 predicted proteins | sample PhyPR1_FD_203716 | JGI IMG/M metagenome (GOLD analysis project Ga0308173, IMG submission 203716) | Soil microbial communities from UC Gill Tract Community Farm, Albany, California, United States - DLSLS.P.R1 | ecosystem: Environmental > Terrestrial > Soil > Agricultural land | place: USA...
CGAGGACTTCCAGCGCGAATTCGTCCGGCGGGTGTACGCCACGGACCTCCAACTGCCGGCCACCACGGAAGAAAAAAGGTCCGCACGCAGGTTGCGGCTCCAGGCCCCCTCGTGGGAGGCGCCGCTGCACATTGTTCCCGGTGTGCCCACGCTCGTCCTGACCGGTGGGTGGGAACCGCTGTACGAGGAAATTGCCGGATACCTCCGGGAAACCGGTGCCCTGCACCGCGTTGCCGCGGGAGGGCACCGGCCCCATGACTCCAGGGACGGGGACCGGGTCATCCGGCAGTTCATCAGCCAGGTCAGCCGGACACAGCCGGCCCGCGCGTCCTAACCGTCCGCGGGAACCCGCAGCTCGGGGAGGTAGACCTTGCCGCCGGCGGCCAGGAACTCCTTGCTCTTCTCCCGCATCCCGGATGCCACACCCGCAAGCGCCGCCTGGGCCTCCGCGGAGCCAAATTCGTCGCGGATGTCCTGGCTGATGCGCATGGAGCAGAACTTGGGTCCGCACATCGAGCAGAAGTGCGCCGTCTTGGCGGGCTCGGCCGGCAGCGTCTCGTCATGGAAGGCCTCGGCCGTCGCCGGGTCCAGGGACAACGCGAACTGGTCACGCCAGCGGAACTCAAACCGTGCCTTGGACAGGGCGTCATCGCGTTCGTGCGCGCCCGGGTGGCCCTTGGCCAGGTCTGCTGCGTGGGCGGCGATCTTGTAGGTGATAACACCGGTTTTCACGTCGTCCTTGTTGGGGAGTCCCAGGTGTTCCTTCGGGGTGACGTAGCACAGCATGGCCGTACCGTAACGGGCGATCTCGGTGGCACCGATGGCCGAGGTGATGTGGTCGTAGCCTGGCGCCACATCGGTGACCAGCGGCCCCAACGTGTAGAACGGCGCCCCCTTGCACAGCTCCTGCTGGCGTTCGACGTTCTCCCTCACCAGGTGGAACGGAACGTGGCCGGGGCCCTCCACCATCACCTGCACGTCGTACTCCCACGCGCGCTGCGTCAACTCAGCCAGCGTGTCCAGTTCCGCGAACTGGGCGGCATCGTTGGCGTCCGCTGTGGAACCGGGACGCAGGCCGTCTCCCAGGGAGAATGCGACGTCGTACTTCGCGAAGATTTCGCACAGCTCATCGAAGTGCGTGTAGAGGAAGTTCTCCTGGTGGTGTGCAAGGCACCAGCCGGCCATGATCGATCCGCCGCGCGAGACAATCCCCGTCACCCGGTTGGCTGTGAGCGGTACATACCGCAAGAGCACGCCGGCGTGGATGGTCATGTAGTCCACGCCCTGTTCGCACTGTTCAATCACGGTGTCCCGGAAAATTTCCCAGGTCAGCGCGTTGGCCTCGCCGTTGACCTTTTCCAAGGCCTGGTAGATGGGCACGGTACCGATCGGGACGGGGGAGTTGCGGATGATCCATTCCCGTGTGGTGTGGATGTCGTCGCCGGTGGACAAGTCCATGACGGTGTCAGCGCCCCATTGCGTGGCCCACTGCAGCTTGTCCACCTCCTCCGCGATGGAGCTCGTCACGGCCGAGTTCCCGATGTTGGCGTTGATCTTCACCAGGAAGGCCTTGCCGATGATCATCGGCTCGGATTCCGGATGATTGATGTTGCTGGGGATGATGGCACGTCCGGCCGCCAGTTCGCTGCGTACCAACTCGACGTCGCAGTTCTCACGCAGCGCCACGAAACGCATTTCCTGCGTGATGATTCCCTGCCGGGCATAGTGCATCTGCGTCACCGTCCTGCCGTCGACGGCGCGGCGGGGCACCGGCTGGGCGCCCTTCCACTCCGCGGAGGCCGCGCCGCGGCGCACGGCCGAGCGGCCGTCGTCGAGCAGGTTGCGCTCCCGTCCGCTATACGGCTCAGTGTCCCCGCGCGCCGCGATCCACTCGGTGCGAAAGGGCTGCAGGCCGCGGACGGGGTCGCTGCCGGGCCCCGCGGTCCGGTAGGTCCGGAAGGGTGCATTCGGCTGGCCATTGGGGGACGGCTCCAGGGCAATTTCCGTTACCGGTACCTTGATTCCGGAACCTGCGTCTTCGATGAACGCCAACGAATGCGACTTCAGGGACTGGGTCACCAGCGGCGCCGATGCAGTGCCGGAGTGCTCTGCGGACGGCATCTGGGCAGGGTTCAACTGGGTGTTTTGCGTACTCAAGGGAATACTCACTTCCTTCGCCGGCATTACCCGGACAGGTTCAACGGTCGCAGGCTGCCTCAGCCCGATCTCAGCCCCTGCAAGGGCCCCCGTGTGGTCAGGAACGAAGCTACCACAGGCCACCGGAAGTGCCCCGTCACATTCGACGGTGCTAGCCTGTCCGGGCATCGAAAGGAGCCGGGATGGCAGGAATCATTCACTTTCGGGGACCCGTTCTAACCGGCCCGGACCAGGTACGGCATGGGCTCTGGTCGGTGGACGGCAGGCTCACGTTCCATCGCCCTGATGCCGCTCCAGGGCGGGTACTCGACGGTTGGGTGCTGCCGGGGTTCGTGGACGCCCACTGCCACATCGGGCTGGGGCCCGCCGGCCCCGTGGAACCAGCCGTTGCCCGGGAACAGGCACTGGCTGACGTGAACGCCGGAACCCTGCTGGTCCGTGACGCCGGATCACCCGCCGATACCCGCTGGATGCACGGCGGCCGGGACTTCCCGGTGCTGATCCGTGCGGGACGGCATGTCGCCCGGACGCGCCGCTACCTGCGCGGTTTTGCGGAGGAGGTGGAGCCGGAAGGCCTTGTGGAGGCTGTACGAAAGCAGGCGCGCGACGGCGACGGGTGGGTCAAGCTGGTGGGCGACTGGATTGACCGGAGCGCTGGCGACCTCGCCCCTTCCTTTCCCGCCGGCGTCGTGCGTGACGCTGTCCAGGCCGCCCACGATGAAGGTGCCCGGGTCACCGCGCACTGTTTTGCCGAGGACACCCTCGACCAGGTGCTGGACGCCGGAATCGACTGCGTCGAGCACGCTACGGGGCTCCTGCCCCGCCACCTGCCCCGGTTCGTGGAACAGGGCGTGCCGATCGTGCCCACGCTCATCAATATCGCCACCTTCCCCGAGATCGCTGCCCAGGCAGACGAGAAGTTCCCGCGCTACGCAGCCCACATGCGTGCCCTTTGGGAGCGCAGGCTGGAACGGGTGGCCGAGGCCCATGCCGCCGGCGTACGCATCTTTGCGGGGACGGATGCGGGCAGCGTGATCCGCCACGGCAGGATCGCGGATGAGATCCTCGCCCTGCACAGGGCGGGACTGCCCATGGAGGCGGCCCTTGATGCGGGCTGCTGGGCCGCCCGCACGTGGCTGGGAGCGGACGGCGTGGAGGAAGGTGCGCGGGCCGACGTCGTGGTCTGCCGAAAGGACCCGCGGGCAGTGCCGGAAGCGATCACCACGCTGGCCCATGTGGTGCTGGGCGGCCGCGTGATCCGCTGAACTTTAAGCGGCGCAGGACTTGGAATAAATTGAAGCTTCAAGTAATTTTAATAGGTGACAGGCCGCCAATAGGACGGCCGCCAACACAAGGAGCCTTCACATGACCGCAGCATCCAGCAGCCAGGATCTTCTTCCTGCCGACCTCGCCATGGGCACGGTGATGCTCAAAGTGGGCGACATGGTGGTCATGACGGACTACTACCAGCGCGCGCTGGGCCTCGAGGTGGTGGCCGAGCAGGACGGCGGGCTCTACCTTGGCAGGCTTGGCAAACCGCTGGTCCACCTGGCGCCGGCCCCCGGGCTGCACCTTCCCGGCAGGGGAGAAGCGGGCCTGTTCCACACCGCCCTGCTGTTTGAAGACCAGGCTTCCCTCGCTGCCACCATCGCAACGGCCGCGCAATACGAGCCCCGCTCCTTCACCGGCAGCGCCGACCACCTGGTCAGCGAGGCCTTCTACTTCACCGACCCCGAAGGCAACGGCATCGAGCTGTACTGGGACCGGCCGCGCAGCAACTGGTCCTGGAACGGGACCGACGTGGTGATGGACAGCCTGGCTCTGCCGCCGCAACGCTACCTGGAGCAGTACCTCACTGAGGAGTCACTGGAAGGCCAGCGGCAGACCGCCGCCGGAGTGGGGCACGTCCACCTCCAGGTCGGCGATGTCCAGACCGCCCGGGACTTCTACGTGGGCACCCTCGGCTTCGAGAAGACGGCGGGCTGGCACGGGCAGGCACTGTTCGTTTCCGCGGGCCGCTACCACCACCACATGGCCATGAACGTCTGGAACAGCCGCGGCGCCGGCCCGCGCAAGGACACCCTTGGGCTGGGTGAGGTGCTCATCGAGGTTCCTGCGGGTGACGACGTGGGGGCGCTGGCTGACCGCCTTAAGGTCGCCGGAGTGCCCGCCCACCACACGGGTGCCGAGCTCCGGTTCGAGGACCCTTGGCGCAACCGGCTCCGGGTGGCCGTCCGCTGACTGGTGCCGTTTCGCTGGCCGGCGGTGTAGATGATGTGCGGCGTGCCACGTGCGGCGTGCGGGGGTTGGCGGCCCGGCGGATGTACCGGCAGGTGCGCGACTACTAGGCTGATCCCGTACGGCCGGGCTGCAGGCAGCGCCCGGCGCACGGCTCCGCCAACGGAAGAAGGGCACCATCCATGGGCTTCACCGAGATCTTTGTCGCCACCCACGACGCCGCGCTGAAACGCGCCGGCCTCCTGGACGAGGGAAGCGGCTCCCCGGCGGATGGCGGGCCTTCCGGTGGGGGGTTGCGGATCCAGGGCATCAGCGACTTCGAAATCGAACAGTTGGGTGATCTTGCCGGCACTGCCGTGCACGCCGGCGGGGCCGACTATGAGCTGACCATGGTGGACGTTGCCAGCGATTCGCTCCTTGCCGTTCCGGCGGCCATGGTCCGCGCCCTGGCTGACCTGCTCACCTACGAAACCGAAGGCGACGGCAACGTCCTTGAGGATGTCGCCGAACAGTGGGCCGGCCAGGAGGACATGCCGTTTGATGCGGCGCAGGCCAGGACCTACGTGCAGCAGTTGGCGGAACTTGCCACCAAAATCGACGAATCCGAGCGGACGGGACTGTACGTCTGGTCCGCCTGACCGGACGATGCCGGATTGGCAGCCTTTCGGACGCCCGGCATCCGGCGTCAGCGCCGGGGCGGGCCAAGTCGAAATAACAGCGCTCATCTGGCACAATAGACAGGTACTCGATCTGCGCGGCCCCTCTCTCCGCGTCCGGATCCTGTCCTTCGAGCCCGCAAGTACGGCCCGCCCCACGGGTGCAGAACGCCGGGTTCACCCCTTTTCTGAAACAGGAGTGACCACAAAAGTGGCCGTAAAGATTCGCCTTAAGCGCTTCGGCAAGATGCGCGCCCCGTACTACCGCATCGTCGTCGCGGACTCACGCACCAAGCGTGACGGCCGCGCCATCGAGGAGATCGGCAAGTACCACCCCACCGAAGAGCCCTCGTACATCGAGGTCAACTCCGAGCGTGCACAGTACTGGCTCTCCGTCGGCGCCCAGCCGTCCGAGCAGGTTGCCGCGATCCTGAAGATCACCGGTGACTGGCAGAAGTTCAAGGGCCTGCCGGGCCAGGAAGGCACCCTCAAGACCAAGGTCGAGAAGGAAGCCTTCGTTGCGCCGGAGAAGGGCTCGGTCATCATCCCGGAAGCCATCACCAAGAAGGCCTCCAAGTCTGACGCTGCCGAGGCCCCGGCCGACGCCGAAGCTGAGACCACCGAGGCTGAATAAATTGCTGGCAGAAGCGCTGGAGCACCTGGTCCGCGGAATCGTCGACTCCCCGGATGACGTCAAGGTCAGCTCGAAGAACAACCGCCGCGGGGACACCCTCGAGGTGCGCGTTCATCAGGACGACCTGGGACGGGTGATCGGCCGCCAGGGCCGCACGGCACGCGCATTGCGCACCGTGGTGGCAGCACTGGCCGGCGGCGAACCGGTGAGGGTCGACGTCGTCGACACCGACCGCCGCCGCTGAGCGCTCGGCAACATTCAGTTTTGCTCCGGCCCCTCCACCACCAGGTGGAGGGGCCGGACTGCTTTTCACAGAACGACCACAACCCGGAACAGAGGAACAGATGCAGCTTCAGGTGGCACGGATTGGCAAGCCGCACGGCATTCGCGGGGAAGTTACCGTCCAGGTGCTGACCGACGCCCCGGAGGACCGCTTTGTGCCAGGGACGCAGTTCGTCGTTGAACCTGCCGCCTCAGGACCGCTGACCGTGTCGAGTGCGCGCTGGAACAAGGACATCCTGCTCCTGGGGTTTGAGGAGGTGGCCGATCGCAACCAGGCCGAAACCCTCCGCGGCGCCAAGCTGTTCGTTGAAACCGAGGAACTGGACGAAGACGACGACGAGGGCTGGTACGAGCACGAACTTGTTGGCCTTGAAGCCCGGGTAGGGGCCCAAGTGGTGGGCAAGGTGACCGGACTGAACACGATGCCCGTCCAGGACCTGCTCATGGTCACCACCCCGGGCGGTGAAGAAATCCTCGTCCCGTTCGTGGAACAGATCGTGCCTGAGGTAAACATCGAGGAAGGGTTCATCCTCCTCACCCCGCCGGACGGCCTCTTCGAACTGAACTCCGGCGACGCCGCCGCCCCGGAACCGGAAGGCAGGGACTAGATGCGGATCGACGTCGTCAGCATCTTTCCTGAATACCTGGCCCCGCTTGAACTCTCGTTGATCGGCAAGGCGCGCCAGGACGGAATCCTGGACCTGCACGTCCATGACCTCCGCAGCTTCACCACCGACAAGCACCGTTCCGTCGACGACACCCCTTACGGCGGCGGCGCAGGAATGGTCATGAAGCCCGAGCCCTGGGCGCAGGCTCTCTCCGCAGTGGCGGAGGGGCGCCCGGATCCGCAGCGCAAGCCGGTCCTGATCGTTCCGTCGCCGGCGGGGGAGCGGTTCACGCAGGCCCTTGCGTATGAACTGGCGGAGGAACAACACCTGGCGTTTGCGTGCGGCCGGTACGAAGGCATCGATGAACGGGTCATCGACTGGGCGCAGGAGCACTTCACCGTCCGGCCCATCAGTTTGGGGGACTACGTGCTGAACGGCGGGGAAGTGGCAGTCCTGGCCATGGTTGAGGCCATTGGCCGCCTGCTCCCCGGAGTGGTGGGCAACCCCGAGTCCCTGGTGGAGGAATCCCACTCCGATGGGCTCCTGGAGTATCCGGTCTACACCAAGCCCTCGGTCTGGCGGGACCGCGAAGTGCCGCCCGTGCTCCTCAGCGGCAACCACGGCAGGATCGCCCAGTGGCGCCGCCACGAACAGTACCGCCGGACAGCGGAGCGCCGTCCGGACCTTCTGGAAGGGTTCGACGCCGGCAGCCTGCCGCGTGCCGACCGCACCGAATTGCACAACCTGGGGTACGGGATCGTGGACGGCCGGCTGGTCCGCCGCCCGGAGGCGGCCGGGGAGCGGCAGGATTAGTACCGGCGGAATTGGCGTAACCCTGCTGCTGTGGCAAAATTAACCCTTGTGTCTGCTGGGTCCGCACCTGCCACAGGGGGTAGCGCGGCCAACAGCCGGACAACCGGCCCCATCAACCCTTGAAACGGCCGGACCACTTTTACTTCGGCGGTGAGACCCGGCCTGCTTTCCAGCAGACGGACTTGCCTGCCGTGACCCAAAGTGAATGACCTGTGGCGTTCACCAGGAGTGCAATCATGCATATTCTCGATTCCGTCGATGCAGCCTCGCTGCGCAACGATGTTCCCGAATTCCGTGCGGGCGACACCCTCAAGGTGCACGTGAACATCATCGAAGGCAAGAACACCCGTGTCCAGGTCTTCCAGGGCTTCGTCCTGGGCCGCCAGGGCGACGGCGTGCGCGAAACCTTCACCGTCCGCAAGGTGTCCTTCGGTGTCGGTGTGGAGCGTACCTTCCCGGTGCACTCCCCGATCATCGAAAAGATCGAGGTTGTCACCAAGGGTGACGTCCGCCGCGCCAAGCTGTACTACATGCGCGCACTGCGCGGCAAGGCCGCGAAGATCAAGGAAAAGCGCGACTTCAGCTCCGCCAAGTAAGTCCCGCCCGGACTTACCGCCAGGCTGGAGCGCGGCCGTAGCCGGCACGCGCCGGAGCAATCCATCAGCGCCAGGATACGGACCATGCACCAGACAGAACGCCAGCCCCGTAAAAAGGGCTGGCGTTTTGTTTTATTGGCTTTGGTCCTTGCCGTGGCCATCAGTGGCCTGGTGCGCTCCCTGTGGCTTGATGTCTACTTCATCCCGTCGGAGTCCATGGAGCCGCTCCTGCAGGGCGGAGACCGGATCCTGGTGTCCCGGACGGACTTCCAGTCCGAACCCATCCGGCACGGGGACGTTGTTGTCTTTGACGGCCGCGGCAGCTTCGCGCCGCTCAACAGTGGCAAGGGTCCGCTGGTGGATGCCGCAGCTTCCGCCATGCAATGGCTCGGCCTCGCCGGCAGCGACACAACCTACGTCAAGCGGGTCATCGGCCTTCCCGGCGATACGGTGGTCTGCTGCGACGCGGGCGGGAAGGTCACCGTCAACGGGGCAGCACTGGATGAGCCCTACATCTTCCCCGGCGACGCAGCCAGCACCCAAAAGTTCAGTACCCAGGTTCCTGGGGGCAGGCTGTGGCTGATGGGGGACCACCGCTCCGTGTCCGCTGATTCCCGCAGCCTGCTGGGTGCGCCGGGCGGCGGACTGGTCCCACTGGACCGGGTGATTGGCCGGCCGGTCCAGATCCTCTGGCCGCTTGATAGATTTGCCCCAGTAGAACGGCCGCCCGCAGCGGGGCCGACAACACAGAACGGACGGTAAATGCCCGAGAACCACGAGCGGAAACCTGAACCGCGCCACGACGGCGCATCAGGGACGCCGGCCGTTCCAGCCCCGTCCGCGCCGGCTGACGGTCCGGAGGCGGCCGCGCCTGTCCACCGGCGCAACAGGGCATCGAAGGCTGGCGGCAGGTCCCCCGGCAACCCATTGCTCGGATGGCTGAAGGAAATCGCCACAGTAGTGGTCATTGCGGTGGTGCTGTCCTTCCTGATCAAAACCTTCCTCTTCCGCGCTTTCTTCATCCCGTCCGAATCCATGGTGAACACCCTGGACGTGGATGACCGGATCTTCGTCAACCTCCTTGTTCCGGAGCCATTTGCGCTCAGCCGCGGGGATGTTGTGGTCTTCCGGGACACCAAGGGCTGGCTGCCGCCCGCCCCGGCCAAGGCGCAGGGCCCGTTCACCTGGGTCCAGGACGGCCTGACATTCGTTGGACTCCTGCCGGACAACACGGACCAGCACCTGGTCAAGCGGGTCATTGGGCTGCCCGGCGACCACGTGGTCTGCTGTGACGCCGGCGGTAAACTGACCATTAACGGGACCGCCGTCAACGAGGCGTACATCAACCCCGCCGAGGTCCCGCAGATCCGCAACTTTGATGTCACCGTTCCGGAAGGCAAGGTATGGGTAATGGGTGACAACCGGAACCACTCCGCCGACTCCCGGGCCCACATGGAGACCAACGGCGGGTTTGTCGACCTCAAGGACCTTGAAGGGAAGGCTGCCGTGATCGCATGGCCGCTGAACAGGATCAAGACCCTGGACAACTACCCGGACGTTTTCCGGAACGTCCCGGCGGCCCACTGACCATGTCTCCGGCAGCGCAGGCCACTCCAGCAGTGAAAGTCTCGCCACCCGTCAAGGCTTCCCCGGCAGTGAAAGCGCGCCCAGGCTCAAAGCCCGCGGCGCGTGGTGCCAAAGCGCCCACGCTGCGGCATGAACGGACCTTCAAGACCCAGGGGGTCCGTTTGCTGGCCGGGGTGGATGAGGTGGGCCGCGGTGCCCTCGCCGGTCCTGTCAGTGTGGGAATCGCCGTCGTTGACCTCGAACGGCAAAAACCGTTGGCAGGCGTGCGGGACAGCAAGCTCCTCAGTCCCGCGGAACGGGAACGCCTGGCCCCCTTGGTGCGGCGCTGGAGTGTCGCTTCCGCAGTGGGACATGCCTCTGCCGGCGAGATTGATTCGCTCGGCATCATCGCTGCCCTTCGGCTCGCCGGAACCCGTGCATGGAACAGCATCCTCAGGGAGGGAATCATCCCGGAGGCCGTGCTGCTGGATGGAAGCCACAACTGGCTTTCCCCGGCGGACCAGTTGTCCCTGTTTGACCAGCCCGTGCTCGAGGCCCCATGTGACGCGCCGGTCCATACCAAGGTCAAGGCGGATATGCAGTGCCTCAGCGTGGCGGCTGCGAGTGTCATTGCCAAGGTGGAACGGGACTTTATGATGCGCGGGCTGCACACGGAGTATCCCGATTTCGGCTGGGACATCAACAAGGGGTACGCCACGGCAGCGCATAGGAACGTCCTCCGTGCCGCCGGGCCAACTCCGTACCACCGGGTCAGCTGGCGGCTGCTCGGCGGGGAACTGCAGGGCCTCGAGCTGCCTGACGGCGAAGAGTCCTGCGAAGGCTGACTCCTGCCCTCGGCGCCAGCCCTGCCGGACATGGTGCAAGATGGAAGCATGAGTGCCGAGGATCTTGAGAACTATGAAACCGACATGGAGCTGCAGCTCTACCGTGAATACCGCGACGTCGTCGGCCTGTTCAGCTACGTTGTCGAGACCGAGCGCCGCTTCTACCTCGCCAACCACGTGGACCTCCAGGCCCGCAGCGCCGATGGCGAGGTCTACTTCGACCTGACCCTCCAGGATGCCTGGGTATGGGATGTCTACCGTTCTGCGCGGTTCGTCAAGAGCGTCAGGGTCCTGACGTTCAAGGACGTCAACGTCGAGGAACTGCCCCGCAACGAGGAACTTTCCCTGCCCAAGGACGTCGACCTGGGCAACTAGGGCTCCCCGGGGAATGTGACTTCCCCTCCACACCGGGCCCCTGTCCACATAGCGCAAGGGCGTCCTGTCCTCCGCAGCCATCCGCCGCCAGGCTGGTTGCGGAGGTAGACATGAAATCGAAAGACCTGTTGGGCAGGCGGGGCGAAGACCTCGCCGCGGGCTATCTTGAAGCGCTCGGCATGCTGGTGGTGGAGCGCAACTGGAGATGCGCTGGGGGCGAGATCGACATTGTTGCCCTCGACGGCGATGCCCTGGTCATCGCCGAAGTCAAAACCCGCCGGTCGCTGGATTACGGCCATCCCTTTGAAGCGGTGGGCCCGGACAAGCTGGCCAGGCTGCACCGCCTCGGTGCCGCCTGGTGCCGTGACCGTGAGCTACGGATGCCACTGCGCCGGGTTGACGTTGTCGCCGTCCTGGTCGACGGCGGCGGGGAACCTGTGGTCGAACACCTCAAGGGGGTGGGGTGATGGCGCTCGGCCGGACCTATTCCATCGCCCTTGTGGGGCTCAACGGCTATATGGTGGAAGTCGAGGCGGACATCGGCCAGACGCTCCCGGCGTTCGTCATCCTTGGGCTGCCGGATGCTTCGCTGAATGAAGCAAAGGAGCGCATCCGCTCCGCCGCGAAGAACTCCGGGATCCCACTTAGCCGCAGGAAGATCACCGCCAACCTCATTCCCGCCTCGTTGCCCAAGCGCGGCTCGGGCTTCGATCTCGCCGTCACCATGGCAGTGCTCCGGGCAGCGAACGACATCAAGCCCACGGGGCGCACAGTTTTCATCGCGGAGTTGGGGCTCGACGGAAGGCTGCGGCCGGTGCGGGGCATCCTGCCGGCGGTTATGGCGTCGGTGCAGGCCGGATATCCGGAGATCGTTGTGGCCCAAGCCAACCTGGCCGAAGCCTCCCTTGTCCCCGGTGCCACGGTACGCGGTTACCGTACGCTTGCCCGGCTTGCCCTCGACTTTGGGGCTGATCCACAGGAACTTGCCTTGGATTTCGAACCTGACGAGGCCGACGACGCGGGTGACGGTCTGGCCCTCCCTGCCACGTGTCCCGACATGGCAGATGTCTCCGGACAGGGAGAGGCGCGCCGGGCCCTGGAGGTGGCTGCGGCGGGCGCCCATCACCTGCTCCTTACCGGGCCGCCGGGAGCCGGCAAGACGATGCTGGCGGAGCGGCTGCCCGGCCTCCTGCCGGACCTTGGCGACCATCAGTCGATGGAGGTCACGGCCATCCACTCGCTGTGCGGCCTTCCGGCGTCCTCTGTGCAGCTCATGCGCCGGCCACCGTTTGAGAACCCGCACCATTCAGCCACGGCTGCAGCCATCATCGGCGGCGGTTCGGGCCTGCCCCGGCCGGGTGCAGCGTCGCGTGCCCACCGGGGCGTGCTGTTCCTGGACGAGGCGCCGGAATACGAACGCCGCGTCCTGGATGCGCTGCGGCAGCCATTGGAGAGCGGGGAGCTGGTGATCCACCGCTCAGCGGGAACGGCGGCCTACCCGGCCAGGTTCCAACTGGTACTGGCGGCCAACCCTTGCCCCTGTGGCAAAGCGTCGGGCAAGGGGCTGGACTGCACCTGCACGCCCGTGATGCGCCGCCGGTACCTCGCCCGGATGTCTGGACCCCTGCTGGACCGGGTGGACATTCAGTTGCAGGTGGAACGGGTATCCCTTGCCGAGTTCGGGCAGTCGGGCGGGGAAGAGGAGACAGCATCAGTAGCGCGACGGGTGCTGGACGCGCGTGCGCGGCAGGCGGAACGGTTACGCAACTTCGGTCTTGAGACCAACTCGCAGGTGCCCGGACGTATCCTGCGCGGCGAATTGCGGCTTCCGCCGGCCGCCACCCGGATCCTGGACCACTCCCTTGAGCGGGGCGTGCTGACAGCGCGCGGCTATGACCGCGTCCTTCGGCTCGCCTGGACCCTTGCGGATCTGGGCCACCGGGAAATGCCGGACCCAAATGATATCGGACAGGCACTGGGCCTGCGGCAGGCTGCGGCGGCCGCGGCATGACGAAGCGGACAGGGCTGACTGAACGGAACGAAGTGAAGGGACTGGACTTGGAGAAGGAACTGCTCGTTGAGGAGGACCTGGTCGTGGAGGGAGAACTCGTCGTGGAGGAGTACCAGGGCCTGAAGAAGGCTCCGGGTGGGAAGAGGGCGCCGGGGATGGATACGGAACGGTTGGCCCGGGCCGCCCTTTCACGGCTGATGGAGCCTCAGGACGCCGCGGGCCTGGCCCTCGTTCAGGTTGCAGGGGCAACCGACGCCCTGCGGATCGCCACCGGCGAGGTGCCGCCCGGGCCTGAGTTGGAGCGGGAGATTACCTCGCTGCTGGTTGACAGCGGGGCGGCCGCCAGCTGGGCGGGACTGGCTGCCGCATTGAAGCGCTGGCAGCCGCGGCTGCCTGACTTGGCGCCCGAACGCGACCTTGCCACCATGGCCCGGCTGGGCGGGCGCCTCATCATCCCCGGCGATGAGCTGTGGCCGGCCCAGCTTGCGGACCTGGGAATCCAGGAGCCCATATGCCTGTGGTGGCGTGGACAGGAGCAGCCGTTGCCGGGAGCGGACACGTCCGTCGCCCTCGTGGGATCCCGGGACAGCACCAGCTATGGGGCGTCGGTGACTGGGGACCTCGCCTACTCGCTGGCGCAGCGGGGCTTCACGGTGGTCTCGGGCGGCGCCTACGGGATCGACGCCCATGCCCACCGTGCCGCCCTTGCCGGTGGATCCTCGGCTGTCCCCACCATAGCGGTGATGGCCGGGGGAGTGGACCGGTTCTATCCGTCAGGCAATGATGACCTTCTGCGTGCCGTGGCAAACCAGGGTGCGGTGCTGGCCGAGGTGCCGCCGGGGTCGGCCCCTACCCGCTACCGCTTCCTTCAGCGGAACCGGCTGATTGCTGCTCTCGCCGTGGTGACAGTAGTGGTGGAGGCGCGCTGGCGCTCCGGCGCACTGAACACGGCCCATCATGCGGAA
>Ga0308173_10000944_pt1 | contig 13736 bp, 11 predicted proteins | sample PhyPR1_FD_203716 | JGI IMG/M metagenome (GOLD analysis project Ga0308173, IMG submission 203716) | Soil microbial communities from UC Gill Tract Community Farm, Albany, California, United States - DLSLS.P.R1 | ecosystem: Environmental > Terrestrial > Soil > Agricultural land | place: USA...
GACGACCCGTGCCTGGCCGAGGCGGACGTGCGGCGGGTCGAGCGGATCGTGCGCAACCTGCTCACCAACGCGATCGACCACGCCGCCCCCGACGGGCCGCACGGGCCGTTGCCGCCGCCCGGCATCGTCGTCCAGGTGGCCGGCGACGACCAGGCCGCGGCGATCGCCGTGCGCGACCACGGCGTCGGGCTGTCGCCGGGCGAGGCGTCGATGGTGTTCAACCGGTTCTGGCGCGCCGACCCGGCGCGCGCGCGGACCAGCGGCGGCACCGGGCTCGGCCTGTCCATCGCCCTGGAGGACACCCACCTGCACGGCGGCTGGCTGCAGGCGTGGGGCCGTCCGGGCGAGGGCGCCCAGTTCCGGTTGACGCTGCCCCGGCGAGCCGGTGGCGTCCTGCACCGCAGCCCGCTGCCCCTCGTGCCGGCGGACGTCACGGAGCCGGTGCGGTGAGGCGGGTCGTACCGGCCCTGGCCGCCGTCCTGCTCCTGCCGCTGCTGCTGTCCGGGTGCGTCACCGTGCCGAGCTCCGGACCGGTGGTGCTCACCGGGTCCGGCGCCGGCGGCGTCACCAGCCAGGGAGCCCCGTTCATCAACCCGCGACCGCCCGAGCCGGGGGAGTCCCGCCCGGACGTGGTCCGCGGCTTCATGGCCGCCATGCAGGCCACGCCGATCCAGACCCGGACCGCGGAGCGGTTCCTCACCACCTCCGCCGCGGCGGCCTGGGACCCGCAGGCCGAGACCATCACCTACGCCGGCGCGTCCCCCGCCCGCGACCGTCGTGACGACGTCTCGATCACGCTGTCCGGCGCCGAGCACCTCGACGCGCGCGGTGCCTGGCAGGGGCCGCTCCCGGACGCGCGGCACACCCTGCGCTTCCCGATGACGATGGAGGACGGCGAGTGGCGCATCGCCGCCGCCCCCGACGCCCTGGTGGTGCCCGAGGACTGGTTCGCGGCCCGGTTCCGTCCGGTCTCCATCTACTTCTTCGACCCCACCGCGTCGATCCTCGAGCCGGAGCCGGTGTTCGTGCCGCGCGGCGACCAGCTCGCGTCGTCGCTGACGCAGGCGCTCCTCCTCGGGCCGGGCCGGGGCCTGTCGCGGGTGGCGCAGAGCATGATCCCGCGGGGGCTGTCGATCGCGGTGGGCGTCACCGTCTCCGACGCCGGCGTGGCCGACATCCTGCTCAACGGCGACCCCGGACAGCTGAGCGCCCGGACCATCGAGCTGATGATGGCGCAGCTCGCGTGGACGCTGCGGCAGGAGCCCAAGGTGCAGAGCCTCCGGCTGTCCATCGGGGGACAACCCGTGCCCCTCCCCGGCGGGGTGAGCACGTACCGGATCGACGGCGGCGCGGAGTACGACCCGGCCGGGTTCCAGGCCAGCCCGTTGCTCTACGGCCTCCGCGGCGGCCACGTGGTCGCCGGGTCGCCGAGCTCGATGGCGCGGGTCGACGGCCCGTTCGGCCGCCGCTCCTACGGGCTGAGCGCGCTGGGCGTCAGCCTGGACGCCGAGCGGCTGGCCGGGGTCTCCGGCGCCGGGCGCGCCGTCGTCGCCGGGCCCGTGCGCGACGCCGGGCGGGTGCAGCCCGTGGTGTTCGGGACCGACTTCCTGCGGCCCGCCTGGGACTTCGCGAACCGCATGTGGCTCGTCGACCGGACCCACGGCGGGGCCCGGGTGTCGTACGTCGACCCCTCCGGCGCCGTGCACCGCATCCACGTCGCGGGGATCACCGGAACGCAGGTCCGGGACTTCGTCGTCTCCCGCGACGGCACCCGCCTGCTGGCCGTCGTCCGACGCCGGTCGGACGACACCATCGTCGAGAGCCGCATCGAGCACAGTGCCACCGGGCGGGTGCTCGGCGCGCTCGCGGCCGGGCGGATCGACCTCCAGGGCGGGGGCGGCGCGGACCTGTCGGTCCGCGACATCGTGTGGCGCACCAGCGCCAGCATCGCGGTGCTGAACCCGCTCACCCCGACGCTGTCGGAGGTCGCGCCGGTGTCGGTCGACGGTGCCCCGCTGAGCCCGGAGACGGCCGCCACGGCGGTCGACGGCCGCGTCCTCGGCCTGGTCGGGTCGCCGGTCACCGGGGAGCCGGTCTACGGCGTGACCCGCCGCGGCCTGGTCGACGTCGGCAGCTCGGAGCGGCGCTCGATCGGCTTCGCGCGCCGGACCACGGCGCTCACCTACGTCGGCTGACCGCTCGCGCCCGGCCGGGGCCGGTCAGCGTCCACAGCGGGACGTCCGGCGCCGTCGTCGACCGCGACCCGGCAGCCGTCCCCGTCGGCCCGCGCCCGGTGGTGGGATGCGGACATGACCTCGACCGGCAGCGTGCTCGACGCGGGCGTCGACCTGCTCCTCGGCGGCGTGTGCGTCGGCTGCCGCCGGCCGGGACGTGCCCTGTGCCGGTGCTGCGAGGCGGCGCTGCCGACCGGCGGCCGGCCGGCCTGGCCCCTCCCCACGCCGCCCGGCCTCGCCCCTCCCTGGGCGGCGGGGGAGTACGCCGGCACGGTGCGGGCCGCGGTCCTGGCGCTGAAGGAGCGCCGCGTGCTCGCGCTGCGAGCCCCGCTGGGTGGGCTGCTCGCCGGCGCGGCCACGGCGGCGCTGCGGGCGGGGCCGGACCGCGGGCGGACGCCGCGCGGCGGGCCGGTGGTGCTGGTGCCGGTGCCCTCCCGGCCGGCCACGGTCCGCGCCCGCGGGCACGACCCGACGCTCGTGGTCACCCGGCGCGCGGGTCGGCTGCTCCGGGCCGGCGGCACCGACGCCGTCGTCGTACCCCTGCTGCGCACGCGCCCCGGGATGCTCGACCAGTCGGGGCTCGACGCCCGCGCGCGGGCCGCCAACCTCACCGGGTCCCTGCGGTGTCCCTCGCCCGCGCTGCGGCGGCTGTCGCGCCGCCGCCCGGCCGCCCGGGTGGTCGTGTGCGACGACGTCCTGACCACCGGCGCGACCGCGCGCGAGGCGCAGCGCGCGCTCGAGGACGTCGGCCTCACGGTCGTCGCGATCGCCGCGGTGGCCGCCACCACCCGGCGGCTGGTGCCCACTGGATGAGATGCGGACGGCCGCCGACCCCCCTGCCTTCCAGCGCTACCAGGCACGGTCTAACGTCGGGACATGGAGTCCGTCCGGGTCCGTGGTTGCGTCGTCCCGACGCCCCGGTCCGCCGGGGTGCCCGGTCGGCAAGCCGATGCCAGTCGCAGGCGAAACGGTCCACGTAAGGCCATCCCGGGGCGCTCCGCCCCCCTGGCCCCGCGAGGGGCTGGAGGGCGCATCCCCCTGGGTGACCGATCACGGTGCGGCTTAGAGGTAAGTCCTGCCCCGGTCCCGTCGCCAGATGCGACGACGGCTGGGAGAGGGCCAGTAGTGGCGCCAGAGATGGCGGATGAGCTGCGAACGTCCCAGCAGGCGGTTGTGGGGTCGAAGACCAGGTCGGCCGGACGGACTCCGCCCATGTCCTGACCCGGGTCGAAGCCCGGGCGGGACGTCAACGAGGTGCAACGGGAGGTTCACATGGAAGTTGTGGTCACCGGTCGTCACTGCGAGCTGTCGGATCGGTTCCGCGGCCACGTGGAGGAGAAGCTGTCCAGGCTCGAGAAGCACGACCATCGCATCATCCGGGTGAACGTCGAGGTCGAGTGTGAGCGCAACCCGCGCCAGGCCGACCGGGCCGTGCGCCTGCAGCTCACCGCCATGTCCAAGGGCCCGGTGGTGCGGGCCGAGGCCTGCGCCGCCGACAAGATGGCCGCGCTGGACCTCGCGCTCGACAAGATGGTCGCCCAGATGCGCCGCGCGGCCGACCGCCGCCGCGTGCACCGCGGCCGGCACGCCCCCGTCTCCGTCGGTCAGGCGCTCGCGGGCGCCGTCGAGGGGGAGCCGACGGACGCCGAGGACCAGCCGACCACGCAGGACCGGCAGGTCGGCCCCATCGAGGTGGCCGGTGACGGACCGCTGGTGGTCCGCGAGAAGACCCACCCCGCGACCCCGATGACCCTCGACCAGGCCCTCTACGAGATGGAGCTCGTGGGCCACGACTTCTACCTCTTCGTCGACAAGGACAGCGAGCGGCCCTCGGTGGTCTACCGCCGCCGCGGCTACGACTACGGCGTCATCTCCCTCGACCTGGGACCCGACGACGAGCCGCGCGGACCCGACGCCGGCCGCTGACCGGCGGGGGGTGGCCCGATCGGGCCACCCCGACCGCCGCAACGACCACCCGGACGAGCCCCTACGACGGGCCCATTCGTGCCATGATGCGCAGGTGGCGCTGCACACCGATCCCGAGCGGGAGCCCATCCGCGTCCTGGTCGTCGACGACCAGGAGCTGTTCCGGCGCGGCCTGACCATGCTCCTCGCCGTCGAGACCGGCATCGAGGTCGTCGCCGAGGCCGGCGACGGGATCGACGGGACGGCCCTGGCGAAGAGCACGGTGCCCGACGTGGTCCTCCTCGACGTCCGGATGCCGCGACGCTCCGGCATCGAGGCGTGCGTGGCGATCAAGGAAGCGGTCCCGGCCACCAAGATCATCATGCTCACGGTCTCCGACGAGGAGGCCGACCTCTACGAGGCGGTCAAGAGCGGCGCGGCCGGCTACCTGCTGAAGGACTCCTCGATCGAGGAGGTCGCGCAGGCCATCCGCGTGGTGGCCGACGGGCAGTCCCTCATCAGCCCGTCGATGGCGGTCAAGCTCATCGACGAGTTCAAGCAGATGGCGCGGCCCGAGCGCGACCACGTGCCGGGCCTGCGCCTCACCGAGCGCGAGCTGGAGGTGCTGCGGCTGGTCGCGAAGGGCATGAACAACCGCGAGATCGCGCGGGAGCTGTTCATCAGCGAGAACACGGTCAAGAACCACGTCCGCAACATCCTCGAGAAGCTCCAGCTGCACTCGCGGATGGAGGCCGTGATGTACGCCGTCAGGGAAAAGCTGCTCGACCTGCCGTGAGGCTGTCGCTCGCCCAGGCGCGGCGCGTCGCCCTCGCCGCCCAGGGCTTCCTGGACCCTCCGCACGCCACGCCCACCATGCGCACGCTGCAGCGGGCCGTGGAGCGGACCGGCGTGCTGCAGGTGGACTCGGTCAACGTCCTGGCGCGCGCGCACTACGTCCCGCTGTACTCCCGGATGGGGCCGTACGACGTCGGTCTGCTGCACCGGGCGGCCGAGGCCCGGCCGCGGCGGATCGTGGAGTACTGGGCGCACGTGCAGGCGTTCATGCCGGTCGAGCTGTGGCCGGTCATGCAGCACCGGATGGCCGACTACCGCGCCCGGCGCGGCAAGTGGGGCGCCGTGGCCGACCGCCCGGAGCTGGAGCGCGACCTGCTGGCGCTGCTCGGGGACCGCGGCCCGACGACGGCCCGCGAGGCGGCCGCCATCCTCGGCGACGCGCCGCGGACCAAGGAGCACTGGGGCTGGAACTGGTCCGACACCCGGCGGCTGCTCGACCACCTGTTCACCGCCGGGGTCGTGGCGATCGCCTCGCGCAACAGCCAGTTCGAGATCCGCTACGACCTCCCGGAGCGGGTGGTCCCGCACCACGTCCTGGCCCTGCCGACGCCCCGCCGCGAGGACGCGGTGCGGGAGCTGGTGCGCCGGGCCGCCCGGTCCCACGGCGTGGCGACCGTGACCGACCTGCGCGACTACTACCGGATGGGCGCGGCCGAGACGCGGCAGGCCGTCGCGGAGCTGGTCGAGGACGGCGAGCTGGACGTCGCCGAGGTCGACGGCTGGAGCCAGCCGGCATACGTGTGGTCGGCCGCCCGGCTGCCGCGCCGGGTCCGGGCGCGGACCCTGTTGAGCCCGTTCGACCCGGTGGTGTGGGAGCGCGAGCGCACCGAGCGCCTGTTCGGCTTCCGCTACCGCATCGAGATCTACGTGCCCGGCCCGCAGCGGGTGCACGGCTACTACGTGCTCCCGTTCCTCCTCGGCGACCGCCTGGTCGGCCGGGTCGACCTCAAGGCCGACCGCCGCCACGCGGACGGCGCCGGCAGGCTCGTCGTCCGCGCCGCGTGGGCCGAGCCGGACGCTCCGGAGGACACGCCGGAGCAGCTCGCCGCGGAGCTGCGCCGGCTCGCCGGCTGGCTCGGCCTCGCCGACGTGGTGGTCGACCCGCGCGGCGACCTCGCCGTTCGGTTAGGGAGCGCTCTGGCCGCTGGGTAGAGTGGCGCGAGCCACCTATCCCAGGAGTACCACCCAGTGCCTGCCATTCTCGACAGAATCCTTCGCATCGGCGAGGGCAAGATCCTGCGTCAGCTCGAGGGCGTGGCGCAGGCGGTGAACGCCATCGAGGACGACTTCGTCGCGATGTCCGACGCCGAGCTGCAGGGGATGACCGCGGAGTTCAAGGAACGTCTCGCCGGCGGTGAGTCGCTCGACGACCTGATGCCCGAGGCCTTCGCCACCGTCCGCGAGGCGGCCCGCCGCGTCATCGGCCAGCGCCCCTACGACGTGCAGGTCATGGGCGGCGCCGCCCTGCACCTCGGCAACATCGCCGAGATGAAGACCGGCGAGGGCAAGACGCTGGTCGCGACGCTGCCGTCGTACCTCAACGCCCTGACCGGCAACGGCGTCCACATCGTCACCGTCAACGACTACCTGGCCAAGTACCAGTCCGAGATGATGGGGCGCATCCACCACTTCCTCGGGCTCAGCACCGGCGTGATCCTCCCCGAGATGCGGCCCGACGAGCGCCGCGCGGCGTACGGGTGCGACATCACCTACGGCACCAACAACGAGCTCGGCTTCGACTACCTGCGCGACAACATGGCCGGCTCCATCGAGGAGTGCGTGCAGCGCGGTCACCACTTCGCGATCGTGGACGAGGTCGACTCGATCCTCATCGACGAGGCCCGCACCCCGCTGATCATCAGCGGTCCCACCCAGGACGAGGTGCACTGGTACGCCGAGTTCGCGCGGGTCGCCCGCAAGCTCGAGCGCGAGGTCGACTACGAGGTCGACGAGAAGAAGCGCACGATCTCGGTCCTCGAGCCCGGCATCACCAAGGTCGAGGACCACCTCGGCATCGAGAACCTCTACGAGTCGGCGAACACGCCGCTGATCTCGTTCCTCAACAACTCGATCAAGGCCAAGGAGCTGTTCCGGAACGACAAGGAGTACGTCGTCATGAACGGCGAGGTGCTCATCGTCGACGAGCACACCGGCCGCATGCTGGCCGGCCGCCGCTACAACGACGGCCTGCACCAGGCGATCGAGGCCAAGGAGGGCGTGGAGGTCCGCGAGGAGTACCAGACCCTCGCCACCATCACCCTGCAGAACTACTTCCGCATGTACGAGAAGCTCTCGGGCATGACGGGCACGGCCATGACCGAGGCCTCGGAGTTCGACAAGATCTACAACCTCGGCGTCGTGCCGATCCCGACCAACCGGCCGATGGCGCGCGCCGACCAGCCCGACCTCGTCTACCGCACCGAGGAGGCGAAGTACGACGCGGTCGTGGAGGACATCGCCGAGCGGCACGAGAAGGGCCAGCCGGTCCTGGTCGGCACGGTCTCGGTGGAGAAGTCCGAGCACCTGTCGACGAAGCTGACCAAGCGCGGCATCCCGCACACCGTCCTCAACGCCAAGGTGCACGCCGACGAGGCGAAGATCGTCGCGATGGCCGGCCACAAGGGCGCGGTCACCGTCGCCACCAACATGGCCGGTCGCGGCACCGACATCATGCTCGGTGGCTCGGTGGACTTCCTCGCCGACCAGGAGCTGCGCAGGCAGGGCCTGGAGCCGTCGGGCGAGACCGCCGACCAGTACGACGAGGCGTGGCCGACGATGCTCGAGAAGATCCGGGCACAGGTCGCCGCCGAGCACGACGCGGTCAAGGACGTCGGCGGCCTCTACGTGGTCGGCACCGAGCGCCACGAGTCCCGCCGGATCGACAACCAGCTCCGCGGTCGCTCCGGCCGCCAGGGCGACCCGGGCGAGTCCCGGTTCTACCTGTCGCTGGAGGACGAGCTCATGCGGCTGTTCAAGTCCGAGTGGGTCGACCGGGTGCTGCAGGTGCTCAAGATCCCGGACGACGTGCCGATCGAGAACAAGCGGGTCACCAGCGCGATCGCCAACGCGCAGGGCCAGGTGGAGTCGCAGAACTTCGAGTCCCGCAAGAACGTCCTCAAGTACGACGACGTGATGGATCGCCAGCGCAAGGTCATCTACGCGGAGCGGCGCGAGGTCCTCGAGGGCAAGGACCTGCAGGAGCAGATCCGCGGCTTCCTCGACGACACGATCGCGACGTACGTCACCGCCGCGACCGAGGAGTTCGCCGAGGAGTGGGACCTGGAGGCGCTGTGGACCGCGCTGCGCCAGATCTACCCGGTCGGGGTGGACCTGCAGGACCTCGAGCAGCGCGCCGGCGGCCGGGCGAACATGGACCGCGACGAGCTCATCGAGGCGCTGCAGGCCGACGCCCAGGCGGCGTACGCCCGGCGTGAGGAGGAGATCGGCGAGTCCGTGATGCGCGAGCTCGAGCGGCGCGTCATCCTCTCGGTCCTCGACCGCAAGTGGCGCGAGCACCTCTACGAGATGGACTACCTCCGTGAGGGGATCTACCTGCGCGCCTACTCGCAGCGGGACCCGCTCGTCGAGTACCAGCGCGAGGGCTTCGACATGTTCGCCGCGATGATGGAGGGCATCAAGGAGGAGTCGGTCGGCTTCCTGTTCAACCTCGACGTCCAGCTCGAGGCCGAGGACGAGCAGGTCGAGGACGAGCCCGAGGTGTTCGAGCCGATGCGCCAGACCGTGCCGTCCGCCCCGCAGCCGGTGTCCGACGAGGCGCGCGAGCCGGCCCCCCAGATCCGGGCGAAGGGCCTGGACCGGCCCCAGCAGCCGCAGCACCTCGCCTACTCGGCGCCCACCGAGGGCGGCGACGTCGAGGTGCGCGCGGACGCCGCGCCGGAGGACGAGTTCGCGGGTGTCGGCCGCAACGAGAAGTGCCCCTGCGGGTCGGGCAAGAAGTTCAAGCAGTGCCACGGCCGCCCGGGCGGGCCGACCGGCCTCACCGCGCGGGTCAGCTGACGCGGGCCGCGCGCCGGCGCTGACGACAGGGCCCGACCGGCCGGTGCCGGTCGGGCCCCGTCGCGTCCGAGGGGCCGGAACCTCAGGCGAAGTCCACGGCGGTGCAGCACCAGCCCTGGTGGTGCAGCTCGAAGCGCAGGGCCAGCGCGCGGGAGCGCTCGCCGTACCGGACGTGGGCGCTGACCTCCGCGGCCCGCCCGCTGACGAACGACGCGTGCACCCCGAGCACGCGCGGCCGCACCGGCTGGACCCGGCCGGTCCCGGGCTGGTGCCGGCCGGCCCGCGCCACCGAGCGGGCCCGCCGGTCGAGGTTGTCGAAGACCTCGCGCGTGCTCCAGCGCAGCAGCTGGCTGACCGGGCGGTCGCCGCCCACGATCTCCACGACCGCCTGCACGTAGCGGCCGGCCCATCTCTCCAGGTCGCGGCGCAGGGGTCCGTCGATCGGGACGAGGTCGGCGCCGAGCGCGGCACCCGCCACCCGGAGGGACGGTCGGTACGGCGCCGCCGGCGGGTCCTGGCGCGGCTGCAGGTCGAGCGCGAGCGTGCCCTGCACCGAGGCGATCGGCACCGCCGCCGGCATGAAGGGGAGGACTGCGGGGTGGTCGGTCATGGGTGCCTCCCTGCCGGTGGTCCGGGTCCGGGGTGGTCGTGGGCGGGCGCAGTCGGTGGCGCCAGCGGTGGGTCGGGTCAGCGGGGGATCGGGTCAGCGCGGGAGCCGGAGTCGCTGGGCGGGTCGCACCAGGTCCGGATCTGGCCCGATGACGGCGCGGTTGGCGGCGTAGATCTCGCGCCAGCGGTGCTCGACGTCCGCGTCGTCCAGCCGACCCCGGGCGCCGTCGCGCGCCGCGAGGTCGTGGGCGGCGATGTCCCACAGGCAGTCGCCGGCCCGCACGGTGACGACGCCGCTCCCGGGGCGGGCCCGGCGGTCGCCGGAGGTCGGCCGACCGTCGTGCAGCGCTCGGGCGACGACGGAGGCGACGGTGGACGCCGGGCCGGAGCCGCCCGGGCCGAGGCCGCCGGGGGCGGCGCCCGGGGTGGCGGCGTGGGCGGCCGGGCCGGTGAGCCCGGCGAGGGTCGCCACCCCGCAGGCGGCCAGCACCGTGCGCCGCAGGGCGGCGGGGGCGAGCGCCGGGCGCTCCCTCGGCGTCCGCCGGTCAGCGGCCCGCGCCGCCTCCACCACCGCGGTGACGGTGACCAGCCAGAGCCAGGTCGCCGCGAGGAGACCCATGGCGGCGCACCCGCCGACCAGTCGGTCGTCGAACCCACCGTCCGCCCCGACGCCGCCGCTCCCTTGCGCGGTCAGCGCCACCGGCAGCAGCCACCCCACCAGGGCGGCGGTGGCCGCGGAGGTGCCGGCGAGGACGAGGCCGCAGCGCAGCAGTCGTGTCATGGGTGGGCGCCCGATCCGTGCGTTTGGTTCCGTTTGCATCACTGTGCGCGCGGTTCACGCCGACGTCAACTGGCGTTCCACAGAACGTCAGGGAACTCACCGGCTGGGCGGACCGGGCCACCGCAAGGCGAGGCCCCGGCTCCACGAGGGAGCCGGGGCCTCGATCACAGCCGCGACGTCACGGCTGCGGGCGCGTCACTGCTCGAAGCCGTGGCGCTCGTTCTCCGCGCGGACCTCGGGGTCGGTGCTGAACGTCCGCGTCCGGTACTGGTCCTCCTCCTCCTGGGCGGTGGTCGACCAGCCGGTGCCGGTCTCGGTGGTGCCGTAGCCCGTGGCGGTCGCGCCCGTGCTCGTCCCGTCGTCGTACGTTCCCGTGTCGCGGTCGCTCGTACGGAGGTCGCCCGTGCCGGAGCCGCTCATGGCGTCCTGGGCGCGGGCGCGGCCGGTCCGCGCGTCGCTCCTCATCTGCTGCCGGGCGCGCTGGCCGTTGGCGTAGGCGTCCTCCAGCATCCTCCGGGCGACGTCACGACCGCCGAGGCCGAAGGCGAGCGCCAGGCCGAGTGCCAGGGCGAACATCGTGGCCGCGAACGCGATCTCCACGATCTGCGGCGCGATGCGGAGCTGGTTGAGGATCATGAACATCGCGATGACCATGACCAGCGCCGGCACCACGGAGGCGATCACCTTGCCGGTCGGGGTGTCGCCCATCAACCGGGTGGCCGCCGCGGCGACGGCGCCGGCGATGATCGAGGCGACCACGAAGATCAGGATCGCGACGATCACGTTGGGCAGGTAGGCGAGCACCTGGTTCATGAAGGTCGTGACCGCCGGGATCTGCAGCGCCCCGATCGCGGCGACGATGAAGAACGCGAAGACGAGCCAGAACACGACCCGGGCGATGCCCTTGCTCGCGCTGGCGCCGGGCAGGACCTTCTCGACGTAGTTGTGGGCCTCGGACTGGTGCAGGCGACGGTCGAGGCCGAGCCCTTCGAGCGCCTTGGCGGTGATCGCGGCGACGATCTTCGCGATGATGTAGCCGACGATCAGGATGACGATGAAGCCCAGGAGGTTCGGCAGGAACGCGAAGAACCTGTCGAACCCCTGCTGGACGCTGTTGCCGAAGTCCATGGGTTCCCTCCCCGGGATGTGGTGGATACCCCTTCATGCCCCGCACGGTGCCGGGCGAAGCTTCGGGCGCCGGTCCGCGGTGGGACCGCACCGGCCGAGGACCGGCCCGAGGCGTGCGCCCGGGCCGCCGGGGGCACACGCACGGGATGAAGGTGTACGCCGACCTGCCCGCCCGCCGGACCGCGCAGGTGGCCGCGGACGTGGCCGTCGTCTGCTGGGTGCTGCTGTGGGCCTGGTGCGGGCACGCGGTCCACGACGCCACGCTGCAGCTGGCCGGCCCCGGGCGGCAGGTGGAGTCCTCCGCCACGAGCCTCGCGGACCGGCTCGAGGAGGCCGGCTCCGCGGTCGGCGGGCTGCCGGTCGTCGGCGACCGGGCCGGGGCGCCGCTCGACCAGGCCGGCTCGGCGGCCCGGCAGCTGGCGGGCGCGGGGCGCGCCCAGGTGGCGGCCGTCGGCTCGCTCGCGAGCTGGCTGGGCTGGTCGCTCGCGCTCGTGCCGATCGGGCTCGCGCTGGCGATCCACGTGCCGCGGCGGGTGCGCTTCGTCCGCGGCGCGACGGCCGGCCGGCAGCTGGTTGACTCGGCCGCGGACCTCGACCTCTTCGCGCTGCGTGCGCTCGCCCACCAGCCGCTGCACCGGCTCGCCGCGATCAGCGACGACCCGGCGCGGGCGTGGCGTGAGCGCGACCCTCGCGTCGTCGACCGCCTGGCCGCCCTCGAGCTGCGCGACGCCGGTCTCGCCCCGGCCCGCCTCCGCGGCGCGCCGGGCCAGTGACCGGGTCCGGCTCCGGGACGAGCCGGCCCGACCCTCGCCGCCGGACCCCGGCCGGTGGCACGCTCGGGCCATGAGCTGGGAGGAGGACCTGTTCGCCTACCTCGACGACCTCGAGGGCCTGGCGGACGCCTGGTACGACGCGGAGCGGGCCGCCGACCTGGCCGACCGCAGCCGGGCGGCGTACCGGGAGGTCACCTTCGCCAGCCGCCTGGCCGCCTCGGTCGGGACCGACGTCCGGCTCGAGGTCCGGGGCGTCGGCCCGGTCGGCGGGACGCTGGAGCGGGTCGCGAGCGACTGGTGCCTGGTCCGCGGCGCGGACCAGGACTGGGTGGTGTCCGTGCCCGCGGTCACCGGCCTGGACGGTGCCTCGGACCGGTCGCTGCCCGAGGTCGCGTGGCCGCCCGCGGCGCGGCTCGGCATCGGGTCGGCGCTGCGCCGGCTCGCGGACGCGGGGGAGCGGTGCGTGGTGCGGCTGACCGACGGGGCGGCGCACGACGTCGTCCTGCGCCGGGTCGGCGCGGACTTCGTGGAGGCCACCACGGGGGAGGACCGGGTCGTGCTGCTCGCGTTCACGGCCCTGGCCGCGGTCCAGAGCCGCGAGGTCTAGGAGCGCTGTCGCCCGGATCACCCGGTCGAGCGGTCCAGTCCGGCCCCGCCCGAGCCGATGACACCTGGGTACCCGCCATCCCGTCCCGAGAGGCTCCGATGCGTTCCTGGCACCAGGCCGGCGTCGCCGCTGTCGCCCTGCTCACCTCCGTGCTCACCTCCGCCCTCGTCGCCGGGACCGCCGGTACGGCGGCCGCCAGCCGCGCGCCGCGCGGCACGGCCCGCGACGCCACGCTCGCCGTGCGGACGGCGTCGTTCAACGTGCTCGGGTCCGAGCACACCCTCCACAGCCGCCGCTACGCCTCGGGCGTCGTGCGGGCGGGGGAGGCGCTGCGCTGGCTGGACGCCGGCGCCGTGTCCGTCGTCGCCATGCAGGAGGCCCAACGCGACCAGATGAGCGTGCTGACCGCCCCGGGATCCGGCTGGGCCGGCTACCCGGACTGGACCGTTGCCCGCGACACCCAGACCGCGCAGGCCGTGCTCTGGCGCTCGGCCGACTGGACGGAGCTGGACGCGCACACCCTGGTCGTGCCGTTCAACCGCGGCAAGACCCGCGAGCTGCCGGTCGTGCTCCTGCAGCACCGGGAGACCGGCGCCCGCGTCTGGGTCGTCTCGGTGCACCTGACCGCGGGGAGCGACGCGCGCTCCCGCCGCGAGCGGGTGGTCGGCACCCGCCGGGTCGCCGCGGAGGCCGGCGCGCTCGGGGCGACGGGCACGCCGGTCGTCGTGGCCGGCGACATGAACGACCACGAGCGGTTCTTCTGCCAGTTCACCGGCCTGACCCCGTTCGCGAGCGCAATGGGCGGCTCGCACACCGGCGCCTGCCGA
>Ga0308173_10000946_pt1 | contig 13721 bp, 7 predicted proteins | sample PhyPR1_FD_203716 | JGI IMG/M metagenome (GOLD analysis project Ga0308173, IMG submission 203716) | Soil microbial communities from UC Gill Tract Community Farm, Albany, California, United States - DLSLS.P.R1 | ecosystem: Environmental > Terrestrial > Soil > Agricultural land | place: USA...
GACCTGGACGAACGTGAGGCAGGGAACCAGGTCCGGCCGCTGCTGGAGCAGATCATCGAGCGCCGCGAGCCGCTCCGGGATTCCCTTGGTGTAATCGAGGCGATCGACGCCGACGCCGACGACCTGTCCGGTCAGTTCGAACACGTTGGCCAGGCGTCGGCGCTCGGCGGCGACGGCCGCCTCGGTCGTCAGGGTCTGGATGCGATCGAAGTCGATGCCGATCGGAGCCGAGATGACTGCGGTCGTGTGCCCGGCGTAGCGAACCGAGGGCCCGTCGACGTCGACGTCAGGTGGCAGCACGCGCTCGACGGCGTGCAGGAAATTGTGCCGATCCTGTTCGAGCTGGAATGCCAGCAGGTCGTTGGCCAGCAGTCCCTCGAGAATGTCCCGGTGCCACGGGCAGATCCGCAGTCGATCCGGATGCGGCCACGGGATGTGCCAGAACAGGGCGGTGCGGGCCAGCGGACGACGTCGGCGCAGCGCGGGCGCGACCAGTGCGAGGTGATAGTCCTGGATGAAGATGGGAACTGATTCGGCAGAGCCCATCTCATCGTCGATGGCGCCGGCGAACTGCGCATTGACTTCCTGGTAGGCGGTCCACTCCGCGCGGCGGAAGCTCGGACGAACATCCACCTGGTGACACAGCGGCCAGAGGCCCTCGTTGGCGAATCCGCCGTAGTACGCCGAGAACGTGAGCTCGTCGATCCAGAGGCGGCGCAAGGCGTACGCCGGCTGCCCGGGCGGCACTCCCACCCTGTCGCCCGTGTCGACGACCTCGCGATCGGCATCGCCGGCCCCGTGCGCCACCCAGATGCCACCACGTTTCCGCAGCAGCGCGTCGAGCGCGACCGCCACTCCGCCGGTAGTCGCCGTGACGTGAATATCGCCTGACGGGGTGTGGCGGTGGAGATACGGTTCGCGGTTCGAGACGACGATTAGTGCCGGCGGGTCGCCGCTGGCGATCTCGCCGGCGGCCGCGAGTCCGCTCCGGAACAGCAGCGGGCCAATGATCTCATTGATGGCCAGCATCGACACCAGCAGCAGTTGCAGGCGCTGGCCCCAGGAGCCGAATTCGGTCGCGAGCGCCGCCGCGAAGCCGAGCGTGATCCCCGCCTGCGACACGAGGCCGGTCCACGCACCGGCGGCTGTCGTCGCGGAGCGGCACGCGACGCGAACGGCGGCGCGCAGGATGACAACACGGATGGCCATCAGCGCGACGCCGGCGAGCCCCATCTGCAGGAGCAGGGCTGGATGGAGCATCGTACCAATCGAGACGAAGAAGATCAGCAGCACCGGCGTGGCCCCGCGGCGGATCGCGAGCCGCAACTCCTCACCCTGCGCCGGCGCCAGGTTTTCGATCGTCAGTCCAGCGGCGACGGCGGCGAGCAGCGGTTGCAGGTCCTGGATGGTGCCGATCTGCGACAGCAGCACGCATGTCGCGAGCAGCGCGAGCGTCGCGCCGCGGGCGACGTAGCGGACGTAGAGTGCCAGTGAGGCGCCGGTCAGGACCCCGAACGCGATGGCGCCGCCGACTTCCCAGGACATTCGCACCAGCAGCGGCGCTGTGACGAGCGTGCCGGCACCGGTCAACTCGCGCGTGAGCGGCAGCGCGAGCGCGAAGAGCAGGAGGAGACTCGAGTCGGCCAGCACCGTCACGGCGAGCACGAGCTCGGTCATCGGGCCGCGTGCCTCGGTCTCGGCCACGACCGCCGCCGTCATCGTCGGAGAAAAGCTCGCCGCGATGACGCCGACCATCAGGGCCATCGCCACCCGGCTGAGCCCGGTGGCTTCGGGAGCGATCGGGAGCCATGGCCAGAACAGCCACGCCACGAAGGCCAGCCCGCTCACGCACGCGATCAGGGCGGCACCCGTGACCTGGACGATCTCCGCCGCGCGATGACGAAGCCGCGAGACGTTCAGCATCAGGCCGGCCATCACCGCAATCAGCGCCGCGGCGCCGCGCGTCACGATCTGCAGCTGCGCGGCCATGTCCGCGGTGACGAGATTCCCCAGATAGGGACCCAGGACGAGCCCGAACAGGAGGTAGCCGGTGACGCGTGGCAGGCGCAGTCGACGCACGATATCGCCCGCCAGCCAGGCGCTGATCAACGTGAACCCGAGCGCGAGGGTGACGACCGACGAGGTGGGCAGGGTACCGCGACCCACGTGGCGGAGCCAGACCACGCTGGCGACGGTCAGGCCGAGCGCGACGGCGCGCGTCACGCGCACGACTCCGATGCATCGGGCTGCGGCCTCAGAGTGGCCGCTCGTGCGACATGGACGAGCAGCATGCTCAAGACGGCGCCGCTGACGATTGCGCTGAGTTCCGGCGCCAGCGCCTGACCGACGTCTACGGCGCACCCGAGCATCAGTGGCCCCGGCCACGCGCCCGCGCGACGATTGGTAATGGCGGCAGCCGCCGCACAGGCAGTCCCGATGGCCAGTGCTGCCGTGCCGATACTGAGCGCACTGCCAACGAGCACGAGCATCGCCGCGACCAGCGGCATTGAGAACTGGTGGAGATCTTCCCAAAGAGCGTCCGGAGTGCGACCCGATTGCCACAGGAGGCCGGCTGCGAGTCCCACGGGGATCGCCGGCACGGCGGCGAAATCAGCCATGCCGCCCAGGGCCATGGTGGTGCCGAGCAGGAACACGCGGCGCTCCGTCACCGACCGGGCGCTTCCGATCAACAGAGAACCCGCCAATGCCATCGCCGCGGCGGCCGGAATCACCTCCGCCTCGCGCGCGAGGCCCACCAGCAGGTGACTCACGTCCGGTCGATGGACCGGGATCAGCGCGAGGACCAGTGCGACGCCGACGCCGACGGCGAGCGGGAGCACTTCGCGAAGTGCCCACGTCAGGTGTTTCGACGCGAGGGCACCGAGCGTCACCAGTGCCAGGCTGGTGATAGGCGCCAGGATAAGCAGCCGCTCCGGCGTGACGATCTTCAGGCCCGCCGGGCCGATGGCGGCACCGGCGAGCAGCAGCAGCGCGGCATTCATCGTTCGAGGGCCACCGCGCGGGGCACGCCGTTCCGCGTAAACAGGACCAGGATGCCGCCCGCCGCGGTGTCGAAGGCCTGCTGCATCTGGCGGCTCGACGGAAGGCGAAGGTCGTCGACCTGCGTGATGAGATCGCCGGCCTGCAGTACGCGCGCGGCAGCCGTGCCGGCGTCCACCGCGAGCACGATTGCACCATCGCGGGTCGGTTGGACGTGGAGGCCCAATCGAGTGTGCTCGGCCGCCGGCGGCGCCGCCGCGGTGAGGGCGACGTCGCGATCGCCGCGGCGGTGGAGGACCCGCAGCTTCACGGCCTCGCCGGGCCGGAGACGGCCGATTGCCACTGCCCAATCCGAGGCGTCGCCGACGGCTGTGTCGTTGACCGTAGCGATGATCTCGCCAGGCGCAACCAGGTGCGCGGCGGGTCCATCCGGCTCGACGCCGACGACGATGGCACCGCGTTCGACGCCGGCGATCTGTGCGACCGCCGTGGTGAGGCTGGCCGTGCGAATGCCCAGCCACCCGGATCCTTGATCGGGCGAGGCGGCCGCGAGGCGATCGATCGCGGCGACCAACGTCGCAACCGGGATCATGAATGTCGCCCCCGCATTGCCGCCAGCCACGGCACCAACCAGTTCGCCGGTCGCCGTGAAAACCAGTTCGCCAGGCCGGAGCCCCGTGCCCGCATCGACCGGCCACACGTTGCCTTCCCACGCTCGCGACTCGTGTGGCTGCGTCCTCGGCATGAACACCGGTCTCAGCGTCAGCGACTGACCATCCGCGGCGGCGATGAAGAGGAAACGTCCTGCCGTCAGATCCAGCGGCGTCGGCGGTCGCGGAATCGACCTGCCAGTCTCTGCGGTGGCCAGCAGGACGAGACCCGTTGGCCGATCGACCCGCGTCGTGTCACCCGGCGCGATGGCCGAACGATCGGCCGGCGTAATGATCGCTGCCAGGCGTGGCCGGATCTGCAGCGCCACGTGCCACGTGTCGTCGGCATCCGGGAGGCGCACTCGTGGGAGCAGCGGGTCCAGCGACGACGTCAGGGCCTCGATCTCGCTCGCGAGGTCGGCGAACCGCGTGGGCGGCGCCAGTTGGGCGAGCAGCGGAGGCACCGGATTCGCGGCGACGGGAGTCTCAGGAAAGCGCAGGCGGGCGAGCGCCCACAAGCAGATCACCGCCACCGCCGCGGCGATGAGGAGGCGCCGCGTGTCGCGCGAGACGTGCTGCGGACGTGTCATGACCGCCACGTCGCCACCTTATCTCCGTCTCTACGGTGCTGCCATCCGCTGAGGACCGGATTCGCGATGGCGCGCTGCGCTCACGCCGCATCATCGGTCGAGCTAAGGCAGGCCCGGCGACGGGCGCACATCGTGGCGGGGCATGCCGGTTGCATTGAGGGGGAGCCGGCGCCTGGTGGGGGGACGGCGATTCTCGTGCGATTGCCGTGTGCAGCAACAGAAGCGCCACGCCGTCTGGAGATTGGGCCCTAACGTCGTTGCGTATCACCACACCAGAAGAGGATCGGAATGGTGGACTCACTACTACTCGCCGTCGCCGTGGCTGCCGGTCAGGCCATGCCAGCCGCGAGCACGACCGAGCCTGCCCGCCCGTGCGGGCCACCGATCGACGTGGTGACCCAGGCTAACGAACGTGCGCAGGTGCGATGGATTACGAGCCTGCCGTTGGCTGTGACAACGCCGCCGGCGCAACTGCGAGGACGACAGCTTTCATTGCAGGACGTGCGCGTCGAGCAGGTCGACGATCGCGGCTTCTGGGTTGGTGCGGGTGATAACGGCTGCCGCCTGTACGTCACGCCCGCCGAGGGTGGCCTGATTCACGTCACACCCGGTGAACTCGTCGACTTGCAGGGCGAGTTCCGGTTCCGTGTTCACCAGGATGAGCGCGAAGGCTCATCGAGCACGGTGTACGTGTACGCATACGTCGTTCGCAGAGCGCCAGAGAATCGACCCACCGAGCTCCGCTGAGCGTCACGGTGCGTCGGCGCCGGCCCATCCTCCACCCCACGAAGCGATCGTCTTCGAGCCGGTAGACCGCGTGGCACGGGACGCCGTGAGGCGTCCCGTGCCGTGCATGCGCGTGCGGAGGTATCGATCAGAATGACAGGCGCGCGCCAAGTCGCACTTCACGTGGTGCCTGGAACTGGGGGGGCGCGCCGGGGAGGACCTGTGTAATCGGCGCCCCGAAATCAGGGTTGGGTGAGGAGCCGGTCAACTGCGTCCACTGGTCGTACATCAGCGTGGTCCGGGAGTTCAGCAGGTTGAAGACGTCGGCGAGGAACGTCACGCCGCGGTCACCGCCGAGCGGAACGCGATAGCCGGCGTTCAGGTCGACGCGCGTCACCCAGGGCGTCCGGGTTCTGAATCCATCGACCGTCTGGATGCCCGAGCCGCGCGGCGCCTCGGGGATCTCGCCGCCGCTCGCGTAGTTCGGGTTCGCGGCAAACGGCGTCAGCGGAGCACCCGACGTGACGTCGAGTCCGGCGCCGACATTCAGTCCGACGGGGAAGCTGTAGCTGGCGAACGCCTTGAACTGGTGCGGGCGATCGAGCGGCAGAATGCCATTGGGGTCGCCGAGGTAGCGGATGTCACCCCGATAGCCGTACACCGGCACGCCGATGCCCGCATAGCTGGGATCGTTCGTGGGGAAGTCGTACAGGGACGTGATGCCCGGGTCCGATTGCCCGTTGTCGTCGCGGTAGAAGCCCTCGAAATTCCCCCGTAGCCGCGACCACCGGTAGGACGCGAGCGCCAGCCAGTTCTGCGCGAACCGCCGCTGGAACGTCGCCTCGACCGCATGATAGCGGTGCGCCGGGTTGTCGAACGAGGCGCCGAGGAACTGTGCGGTGGACAGGACCGGCGTGCGGCTCGATGGGTTGGTCAGGATGTACTCGACACTGGAGAGCCCCGGCACACCGATGTCGTAGGCGACCATCGGCGCATTGGCGACGTCTTCCAGCACGCGACCGATGTTCTTGTAGATGTAGTGGATGCCGATGCTGGTCTGCGGCAGCAGCTCGTGTTCGACGCCGAGGACCACTTCGTCGATGTACGAGAGCTTGGCGGTGGGATCGATCGTATCGGCGCCGACGCCGGCCAGCACGAAATGGTTCGTGACATCGAGACCGGTGCCCGGATCGATGGTGGCGACCCCGTTGGGAATCGCTCGCGTCAGATCGGCGTCGAAATAGTCGGCCCGGCTGGTACTGTCGTCCGCCGACAGCGCCCGTGCGGCAAGATCGTTCGGCACGCGCGAGTAGTACCGCCCGTAGTTGCCGTAGATCTTCGTCCGACCGTTACCGGCGACGTCGAAGGTCGCGCCGAGACGTGGCGCCCAGTTGTTCTTGAGTGTGAAGTTGCTCACCAGCGTGCCGGCCAGCTTTTCCTGCTCGTAGCGGATGCCCGGATTGATCGTCACCCGGTTGCCGATCCGCCACGTGTCCTGCACGAAGAAGTCGAAGTACTTCTGCGTGGTGGCTCGCCCGCTGTTGAAGTTGGCGCGCGTCACCCGGTAGATCCGGCCGAAATTGAGGTCGGGCAGCACCGTCACCTGCGCGCCGGTCGCGGTCTGCCGGCCGTCGGGGGCGACGAAGGTCGGGCCGGTGCGCTGGTTGATCTGATTCCAGTCCACGCTGTCGTACTCCACGCCATAGCGCAGTTCGTGACCGCCGAGCAGGTTGGAGGACTTCAGGGAGTATTGACGGTTGATGCTCTGGTTGGCGGCCTCGTAGAAGCCGATCCCGCCGGTGACCACCGTGGGGGTGACCGTCTGATCGGTCACGCGCCAGGCGTTCACCGAAGGCGTCTCCTCCACCTTGTTCGTCGCGCGGGCGATCGAACTTTCGAGCAGCCAGCCGCCGCGGAACGCGCCGTTGTAGCGCAGGGTCTGGTTGTGGCCACCGTAATCGAGCGAGCTGTACGACGACGTATCGGTGACGAGCAGCGCCGACGTGCGCTGCGGGCCGGTGTCGCCGTGCGACGGGTCTCCGAACAACGACAGATCCAGCCGCTGCGAGTTGCTAATCTGCCAGGTGGCCTTGGTCGAGTAGGTCAGGCTGTTGCGGACACGGTCGACGCCGCCGAGCGACGCCAGCGGGAAGCCCTGCGGCGCCTCCAGCGTCTGCACGGTGCGCGAGGGATCGATCGCGCCGAAGAAGAACAGGTGATCGTGGAGGATCGGAAATCCTGCCTCGACGCCGGCGTCGAAATAATGCGTCCCGCTCGTCTGGACGCTGCCGTTGATGCTCTGGTAATGCATCCAGTCGGCCTGCAGCGAGTCCGGACGGAAATACCCGAACACCGACCCGGACAGATCGTTGGAGCCGCTCTTGGTCACGACGTTGACCACGCCGCCGGTGGCGTTGCCGAACTCCGCTTCGTAGCCGCCGGTCTTCACCTGCACTTCGCGGATGAAGTCGAACGGCGTGGCGTTGCCCAGTGACCCGAACACGATCGAGTACGAACCGATCGCGCCGTAGCCCTGATTCGTGACGTTGACGCCGTCAATGACGTACTGGTTGTCGAGGGCGCTGCCGCCGCCAATGGACGGGTTGCTGCGGCCCGCGGTGCCCGAACTGCTGACGCCCGGCGCGAGGTACAGCGTGTCGCTCACGTTGCGTCCCACTGGGAGGCGCTGGAGCTGTTCGGCGGTGATGTTGGCGCCCGTCGTCGTCGATTGCGTGTCGACGACAGACGACGTGCCGACGACTTCCACCGTCTCCGTCACGCCACCGATCTGCATCGAGAACGGCAGTTCGACTGAGGTGCCCAGGGCTACCACGACGTCGTTGCGCTGCGCGGCCTTGAACCCCTGCAGTTCGGTCTTGACCGTATAGGTGCCGGGTGTCAGGAACGGGACCGTATAGCGGCCGTCGCTGTCAGTAACGGTGTTCTTGGTGCCCTGCGCGCCGGTAACGGTAACGGTGGCGCCGGGGACGGGGAGGCCTTGCGTATCGGTGACGCGTCCGGTGATGCTGCCGGTCGTTTCCTGCGCCACGGCCCATCCAGGGCTGGCGAGCAGGAGCGCGACCGCTGCGAGCGCGAGGTATCGCATATCCGTGGCTCCTTCAGTTGCCGACCTTCACGCCGGCCTGCGGAGCGCCGGCTCGACGTGGGCGGCGCGACGATCGCGGAGGGCCGCGACCGCCTGACGCGGTGCCCGCGTGCAATTTGCCCGACGTCAGCGGCCCATAAGGCTTTGAAAGGATGGCAGTTACTCGGACTCGCGCTACACCCTCAACACGTCGGTGGAGGAGTGGATGACGATCGAGAGCACGATCGTCAGCGCCACCGGACGGCCGATTCATCGCCTACAGCTCGGCGGAAGAGAGCTTCTACGAGAGCTATGTGCGTCCGTTTCCGGGGGCCGGCGGACCGTGGCGCATGTCCGTGAGCGGGGGGGTGTATCCCGCGTGGATCGCCGCCACCCACCAACTGGTCTTCGCCAACCCGTATGATCCGAGCCCCGCGAAGATCATGGCCGCGCGGTACGAGGTGACCGGGGATTCGTTTCGTGCCGAGACACCGAAGGTGTGGTCGCCAACCAGTGTCGAGGGCGTCTCACTCTCGAATGCCGCGTACGCGCTGCATCCCGACGGGCAGCGGATGGCCGCAGCCGCGGTGATCGACGACGGCACTGCGGTCCACGACCGCGTCGTGCTGTTCTTCAACTTCGCCGACTACCTGGCGACGATCGCGCCGCGGAAGAAATAGCGTTGACAGCCGCATTGAAGCGGGCAGCAGTGAGTCCCCACCGAACCGGGGGCCGAGGGGATGGGCGAGGTGTATCGCGCGCGGTGGTCGCAACCGCGAGCGCTAACTGCTTTGCGCCGGGAAATGTCCGAGCTGCGTGAGAGCGGCGAGATTGTCCCAGGACGTCCACGTCTCGGCCACGAATGCTCCCTCGAAGCGGTGCATTCCGATGATTACGAGATCGATGCGCTTGCCCGTCGCCGGGAATGGCCCGAAGGGACCTAATTGCGTGCCAGTGCCGCGCGACCTCCACGCGACGAAATCTCTCCCCGACGAGCCATTCGAGTGCTTCCTGGTAGTCGGGGAACGGCACGAAGTTCGAGAGCAGCCACTGGTGCATCGCGTCTCTCCCGCGGATCTCCTGGAGCTCGGGCGGCATCGCCTGGGAATGGCGGATGTAATCGGGCGACAGGTGATTGGTAAAGCCGGCGACGTCACCTGCGCTGAGTCGCTGCAGCATCTGCCGAACCGTGGCTTTGTTCGCCTCGACTCGAGGATCGCGGGTACCTTCGGACATGGACACTCCTTAACTGAGCTCAGGCTCATTCAGCGCGGAGGGGACCGCCGCCTGCAAGACTATACTTACGGCTGAGTTGGCCCTGACCTCCGGCACGCGCCTTGGCGTCTACGAAATCACGGCGGCGATCGGCGAAGGGGGCATGGGACAGGTTTTCCGGGCCACCGACACGACGCTCGGCCGCGACGTCGCGATCAAGATCCTCCCCGCCGCATTCGCCGCCGACGCCGAGCGCCTCGCGCGATTCGATCGCGAGGCGAAGACACTCGCCTCGCTGAATCATCCGCACATCGCCGCGATCTACGGCTTCGAGAAGTCCAGTGGCCTGCACGCCCTGGTGATGGAACTGGTGGAGGGCGAGGACCTGGCGCAGCGCCTCGCCCGGGGCGCGATTCCCATCGACGAAGCGCTGCCGATCGCGCGGCAGATTGCGGAGGCGCTCGAAGCCGCGCACGAGCAGGGGATCGTGCACCGCGACCTGAAGCCCGCCAACATCAAGCTCCGCGGGGACGGGATGGTGAAGGTGCTCGACTTCGGCCTGGCGAAAGCGATGGCGCCCGCCGCCGTCTCGGCGCCCCCCATGTCGATGTCACCCACCATCGCGGGGCCGGCGATGACCGAGATGGGCATGATTCTCGGCACCGCCGCGTACATGTCGCCCGAGCAGGCGAAGGGACTCGCGGTCGACAAGCGCGCCGATATCTGGGCATTCGGCGTGGTGCTCTACGAGATGCTGTCGGGCGTGCGCGTGTTCGAGGGCGATTCGGTGCCCGAGACGCTCGGCCTCATCTTCTCGCGCGAGCCGGACCTGGCGCGGTTGCCGGAGGCGACGCCCGCGCGGGTCCGCACGCTGATCGCGCGCTGTCTGGTCAAGGATGCCCGCAAGCGCCTGCGCGACATCGGTGACGCGCGACTCGACCTGGAGGCGGCCGGTGACGCGGACGGCCGGCCTCCGGCCGCGCCCATGCGGACGGCCTGGCGGGCGTTGCCCTGGGCGCTCACCGTGACGACCGCGCTGCTGGCCGGGTGGATGCTGTGGGGCCGGAGCAGCGCCGACGCGACGCCACGCGACCCGATCCACGTCGAAATCGGATTCCCGCCCGATGTGGAGCCGCTGAACACATCGAGTGGCGGGCTCGCGATTTCTCCGGACGGCCGATCCGTCGCGATGATTGGCGTCAAGGACTCGGAGCGCCGCCTGTTCCTGCGGCGGCTCGACCGCTCGGAGACGATAGAAGTCCCGGACACGAGCGGCGTCAACTTCGTCGGTTTCTCTCCCGACGGTACCGAACTGGCCGTCCTTCCCGGCAGCGGCTCTCTCACGCGGCTCTCCCTGTCGGACCAGCAACGCAAGATCCTGGCGTCGGGCGCCGACCAGGCCAGCGGTGTAGCGTGGAGCCCCGCAGGGATCGTGTTCGTCCGCGACGGCGCGCTGTGGATCGTGTCGGCAGCGGGTGGCGAACCCCGGCCGCTCACCACGCTCGACGCCGCGCGGCACGAGGTGTTTCACAGCCGACCGCTGGTGCTGCCTGGAGCGCGCCTCGTGCTCTTTGCCAGCCTGAGCTCCGACCGTGACGCCGAGCGGATTGAAGCGGTCTCCATCAGCAGCGGTCAACGGACGGTCGTCGTCGAACGGGCGACGACCCCGGTCTGGTCGCCCACCGGACATCTGCTGTTTGCGAGAGACGGCGTGATGCTGGCCGTTCCCCTCGATCCGGAGACCGCGACCGTACGCGGAACGGCTGTTCCGATCATGCGCGCCGGCACGGTGGAGGCGCTCCAGTCCGGCGACCTGGCGCTGTGGCTGTCGTCCACAGGCACCCTCGTGTACGCACCGACTGGCTTCACGGATAAGCGCCTGGTGTCGGTGGCACGGGACGGCTCGAACGTGGGGCTCGACCTGCCGTCTGGCAGCTATGGGAACCCGCGGATCGCGCCGGACGGACGGCGAATCCTGGTCGAAGTCGCCAGCGAGGTCGATGTGCTCGATCTGATGCGGGGCACGCGGGCCCGGCTGGCCGCCGCCGCGTTCGCCGCGCCGTTTTCCACCTGGAACTCGGACGGCAGCCGTGTCGTGTTCCGGCGCTTCAACCAGCCATTCTGGGTGATGGCCGACGTCAGCGCCGACCCGACCCCCCTGGCCGCCGGCAGCGCCAATGATTTTCCCTCGTCGCGCGGGCCCGATCCGGACTCCGTGCTCGTCGTCCGCGTCCGGCCGGAATCATCCGGAGATGTGTTTCTGGTCTCGATGAGCGGGGCATTCGCGCCGAGGCCCTTGATCGTCACCCCCGGGTACGACGGGGGCGCGCAGCTGTCTCCCGACGGGCGGTGGCTGCTCTATCAGTCGAGCGCCTCCGGGCGCGCCGAGATCTACGTGCGCCGCTATCCGGCGCTCGACCGGCAGTGGCAGGTCTCGGCCGGAGGTGGCGTGCAGGCGCGGTGGAGCCACACCGGCAAGGAAATCTACTACCGCAACGATCGGCGCATCATGGCCGCTCCGATTGACACCTCCGGTACCGAACCGGCCTTCGGTAAACCTGCCGCCTTGTTCGCCGACGAGTACGACTTCGGGCTGGGCATCAGCATCGCCAACTACGACGTGACGCCGGACGGCCGCTTCCTCATGCTGCGACGCGGTGCCAACGGCGGCAAGCTGCACGTCGTCGTCAACTGGACCGAGGAACTGAAGCAGATCCTTGCGGCCGGTGGTGTGCGCTGACCCTGGCCAGGCGGCGCCGGTGGTAGCGTTCCGGATGCCGGGCAAACGTCTTGCCCTGACGCTCTCCGTCTGTCTCCTCGCCGGCTGCGCCGACGGCCGGGTACGGCCGCAGCTCGATGAACCGGGTACGCCACGACGTGGCGGGACGCTCGAACTGGCCGGCTCCAGCGACGTCGATCATCTCGCCACCACGAGCGCCTACCTTGCCCAGACAATCTGGCTGATGCAGACCTTCACTCGCCAGTTGCTGGCCTACGCCCCGGCGCCTGACGATGCAGTGAAGACGAAGCCGGTAGCCGACCTGGCGCTCGAGGTGCCGACGCGCGACAACGGCGGGGTCAGCGCTGACGGCCTCTCCTACACGTTCCATCTGCGCCGCGGCGTACTGTGGGACACCCACCCTGCCCGCGAGGTCACGGCCCACGACGTCGTCCGCGCCTTCAAGCTGTTCTGCAATCCGGTCGGTCCCGTCGGGGCGCCGATGTACTACACGGCGACCATCGTGGGGATGGCCGATTACTGCGGACGCTTCGCGCAAGTGCCCGGCACGGTGGCCGCCATCCGCGACTTCGTCACCGCCAATGATCTCGAGGGGATCCGTGCCGTCGGCGACTTCACCGTCGTCTTCAGGCTTCGCACCCGCGCCTCCGATTTCGTGAACCTCGTCGCGATGCCATTCGCCTCGCCGGTGCCCATCGAGTACCTCGACCTGCTGCCCGACAGCCCCGGCTTTCGCCAGCACACGATCTCGAACGGGCCATACCGGATCTCGCGCTATGTGCAGAATCGCGAGATCCTGTTCGGGCGGAATCCGGTCTGGGATCCGAGGACCGATCCAATCCGCCCGGCGTATGTCGATGCCATTCACGTGCGCCTGGGTGTCGATGCCGAACTCGTCCAGTTGCAGATTGAGGCCGGCACCGCGGATGCAGGTTTCGGTGAGACGATTCCGCTCGCGCCACTGGCGTCGCTGCTGGCCACCGGTGACCCGATTGCCTGGCTGGCACCGGGCGCAGGCACGTACGGGGCGATGCGCTTCCTCGTCCTGAATCAGGTTGGTCCCAACAACGCGGGCGCCTTGAAACAGCGCGGCGTGCGGGCGGCGATCGCCATGGCCGTGGACAAGGCGGCCGTGGCGCAGCTGGCTGGTGGTCCGGCCGTGGCGCGCCCCCTGAACCAGGCCGTGCCGAGCAGTAGCGCCGGGTATCGCGTGGCGCCGGACCAGCCCGCAACGTTCCAGGACCACGGCAATCCAGCGGCCGCCAGACGCCTTCTTGCCGATGCCGGGTACCCGAACGGGATCGCGCTGACGCTCGCGTATCCCGTCTTCTCTTCATTCCCCATGACGGCGCAATCGCTCCAGGCGAGTCTCAACCGGGCCGGCATTACGCTCCGTCTGGTGCCCTCGACGAGTGGCGACTTCTGGGGGCGCCTGCTGCCGAACCCGGAGAATGCGCGGCGCGGTGAATGGGATCTGGCGATCAACGCCTGGATACCGGACTGGTTCGGTCAGAACAACGGCCGATCGGTGATCGCGGCGCTGTTCGACGGGCGCCAGCTCGGACAGAACTCGGGGAATTTCGGCGGCTACCAGAGTGCTGCCGTCAATGACGCAATCGATCGCGCCACGACGGCTGCGAGTACCGAGGCGGCCGGGCAGGCGTGGGTCGATGCCGCGCGGACGCTGGTGGACGACGTCGCCTTGGTGCCGCTGA
>Ga0308173_10000947_pt1 | contig 13715 bp, 12 predicted proteins | sample PhyPR1_FD_203716 | JGI IMG/M metagenome (GOLD analysis project Ga0308173, IMG submission 203716) | Soil microbial communities from UC Gill Tract Community Farm, Albany, California, United States - DLSLS.P.R1 | ecosystem: Environmental > Terrestrial > Soil > Agricultural land | place: USA...
CACGGTCCCGCTGCGCGACAGCACGCTCACGCCGGCCGAGATCCTGATGAGTGAGTCGCAGGAGCGCATGTGCGCGATCGTCGAGCCGGACAAGGTCGAGCATTTCCTCGCCGTCTGCCGGAAGTGGGATGTGCTCGCCACCGTCATCGGTGAGGTGACCGAGGGCGACCGGCTCACCGTCGACTGGCACGGCGAGCGGATCGTCGACGTCCCGCCGCGGACCGTCGCCCACGAGGGGCCGGTCTACGAGCGGCCGATGGCCCGTCCTGCCGACCTCGACGCGCTGCAGGACGACGACGCCGCGCAGCTGCCGCGACCGTCGACGCCGGAGGAGCTCCAGGCGCACTGGCTGGCCGTCGTCAGCAGCCCGGACGGCGCGGACAAGACGTGGGTCACCGAGCAGTACGACCGCTACGTCCGCGGCAACACCGTCCTCGCGCAACCCGAGGACGCCGGCGTCGTCCGCATCGACGAGGACAGCCACCGCGGCATCGCCCTCGCCCTCGACGGCAACGCCCGATACGCGCGGCTCGACCCCTACACCGGGGCGCAGCTCAACCTCGCCGAGGCCTACCGGAACGTCGCCGTCTCCGGCGCCAAGCCGCTCGCCGTCACCAACTGCCTGAACTTCGGCTCCCCCGAGGAGCCCGAGGTCATGTGGCAGTTCGCCGAGGCCGTGCGCGGCCTGGCCGACGGCTGCCGCGAGCTGGGCCTGCCCGTCACCGGCGGCAACGTGAGCCTCTACAACCAGACCGGCGACGTCGCGATCAACCCGACCCCGGTCATCGGCGTCCTCGGGGTCCACGAGGACGTCCGCCGCCGCGTCCCCTCCGGCTGGCGCGCCGCGGGCGAGACGGTCCTGCTGCTCGGCCTCACCGGCGAGGAGTTCGGCGGGTCCGCCTGGGCGAGCGTCGTCCACGGGCACCTCGGCGGCCGCCCGCCCGCCGTCGACCTCGCCGCCGAGCGGAAGCTCGGCGAGCTGCTCGCGGCCCTCGGCCGGGAGGGGCTGGTCACCTCCGCGCACGACGTGGCCGACGGCGGACTCGCGCAGACCCTCACCGAGTCGGCCCTCCGCCACGGCGTCGGCGCGCGGCTCGTCCTGCCCGGCGACCGCTTCACGGCCCTGTTCAGCGAGTCCGCGGCCCGCGCGGTGATCACCACCACCGACCCGGGTGGTGTGAAGACGACGGCGCAGTGGGCCGGCGTCCCGGTGACGGAGCTGGGGACGACGGGCGGCGACGCCCTCGCCGTCGACGGTCTGCCCGAGCTGCCGCTGGCCGAGCTGCGGGCGGCCTGGAGCGCGACGCTGCCGGCCCTCTTCGGCGGCCCCGAGCACAGCACGCCGCTGACCGTTCCGGCGGGCACCGTTCCGACCAGCTGATGCCCGCGCCGATCCCCGCCGAGGAGCTGCGGGCGGTGGTGGACCCGGTGCGGCCCTGGCTCGCCGGCGAGGCGGAGCAGCCCCCGCGGTCGGTCGTCGGCGCCGCCGTGAAGACGACGGCCCGCTGGCTGGCCCAGCAGGTGCCCGGCCGGTCGGTGGAGGTGCGCATCCCGCCGCACGTCGCCGTCCAGTGCGTCGAGGGTCCGCGCCACACCCGCGGAACGCCGCCGAACGTCATCGAGACCGACGCCGCCACGTGGCTGCGCCTCGTGACGGGCGCGCTCACCTGGGCCGACGCCGTCGCGGACGGAAAGGTCACCGCCAGCGGCAACCGCGCCGACCTGAGCCCCTACCTGCCGCTGCGTCCTGTGCGGGGGCCCGGCCGCGTCAGCGACTGACCTCTGCGGTCTGCCGCGTCCGGCTGGGGATCTTGGTGATGAAGGTCAGCGCCATCGAGGCCAGCGCGATGATGCCGATGGTCGTGTAGCCGACGGTGTAGTTCTTGTCGCCGCCGATCAGCGCGGAGATGATGATCGGCCCGATGACCCCGCCCAGGCTCCAGCCGACGAGCATCAGGCCGTAGATGGCGCCCGCGTACTTGACGCCGAAGTAGTCGCCCGCGGTGGCCGGCATGGTGCCGAAACCGCCGCCGTAGCAGAGGTAGACGATCGCGGCGAGGATGAAGAAGAGCACCGCGTTCGAGGCGTGCGGCAGGATCAGGAGGCAGACGCCCTGCAGGCCCAGCATGAGGGCGAAGGCAGGCATCCGGCCCGTGAAGTCCGAGGCGGCCGCCCAGACGATGCGCCCGCCGCCGTTGAAGATCGCGAGCACACCCACGACCGCCGCCGCACCGGCCGCGGTGTAGCCGGCGATGTCTGCGGCGCTCGCGGCCGCCTGGGAGATCAGCGCGATGCCCGCGGTGACGTTGAGCGTCAGGATCGCGGTGAGCAGGTACCACTGCGGCGTGCGCAGTGCCTCCCCCTGCGTGTAGTCGGTGCCGCCGTTGGACCCCGTTCCACTCGCCGCGGGCTCGTAGCCGGGCACGGTGTAGCCGGCGGGCGGGTTGCGGAAGAACGAGGCGCCGATCAGGGACATCACCAGGTAGGCGATGCCGAGGGGGAGGAAGGCGCTCGTCGGCTGGTCGGGGTTGTTGTGGATCAGCCACTGCGCGACCGGCGAGGTGAGCACGGCACCGAAGCCGAAGCCACCGACGGCGAGGCCGGTGATCAGACCGCGCTTGTCGGGGAACCACTTGAGCAGCATCGCGATCGGCACGATGTAGGCGAAGCCCAGGCCGAACCCGCTGATGACGCCGTAGCCCAGGACGATCAGCCACAGCTGGTCGCCGCTGTGGGCGAACGAGGCCAGCATGACGCCGAGGGCGTAGATGACCCCGCCGGCGAGCGCCACGGGCCGCGGCCCCCTGCGGTCCTGGATCCGGCCGCCCAGATAGCTGCCGATGAAGATCATCCCGATCGTCACCGTGAACGGTAGTGATGCTTCGACCGGGGTCAGCTTGAACGCCGGGGCCTCTTTCAGCGCCTTGGAGAACACGCTCCAGGCGTAGACCGCCCCGATGGAGAACTGGAGGAGCAGGGCGGCCGCGACGAGCAGCCAGCGGTTGCCACCCGGAGTCGTCGTCTCTGCCCGGTCCGTTGCCTGCGCCATGGTGTCGTCCTTCCGAGGCCCGGTCGTGCTCCTACTGTGCAGATCAGGGCGCCGCGGCGCACCTCGACCGCCCGCCGGTGGAGTGCCCGGTCGGGAGCACGTCGAATCACGCGGCGGCTTAGGGTCGTGCCATGGCCTACGAGGTGAAGGGCGTGGTCGCCCGCGCGAAGGGTTCTCCGGTCACCATCGAGACGATCGTGGTGCCCGATCCGGGGCCGGGGGAGGCGGTCGTCGACGTGCAGGCGTGCGGCGTCTGCCACACCGACCTGCACTACCGCGAGGGTGGCATCAACGACGACTTCCCGTTCCTGCTCGGGCACGAGGCGGCCGGCGTGGTCTCCGCGGTGGGCGAGGGCGTGACGAACGTGGCCGTCGGCGACTACGTCGTCCTCAACTGGCGTGCGGTCTGCGGCCAATGCCGCGCCTGCCTCAAAGGCGAGCCCCAGTACTGCTTCAACACCCACAACGCCGCGCAGAAGATGACGCTGACCGACGGCACGGAGCTCTCCCCGGCGCTGGGCATCGGCGCGTTCGCCGAGAAGACGCTGGTCCACTCCGGCCAGTGCACGAAGGTCGACCCGGCCGCGCCGCCGACCGCCGCGGGCCTGCTCGGCTGCGGCGTCATGGCCGGCGTCGGCGCCGCCATGAACACCGGGGCGGTCAAGCGCGGCGAGAGCGTCGCGGTCTTCGGCTGCGGCGGCGTCGGGAACGCCGCGGTCGCCGGGGCCAAGCTGGCCGGCGCGACGACGATCATCGCCGTCGACATCGACGACCGGAAGCTCGAGTGGGCGCGCAAGCTGGGTGCCACCCACACCGTCAACTCGAAGGAGACCGACCCGGTCGAGGCCATCAAGGCCCTCACCGGCGGGTTCGGCGTGGACGTCGCGATCGACGCCGTCGGCCACCCGAAGGTGTTCGAGCAGGCGTTCTACGCCCGCGACCTCGCCGGGCGAGTCGTCATGGTCGGCGTCCCGACCCCGGACATGACGATCGAACTGCCCGCCATCGAGATCTTCGGCCGCGGCGGGGCGATCAAGTCCTCCTGGTACGGCGACTGCCTGCCCAGCCGCGACTTCCCGATGCTCATCGACCTCTACCTGCAGGGCCGCTTCGACCTCGACGCGTTCGTCTCGGAGACCATCGGCCTGGGCGACGTCGAGGCCGCCTTCGAGAAGATGCACAAGGGCGAGGTCCTGCGTTCGGTCGTGGTGTTCGACAAGTGACGGCCCGCGTTGAGAAGGTCGTCGTCCCGGGCGTCTTCAGCCTGGACGGGCAGGACTTCGACGTCGAGAACAACGTCTGGCTCGTCGGCGACGACGAGGAGGTGCTCGTCATAGACGCGCCGCACGACGCCGCCCCGATCGTCGCCGCGATCGGCGGCCGGAGCGTCGCCGGCATCGTGCTCACCCACGGGCACAACGACCACATCACCGCCGCCGTGGCGCTGCGCGAGGCCACCGGTGCGCCGGTCTGGTTCAACCCGGAGGACCGGATGCTGTGGGAGGTCGTGCACCCGGGCACGACCCCGGACCACGACCTCACCGACGGCACGCGGTTCACGGTCGCCGGGACGACGCTCATCGCCCTGCACACGCCCGGTCACTCGCCGGGCAGCACGTGCCTCCACGCCCCGGAACTCGGCACGGTGTTCACCGGTGACACGCTGTTCTGCGGCGGTCCCGGCGCGACGGGCCGCTCCTACAGCGACCACCCGACGATCGTGCGCTCGATCCGCGAGCGGCTGTTCGCCCTGCCCGGCGACACCGTCGTGCGGACAGGGCACGGCGACGACACGACGATCGACGCCGAGCGCGCGAACGTCCCCTGATCCGGCACTCATGGCCATGAGTGCCGGATCGGATCACTCGCCGGTCGGGTCCTCGCCCTGGTCCCGTCGGTCACCAGTCCGGGGAGCATCGGGGGGCGTGGCGCTCGTCCGCTCGAGGCGCTGGCGGATCGCCGCGACGTTCAGCGCGAGGTCTTCGAGGGCCTCGACGGCGCGCGTCGCCAGCGCGAAGGTCAGGTTCTCGCGCTGCTCCTCGGGGCTCGGCTCGCGGAGGCGGGACTCGCGGGACTCGCGGGTCGCGCCGGCCCACGGGTCCTCGTCGGTGCGCGAGTCGCCGAACAGCTCGCGCAGCATGCGCTGCGCCGCCGCGAGGAACTCGCTCGGGTCGGGTCGGTCGCTGGGCATGGGGGTCTCCTCTCCGAGGACGTCCAGCATGCCCCAGCAATCGGGGGACGGCGTCGGCCGAGGACGTCGAACAGTGGTCACGTTCACCCCACCGGCACCCGGGAGCTCCGTCCGCGCCGGTACCCTCGACAGGTGCCTCGCGGTGACGGACGGCTGACGCACGACCTCGACCCCCACTCTCCCGGTCCCCAGGACGCCTGTGGCGTCTTCGGTGTCTGGGCGCCGGGGGAGGAGGTCGCGAAGCTGACCTATTTCGGCCTGTACGCCCTCCAGCACCGCGGTCAGGAGGCGGCCGGGATCGCGGTGTCCGACGGCACCTCCGTCGTGGTCTACAAGGACCTCGGCCTGGTCAGCCAGGTCTTCGACGAGGCCACCCTCGGCAGCCTGCGCGGGCACATCGCCGTCGGCCACACCCGCTACTCCACGACCGGCGCGTCCACGTGGGAGAACGCCCAACCGACGTTCCGGACCACCGAGGCGGGCACCGGTCTGGCCCTCTGCCACAACGGGAATCTGGTCAACACCGCCGAGCTCGCCTCGAAGGCCGCCGACGACGGTGTGGCCGGGGCGTTCGTCGCCACGAACGACTCCGACCTGATCACCGCACTGATCGCGGCGGATCCGGACCTCTCGGTCGAGGCCGCAGCCATGAAGGTGCTTCCGCAGCTGCGCGGGGCGTTCAGCCTGACCTTCATGGACGAGGACACCCTCTACGCCGCGCGCGACCCGCAGGGCGTCCGCCCGCTGGTGCTCGGCCGGCTGGAGCGCGGCTGGGTGGTCGCCAGCGAGACCGCGGCCCTCGACATCGTCGGCGCCTCCGTCGTCCGCGAGGTCGAGCCCGGCGAGCTGATCGCGATCGACGAGAACGGCCTGCGCAGCCAGCACTTCGCGGTCGCCGAACCCAAGGGTTGCGTCTTCGAGTACGTCTACCTGGCGCGCCCCGACACCACGATCTCCGGCCGCGGGGTGCACGCCGCCCGCGTCGAGATCGGTCGGCGGCTGGCCAAGGAGCACCCGGTCGAGGCCGACCTGGTCATCCCGGTTCCCGAGTCGGGCACCCCCGCCGCGGTCGGGTACGCCGAGGCGTCGGGCATCCCCTACGGCCTCGGGCTGGTCAAGAACTCCTACGTGGGCCGCACGTTCATCCAGCCCTCGCAGACCATCCGGCAGCTCGGCATCCGGCTCAAGCTCAACCCGCTGCGCGACGTCATCCGCGGCAAGCGACTGGTGGTCGTCGACGACTCGATCGTCCGCGGGAACACCCAGCGTGCCCTGATCCGGATGCTGCGCGAGGCCGGCGCCGTCGAGGTGCACGTCCGGATCGCGTCGCCGCCGGTGAAGTGGCCCTGCTTCTACGGCATCGACTTCGCCAGCCGCGCCGAACTGATCGCGAACGGCCTCGGCGTCGACGGCGTGCGCGCCTCGATCAACGCGGACTCCCTCGGGTATGTCTCCGAGCACGGCCTGATCGCCGCCACCGAGCAGCCGGCCAGCCGGCTGTGCACCGCCTGCTTCACCGGCCGTTACCCGATCCCGCTGGGTGAGCCCGAGGTGCTGGGCAAGCACGTGCTCGAAGGCATCGAGAACCGCGCCGTCAGCGGGTGGACCGGTCAGCAGGCCGGCAGCGCCACGGTCCCGGGTGGGGCCGAGGACGCGCTCACGCGGCCGTGAGCGAGTTCACCTACGCGGCCTCCGGCGTCGACATCGACGCCGGCGAGCGCGCCGTCACGCTGATGCGCGCGGCCGTCGAGCGGACCAACCGGCCCGAGGTCGTCGGTGGTCTGGGCGGCTTCGCCGGGCTGTTCGCCCTGGACACCGCGAAGTACCGGCGTCCGCTGCTGGCCTCCTCCACCGACGGGGTCGGCACCAAGATCGCCCTGGCCCGTCAGCTCGACCGCCACGACACCGTCGGCATCGACCTGGTCGCGATGGTCGTCGACGACCTGGTCGCCTGCGGCGCCGAGCCCCTGTTCCTGCAGGACTACGTCGCCTGCGGCAAGGTCGTGCCCGAGCGCATCGCCGCGATCGTCACCGGCATCGCCACCGGGTGCACCCAGGCCGGCGCGGCGCTCGTCGGCGGCGAGACCGCCGAGCACGGCGACCTCATGGACGCCGACGAGTACGACCTCGCGGCCACTGCCGTGGGCGTGGTCGAGGCCGACGCCGTCCTCGGGCCCGAGCGGGTCACCCCCGGCGACGCCGTCATCGCGATGGCGTCGTCCGGTTTCCACTCCAACGGCTACTCGCTGGTGCGCCGGGTGGTCGCCGCGGCCGGCCTGGACCTGCACGCCACCCCCGCCGGCCTGGGGCGGCCGCTGGGTGAGGAACTGCTCGAGCCCACCCGCATCTACGCGCGCGACTGCCTGGACCTCGTCACCCGGTTCGGCGTCGAGGGCGTGCACGCCTATGCGCACATCACCGGGGGCGGCCTGGCCGGAAACGCGGCCCGCGTCGTACCCGACGGCCTCGAGGCGGTCCTCGACCGGGCCACCTGGGAGCTCCCGGCAGCCGTGCGGCTGATGGAGGAGCACGGTGTGCCGCGCGCGGAGTCCGAGCGTGCGTTCAACTGCGGCGTCGGCATGATCGCCGTCGTCAGTGCCGACATCGCGCAGGCAGCCGCAGACCAGCTCAGCGCCGCCGGCGTCCCCTCCTGGGTGGCGGGGAGCGTCGGCACGCGCGCGGACTCAGCCGGGCCAGGGGCCCGGCTCGTCGGCTCGTACCGCTGAGGCGGGGATCTCCGGGGTGCCGGAGACCCCCGCGTCAGTGTGAGAGTGCGTTCAGGCGGAGCTCACCGTGTGCTGGCCGCCCAGCCGTCGTCCGCGTCGTCGTCCGCCCAGCGGTCGGCGTACTCGTCGTCGTCATCGTCGTCCTTCGCCGCGCTGGGCGCGGTGTAGGACGACGGCGAACCGGCGAGCTCCCTCTGCAGTGCAGAGAGGTCAGTGTTCGGTGAGCTGTACTTGAGCTCACGGGCCACGCGTGTCTGCTTGGCCTTCGCTCGGCCGCGCCCCATCGGCTCGACCCCCTCGCTACGGAGTACGGGAGCCCAGCCCCGGGCTGGAAACGGCCCGCGTGGCGACCCCGACTGAGTGACAATGTCTCGCACGAGCTTACGACACGGATCGGGCGCGAGCACACGTCCCTCCCCCCGGGGTGGCGGTCCCAGCCGTTGTGGCCCCGTCCAGGGCACCGCCCCGAGCGTGCGAGGGGTGGGGAGGACGGGGTCCTCTTTCAGAGCGGCAGGCGGATGGTGGCCAGGCGGCCGACCGAACGCATGCGTTCCTCGGCCAGCCGGTCGGCCGCGGTCGCGGGGGACACACCCTGCTCGTCGGCGGCCTGGTAGACCCGCAGCGCCACGTCGAAGATGCCGCTGGCCTTCGCCTGCGCCCGGGCGAAGGAGAAGCCGTGCCGCTCGTCCTCGACCTGGATGACGCCGCCGGCGTTCACCAGGTAGTCGGGCGCGTAGAGGATGCCCCGGCCGCGCAGCTGCTCGGCCACCTCCGGGGTGGCCAGCTGGTTGTTCGCGCCGCCGCAGACGATCCGCGACGGCAGCAGCGCCACCGTCTGCTCGTCGAGGGCGCCGCCGAGCGCGTTGGGGGAGTAGATGTCGTGCGGCGTGCGCACGAGCGTCGCGGTGTCCTCGACCGACTTCACCTGCGGATGCTGCGACCGGACGCGCTCGACGGCCGCCGGGTCGACGTCGGTCACCACGACGTCCGCGCCGTCCTCGACGAGGTGGCCGATCAGGTGCGACCCCACCTTGCCGGCGCCGGCCACCGCGACGGTGCGACCCGACAGGGACCGCGACCCCCAGCAGTGCTGCGCGGCGGCCTGCATCCCGAGGAACACGCCGTAGGCGGTGAGGACGGAGGAGTCGCCGCAGCCCCCGTAGGCCTCGGAACGTCCGTGCGCGAACCGGGTCTCCCGGCCGACGACGTCGAGGTCGGCGTTGTAGGTGCCGACGTCGCACGCGGTCAGGTACCGGCCGCCGAGCGCCTCGACGAAGCGCCCGTAGGCCCGCAGCAGGGCCTCGGTCTTCTCGGTGCGGGGGTCACCGATGATCACGGCCTTGCCGCCGCCGAGGTCGAGCCCGGCGAGGCTGTTCTTGTACGACATCGCCGCCGACAGGCGCAGCGCGTCGGCGACCGCTGCCTCCTCGCTCGCGTACGGGTAGAACCGTGTACCGCCCAGCGCCGGACCCAGGGCCGTGGAGTGGATCGCGATGATCGCGCGCAACCCCGATTCGCGATCGGAGCAGAACACGACCTGTTCGTGACCAGAAGTCAAGACGTCCACAGGGGAAGCCTAGGACCGCCCAAGGCATGATCCTGTGCGGACACCCAGCGCCGGCTGCGCCGCCGGCGGGAGCACAGGAGGACACCCATGCCCGGACCGAAGCGACTGCTGGCCCTCGCCATGGCCGCACCCCTGCTCCTCGCGGCCTGCTCGTCCGACGACAACAAGGGCGACGGGAGCGGCGGCGGAGGCAAGAGTGACCTGTCGTTCGCGGTCGTCACCCACGGCTCCGCCGGCGACGCCTTCTGGGACGTCGTGCAGAACGGCGCCAAGGCGGCGGGCGACGACCTCGGTGTCTCCGTGGACTACCAGAGCGACGGCGACCCCCAGCGCCAGGCGCAACTGATCGACGCCGCGGTGAACCAGAAGGTCGACGGCATTGTCGTGTCGATGGCCAACCCCGACGCGCTGCAGGACTCCGTCGAGGCAGCCGTCGCGGCCGGCATCCCCGTCGTCACGATCAACTCCGGCGGCGAGCGGTCGGCGGAGTTCGGCGCGATCGGCCACGTCGGCCAGGACGAGACCATCGCCGGGCAGGGCGCCGGCCAGCGGCTGGCCCAGGACGGCGCCAAGAACGTTCTCTGCGTCATCCACGAGGCGGGCAACATCGGCCTGGACCAGCGCTGCTCCGGCGCGGCCAAGGCCTTCACCGCGAACGGCGGCGGAAAGGTCACCACCACCCAGGTCGACATCAACGACCTGCAGGGCTCGCAGTCGACGATCACCTCGCAGCTGCAGAGCAACCCTGACATCGACGCCGTCCTGACGTTGAACTCCAGCATCGCCGCGGTCGCCGTCGCGGCCGCGCAGGACGCCGGCTCGAAGGCGAAGGTGGCCACGTTCGACCTCAACGAGGACGTCATCAACGGCATCAAGGACGGCAGCATCTCCTTCGCCGTCGACCAGCAGCAGTACGAGCAGGGCTACCTGCCGATCGTGATGCTCAAGCTCTACGCGGAGAACCTGAACACCGTCGGCGGCGGTCAGCCGGTCCTCACCGGCCCCGGGATCGTCGACTCCGACAACGTCGACGAGATCGCCGACCTGGCCTCGGCCGGCACGCGCTGAGCGCCCGCGAGGCGGCAGGCGCCGGAACGGTCGCCGACGAGCGGGTCACCGCGGTCGGCCCGCTCCGGCGCCTGCTGGTCAAGCCCGAGCTCGGGGCCCTGGTCGGAGCGATCGTCATCTTCGCGTTCTTCGCGGCCCAGTCGTCGGTGTTCCGCTCGCCGCGGGGTGTGGCGAACTGGCTGGACCCGTCCTCGACGCTGGGGATCATGGCCGTCGCGGTCGCCCTGCTGATGATCGGTGGGCACTTCGACCTGTCCGCGGGCGTCATGACCGGGACGACGGCGCTGGCGGTCGGCATCGTCGCGGGCGAGTTCGGCCAGAACATCTGGCTGGCGATCGGCGTCGCCCTCGTGGTCGCGCTCGCCGTCGGGTTGCTCAACGGCTGGCTGGTCACCCGCACCGGCCTGCCGAGCTTCATCATCACGCTCGGCACGTTCCTGATGCTCCAGGGCATCAACCTCGGGCTCACCAAGCTCTTCACCGGCACCGTCACCGCCGGCGGGATCGCGCACGCCCCCGGCTACGACGCGGCCGAGGCGATCTTCGCGTCGCGGATCACCATCGGCGGCGCCCAGATCCGCATCGCCGTCCTGTGGTGGGTGCTGGCGACGGTCGTCGCCTCCTACGTGCTGCTGCGCACGAGGTTCGGCAACTGGATCTTCGCCACCGGCGGGGACGATGTCGCCGCTCGCAACGTCGGTGTCCCGGCCCGGCGCACCACCATCGTGCTGTTCCTGACCACGGCGACCGCGGCCTGGTTCGTCGGCACGACCCTGGCCGTGCGGTTCACCAACGTGCAGGCCAACGCCGGCATCGGCCAGGAGCTGATCTACATCGTCGCGGCGGTCATCGGCGGCTGCCTGCTCACCGGCGGCTTCGGCTCGGCCGTCGGCGCCTCCCTGGGCGCCCTCATCTTCGGCATGACCCAGCTCGGCATCGTGTACCTGAACTGGGAGGCGGACTGGTTCTACTTCTTCCTGGGCGCGATGCTGCTGCTCGCGGTGCTGGCCAACCGGCTGGTCCGCCGCTACGCCGAGGCGGCCCGGCGATGACCGGCATGCAGGCTGCGCCGGCGGTCCCGGGGACCCCGCTGCTCGAGCTGCGCGACGTCGGCAAGACGTTCGGTTCGGTGGTCGCCCTCGACGGCATCAGCACGTCTGTTCGCGCGGGGGAGGTCACCTGCGTGCTGGGCGACAACGGCGCGGGCAAGTCGACGCTGATCAAGATCCTGGCCGGCGTCCACCGGCCGGACCGGGGTGAGCTGCTGCTCGACGGGCAGCCGGCGTCCTTCGGTGCACCCCGTGACGCCCTCGACGCCGGCATCGCGACCGTGTACCAGGACCTCGCGATGATCCCGCTGATGGCGATCTGGCGGAACTTCTTCCTCGGCTCGGAGCCCACCACCGGCTGGGGCCCGTTCCGCCGCTTCGACCGCACCCTGGCCCGGGAGACGACGCGCCGGGAGCTGGCCGCCATGGGCATCGACATCCGCGACCCCGACCAGCCCGTCGGCACGCTGTCCGGGGGCGAGCGCCAGTCGGTGGCGATCGCCCGCGCCGTGCACCGCGGCGCGCGCGTACTGATCCTGGACGAGCCGACGTCGGCCCTCGGGGTCAGGCAGGCAGGCGTGGTGTTGCGTTACATCGCCCGGGCACGTGACCGGGGGCTCGGCGTCGTCTTCATCACGCACAACCCCCACCACGCCCATCCGGTCGGGGACCGGTTCCTCCTGCTCAACCGGGGGCGGAGCATGGGCTCCTACGCGAAGGGCGAGGTCACGCGCGAGGAGCTCACCCGGCTGATGGCCGGCGGCGGCGAGCTCGACGAGCTGGCTCACGAGCTCGAACGTCCGGAGTAGTCGCATGGGCCGGACGGGGCGGCCGGACGAGCGGCAGGACACGACTCGGTAACAGGCGCGTCGGATGTGCCGCGTGTTGTTCGTGTGACTGACGGTGATGCTGCGACTCTTCTGCGGCACACCCCGCCGCAGCCTCTTCCCCAGGAGCGAGCATGTTCCAGCGCCGTCCGTCCGGACCGGCGTCCGCCCGACCCGGTTCCCGCCGGGCGTCGACGGACCGCAGGTCGCGCTCGCTGCGCGGCACCCTGGTCGGCGTGGTCGCCGGGGCGGCGCTGATCGGCGGAACGCCGGCGATCGCCGCTCCGCCCCCGCCGCCCAACCCCACCGACGGCCAGATCGGGGCCGCGCAGCACGAGCGCGAGGCCGCCGCCGCCGAGGTGGGCCGCATCGCGGCGCTGGTCGCGTCCAGCGAGGCCGAGCTCGAGCGGGTCGAGGTCGAGGCCGAGGCCGCCGGCGCGGAGTACATGGCCGCGGAGGAGGCGCTCGCGGAGGCGCAGATCGCGGCCGACCGGACCGCGGCCGAGCTGGAGAAGGCCGCCGCCGAGGTGGCCGCCGCGCAGGCCCGGATCGCCACCTTCTCGCACGACACCTACGTGAACGGCAGCTCGATGACCGCACCCGCGGCGCTGCTCAGCTCGGAGGGGCCGGCTGAGCTGCTGCAGCGCGCCGCGATGCTCGACTACGTCGCAGACAACCAGATCGACGTCCTGGGGCAGCTCCAGGTGGCTCGCATCAAGCAGGCCAACGCCGACTCGGCCGCCCGGGCGGCCCGGGACCAGTACGCCGCCGCGGAGGACGCCGCCGCGGCGGCCAAGGCCACGGCCGACAGCCGGCTCGCGGCCGAGCAGACCGCCTACGACCGGGTGTCCGCGCAGAAGGCGGACTACGACAAGCAGTTGCAGGCGGCGCAGATCCACCTGCTCCAGCTGCAGGGCGCCCGCAATGCCTACCAGAAGTGGGCGGCGCAGAAGGCCGCGGAGGAGGCAGCGGCCCGGGCCGCGGCCGAGAAGGCCGCCCGAGACGCGGCGGCCGCGGCTGCCGCGGCCCGCGCGAAGGCGTCCGACGGTGGCGGCTCGTCCTCCGGTGGGGGTTCGGTCTCCGGCGGCGGGGGTGGCACCTACGTCTTCCCGACGTCGGGCCACATCAGCAGCTGCTACGGCTACCGCTGGGGCCGGCTGCACGCGGGCGTGGACATCGGCGCCCCCATCGGTACGAACATCTACGCCGCCGCCTCCGGCACGGTCGCCCGCACCGGT